>VTLG01007478.1_pt1 | contig 68442 bp, 89 predicted proteins | sample 4694571 | NCBI WGS metagenome assembly VTLG01 (sample SAMN12604809, study PRJNA352737) | marine metagenome | biome: ENVO:00000447; feature: ENVO:00000209|ENVO:00000569|ENVO:01000036; material: ENVO:00002151; isolation source: viral sequences binned using virsorter ...
CAGGTGGTTGTATCAACTAACTGTTACGATATTTCTTTTTCAAGAAATTCCGATTGGACTCTTCGTATGCTTGAAAAGTAGGATAAACTTCCATGCCATAAGCACGGCGTTCAGTGCAATTCTTCTTATACATACGAAGAGCAAATTGTTTATATTCCGTAGTGTTCGCAAAAGGTTTCATACATCTCTCCAACTATTGGTATGTCTAAATCAAACATTGTATCAATAGTTGCAGGACTAGGTACAGTACCAGTCCATGTTGAAACACCCGAACTTTTAGATTCAGCTTTTAAAAAGTCTTTAACTACTTCATAGAATATAAGATGCACAACATCATCTTTGTCTGCATCATCTTCAAGAATATAACGAAGTATCTCTGACTTTATAGCTTTCACAGAATACTTATCAAAGAATTGATTAAGATTGTTTTCTAGCCATGTGCCATGCCACTCTTCCCATTCTTGTGCTTTACGCATTAATTTAGCCATTTTCTTTTGTTTTACTTTTTGCTTGTGACTAACATTATTGCTCAACACTACAAACCTTGGTCGTCTGAATATTGATTGTGCTTACGCCAGTCTGGTTGTTTAGTTTCCCATGTAAGCTTAGGGATAGCAAAGTTAAAACCAAGAAGTTTTTTACTTACAGATTTTAGTTTCAACTTTTCATGTACCATAGTCTTACGCATGAAAAACAAAATAATAGAAGCAGTAAGACCACCAATCATAGCAGCAGTCATACCGCTGTAAGTGCCATAGAAAGCGATCATAAGTGTAGCAGTAATGAGCACATCAACAATGATGTCATTACCGATAGTCTTACGACCGCCAGCTTTAAGCGCCAGCAAAAGCAGACCGAGCGCGCTGAATATTCCTATTGTGAGCATGGTTGCGTTGCCTCCACATGATATAAGCCATATAGCCAAACTGAATTAGCTCGATAAGTATCCACAAAGCTGTGGTAATGCTTGTCAATATACTAGGCATAGTTGTATCTCCATAAAATGTAAAACATACTACCTAGAATAAGACCAAGTAGCATGAAAGTTATAATATGTTGCAAAATCATGGCTAATGCAAGACCGCCAAGGACTGTTGCAACTCCGTGTACTGCAAACTTTTTAAGCTTGCTTTTAAGTGACTTCAATGATTTCTCCATAAGGAGCCTCCGTAGCTGAATTAGTTATCCAAACAACTGGAAAGTGTGGTTCAGTCCCAAAGTCGTTTGATTCCAAGTCTGTGAGATAAATGAGACAAGAGATACTTGGATATTTCTCTGCCATTTCTGCAACAGCTGGCCCAAACATTGTACCGCCTCGCCCCTGCATTGTAACTTTCAAAGGCATTGATTCACGAGTGAATGTTTGCTCATCGGTCACATGAGTATCTGCTTGCATGAAACGGATATTTTCCACATTAGCATCAACCAACATAGAAGATATTTCGCCCAAATCTTGATTAAGTTCTTCATCAGTACGAGAACCAGAGGTGTCAACAATGACACCAACTTCTTCAATACATGGTGAATACAAACTAGGCAAATACAAACCATCAGCAACAAACCTACGATTAGGTTTCTGCCAGCTGTAATCTGACTTGTTGTTACTCTTCAAGAATCGTGCAAGCTTTTGTTTCCAATTGACTTTAGGTGACACAATGTCATCAACAAGCTTAGACAAGCTACCTGGTAGCTTACCTTGTGCTTTAGCTGATTCAGCTGCTTGTTGCACAGCAACTCGCATGTCTGCTTCGTGTTTACTTTGTGCACCACTGTCTGTCAAAGACGGATTAGGTTGAACACAAGTACCGTCAAAGTCAGACAATCCAGACAATGCTTCTGCACCACCATTCTGTTGCAGAATGTTGTAGATTTCATCTGCACTCATATCACGATACTTTTCATCAAGTAGCCCACCTTCTGGCAATATCATGCCAGAGTCAGTAACGACTAGATTGATTACATAGTCACCAGCCACATTCCAAAGAAATGGATCACGCTCGTTAAGACGAAGTACATGCATGTAAACACAATGCATAACTTCGTGAGCAAGCAAACCAACTCTTTGCTCAGGACTTTGTTTGAGAAAGAATGTGGGATTGATTAGTAGCTTTTCACCATTCGTTCCTGCTGTTGGAATGTCTTCAGTAAACTCTGCCCCCAATCGAAGGCAGAGCGTACCGAAGAACGGTTGCATTATCAACAATGTAGAACGAGCTCGAGTAAAAGCCGTTTTAATATCTTCCATTAGTCGTTATCTCCTAGTAATGTTGAACCAAGAATCACAGCGTTGAAATCGCCAGCGTGTTGCTCGACAAAGCCTTTGTCTTGCTTAGCTTTTGTTTTACGCTCTGCTTTCTTGTGAATAGTTACCATTTTATCTGGGTCAACTTTTTGCACCATAGCTGCCAAAGCACCACCGGGCCATGCTTTCAATGCTTGATTAAGCGTTTGAAAACGAAGCAACATTTTTGCAAACTTAGCAATTTCATTTTGTTTGGTAATGTTGTACAAATGTCTTTGCTTAGCTATCTCAAGAGTTTTCATAACTGCTTCATCTTGTGGAGCTTTGTAAAGACTGAAAGGTAATGAACTTCGATAAGATTCACCTCTTAGTAATGGTTGCTCTACTGAAAGAGGTATTTCTTCACTCCTAAGCTCTGGTGTATCAGTATTACACTCATACTCTTTAACCCAGTTTTGAAGATCCCAAGGTAAATCGTCGTAAGCACGATCTCTTTCTTTCTGATCGTAACACTGTGTTTCAAACTGTATGTTCAAATCACTTTGGTTGATGAAAAATGAAGAGTCTTCATCTTGTTCACCCAAATCAAAGAAATCTACATCATCAAGTTTTGATGCTTCTCTAATTCTGTCAACAATAGGTTTGACATGAGTGTCATAGATAGCATCACCAAGAGACGCAGGATACTCTGGTTTTGGTTTAGTGTTCTCATAGCTCTTCTCATACTCTTTGCAGAGATCACTAACGAGTTTGTTTGACATACGGACTGTAGCCATAATTTTCTCCGTTATTACAATACAACATCTGAATTATCTGAAATCCAGCTTTGTATTGTGGGTTGATTGAATAATGCTTTGTCAATTGCAAGAATGCTTTTGACCAAAACAACCTGAAACTCAGTAGGTATCTTTTTACCAAGTTTCATAATGTTTTCTAGTTTGGATGCTTCCGCTCTAGAAGCCACTGCACCTGTAAGTGCATACAATACCGCCGGATCTTCCGATGGCATGTACGAACTAGGATTAGCAATCAAGTTATCAATATCTGGTAACTTGTCTGCAATCTTTGCAAACGCAAGAAACTCTCCAGCAGGGCCTGTGCCAACAGCACCAGCAATACCAAAGAACAATCTTGAATCGTCTATGTTCTTTGTCAATCTCAAACGCTTGTCGACAAATGACCAGCTTCGAGGAGTAGGAAAAGCATACTCATCAGCTTTGAAACTGTACAAAAGGTTAGGACGGTAACGCATGAAAGAAACCAAAGTAGTATTGACTTCATTCTTTAGCGCCCACTCGCACCAAGCATCCAAGCTAGGTTCGAGTTCGTAATGCATCAGTCTGTTTCTTACAGGTGAGGGCATTTGGTAAACCGAGGCACCGTCAGTTAGACGATTACCAGCGGCAAGACATGACCAACCATCAGGCATTTTGTAATTACCAACCTGACGAGTTAGTAGAAGTTGTAGAAACGCATTCTGTGTAGCAGGTGGCGCAGTTGGTAGTTCGTCAATCATGAACAAACCACGAGGGCCATGCGTTTCTTCGCTAGGAAAAATATCTGGTGGTGCCCACGAAGTTATCTTCATAGCACCCGAAGCAACCGAAAGGTCGTCCCTTGTATAAGGTATACCACGAACATCGACAGGGTCGAACAAGTTAGCACGAAAATCAAGCAATGGTATGTTGAGTTCGTTTGCCACTTGTTGTGGTATTTCTGATTTACCAATACCTGGGCCACCCCAGATCATGGTGTTAAGTCCGATACGCATGTTATCGCGTATCTCCTGTTTGAGATCCGTTGCTGTAACGGTCTGCATAGTTGTATCTGACATGATTTACTCCTCTTATCAAATAATTATTGTTCAACGGGTTCGATGTCACGAATCTTCACTTGTCCGTTTCGTATCATCTCACCCAACCTTTGTGTAGCTAACTTTTTGTAATCTACATTTTCAGTATCTACTGGAAATGGAGCATCAAACTCCACCACAATAGTATTGCGTGAAAAAGAATCTACAAAAGTAGCTCGAAATAATCTTGTAGCCATGTGGCCTCCTAATTTCTTAAATACACCAAAAAAAGTAGGAAACAGTTTTTGTATACTTTGCATGATTTGACTCCTTGTAAGTAATAGTCACTAAGCGAAGGTGCGAGCAGTTAGCGAGCACGAGCTAAGTAACTGGATTGTATGTAAAAAGCTACTTAAAGTAACTTAACCTTTATTTATGTGCGAAGGCACGCCCCCCGTTCGGGCGTGCGAGCCTAAGCTATCGGATGTATTTGCGAGGGTACAAATCTCAGATTTGTACCGAGCACAAGCTTTTATATATGTAAGTGCGAAGGTACAAACCGCTGAAGGCATCCGACGGCACGCACGCAGTGCGGTGCCCAAAGGATGGCCGGAAGCGCCGAGGAGATGTCTGCGGTCAAAGCGCAAGCTTTGACCCTGCATCTGCGAGGCTTGGTTTGTACGAGCACACGCTTAATTAAAAAAAATAAATAATTGGAGCTAGGACTGACTATTTAACAAAGGGGAGACAAGTCAGCCCTAGCCGTATTAGGTAGGGAAAATATATAAAACCTACCACATATAAACCTGCCATCCATAACAGGACAAACGCCACCCCACGGCACGACAACATGACAAAACTGCCATAATCTTGCCTCACAGTAACTTGACATGACACACGCCACCTGGACTGCCACGATCACAACTTACCTTAGCACACGCCAACGGACCATGACTTGCCTCGACTGCCATACAGCACCAAACCACTCCTCAACCCGCCTTAAAGCGACTCACCTGGACTGCCTTACAATAACTAGACATGACTAACCGGGACTTGCCCTAACCGACCAAACGTTACCTCAACTGCCCTTCCGTACCAACCCATGCCGGAACCCGCCGTACCTCTCCAAAAGCCACCGCGACTGCCAAACAGTACCCAACCACGACCCGCCTCAGCGTGCCGGAACTAGACTGCCTAACCGTGCCTAGCCTCGGCACGCTGTAACACGACGAGACTAGACTGCCAAGGAAAGTTAAGCCACCTTTTTAGATGACTTAACTTTTTGAAGTTGCATACGCTTACGCGTAATGGGTTTCTTAGCACTAGTTAATGCTGTTTTTGCACTTCTAGTAAGGATGCCAAATGCTTGCAATTGGTCTTGAATTGTTTGTATTCTGTTTTCTAGAGAAGTAAACAATTGCAATTGCAAAGCTTTGTCTTCCATAACTTGAGCTGTGTGCATATACTTTCGCTCTTCCTTATCGCGTAAACTAACGAAAGCTTTTATTGTTGTAGGGTTATTTTTTACAACAGTTATCTTTGCGTTAACGATAAGTATCCTAGCTTGATGCAAACGCCACTTTTGTGACGCTTCTGTGTCATCCCAATCGAACAAGTTGTGCAAAGGAGATTTCTTTCTCTTTGCACTTTGTACGATAATACTAGGACTCAAAGTCTTATGCTTTTTATGTAAAGCAATAAGCTCATCAGATACGATTTGCTGTTGAGTTATTGTTTTACTTAGTGACCCTTTGGGTCTTCCTCTGCCTCTTTTCATTTAGACGCTCCTACTTGGAAGGTACCAAAGGTACCGTTTTTCTCTGGACGCCACTCACCGACACCAACGGTTTGACCACCGTGGTTTAGTAAATTAGCAATTTGTTCTACAGTCACACGATCAGCGTCGAACTTGACAAGCAACTCTGCTTTCCAATTTCTGAACTCAGGTCGAAACCTTAGATCTTTGTTACCTTGAACATTGACTGGGTCTTTACGCATAGTTGGTTTAGAACCTTTGATTTGCACACATTCACCGTCCGGTGCATTTGGTAGTACAAAGAACAAAGTTCTTGTGTCCGTCATTGCGAGACCAAGACCTTTACCTGCACGCACCGCACATTGTTTGAATGCTGACGCAGGAAAGCCGAAAGAACCATCGTCCTGTAAATACGCAGACTTTAGATACTCTTTCTTAGGGTCAAAAGGCACACGAGTTGACTTTTTAGCCTTACCTTTACGAGCATCTTCCATTTGCTGGATGATGGTTTCTTTCATTTTGTTTTGGATTAATGGAGTCAAGCCAGTAACTTTTAGCTTTACTTGCTGAAAGTTAGGTGGATTGATTACTATTTGCTGAGATTTAGCCATAATATTTCCTTGGTTTAAAAGTTAAAAAAATGCCTAGCTAGGAATGGATATCTAAACCTAGCTAGGACTTGTGTTGTACGCTTACGCGTTATCAACAATGCTCTGCATGTGGGCAGAAGCCTGCGTATTCATTTCACGCTTGACTTTGCCACCTACATCAGCTTGTTGATTGAAGTTCCATTCTGCAAGTCTTTGCAATCTGTCTTCAACGGCTCTCTGGACACGAGACTTATTAATCTTTGTGTCTTTCAAACCGAAATCGTTGTCAATGATTTGTAAAGCAGAAGACAACATTCTTGCTTTACGACCGAGGTCAACCATTTTTTGTTCACGCTCGATAAGCCAATCAGGAATGTCATCATCCTTCATGTTACTCATTGAATCTGAGTATTCGTAGCATACACTTACGAACTCAGACCAAGTTCTAGTACAAAGCTGTAAAAAGTTAAGACCAGTAGATTGTGGGTCAACAATCAACAAATGACGAATACCAGTTACAATATCGTTAACTGCATGTTCGTATTTGGTTTGTTGCTCCTCAGCAGTCAAAACCTTTTTATTACCAAGTTCAATATCCTTGAAAACAAGATCAGTACCGAACTTAGTGTCAAACACAGCCATAATGGAAGCCACAACAGCTGGATTGAAAGTTGGTTTACCAAGATCGGTCAACGCAAACTTGCGAAAATACCAATCTGGTAAGACAATGTCAGCTCTAGCTTGTCTAGCTTGAACACCTTCAGCGTCTGCAATAGTGTCTTCTGTATAGTCACTCATGTCAGACTTATTTTTAGGCAAAAGCTCTTTAGTCTCTTGCTCACTTGGGTCAAAATATTCACTCATATTTTTTACTCCTAATATATTAGTGATTTATAAAACACATTTACTGATGTAAATGCACCTATTCAAATGGCTTAGATGTTTAAGTCATTTTGAATTCTTTTTAACTGGCTTGGATGGTAACTCCTTGTAGGACTTACCTGCGTTAAAGAAAGCTCATCGTCCCAGATAACTACTCTAGTTGGGGACAGCCATTTAACGACTGTCCCAAAAATGCAGTGACCTTTGACTTGGACTTTATCTCCTACTTTAATTGAGTATTCCATTGAAGTAGAGAAAAGCTTGTCTTTCGGCGTCTTCATAACTCAGCTCATACACATCCATAAAGATGTATATCTCTGATTGATGTTCTTGACACCATTTATTAAATTTAGACTCAACAACTTGGTGTGTAGTCTGCTCCATTGGGTCGTGGATATCCACGAATTGCATTACATTTTCAGGTATTGCCATGATTTTACTCCTATATTTATTAGTTAATTTACTTCTGTGGGGTACTAACACCATTGCTTGCCAATGGTGTTTTTATCCTTCTGAAAGTCAGATTGAAGCGTTCTTTATCGCCATTTATAACTGAGTGCCAGTTATCTCTCCACCATTGCCCGTCAGCAAGAATGCAATCTAGATCAGAAAGCGTTATCGTATTGCCGGGTTGGTAGCGATCGAGAGTATATCGAAACTGAGCAGTGCCACCGATAGATACTGAAAGTATGCTACCTTCGAGGCATTGCTCATCGTCTTGATGTAACGAAAGGGTATGCCCAGGTCCGTATCGATTTACCAAGCAGTGATTCCACTCATTGGTAAGACCATAAGGTATTTCATTCGCGTGATTGATTATGTTGTAGATTGGATTGAGCCAATGAGGGTCTTTCCAAGTGTCATCGTAATGTGAAGCACGCGAATAGAAATAATCAACTCCTTGAGCAATTGATGCTACAAAGCGTGACCATTCCCATTTGTAATCAAGGTTAGTTAAACCTTCACGCAAGTCGGCAATATCATCTTCATAGAATTGCCAACCAGACCTGAAGTCCTTTAAGTTAAATATTTTCATATTTTTCTCCTATATTTATTAATTAATCTCAACAACAGAATCAAAATCTTCATCATCTTTGATTAGACCAGAGTCATCTAAAACGACGAAATCATCTATTATCGCTGTATCTACTAAGTGAATTATTGATTCAAAAAGTAAGCTGGTTATAACATGACAATCCCCAGTATAAGGATGTGGAGTTATTTCCCAATTATTTGATTGGGGCAAATAAGTATTAACAATTGAATAATCAATGGAAGAGCGTTTAGAACGCACTATTATTTGCACATAATCATTATCAAAAGCAACCGAACGAATATCGGCAACTTTTGATAATTTATAAAGGTTAAGCTTTATCATAATTTACTCCTATATTTATTAATTAATTTACTCTTGTGGGGTACTAACGCCGAGCCTTGTGCTCGGTGTTTCCTATTAGTGGTACACCGTGGTACACCCTAAGCTACTGATTCTATTGAGCTTTTACTTTAGGGTGTACCAGCATTTAAAAGCTAGTGGTACACCGGAAACCCCTGCGTTAGCTATGTTTCGTGGCAGGTGTACCATTTGTACCGGTTATTTAACGAATCGAACTAAGATTCTATAACCACGGTCCACGGTCGATTACTAAAGCTAACGCAAAACCTGTGGTACACCTGGTACAAAGACCGGCAAACGCTACAGACTACAGTAAATAACTGGTCTGTAGGTGTACCGCACGATGTGTTTACAGGTGGTACAATGCTGGTACACCCGGTACACCTTCCTGGCACTCGTTTGCACATTCTTTGCACAACCACGGTACTTGTACGCTCCATGTTGCACATGGTGATAGTAGTACATAGGGCAGATGATAGTAGTCGGGCTACAAAAAGAAGGAAGGTAACCATGGGGGATGGTGGCTACCTTCCAAGGGAGGTCAGTCTTCTATGTTTGGATAGTTATGTAACCTATGTAAGAACTCAAAGGATAGGGCTTCAAATTGCTCATCAGTCATCTGAGGAGATTTGACAGCGTATAAAGCTTTCTTAGCTCTTTCAATATCTCTATGAGTGGTAGTAACAGGTTGGTTGTATCCATCAGAAAAACCTTTTAGAGAGGAGAGAGCCCCGTTAAGGACTCTCTGTACTCTTTGCTCAAAGCTCATTAAACAGCTTCCTGCTCAGGCGTAACTACAACTTGGGCGACCGACTTATCATTTATCTCTTGGAGATAGAAAGTGATTGGGCCCGAATCGTGCGTAAGGGTAACACCTTTAGCTATTTGGAAGGAGAAAGCACCGCTTGCTGGCTTTTGCACTGCAAAGTCGAAGAACTGGTCTATCGGCTTAGTAGCATTTACAGAAGGGTCTTGAGGTGCTGACGCCTTGGCTGGGTTAATGATAGTAGCTTTGAACTTAAAGTTACCAAGCTTCGTAGTGGCAAAAAGTTTACCTGGTCTTGCCAACAGGTCTAAGATATATTTATTCATATATACTCCATTAAACAGAAAGGTATTAATTTTAAAGATTAAAGAACTTATCTCCTTTCTTACAATTGTGGGGTAGAAACACCGAGCTTGTCGAAGGTGTTGTTAATTAACTGAGGGTAGTAAATCATACAAGGTTCCAACTACTAGATTTGTAAAACAAGGTTCCAAATGTCGAATCGGGGAAGGGGGTGGTCAAATGATGATAGTAAGGGCACTGCGTGAGCAATCTAGGAAAAAATTTTACCAAAAAAATTTTCTAGCAATTTTTTGTGCTACAGTGAGCAAGCATGAGTACAAAGAAATGTACTTCTTGCAAAAAGGAGCTATCTTTATCAGAGTTTTTGACCAAGAATGATCGTGGTCCGGTTCTTTCAAAAAAGTGTAAAACTTGTTCTTATGCGGTACGACAGAAGAATGCTAGTGCAACACCTCAGAATTATTTGACTCGTTTGTTTGGTCAACTTAAACATGCGAGAACTAAGAAAAAGAATAAAAAAGTTGAGTGGGATATTGAATTAGAAGATGTTTTGGAACTGTGGGAAAAACAAAACGGTAAGTGCGCATTGACTGGTTTATTCATGACATACCATAAAGATGGTAGTGGAAACAGAGATTTGAACGCTTCTATTGACCGAATAGATCCAGATATTAAGTATATAGTTACTAATATTCAGTTAGTTTGTAGTAGAGCAAATATGATGAAACACACATTAAAAGAAGATGAGCTTTATTGGTGGGCTAAAAATATAGTAGAATCCAAAGAAAATGACTGATAAAGACCAAAATTTTGAACAAGAAAGGGCCGAGCTTCAGTCTCATTATCCCTATGTCGACGTCAAGCTTAATGAATTAAGTGTTCAAGAAGAGCGCTTAATACTTTTTCATCTCCGTGGCATGTCAAAAGCTGCAGCCGGACGCGCAGCTGGATATAGTGATAATGAGCACGTTTACAAAGTATTTAAGAAACCAGCGGTACAAAAGATGGTTGCTAAGATGCGCGAAGAATTCAAAGAGGACATTAAGTTTGATAAACAAACAGCGACAAGCATGTACTTGGAAGCGCACCGTAAATCTGTAACAGCGACAGAAGAGAAAGTTATCACCGATTCATTATGCAAGCTCCACGGTCTATTTGCTCCAGAGCATGCTACACAAATCAACATTAATCTGGATAGAACTGTAGAACAATTAGAAAAACTACCAGATTCAGAATTACTTAAGATAGCGGGAACTGATAACCAATATCTTATGCCTAAAAAGAATGGAAATAAAAAAGATTGAATGTATAACGTGTAAAGCGTTGCATCCAGATACACTGTACCCCAGTGATGATCAGATCTGCGTGTACTGTAAAGCTGACGAAGCAGAACGTCTTGAAGAGCCTCAGGTTGAAGAAATTGTACAAAAGCCGACACCAGAAGAAACTGCACAACTAAAAGCCCAAAAAGAACTTGCGTTGCGCGCATTATCACGTAAGCACTTATTACCGTTCGTGGAACGTTTTAATCCAGACTATGTAGCAGGTTGGGTACACAAGGACATATGTCTACGGTTGGAGAAGTTTAGTGAGGATGTAAATAATCAAAAGTCACCTAGACTTATGTTGTTTATGCCACCACGACACGGTAAATCTACTTTAGCTTCTGTTGCGTTTCCAGCTTGGCATTTGGGCAAGAACCCTGAACAAGAATTTATTAGCTGTTCATACTCTGGATCGTTGGCCATGAACTTTAGTCGTAAGGTTCGTCAACAACTGAGAGAACCTAATTTTAAAAATGTCTTTTCTGGTGTATCGCTCGACCCTAGTTCGCAGTCCGTAGAGTCATGGAATACAACCAAGGGCGGTGGTTATGTAGCCGCGGGTGTTGGTGGTGGTATTACCGGTAAAGGAGCGCACGTACTCGTCATCGATGACCCAGTCAAAAACAGAGAGGACGCAGAATCCGAGTACAATCGGGATGCAGTCTGGGACTGGTATACATCTACTGCGTATACAAGACTGGCCCCCGGAGGTGGTGTACTTGTAATTCTTACACGATGGCACGATGACGATTTAGCAGGTAGGTTATTACAAGCGGCAGCCGCGGGCGCGGATCAGTGGGAAGTTGTCAAGTATCCAGCCCTCGCCGAGAAGGACGAAGAGTTTCGAGAAAAGGGCGACGCGCTTCACCCAGAGCGGTACAGTGCGGAAGCTCTAACCCAGATTCAAAGAGCGGTAGGTCCACGAGACTGGTCCGCGTTGTATCAACAGAACCCAGTATCGGACGAAGGTGAGTACTTTAATCGAGAAATGATTAGGTATTACGACGAAAATGAAGTAGACTTTGACAGATTACGCTTCTATTGCGCATGGGATTTGGCGATTGGTCAACGAGAACGTAATGACTACTCTGTAGGGGTAGTCGTTGGTGTTGATGAATACGATAATTTATACGTGGTAGATTGTGTAAGAGGGAAGTACGACGGTTTTGAACTTGTTGAGCAGATCCTAGATTTGTATGAGACTTGGCGACCCCATGTTGTGGGTATTGAGAAAGGTCACATAGAAATGGCATTAGGTCCGTTTCTACAAAAACGTGTTCGAGAACGTGGACTTAACGAGGCTTACTTTAAAGATTTAAAAGTAGGTAGACGAGACAAGGAAGCGAGAGCTAGAGCAATACAGGGTAGAATGCAACAAGGCATGGTATACTTTCCGCAAGATCCAATATGGGTTGGTCCGCTGATTGCGGAACTTTTGCGTTTTCCAAACGGGGTACATGATGACCAAGTGGATGCGTTAGCATGGATAGGATTAATGATGACAGAATTCGCTACTTTTGTAGAGAAGATAGAACATGAACCGTCTTGGCGAGATAAGCTTAAATATTTAGCTAAGAGTGATAAACGTAAATCAGCTATGAGTTCTTAATGAATTATAACAAGAAGAAGAAAAAGTTAAGTACAGAAGAAGAGCATTTTATAGCAACCAATCAGTTTGAGCGTTACGAACGTGCGCGCGACAATGGCCATCTCGACTATATCGAAACTGCTAAAAAATGTGATGCTTTTTATCGTGGTAATCAATGGGATCCAGCTGACGTAGCAACACTAGATGATGAAGGGCGTCCTGCTCTTACAATTAATACAATACTTCCTACGGTTAACACTGTGTTAGGCGAACAAAGTACTCGAAGAGCAGATGTTAATTTCAAACCAGTAGGTAATGGCACCCAAGAAGTTGCTAATGTACTTAATAAATTATATTTACAAATAGCCGATAATAATAAATTAGATTGGTTAGAAGGAACTGTTTTTGCTGATGGTCTTATTCAAGATCGGGGTTATTTTGATGTAAGAATAGATTTCACGGATCATATCCAAGGAGAAGTGCGTATAAGTACCAAGGATCCGTTAGATATTCTAATTGACCCTGACGCCAAGGAGTATGATCCTAAAACATGGAATGAGATATTTGAAACTAAGTGGATGAGCTTAGATGAGATTGAAGAACAATATGGTCAAGAGAGAGCCGACAAATTAAGAGTAGCTGCAGAGTATGGTAATACTATGGGGCAAGACTCTGTAGAGTATGAAGAAACACGTTACGGTGACACATACACCGGTGTAGAGTATAACCAATCAGCTACTGCTAACCCAGAAGAAAACAGACAAGTACGTGCAATTCGTGTTATTGAAAGACAATACTACCAACTCAAAGAATGTACTTACTATGTAGATAGAGTTACAGGGGACATGCGACAAGTTCCCGGAAACTGGGGTAAACGTAAAATGCAAAAGTTTGCTGATGATTATGGTTTGGATATACTTACACGACAGGATCGTAAAGTGCGTTGGACAGTAACTGCAGACAAGTGTGTACTGTTTGATGACTGGTCTCCATATGAATGTTTTACAATTGTCCCATACTTCCCTTATTGGAGAAGAGGTAGACCATTTGGCATGGTAAGAAACTTAATATCTCCACAGGAACAACTAAATAAAATTAGTTCACAAGAATTACATATCGTAAATACTACAGCCAACAGTGGTTGGATTGTAGAAACAGGGTCGCTCCAAGGAATGACTGCTGACGATTTAGAAGAACACGGTGCGGAAACTGGTTTAGTACTAGAGTATAATCGTGGCTCATCTCCCCCCGCGAAGATACCACCAAATCAGATTCCCACCGGCCTAGATAGAATAAGTCAAAAAGCTGCGGCTAATATTAAACAGATTAGTGGTATTAGTGATGCGATGTTAGGTACGGATAGCCCTGAGGTATCAGGTGTAGCTATTCAAGCTAAACAAAATAGAGGGGCACTTATGATTCAAGTGCCATTGGATAATTTACAAAAAACTAGGCAGTATTTAGCAGAACATATTCTACGTCTAGTACAGCAGTACTACACAGAAGAGCGTTTGATTCAAATAACAGATGAATCAGATCCAATGAAACAACAAGTTCCTTTACGATTAAATGTTGTAACCCCAGAAGGGCAAATAATAAATGATTTAACTTTAGGTGAATATTCTGTGGTTATTGGTACAATGCCAACTAGAGATAATTACGACGAAGTACAATTTGCAGAAGCAATCTCTTTAAGGCAGGTTGGTGTACCAATACCAGATGACTTAATTGTAGATTACTCACACCTAGCTAAAAAAGGTGAAGTTGCACAGCGTATCCGTCAAATGCAAGGTATGGAACCAATGACAGAAGAAGAAGCCCAAATTGCTGCTTTCCAAGCAGAAGCTCAAATACAAAAAATACAACTTGAGATTGCTAAGATGGAAGCAGAAGTAGCGAATTTACAAGCACAAGCCACTTTACATAGTGCCAAAGCACAAGAAACTATGGCAGATCCTCAACTCAAAGCAGCTGAGATAGAGGCTCAAATGGCAATAAAGCAACAAGAACTTGCCTTACGTCGACAGTTATCTGAGTTAACAAACGACATGAGGAAAGGACAAACTGAAACCCAAGCGGCAGCAAAAGTTGCTACCGCAGCTATGAAACCATCAGGAGGTAGATAATGGCTGAAGATAAAAATACAGAAGAATTAGTATTCGACGGAATGCCGGGTGCTGATGCAAAAACAGAAGAAGATGTAAAACCATTTGAAGTAGACATGAACTTTGAAGACACGGAGGAAAAAGTTGAAGAAGTTGAAGAAGAAGAAACCACAGAAGAAGAACCTGCTACAGAAGAGACAACAGAAGAAGTTGCAGAAGAGCAAGTCGAAGAACCTGTTGCACAAGAAACAGAAAGTCAGTCAGAAGAAGCAGAACAAGAGAGCGTTCCGACAGATGATGGACAACCTGTGGAAACAGTGGCGGAAGAACCAGAAGTAGAAGAACCAAAAGCACCTATGGTACCAAAATCACGTTTGGATGAAGTTCTTGCTAAGAATAAAGAGATGCAAAAGCGTTTACAGACTTTAGAAAGTGAGACAAAAGAAGAAGATACTACTCCTAAATACGATTTTGTAGCTCGAGAGAAGGAATATCAAGAGTTAGTGCTTGATGGTGAGACTGATAGAGCTGCACAATTAAGAGAAGAGATCAGAAGCGCTGAAAGAGAGCAGATGATGTCCGAAATGCAAAGTAAAATGGGTCAAACTGTACAACAAGACAGAGAAGCACATGAGTTAAATAAGAAAGCTAACGAAATAATGGAAGTTTTTCCTGTTTTTGACCAAAAAAGTAAGCAATTTGACGAAAGGCTTGCTAATGAGGTTATGGAATTACGCGATGCTTTTATATTTCAAGGGTATGGTGCTGCAGATTCACTTGCGAAAGCCACCGAAATTACTTTAATTAGGTCAAAACCAGAACTTTTAGAGGTAGAGACTGCTGGAACAACAGATGCAGCACCTACTTTAAATAAAGTTGTACAAGAAAAGAAAAAACAGGCAAATGTATCAAAAAAAGTAGCTGCTTCGCAGTCACAACCACCTCAAATGAAAGGTGAATCTACTCAAAATAAAAAAATAGTAGATATAAATGTACTGTCTGATGATGAATTTGGTGCATTACCAGAAGAAACTTTACGCAGAATGCGTGGTGACTTTGATTAAAGAGTAGTATACTATTACAGAATTCGTCGGTTGGAACGATATCCAACAACTGGTCGTTCAGTATAAAAATCGTTTATTTCGTCTACAACGACGTTAACTGTTCGAGGTCGTGCTCGTAAAACTAACGGTATCGTATCCCAACGATAAAGGGTATACGGGATATCGCCCCAAATAGCGATTGGTTATTTTATTAATTTTTATTTGGAGGGCCTAATGGCTAATACAAATTTCAGCGCGTTGACCAGTGAACAGCTTACTATCTGGTCTCGTGATTTTTGGCGAGTCGCTCGTAACATGTCCTTCATTAACCAATTCGCGGGTAGTGGACCCAACGCCATGGTTCAGAGAATAAATGAACTTACTCAATCAGAAAAAGGAGCTAGAGCTGTATTAACACTTTTAGCTGACATGACTGGTGATGGTATCGTTGGTGACAACACTCTCGAAGGTAATGAAGAAGCACTAAGAGCATTCGACATCGTTGTACAATTAGATCAATTAAGATTTGCGAACAGACTATCTGGTCGTTTAGCGGATCAAAAATCTGTTGTCAACTTCCGTGAGCACTCAAGAGACGCACTTGCATACGCAATGGCGGACAGACTAGACCAAATTGCATTCTTGACTTTGGCTGGTATTGACTACAACAGAAAGAACAACAACATCGGTGGTTCTGCTGCGACTAGACCAGTACTAGGTTCAGGTGCTAACTTGTCTGACCTTGCCTTTAATGGTGATGTAACTGCTCCTACTTCTAACAGACACAGAAGAGTAGACGCAACTAATGGTTTAGTTGCTGGTGACACTTCTGCTTTAGCTGCTGCTGACACAATGTCTTACAAGACTATTGTTGAATTAAAAGCATACGCTAAAGACCAATACATTAGAGGTATGAGAGGCGCAGGTAATGAAGAGATGTATCATCTTTTTGTTACTCCACAAGTAATGGCTGATCTGAAACTAGATTCTGACTTCTTAGCTAACGTAAGAAGCGCTGGTATCAGAGGACCAAACAACGAACTATTTGCTGGATCTTCTAGCTTAATGGTTGACGGCGTTATGGTTCACGAATTCAGACACGTACCAAACACTTCTCAAGGTACTTCAGGTACTCAGAAAGGTGGATCTGGTAGTGATATTGACTTCGCTGCTAACCTATTCTGTGGAGCTCAAGCTCTTGCTATGGCAGATATCGGTTTGCCTGAAATAGTTGAAGACACTTTCGACTATGGAAACCAAAACGGTATTTCTATCGGTAAGATCATGGGTCTTAAAAAACCAGTCTACAATTCTGACATTTCTGGTCAGAATGAAGACTTTGGTGTAATCAGAGTAGATTGCGCATTTTAATTAAGATAGGGGTGGTCTTCGGACCACCTCTTTCTACTAAACAGGAGTTTTAAATGGAAAAAAAGACTATGAAAGTTATCTCAGCAACAGATTTATATGTATCGCTAAAAACTGGTGATGCTGTTCGTTTATACGCAGGAGAAGCAAGAGAATTCCCAGAGTATATTGGATATGCTTGTATACAAGCTGGGGCTAAAGAAGTAAGAGAAGAGCCCAAAGCTAAAACAATGGAAGCTGTTATAGAAGAAACTACAGTAGCAGTAAAAACAAAACCTAAAACTAAGAAAAAATAAATGGCAGGAACGTTACAAGCACAACATATCTTATCCAGAGTACGTAACATACTACAGGACAATACTGGTGTGCGTTGGACAGATGGCGAGATGTTTGACTATTTAAGCGATGGACAAAGAGAAATTGCTAACTTTAGACCTGATGCTACTGCTACGCATGCAAATGTACAATTAGCTACTGGTACAGAACAAACTATACCCGCTGATGGTTTAAGATTAATTAATGTAGCTAGAAACATGTCAGGTACGGCTACAAGTGCTACTGGCGCTAGGGCAATTTCAAAAGTAAACTTAGATGTAATAAATAGCGAAGAACCGAGTTGGCATGATCCTACTGTTACAGGTAAGGCTGCGCATGGTACTGTAGTTAAACATTACATGTTTGATGACAGAGATCCACGTAAGTTTTCCGTGTATCCCGGAGTTGCTGGTAATGCCTATGTAGAAGTTATATATTCTAAAAATCCTGTTAGTATTGGTGCAGCTACTGATTTGATACAAGTAGATGATATTTTTGCAAACGCGCTTATAAATTTTGTTTTGTATAGAGCATATTTAAAAGATGCTGAGTTTGCAGGTAATCAACAACGTTCTGGAACTCACTACCAACTATTTTTTCAAAGTTTAAACTTCTCGAAAGCTACAACTTTAAACGAAGCACCACAACAGGAGGCCGTACTTGGCTAGTTTTGAATCATTAGTAAGAGACGTTGCTCCTTACGTACCGGGATGTTCTGAATCTTTAATAGAAACTAACCTACGTTCTGCAACTATAGAACTTTGTGAAAAAAGCAGAGCTTATACTTATGACCTAGACCCGATAACTACCATATCAGGAGTTTATGAGTATGAGTTTGACCAACCAAGTGGTACAGACGTACACCAAATACAGTGGGCTACTTATGATGGTAATGATTTAGATCCCATAAGCCCAAGAAGTCTAGAGTTAAACTACCCCGACTGGAGAGATAAGTCTGGCATACCAACAGTATATCTACAAAAAACAGCTGATACTTTTTGGTTAGTACCAGTACCGAATGCAAAAACTGTAAATGGGCTATTGTTAAATGTGGCTCTTAAACCAACTAGAACTACTAACAGTATAGACACAGAATTTAGTAATACTTATCGTGACGGTATTTTATATGGCACGATTTATAGATTATTAAGAATACCGGGCAAAGAATGGACTGATCCAATGGCTGCCGCAGACTATTTTAATTTGTTTCAGGCTGAAGTATCTGATGCAGAATTAAGAGGAAGAGGCGGTAATATTGGTGTTAAAAGAACAGTCAAATATAAAAGCGCCGGTTTGTCACCAAGGAAAAGGTATGGACGATATGGAAAGGAGCTCGACTATTAGGGGGATAGTATTTGATGCTATTCCACCACAACAAATAAGAGCTGCTTATAATATAATAGAGAAAGATCTACAGAAAGTAATAAGTAGATCATACTCAGACTGGATACCAGCAGATGTGTATTCGGCATTACGTAACGGAACATCTCAATTGGTCGTTGCGTATAAAGATGAACAGTATGCTGGGTTTTTAGTTTTGTCTATACTGAATGAGTTTGGTGGCGAAAAGAAGCTATTTGTTTGGGTAGCATATGCGAATCCCGAGTATAATGTAGCAGAAGAGACGTTTGATTTTTTAGATAGAGTAGCTAAAAATTCAAATTTAGTCGCGATAGAATTTGATTCAAGTCGCTCTGGTTGGATGAGAGTGGCAAAACAGCAAGGATATAGAGCTATAACAACGACATATAGAAAAGAGGTTTAAATGTCTAAAGGACCAAAACAAGAAAATTATGAGGTAAGTGACTCTACTAAAACTTTGGCTTCCTTGTATAAGGACCAAAAACAAACGTGGAGACAGGTCTGGAGTCCTATAATGGAGGACAGATTACGTCAAGCCGCAGAAAAAAACGTAGCCTCTGTAGTTAGAGGCAGAGCTGCTAAATCCGTTATGAATGCTTTTCAAAAATCCGGCATGTCACCCTATGGGCTTGCAACAAATGTAAGTGCTGCTGCAGATTTAGCCATCGGCTCAGTAAAAAATTTACAAGAAGCGAATAGAAGAGTGTTAGCGTTAGGTAATAAAGCACAAACTGATGCGTTAAAAACTGCAAAAGGTTTTTCCGCTATTGGAGGAAGTGCTCTAGCTGCAGCTTCTAGATTCGATGACTCTGCAATTAGTGCACAAAATACTGCAGATATGAAGGTAAACACAGCACGTTCAGGTATAACTGCCTCAGTTGCAAAAGCTGCGGGTAGTGTTGCGGGTGGATTTATTATGCACTCTATGTTACCAAAACAAGATAACTTTAACATAGGGTCACTGCCGGCTTTCATGAATCAGCCCGGTTTTGGAAATAACCAATATTTTAACCAAAACAATAGCGCGTACAATCCATAGAGGTATAGATGTTTTATACAGGTAGTGCATGGGGAGACATAAGTAGAACACTTGGTAATCTCTATGGTGGTGGTCTTCCGCAAATAGATCTTACTGCTGGTTTTGCAGGGCTTGATATAGATCTATCAGGTCTTGCTGGCACTACTGTATCTCCCGCTGTTGTTGACTCTGGTATTGGTCCGGGCCAAGGGTTAGCTAGAACTAACGAACAAATAAAACAAGCAGAAGAAACTGCAAAACAAATAGGGACAATAGACTTTAAAAAAACCAATTTTGACGCTGATAGGTTACCAGAGGTAGCAGATCCAGATAAACTTTTTGCAGAAGAAGCCAAAAAAGATTATGAATTAGAAGTAGGACTAACAAGAGAATTTGAAAAGGATTTAGTCAAAAAAACAAAAGACCAAGCTTTAATAGATACTGCATTAGATGATATTGCAGTACAACAGAATTTAGCACAAGGTATAGTAGATCGTTCTAGATCTAGATATGGTATAGCTACCACAGGCGCTTTTAATTTAGAACAGCGTAGAGCAATCGATAGAGGAAGAGTTAATATTGCTTCTGATGCTTTAAATAACGCCAGAATATCTCAGGATGAACAGAACACTGCGTTGTTAAATGAACTTTCAAACATATCTAATACGATCAATAAACAGATAACTCAGATGGGTTCTTCTGCGGCGCTTCAAACCACTAATATGGAAAACTCATATAAAGCGGCTAAATCTCAACACAAATCAAACAAATATGGAATTATTGGTTCCTTCATAGGAGCACTGTAATGAACGCAAGCGCTTTTCTTAACTTTCTTAAAACAAGAGATGACATATTAGCTAAGAATGAGATTATTCGTAAACAAGAAGAATACAGGAATGCTTTAGTTAGACACCAGTCTTCTGGAAGAAACCTAGCATTATTTCAAAACGAGTTAATTTTAAATGAAAACAAAATTAGAGATGCTTATGCAGGGGACGCTGGGTTCCAAGAACAATTTGATGAGTTTAAAAACATGGGTTTCAGTAGAAATCTCAATATGGATTTTTTTGAAAAAGTAGCTAGAGAAGATTTAATTGGGATGGACTTTGCCCAATTCTCTGACTATGTTGGTTTTACTCAAGCTGCTACTGGTAGTGCGGGCAATAGAGGTGTTGAATTAAAAAAGAATAAAAATGGTAATTACTCTCCCGTTCTACTAAACATGCAAGGGGGTGTAGATGGAGAAAGTCAAGTTATAGCTCCTATTACTGAAGACGCAAAACCTTTCCAATTTGGTGGTATAGCTTTAGAAGTTTCTCCAGACTCTATGGGGTATTTTCTTGGTAGTTATTTAAGAAAGTTAGGTGAAACTACTTTTGATGCAGATGGTAAAAGATTTACTACTATGCAAGACCTTAGACAGTTTGATGCGGCTAGGACAGGGCGTACCAATATAGGGGATTTAACAAATACTGATAGCGGTAATACTCCAGCAGATCTAACACCCGGGCCTCTACTTTCAAAAGTAATTAATGAGGAAAGAAGCTTAAAAGACATGACTCCAGATGAGTTAGCAGCTATTGTAAACGACCCCTACTTTAGAGCAATAACCGAAGGGCAATCAATAAAAAGTATTGATGATTTAGGTGATGTTTCCTCTATGGCAGATGAAGGGCTTTATTCTGGAGCAAATAGAAAAATTATAGAAAAAGCTTGGAGAGAGTTTGAAGAATCCGGTGGGCCTAATGCCACTGCTGGTAAAAGAAATAAAAACCCTCTTAATATTCGATATAACGCAAGTAATGATTGGTTTGGAAGAGACCGTAAAGAAGGAACTCCAGAAGGGTTTGAAACTTTTATTTCAACTGCACATGGAGTTAGAGCTGCAGACAAAGTTTTAGAAAACTATAGCGAATATGGAATCAACTCAGTACGAGAAGTAATTAATAGGTTTGCTCCGCCAAATGAAAATGATACTGATGGTTATGTAGATTTTGTTGCAAAAGAATTAGGTATAGGTGCAGATGACAGAATTAATTTAAGAAACCCTCAGACTAGAACAGAATTATTAAAAGCTATGGTACAAATGGAAAGTCCTGATGTTACCTTAACTGATGACCAAATAGCTTCCGCAAGACTGTTAAATGAAGATAACTATAGAGCATTAACTACAGGTAAATCAAAACCGGGTGGGGGCTATGAAACAGAGTACAAAGGTAATACTCTTACTGCTACTCCAATACCACGTGTTTCTTATTCTGATCCTGATGGCTTCCCATTGTTTGGTGATGATTTATTTAATGAAATAATGGGTTCTTTTACTGGCGTAACTTATTCAGATGGTAGAGAAAGGGATCTCAGTGTCCAAAGAGGAGCGACCTCTGGTACGCTTACCGAGGGCCTTACCCCTGCCGATTATTCGGATATTGAAGACGGAGGGGTTCGTACAACAGCCTCAATATTAGGAACCAGACAAGGTACGGTAGGAGTAGTTGGCGGAAGAGAACAAGAAGCAGCAGAGAGGATATTTGGTGAAGATGCTATTGTAGTTAAACGAAGTAGATACAGTAATTATTTCCACGACAATACTAAAATACCTCTTGGAATGGGTAAAGAACAATGGGAATCTTTAAACGATAGGCAAAAAGATCAACTCAACATGAAATCTAAAGCAGTGAGTGTTGCTAATAAACAAAGACTAGATAATGCTATAACTTCGGCTCAAAATACTTACACCCCACAGAATCAAAGTTTTTATGACAACCTTACGGAAGCAACTAGGACTTCTGTAGGTACTGGAAAGTCTGTAAAAAGATATGGTAAAAGCACTAGACTTACAGAATTTTTTGCTAGTAATCCAGAGTACTCAAGAGAATTTAGTTCTATAGGTCCAAAAGCATTTGCTGAAAAATATCAGAACGATGAAGGTTTTAAAAAGAACTTTCCAACCAAAGAACAAATTAGAGAAACACAAGCTAAAATTAAAAATATTACAACTCTTGCTGCAAATGATATAGCAGACATTTTGATAACGCACACTGATCCAAATACTGAAAGAGCACAAATGAACTTTCTAAGTCAGAAAGAACGTTTTTCAATTCTAAGTGGTCTTTATCATTCAGGTAGCGCTTTAGTAACCCAAGATAGTTTTGGTAAAGCTGCAGCCGCTTTTATGGCAGGAGAACCTCTTGATATAGCTTTTGCTAGTTCGGGCGCTCTGAAATTAGCTAGTGCTACTGATCCCGCTTCTAAAGAACTAGTCCCAGCTGGCGCGCAACCAAACAAATTCCCTGATCATATTGAAGCAATTATTGAGAGGTTTAACAAAGGCACTCCATCTCAATATGGGGCTGGAAACAATTTTGTAAATGCTACAGTTAATAATATTTTTGATTCAGACAGGGCTAAATATCTTTCTGACCCCGATAGTGAGAGAGGTAGACAAAACTTAACTGACCGTAGAGCTTTGTTATCATATATGGAAGAAAATTTCTTAGACCAAGCTGCAACTTTACAATTAAATAGAGTCATTGATGCTTTAGATACACAAAGATTAGTAGGGCTAGCGGATGTAGGAGTGGATTTTAAGTTTCTTGGGGTTGAGTTTGGAGACAGAGACATCGAGAGTAACCAATTTGTACAAACACAGGCAGAGGGTCTTAGACCTACTTTATCAGTTCAACTTAATTTTCAAGGTAGAGTTTACAATCCCGGTACTTTCACTGAAGCTATGCTTTATATGACAAACGGAGCCAAATTTCATAGTTATCAATTTATTGGTGATGATGGTCAACCAGCTGGAAAAAGAGTGCTTGCAGCTAACATGAATGATTTAGATAAAAAACACGCCCTAATTTTATTAGGGGATGGAGCAAACAAAAACAATTCTGGAGACAGCCGTACAAAACTATACGCTGATAAACTTACACAAGACAGAATAGCTAAAGAAGCAGGAGAATAAATGGTTGACTCCATAAGAAGACTCTTAGGCGATCAAGCTGTACCTAGGTCGGTAGAGATGTCTGAACAAAACGCTCGTGCAAGAGGTACTGATTCAGCTAATCTTAGACGTAGGGCTCTCAGAGAACAACAATTTAGACAACAGGCACAAGCCGTTGCGCCTACTGAGATACCTACTACACCTAAAGAAGGTTTTATTGATAATTTCTTAGGGGGGCTTGCTATAGGTTCCCAACAGCTATCTGGAGATGTTGAGAGATTTGGGGCAATTGTTAATTTCTATCTTGGGGATGAAGAAGCTACCCAACAACGTTTAGAAAACGCTCGTATCATAGACCAATCTATAGAGGCTATAGGGAAAGACTTAGAACCTTTTAGTAACGTAGTTAATGGCCCCACTATTTCTAACCTAGTAAATGCAACAGGAAAAGCTTTAGGACAATTTACGCCTATGGCGCTTACTTCTATAGCGAGTGGATTCACTGGTGCTGCAGCATCTTTACTTGGCAGGTACAGTATAAGTAATGCAGGTAGAGCGGCTTTAGGAGAAGTGATTTCAGGTACTTTACGTAAGAAAGTATTACGTGGTGAAGCATTAGATGATGCTGAAAGATTAGTTTTAAATGCTGCTCAAGGTGTAGGAAAAGTTGCTACTACTGGAGGTCTTTCAGGAAGTTTTGCTCAAGAATATTTAGTTGGTGCAAGTCAATCTCTATCTGAATTTGAAGATGCAGGCATTAAATTAACTAGAGAAGAATTTAATTCTGCTGTTCTTATGGGTATTCCACAAGGTCTAATGGGGGCTACTTCTGATGCTTTGTTTGCTACTAGTTTATATAAGTTAGCATTTAAAAGATCCGCGATTGGTCGACTTAGGGAGAAAGAGGCAAAGATTGAAATGGACGCTAAATTAACTGGACAAGAGTCTAAGTTAAAATTAAATGACCAAGAGAAAGAACTAAAAAGAATAGCAGATAAAGTACGTACTAAAGATGTACGTAATCCTGATGCCTTGTCTGTCTTAACTCCAGAAGAAAGAAGGATTTATCAAGCAGCAATAGGTACTACTCCATCTCTCCAAAAACTTATGAAAGACATAGCGATAGCTACAGGTATTTCTGGTGGTACTGAAGGTGCTACTGAATTTTTACAAGAAGAGATGTTCATAGACCAAAGAACTGCAGTAGATCCAAACTATAGTGAACAAGAAAAAGGTCTAAGGCGTATGGAAGCTGCTTTTGGTGGTTTTGTTGCAGGGGGTGGTCGTGCTGCTATAACAAGTCCAGTTACTTCGGTATTTAGACAAGCTAGAGAGTTTACAGACTTAGGTAATGAGTTAAGATCGGTAAGGGACACAAGAAGAGAATTTACAGAAGAAGCTATTGATATAGAGGATAATCAAAGATTAGCAGCCAACATAGGACAACTTACAGGGGCAGTAACAGAAGATCAAGTTATACCACCAAAAGGACAACCCGTTACAGTTCCAGAACCAGAAGCACAATTACGTGCACAATTCAGAAGTATGCAACAGGGTGATAAACCTTCTATGTTTGTACCAGAAAACACAGCCACTAGAGAGTTTGTAGATAATCTTGTATCTGGTTCAACACCTGAGGTGTTTCAAGCGGTAGTTCCCGGAGTAGGGACATACCTTTCTACTAATAAAGCTAAGATAGATAATGTATTCCAAAACAAAGAAGACTTAATGTTACTTAACAGTGATAGGTATATCGCTGAGTTTTTAGGCTATAGCGGTGCTAAAAGAGATGAACATGATCGAGTGGTAGTAGTAAGAGATAGCTTAGGTAATGTAGTTAGTGAGGAAACCACTGATAGTTCAATGGTAGACCTTGCGATTAGAAAAGCAGAACAAACTTATATTCTTAATAGAGAAGAAAAAGGTTACACCGTTTCTGTAGAAGACCCTGCAGATGTATTACAAGACAGACAGAACGCTGCAAAAATAGAGAAGGCTAAAAAAGGGCAACAAAGTTTTGATTTTCAAACCAGAGGCAGTATTGATGATATTGATATGGATGATCCAGAGCAATTGCAAGCTCTTACTGATGCTACAGATCCTAATGCTCAAGGCGGAGTTGTAGAGGTAGCTAATCTTGAAGAAACTTATGATCCAGCTGAGTATGACCAAGAAGTTGTAAATGTTATTGATGAAAATATTGAAAACACAGGTTCTATGAACGCCTCACGTCTTGGTGGTAGAGAAGAAGTAGAAGGATTAACTGCTCAAGGAGTGCGTGGAGGTACTAGTTTTGTACCGTTATCAAAAGTTGCTGAAACACCTGTTAATATAGAAACTGCTAGAAACAAACAAGGAGAGCCCTTCGCTGAAAGCACAAAACAAACTTTTATAGACGCTAGAGAAAGGTATACTCAAGAACTGACTAATGATGGTGAGTTTGTTTTAAGACCGTCTCAAGAAGAATTAATTAATTCACTACCATATCAAATTATTGATAAGTTTTTTGATGTACAAGCGGAAGATCCTGATGGTCAATACACAATTGTTAACCGTGGTTCTAATAGACTAGGTATCACTAAAGTTGGTGGTAGAGCTACTGCTGATGTTAAAACAGGTAAAACAATACTCTCTCCTCGAGGCACTGTTTTACAAGCTATTGTAGAAGCCGAAAAAGATGCTCAAGATTATAAAGCTAGAGATGGGTCGATAAGAAAATCAGAGACAAGAACTGAAGGGGAATATAAAGGTGCTCCATTTAAGTGGGTATCAAGAAGTCCAAACAAAAAAACTCGAGATAAACCAATCAATATGAATAGATTGCTTTTCGCAGGTAGAGATGTTTATCTACAAGAAGAAGACCAAAATGTGTCTCTTGATACTCCTTATCTAACACAGATAGCTTTGGGTTTTTATGCCTTAGTAGATGTTCTTACTGATGAAAATCAAGCTTTAGGTAACAACCCAGCCGATGGATTTTTTACTAAAAGAGACAGTAACAAAGTAACAGATGTTAGCACTAAGAAACAATTTATCCTTACAACCAATGATAGAGAGTTTGATCTAACTAATCCAGAAGATGTTCAAGAGTTATATGACCAACCTATTTTTTGGAATAACAGTGTAACTACAGACGAAAACGGAGTAGATAAAAAAGTTGGCTATCAAAGTATAAATGAGTTAGCTAACTACAGACCTAACAATAATAAATCAAAACAGTTGGGGACAATTGAAAACTTATTTGCACCAGTTAAAACTGTTATGTCTGGTATTAGGAACTTAAGAAGAAGATTATTTAATGGCGACCCGTTAAGAAACGAAAAACCTGAGGGTTTGGATTTATTGGACAGACAACGTCAAAGAGAGCGAGAACCGGCCCCAAGGGATAAGCAAGGTAATATTCTCCCTCAAGAGGTTACATATGATGTACCAAGTTTAAGAAACGTAGGTAATTTAACAGGTAGAAAAGAAGTTTTAAAAGTTACTTCTTATACAGAAGAAGAATTTAAATTACCAAAAGAGGTAACGACAATTGTAGTTGCGGGTTCTAGAAGAATACAAGGCTCACCTTTTAATAATTATGAAGTAGTAAAAGATACTTTAGATTTACTTATCGGGGATAGAAAAGACATTACTATTATGCACGGAGGTGCAATAGGCGCAGATAGGTTAGGGGGTAGATATGCAGAGGAAAAGAAATTACCTGTAGCACTTAGAAAAGCAGACTTTAAAGGTAGAGGCCCTTCGGCTGGTTATGATCGTAATATTCAGATGATACAAGAAGCGGGCAGTGGCTACGTAAACGAAAGAGACTTTAAAAAAGTACTAAATAGACAATTCAAACCCCCTAAAGAATCTGCGGGGGCAGTAGTGGTTTTTTGGGATGGTAAATCTGGTGGTACTCAACAGATGATAAGGAAGTCCATATTCCCTCCTAAAGAAAAAGAATTTAGATTTAACCCTCTTAAAGTTTATTATGTTTCGATTCCAGATACCCAGAGAGTAAATAATGCCTTTGATGTAAAAAAGATTGAAGTAGTAGAATCAACTGTTGAGGATACTGAAAATGATATAAGTATAAGTTTTTACGGGGGCGAGAGTTTAAATAAACCAGACACCAGCGCACCAGCTCAAACAGTTCTTACACCTAAACGTAGTCGTGAAGATGCTGAAGTAATCACTGGTGGGGTTCAAGACCGAAGGTTTGGTCTCTACGAAGACATAGTTGCAGCGCTTCCAGACGACCTTAAAGAACCTTTTCAAGGTCTTGGTAATGCTTTTAATAGGCTTATAGGTGGAGCGGCAAAACGAGTAGCTGATGAAGAAGGGGCCCCACGTAAACAGAGAGAACCAACTATATCTATTCCATCTATAAATATCTGGGCGGCTAATGATGAAGCAGGTCAATTAAGTAACCTTGCACCAAGACCTTTTACTTTTGATACTAGGCGATATTTTAGCGTAGAACACGCCTATCAAACTTTAAAAACTGGTAAATTTAACAAAGCTATTTACCAAAATGAAGGCTGGCAATTTGGAGGGAAATACCCACTACCTTTAAAAGATCCTGCATTACCAAATACGGAGTTAAATGCACAAGGAGTTCCTAATAATGTAGCGCTTATGGAAGAGTTAATGTTTGCTTCTTTTGATCAAAATGCAGAAGCTAAACAGGATTTATTAGCTACTGGAGGAAGTCTTCTTACTCATTATCAAAGTAGGGATATGTGGAGTGAAACGTTCCCTAAACTTTTAATGAAGATTAGAAAAAGACTTGGAGGGGAGGACATTAATGTAGAAAGGATAGCCGAGGTTTTTAAACGGGACATAGCTTTTGTAAGAAGCCCCGACTTGGGCCAAGCCCAAGATGATCAAAATAATATAGTAGTCAATAGGCTTGAAGTACCAATTGTTGAGTATTTTGACAGAGACAAAGAGATACCTCGTCCCAAAGAAACTGCAAGAATAACACCTCTTACTTTTCTAGGTGTTGTGCCTACAGGAAAAGAGCTATTAGCCTTAACAATTTCTGCTGCTTATGCGAATACTTTATCTAATACTAAAGTTGGTAATGAACCCTCACCACGAGAAGCAGCTATAGATAAAATTGTAGACACTTTTGAAGAAGACTTAATAAAAAGAGCTAATAGCCCTAATAGAGGATATTCCATAGATGAAGTTATTTTACCTATTCCTGAAGAAAACAAACAAGAATTCCGTGACATTGTAGAAGATGAGATTAAAAAAAGAATAGGTTATATTCGTAGCCTTTTAAAAGATGGAAAAGAATCTTTACCTCGTAAGTATGCTAGTGCTTTAGAGATAGAACTTTCTTTCAATGCTCCTGTGGGTGAGTATAGATTTGAGAACTACCCTACTCTTAGCCAAAAAGATTTTGACCAGTTAGACCTTCCGGGTTTTGGCTCACAAGATATACGTCAAAGATTTAAACGAATGCTTAACGGCATAGAAGACTTTACTGTAAAAGCACAAGAAGAACTTGCTCTCGCAACTGATGAGTTTGTTGATACTTCTGTTACTTCTAGCGGTGGACTTCAATATACTCCTGAGGGACAAATTATTGGAGATCGTGAACAAGCTGGTTTTGATTCAGTTGACCCACAAATAGCTGTTGAGTTAGGTGGCGATGTACCTGCTGGTATGTTTGAACAAGCAATCAAACAGTATAACCAAGAAGCTAGAGGGGGCACGTTTAATCCAGCTATGGGTACTTTAGACGTATCTCAAGAAGACTTAAATTACCAAGAGCAATTCTCTAGGGATACTGACTCACCAAGACAGAGGGCAGCTAAGCAAGAACGTATTGATACAATAAATAGAGCTGATGCCGAGGCAGAGGTACAAGCAAGGACAATAGGCACAGTAAAAAGTGGTGTATCGTTTACTAAAAAAGTTTCTGAGATTTTTACTTCTAATACAGCTGGTATCAAAGACAGTGGAGAAACCTTTATGCGAGGGTTTGTACAAGCACTTAGAGATAGTCTAGGTCTTGATCTATTAGGTGCAGATACTATTTTTATCGCAGATAATGATGAAAATTTTGTTTTAACTGATTTAGCTTCTAATAGAACAACAACAACTAAAGCTGTTTTCGATAAAGATGGTAGACCTGTTATGAAAGACGGTAGACAACTTAGAGAAACCACTGTAACAAGAGAACCAATATTATTTACAGGTGTACCTGTTAGACGATCAAAACAACTTAGATACACTAGAAAATTTAAAAGAAGAATACAAACAATACGAAAAGATTTTCCTGACTTTCAACCTCCTTTACCAGCAGACCCAAAAACTCAAGTTTCTGAGGGTTTAGCAGAACCTGCAGTAACTCGAGATGGTACTCCTTTCTTTAAAGGTAAAAGAGAAATAACAGTTACTAAACAAGTAACCGAACAAGTTTTTGCTGATGCTATGGGTTTAAAAATAGGTGATTATTATCAAACTACTGAATTAGTAGACACTCTTAACCCTGCAATACGCGAAAAACAAAAAGACCCCCTAACTCAAATTAGGGACCTTACTCCTATGTATGACACCGTTACAAGTATTGAGGGAACAGCACAAGCTATGAATTACATAAGAGGTGTACAAACTTCAATTCGTGAAAACCCGAACCCTGAAGCAGCAAAAGTAATTAAATTTGGTAATAAAAATGTTGTGATTGTTAAATCCTTAGATCCGAACAGGAGAACCGAAAGAGAAGTATTTTCTAGAATGTTAGCCATGATCCATGAGGCGGGTCACATATTTCTTTGGACACAACAAGAACAGTTATTGAGACCCGGAACCAATACTACTGGCAGAAACAAATTGTTAGATAAATTACAGGCCGCATATGAGAGAGATAGGCAAAACTTAGATGAACCTTATTATGAAGGAGAAAGAGGGTTTGAGGAATGGTTTGCAGACCAATTTACTAAAGCCATAGTACAAAGAAGTGGTGGTACGCTAGGTAGCCGCCCTTCAACTGTTCAAAGAGATGGTAAAGATATAAGACCAGTTACTGCTTACTTTAGAAACATAGCTATAAAATTAGAGAACTTTATGAAAAAAATCTCAGGACTTTTTCAAAAAAGATTTAAAGATAGTGGACTTAATTATGAGTTCAATAACTTCATGCAAGTCGTACGAGATAAATATAGAGAAAAAAATAGGTCAGGCAACGATGGGGTCATACCAGCAAATACAGTTTTTGCTGTACGGGATGCTATTAAAGGTGTTCAAGAAAGTCAGGATACCATTGTACAATCGGCAAAAGATGTAGCACAAAAAACTAAATATAATTTAAAAGCGCCACGTTCAAGCAGAAGCCACTGGAGTTGGAGATATTTAATTTATCCTGCTGATAACACAATGGCATACTATGCTGAAAAGTTAGCTAATACTCCTAGAGAACGTGCGGCTATTAAAAAATTACAAAAAAGCACCTATACTCGTTCTAGAACTAGAAGAGAAGCAGTAGGTACTTCTTTCTTAAACTTACACCCAAATGCTAACGCAAAAGTGTACAACGCATTTACTGAAATATTCGGTTTAAAAGACCCTACTTTTCTAGACCAAGATGAAAGAGACATGGTAATGTCTACTCTACTAAAAGCTGAAAACTACAGAGATTACCCTGACCTTAATCTGTTAAGAGCAGCAGATCCAAAAGCTGTAAGAGTTAGAAACTTCTTAGAAGCTTTTTATAGACGATATTTACGAGATAACGGAATCAAACACTTAAAAAAATTCTTCCCTAGGTCATTAGATATGTTTGCTTTACGCCAAGATAAAAATGGCGAAAGAGCTGCTTTGGCTGCATTGTTAGCAGAGAAGAACCCGCAAGCTAAAATAGATTGGGATAAATTTGTAGCTAACCTTTTGATTGAAGATGATGCGCTTATAGATAACATAGACGACGATGCTATTAATGGTGAACGAGGAGAAGACCTCACAGATATTGCGGTTGGTGGTAAAAGAGAACGTTCTGTATTCTTTAAAAACATTGATAATTCAGAGTTACGTGAGTTAGGGGGAGGAGAATTTTCCGTGTTAAAAGACCCGATTGAAGCGGTTAGAGAGTACTTTAATGCGATGGTAAAAAGAAACCTATACAACAGAGCTTATACTACTAGATATGAAGACATCTCTCCTTCTGCTAGACAGATATTGGAAGATAAAAAAATATTTTTTACTAATGAAGAAAAAAGGCAAGATGGTATAACTGGTTGGAAAGCTATCGAAGCAGAGTTAGCTGAGATACAGGCAACCAACCCACAACTAGAAGTAAAAGTACGTCACTTGTTAAAAGGTATGTTAGGTAAAGCTGGACAAGATATGTCTTCCGGTTTTAGAAATCTTAACAGTTTTTTCCTATTCTTTAATTCAATCACTTTATTAACTTTAGCACCGTTAGCTTCTTTACCAGATTTAGCAGGACCTATGTTGTTTTCTTCTGATAAAGACGCTTTCAAAGATATGAGACAAGTTTTGAAACAATACTTTACAGAGGAAGGTGGTAAAGATGCACTAAGAAGCTTTGCTTTTGATGTAGGTGTAGTGTCCGCTGACTCTTTAAGCATGTACTATATTAACGCCGCAGAACAAAATTACATGACACCCATGTTTAGAAAGGGCACAGATTATTTCTTTAGGTATACAGGATTAGAAGGATTCACTATGTTCAGTAGGGTATTTGCTACCGGTATGGCTAGACAGTTCTTAGTACGTGCAGCTGATGCAGCTAAGAAAGGAGATAGAGTAAAAGCAGAACAACTTAGAGGGCTAAATGTTACTCCAGAACAAATAGATGCTTGGGTAGCTGAGGGTAAAATAATTTCTAATAAACACCAAAGAGTTAAAGAAGCTATTGCACAGTTTGTAGATGAATCAATTGTACGTCCAAATGCTGCAGAAAGACCGGGTTGGGCTAACAATCCATACTTCGCTATGGTTTGGCAGCTTAAATCTTTCTACTACGCATATGGTAAAAACATCATGGGCGGTCTTGGACGTCTTGCAAAAACAAAAGCGGGACAAGAAAATATGACCGCAGGTGTTGGACCTTTAATTATGGGGGCGGTCTTATTAGCTCCACTTACAATGGTGGGCTTAGAGATTAGAGAACTATTAAAATACCTACTAGGTGGTGGAGATTCTAGGAAGTTAAGAACTAATAATATGGACTTCGGTGAGTATGGTTTTGAAATACTAGATAGGTCTGGTATCTTAGGGCCACTTGGTTTGTTAGTTCCTATGTATGAAGCTGGTAAGTATGGGGACTTTCCTCTTGGTCCCGCTGCTGGTCCTACTTTTGAAAGAATAGAAGATCTTATTTTTGATTTTGAATTTAAACAAAATGTGCCAGTTTTTGGGACTCTTTTGTAATATAATGAGGTAAATTATGGCTTATTCATCAACAATTAAACTAGTAGTAGGTGATACTCTACCTGAGTTGAACTTTACTTTAAAAGACAGTAACACTGCAGCCGCTGGTAAAACGTTGGACGCCGATGATAGTACAACATGGGCACCAGTAAATTTAACTAACAGCACCGTACGTTTTAGAATACGTGAAGTAGGATCTACTTCTGTGTTAAGTACAATTACTGGTACGGTTACGAGTGCTGCAAACGGACAGGTGACTGTAGCTTTTCCAAGTGGTACTTGGACAACTTCAGGCACATTTGAAGGTGAGATAGAACACACTACAAGCGGTGGTGGAATTCAAACTGTACAAGATTTAATTAAGTTCCAAGTGCGAGATGACTTTGATTAATGGCATTTCGAGCAATAGTATCAAATAATAATCTACGTGCAGTAGTAGATACTGACTCGTTAGAGCCAGTTACTGTATTTGCAGATATACAGTCTGTAACACAATTCCTTAATTTAAATTACAAATTAAATTTTGCTGATTTAAATGCAGTAGACATAGTGTTAGATGCTGATTCTAAAAACTTATTCTTTACACCTTTATACAGAGCAGACCAAGTACAGAATATAACTATTACAGAGTCTTTAGCCAATGCTATTGCTAAAACTGTAGCTGCCGATATTGCTTCAATACAAGAATCAGCTGCTTTAGCTATGAGCAGACCCGCTTCAGATACTTTTAGTGTGACTGAGAGCATTGCAACATTATTAATTTTTGAACGTGCGTTTTCGGATACAACTAGTGTAGCAGAGAGTTCTGTTCTTAACTTCGGTAAAAATCCGTCAGATTCGGCGAACGTCGCAGAATCATATGCCAGTTCGTTTGGTAAACCAGCTTCTGACACATCGTCCATTTCTGAAAGTTCTAATATAGTGCGAAATAAAACATTTGGTACACCCTATTACAATACTAATGCATATTCAACTAGCAATGCAGCTATAGTACATTACACAGTGACTGTAGCACCTAAAAGTAGTGGTAGCGGAAATGCTTTTTACATAAATGGTATGGAAAGGCTTAATTTTAATTGGGAGTTGCATCAACCGTACGTGCATGCAGGTAACAAGAATTTAGTGCATAGGTTTGATGTTTCTGATTCAAGTCTTTCTGGACACCCGTTTAAATTTTCTGCGTATGACGATGGAAAACACAATGCTGCCTTTAGTGGTGGTGCAACTCACTATCCTATTGATGGGAGTTATCAAGAGGGGTATCACGCATCGGGTACTCAGGGACAATCTGGAGCTTATATAGAGTGGACAATGCATCTTGACTATATACCTTATGATTCTAATCCTGTTTACTATTACTGTGATAACCACAGCGGCATGGGCGGAAGAATAGATGTTCAAGACGATATGCAGCTCACAATGCGTGATCATCTATTTTCAAGACAAGTAGCTTTTCTACGTACTTTTACAGATGCAGCAAGTTTAGATGATACTGCAAGCGCTAGTGATGATTTAGCTACAGAATCAGGTATAAATAAAAATAATGTGGTTTCTGTAGCAGAAAGCTTAAATGTAAGTGCTTTTGGTAAACCACTAACTGATACCGCAACTGTTAGTGAACAAATAAATATAAACGGTTCAAATCAATTTACCGACTCTTCGACCATATCTGATTCACCAAGTATTGGCTTTGCTCCTGCGACTGTAGCAAATAGTGTTTCAGTATCTGAATCAATTAATGTACAATTGATAGCGGGTAGTACTTCAGGAGCTCTGCTTAACAAGTCTGCCCTTAATACGTATTCAATTAACTCTTAAGAGAGGTTTTTATGTCAAATATAAATGACGCATTAAAAATGAAAGGACGTCTACAAATACATTTGAACGACGAACTTGTACAAGAAGTTGACAACTTAGTTGTTACTGCTGGTAAAGGTTACGTTGCTTCTCGTATGAAAGACACTTCTGCAACCGCTATGTCACACATGGCTATTGGATCTGGAAGTACTGCCGCGAATGCTGCTGATACTGCTCTAGGTAACCAATTAGGTAGGGTTGCTCTTACAAGTACAACCGTTTCCAGTGCTGTAGTTACTTACGTAGCTAGTTTTCCAGCAGGAACTGGTACTGGTGCTGTAACCGAAGCTGCTATTTTAAATGCTAGTTCTGGTGGTACTATGCTATGTAGAACAGTCTTTTCCGTTGTAAACAAAGGTGCATCAGACAGTATGACAGTCACTTGGACAGTGACAGTTAGTTAAACCGAGGAGGTTCTACTGTGGGATTGCTTTTTAAAAACAATGCCGAAACTACTTTATCGAGTGGGATAAACAACTCTGTTACGACAGTCCCCGTAGCATCTGCGGCTGTTTTTCCCACACCCGACGCTAATAATGTTTTCTTTGCAACTATTGAAGAAGGCAACACTGTTGAAGTAGTTAAAGTTACTGGTATCTCCAGTAATGATCTTACTGTCGTAAGGGCCCAAGACAATACTTCGGCTGCTGCTTTTGGCGCTGGTGCAAAAGTAGAACTCAGACTTACTGCGAAGATTCTTGAAATGGGTACAAGCAGTCTTACTGATTTGGACGGTGATACTAAAATTGAAGTAGAAGCAACAGCAGATTCTGATGAAATTATTCTTACTGCTCCGGGTGTTATTAAATTAGATGCTGACGGAGCAGAAATACAAGTAAAAGATGGTGGTACTGAAATAGGTGCTATAAACATGGCTAGTAGCAACTTAAACATAGATGCAAAAGTAGCTGATAAAGATATTGTATTTAGAGGGATAGACGGCTCAAGTGACATTACTGCTCTTACCCTTGATATGTCTGATGCAGGTTCAGCGAGGTTTACTAGTAATGCTCTTTTGGAGACAGCAGGAAAATATTTCCAAGTGGCTGGAAGCAGTAGCACTTTTTGGGCTATAGGTTCAACAGGCGGTAGTAATCCACCGGGAACAGCTTCTACTTCTTTAGCTTTTCATCATTGGGACGGCTCTGCTTGGAACAATGAAGTTGAGTTTAGTAGTGCTGGAAATATTACTGCTGACGGTAACTTAGTATTAGGTGGCACAGCAACTTTTAAATTTCTTAATACTACTTGGATAAATTCTGCTGATGGAGTAAATAGACTTTATTATACTGCTAATAGCACTTCATTTTATAAAACAGCAGATGACCATGTATTTAGAAATGCCTCAGATGCAAATAGATTTTCAATAGACAATAGTGGTAATGGAGTATTTTCAGGAAATGTCACAGCTTATGGCTCTCCTTCTGATATTAAACTAAAAGAAGATATAGAAGTTATAGATAATGCTGTAGAAAAAATTAAACAACTTAAAGGTATCACCTACACTTTAAAATCTGATGGCAATAGACTTACAGGACTAGTAGCACAAGACTTAGAAAAAGTTTTACCAGAAGCTGTCTATACAGAAAAAGATATAGAAACAAAAGATGAACATTTAGCCATTCGTTATGGCAACACAGTAGGTTTATTAGTAGAGGCTATTAAAGAATTAGAAGCCAGAGTAAAAGAACTGGAGGCTAAGTAATGGCTTTATCAAGTTCAGGTTCAATATCCATGAGTCAAATACAAGCTGAGTGGGGAGGTAGTAGCCCAATCAGTATGAGTGAGTATTATAGTGGTGCTTTATCTAATGCAACCAATACTTTGTCAGACACTCAGAACGCTACTATTTCACATAACAACTCAAGTGTCTACACACCTGCTACTAAACTAATCGGTGCTTATACCACCTATTATTATAATGCTGGATGGAAAAATACTAATATAGCAAGTACTAATTACCCTGCTATGGGCTCTGCTTCTGCAACTTTTAATCAAGTATCAGGAGCAGACGCATCAGGTAATGCTGGAGCTATACCTTCTTCAGGAGCAATCCAATTTAATCATTTTAGAGGCACAGCAAAAGGTACGGCATCATCAACCATTTGTTATGGCTGGATGTACACCATGGTACTGGGCATATCTAATTCATACACATTAAGGCTGTATGTGGCAGGACATCATGGTTCAAATAATCAATCTGGAGGTTCTTGGACAGGTGTGCCTTTTAGGTATGTTGATACAACAGCAGAAGGTGTGACTCAAACTGGCTCTCAACAAATGCCAGCAACACGTTGGTATGGGTCAGATACAAATGTAAGTAATGGAGCTAACATAGGACAAAACAATAAATTCCATGCAACTTATCCTAATATTGGTGCCGCCACTGTATATCAATGGAATTGCCCTGCTAACGCTAACCCTTATCATCAATTCGGTTCTACCACACCCGTCACTATGACTTTTCAATTTTAATGAATGAAACCAGAAGACTTATATCTTTACTACGGTTCTATAGAAGGGATTGAATATGTTTTTACATATTGGAATAGTCTTAAAGTTAGTGTGAGAAAAGAAGATAAAACAGAACAACAGATACGAGAAGAACTTATGGAAAGAATATTAAGTGACGAATATCAAGAACTAGATAGACGTATAAAAAACCCACCACCAATGAATAGTGAGGAAATATAATGGCAAGTGAACATGAATTTGAAGAAACCTTAGACGGTATGTTTGATTTTGTAGGTATACCGGGTACTCCACAACACACTATAGATAATCAATTTCAACTTTCAGTTTTAGTTGGACATAAAGGGGATAAAATAGGTCGCAGAAGTTTAAAAGGGCTTAATAGTGATTTTATGGACTACCACCCAGAGTCAGACAAATTAATAAAATCAATGCACTGTTGGTTTTATTGTTCTGGAGCCTTTAAAAGTTATTCCGATTTAAGAGGTCAAGGTATTACTTTAGAGGATAAGAAAGTTTATTTAAGTCTGCAACCTCCTACACACCCTGAAATATCAAATTTAGTAGACAACTACCCACTCCCAGACTTACCAGACGCTATTTCTGATGAAGCTCTAGATGCTTGTGAAGAAATGTATGGAAGTCTTTATTGGAAAGATCAAGAAATACCTGAGTGGACAAAGTCAATTATGGAGTATGAATGGAAAATAGATCATAGTTATCTTGAAGCTATAGAAGATAATACAATATTTATTTGTTTTTTACCTTTAGAGTCAAGGTGGAGGGCAGGTTGGGAAGTAGAGCAACTTATATTACATCCGGGAGAAATAAAACCTACCGATAAAAAAGGACAACTGTGTTATTTATTTACTTGTGGCGATTTCGAAGTTATTGATTTAGATAATAACATCACACATTATTTTAAATCGTGGGAATGTAAAAAACTTACTAAAGAACATTATTCAGTAAAAAACATAGGTAAGAAAAAAACTAAAATACTTAGGTTTTATAAGAAATAACTTGAAACACCCATATTTTATACTTCCAGATGTTTTACCAGAAATGGTAGTAGAAGACATAAAAAACATTGTTTTAAATTATGAAGAAATAGATGGTGGTATAGGTGGTAATGTAACTCTTCATGAAGAAGCTAACGTAAACAATGAAATAAGAAGATGCAAACAACGTTGGATTCCACCTAACGCAGAAGACACTAAAAAAATATATAATCTTTGTACAGAAATATTTCAAGAAGCAAACAGAAGATGTTTTAGCGTAGATTTAGATAGAGTATTTAATATGTTTTACGCTGAGTACCGAGCAGACAATAATGGTTATTACGCTCAACATAAGGACTCTAACTTAGGTATTAATGGTGAACTGTACGATAGAAAACTTAGTATGACGATACAGCTATCGGACTCTGCTGAGTATGAAGGTGGTGACTTTGTTTTTTATGACGACTTACATGGCTGGTCACAACCTGACAAAGAACTTATTAGAAAAAAAGGTGCGGTATTTGTTTTTCCTTCTTTCTTAGAACATGGTGTAAAGCCCGTAACGAAAGGAGTTAGAAAATGTTTTATCGCTTTTATCGAAGGACCACAGTGGAAATAATTAAATATGAGTCTGACCTGCTCAAAAGATGGTTTGCAGCGGTAAAAGCTAATGAACTAAACAATGAAGGAGAAATTGATTTAGTTTTAGAAATTATGTATCACTTCGATAGTAAGTCTAATAAAAGACTTTTGAAAAAGTTTGAAAAACTAGATTATGCAAAAACATTTTTTGAACAAGAACCTTTAAGAGATGTTGTTTTAAAAGGTAAATTTCTAAGAGGAACTTTGGGTGCTGCTCTAAAAGACTTTTGGAGCCAACCAAACTATAGCAAAGACTTAGTAAAAGATGGGCTTAAAGCAGCAAAAAAACGTGATAAAAAATATAATGTCACCGAAAAAGAAAAGAAGTTTTGGTCAGGCATATTTATGGAACATGACCTAATACATTTTTTCTTTCACTTAGACACTACTACTATAGGGGAGCTGTCTAATTTAGGTTTTACTTGTGCTAAAAGTTTTCGTAAAAGTTTCTTTTTAATAATGCTTGTTTCTGCTATTTCTACTTTGTTTGAGTACATTAAAAATCCAATCGGCTTACTTATATTAAGATGGAATGTTAGAAAAGTGCATTCTATTAAATTTAATTTACTTTCAGTTTGGAAAATAATGTGGAAAGCATATTGGGTGGGTAAAAAAAGACCTTGGTTATTATCAATAGATTGGCATATTAGGTTAAATGAACCCTTACACTTAGTTGAAGAAGAACTAGGAATCATGTCAGGTGTTGATTTTGGTTACTACCATAAATTAGAAAAAGAAATAGAAAAAATTAATTGGTGGCTAGAATATGGTAAAAGAACTGCATTCCAACAACAAATACTAATAAATAGATTAATTAAAAATAACGGTGTACCTTTTAAAATACTTCCATGATTTGGCAATCAACAATAGATTTAACAGATGATGAAAGAGCACAACTAAATGTTTTTGCTAAACAATATGAAGGTTCATCAGAAGAAACAGTACCTAATGTTTTGAGGCAGTTTCCTTCCGTTTTAGAAAAAATTAGTAATTTAATTGATAGTTACTTACCAAAAAAATATAAAAAATATTTAGTACAGTCTTGGGCAATAAATGTTGCTAAAGATACCGTCATTACTTCTAACCCTCATAATCATGGGTACTCTCATTTTAATTTTATATTTTATACTCAGAGTAATGGTGAAAACTCTTTAGTGCTTAGAGATGCAAATAACTTAGAATTTAAATTAAAATTAAAAACAAATGACTTTATAATATTACCGCCGCAACAAATTCATATGATAGAGATAGGAAAAATTGTAGCAGATAGAATATCTTTTGTAGGAGACATCATACTTACAGAAGTAGAGTATAAAAGCAGTATGTTTTTACCTCCCATGAATATTTGGCAGGAATTAGAGTAAAATAGAAAACTATGTGGAAATATTTTAGCGAAGACGAACTCAAGTGTAAGCATACTGGTATATGTAAAATGGACCCAGAGTTCATGGAAACTCTTGAAAAAATACGTGAAGAAGTAGGAATTCCGTTTATAATAACAAGTGCCTATAGAGATCCAACGCATCCTATAGAAGCAAGAAAATCACAACCGGGAGCTCACGCAAGTGGCAAGGCTGTAGACATACTCATTCGGGGCGCGGACGCCTTAAGGTGTATAGAAGTAGCGTTAAAACATGGTATAACCGGGCTTGGTGTGAAACAACATGGCGACTCTAGATTTATACATCTAGACACTTTAGAAGCTACTAGCACCAGACCAAGACCTTGGGTTTGGAGTTATGAGTGATTCACAAGAGCAAAGACTAGAGAAAATAGAAGAAAAACTCGACCGACTAGCAGACGCAGTTGTGTCTATTGCTCGTATTGAAGAACGAGTAGCTACCGTGTTAAGGCAGAACGATAGGTTCTTTATTAGAATGGATAAGATAGAACAACGTTTAGAAGACGTAGAGTCACAATCCGATGTCAATTCTAATACAGGACGGTTCATAGAGAGATTTATGTGGATTGTCGTAGCCGCAGGAATAGGATTATTAGTATATTTTTTACGCACATAGGAGGTATTTATGGCGGATCCAATAACAAAATCAGTAGTAGGTATAGCTGGTAGTGTTCTAAACAAGTTCGTTGCTGACAAAAACCTAAAGATGAAGCTTGAGCATGAGCTCAAGACACAATTACAAACAGCTAATCTTGCTCAAATAGAGGTTAATAAAGTAGAAGCAGCTAGTAAGAACTGGTTTGTAGCGGGCTGGCGCCCGTCTGTAGGCTGGGGTTGCTCAGTTGCAATGATGGTGCATTTTATTGTACTACCTGTAGGTGAATGGATTGCTGCATTGTCTGGTGTAAAAGTAGATATGCCAGAGTTTGATTTTACTCAACTATCCACCATACTTATGGCTATGCTTGGTATGGCAGGACTTAGAACTTTTGAGAAACAAAAGAAAGTAGCTAGAGGAGACGACTAGTACATGGCTTATTTTAAGTTAAATACTTTTAATGGTATTGCTCCTTTAATAGAACCACGTTTACTAAGAAACGAGGTAGGAGTTACATGTGAAAATGTTAATTTACAACACGGTAACTTAACTGCACTACACCCTAATACAACTTATACTACTTTAAATGCAAGTAGTATAACTAGTTATTACCAGTATAAATTTGGTGGCACTACATATAATCTTGAGTTTGATGATGATGTAGATGTAGTTCCCGGACCAATTGCAGATGATGCTTTTGATCGTTTATATTGGACAGGACAAACTTTCCCACGTATGGCAAGTTCTACACAGATTACTACCGGAGGCTCTGGTGCATACCCACGTAGTTCTTTTAGATTAGGTGTTGAAGCACCTGCTAATGCTCCTAGTGCTGCTACTCCTACCGGTACAGATGATGGTACTCAAATAAAATATAGTACTGCTTACGTATATACTTTTGTTACTGCTTTTGGAGAGGAAGGCCCACCTTCCGACCCTTCTAATGTTGTAACTAAAGTAGACGGCCAAAGTATAGTGGTCACTATGAGTTCAACTTCAGGAAGTAAAAGTGACACAAACTACACACATAAACGTCTTTATCGATCTAATACTGGATCAAACACTACAGATTTCCAATTTGTTACAGAAGTAACTTTAGCTACAACATCATTTACAGATACTAAAAATAACGAAGCTCTTGGTGAAATTATTCCTTCTACTTTTTGGATAGCCCCACCAGATGATGACAGCACTTTATATCCAAATGGACAGATGAAAGGCTTAACTGCCGTTGGTAATGGTATTTTTGCTGGGTTTAGTGGTAAACGACTTTGTTTCTCTGAACCTTTTCTACCACACGCTTGGCCTGTCGCGTATCGTGTAACACTTGAAGATGAGATCGTGGGTATATCTATGGCGGGTAATGTGCTGTTCATAGGTACAAAAGGTACAAACTACATAGCCTCAGGTACAGACCCACAAGCAATGGCTATACAGAAACTAGAAGCAGCTGAACCCCTGTTATATAAAAGAAGCCTAGTAGATATGGGTGGCTATTGTATGTACTCAGGTCCAGACGGTTTAATAGCAGTTGAAAATGGGCAAGTTACTAATCTTACAGAACAACTAATAAGTACTGCACAATGGCGAAATATATATGTAGTACAGGGTGCTGGTAGACAAGAAGGTAAATACGTTGGCCAGTATTCTGCACCCTATCAAACTCCCCAAGCTATAATTTATGACCCTAAAGGGGGTATGAATGCGCTTACGACTGTAGATATATTATTAAGTACAATAGGTAGTACAAATAGAGGGTTCTATACTAACCCTGACACCAATGAGTTATTTTTAATTAATAAACCATCTTCTGGGAATTGTACTGTAGAAAAATTTGATGATTCTTCTCGTGATGATAAACGAACTGCTACTTTTAAAAGTAAGGAGTTACCATTACCTAGTCCGACTAGTATGAATTTTGTAAAGGTCGAAGCTGATTCTTATACGGGATCAGGAGTAAGAGTAAAAGTATTTGGCGATGGTACAGAAATATTTGATGCTACAATTACAGATACAGAACCTAGTACTGGTCTAGTCGCAACAGGTTCGGCACCTACTTCTTTTAGTGCAACAACAATTTTAGAACCAATACTACGTTTACCTACAGGTGTACATAAGGTATATCAAGTGGAGATCATTAGTGCAAACACGGTTCATGAAGTGTGTTTAGCGGAATCTATAGATGAGTTGAGGGCAGTATAATGGCTACTTCTGGCAGTAAAGCACCTTCTCTACCACCTTTACCAACTAACTTAGACCCACAACTAAGAAACTATCTTAAACAAGTAGACACACATTTAAAGGTAAAAGCAGGCGATTCAGGTAATCCAAAAGACCGTAATCTTACTCTTAGAGATTTAGAAGAAAGTGGTATTGTGTCTAGTGCTCCTACAGTAAATGATTTTAGTATTACGGCTGGAGATCCTACTGTTAAGGTTATTGCACCAAACCAGTTGGTTACTGATCAAATAGGGGAAGAAAACACTTTAAAAAAGTTTAGTAAAACGTCTATTATTTTAACAAGTGATTTTGCTACAGACTTAAGTATTAATTTTCCTAGTGCATACAATCAGCTTGCAAATCATAATTTTTTAAGTCAAGGCAGCGATTCTGGTAATCATACTGTAGGTACGCCTGTTCATCCGACTAGTGGTAGCGTTATGCAACAGGCGTTTACTTCAACATTCGTATCTGGAACTTTTGATTTCACTACTGCATTACATTCTAGAGGGGGTAAAAAACCTTATTTAATAACCGTAGCCGCTCGTAGATTTGGTGCAACTTATGCTAATCCTAGTAGTTCTTTACCAAGTACTTTTCCAAATGCTAGTCAACCTTACTGGACTGATACTATATGTTTATTGATACATGAGGATAGCATAGACGCTATAAAAGGTACTTCTAGTAACCACAATGGTGATATGAGTCTTTACCAAAGAACCACAGCGGCGAGTTATTCTTTAGACGCTAATGAAGGTGAGGTTCAATTAAGTAATTTTAGACGGGGTGTTTCTGTGGTATTAAACCCTATGTATGTAAGTTTTGTATCAAACTTAAGGTCAGAAACAAAATACAGAATAGACTTGGGAGCTTTAACTCTTGGTGTTCTACAGCCTTCTTTTAATTCCTTACAGTACACCGTACAGGGGCTAACAACATGAGTTATGAAATTGTATTAACAGGTGATCAAACTTTAGATGATGTAGTAGATGTAATGAATTACATTAGGGCGTGGTGTAGAGATGTATTACAAAGCACAGACTGGACACAACTACCAGACGCTCCTTTAAGTGCTGAGAACAAAGAAAAGTACCGAGTGTTTAGACAAAAGGTTAGGGATCTACCTGCTAAATACAATGATAATACAAAATTAGATGAGATAGAGTGGCCCAGCCCATGATTTTATATACTGAAGAACAACTACATACAGCTTATGCAGAGTATCAAAAGCTACATATAAGGAAAAATGTACCTTTCCTTAAGCTAGAAGATTTTAGAATTTTATTCGAATATCTTATGGAAAATAGTACTGTGCAACATGTATGATATGACTATGTTTGAACTTACGTTAAATGATTTTTATATTGAGTTTATAGGGTTTGTACTAACTTTATTAGTTGGTTTAGCTCTTAAAGACTGGGCAGTAGGCTTTGTAAAAGGCGCTACTTTTCGTTTGACGTCGTCATTCAAAGAAGGCGATAAAGTAATTTTAGATGGTGATACCGCACTTATTATAAAAGTAGGGTTTTCACAAACAGTATTTGGTGTATACAACGATGACGGTTATACGTGGCGTTATATATCAAACCAAAAGATTGATACATTGAAGCTAGAAAAGATTGTAGACTCTGAGCTACATGCTGATACAGCTGAGGAGAAGGCACAAAAACTAAGGTCTTTTTTGAAAGATGATAATAATGAGGTAAAATAAACTTTTAAGTGAGGTAAATATGAGAACTAGAATGAAAATGAATGTAGGGAAAGGGAGAGTTCGAGGTGAAAATGTTGACATGGAAACTGCAGAATCTAAATTAGTCCCTAATACAGTGCAAGGTAGTGCTAATGCCTTTGATCCTAAAAAAGCTGACAGAGATAAAGATGGTCAAGTTAGCGATTATGAGAAAACAGTGGCTATGAAAATGTTAGCAAACATGAGGAAAAATGCCTAGAACTAGGAAAAAAACCTCTATGAGGGTTAAGAAGAAAGCACTGACTAAACGTCAAGAAGGAGCTATGAAGCGTCATTCTAAACACCATTCTACAAAACACATGAAGTACATGAAACGTAGAATGCTTATGGGTGATACATTTAGACAAGCGCATAAAAAAGCGCAAAAACAGGTAGGTACATAATGCAAAATCCAGAAGAAACAGCATGGTTAGCAGAAAGTATTTTTAAAATGACTTGGGGTTATAACTCTATTTCAAGTAAAAAGGAGGGCAAAGATGCCAGCAAAGAGAAAAAGAAAGACAACTAAAAAGAAGAGTGGTGCTAAGCCAACTAACCCAGCTTTATATGCTAGGGTTAAGGCTGAAGCTAAACGTAAATTTAAAGTTTACCCTTCTGCGTATGCTAACGGTTGGTTAGTTCGTACGTACAAGAAACGTGGTGGTGGCTATCGTTAATGGAGTTTCTTTGGTTTCCGCTTTTGTTCTGTTGTATTGTCGCTATGATTGGAGAACATTCTAATCCTAGAGGTATGAATATTTTTTGGTATAAGGTAACCACAAAAACTAGAGAATATACAAAAGCACTAACAGAATATGATTCTGGTAATAATAGAGGAAACGGACCTAGATAATGGCTAACACGAAACCCAAAGGAGGCTTAACAGCTTGGTTTGGTAAAGGTAAAAAAGGTGATTGGGTGGACATTGGTGCACCTAAGAAAAAGGGTAGGTATCAAGCTTGTGGTCGTAAATCGGCTAAGAAAAGCAAACGTGCATACCCAAAATGCGTACCACGGTCTAAGGCCCGTAGTATGACAGCTGCTCAAAGACGTAGTGCGGTAGCACGTAAACGTAGAGCAGGTAACCCGGGTGGTAAACCTACAAATGTAAAAACTATAGTAAAAAGGAAAAGACGTGGCACAAAGAAAAAGAAGTAAAATGCCTGCTAGAAACAAGAAGAACTTCCGTTCTACGAAGTCTGGTGCAGGTATGACTCGTGCAGGTGTAAAAGCCTACAGACGTATGAATCCCGGATCTAAGTTAAAAACTGCTGTTACTGGTAAAGTAAAGAAAGGTAGTAAGGCTGCAAAAAGGCGTAAATCATTTTGCGCACGTTCTGCAGGACAAATGAAGAAGTTTCCAAAAGCTGCAAAAAATCCTAACTCTAGGTTAAGACAAGCACGTAGACGTTGGAAATGTTAATGTATTACAAACACATGGATCCAGATCGTGTATTTGTGTAAAATAAAGATATGATAAACAAACCCTTAAATCATAAAGAACCGCACACATACAAAGACTTGTGCACTAAGAAGTATTCTACAGTTCCGGATCACGACGGTTCTGTACCCGGTGAAAAACAATCTATATTTGTTGACACCAAATCACATCGTAAATTTAAAAATACTAAAACGGAGTATTGATATGTACCATAAAAAAGGTAAGAAAAAGGGCATGACTAAAAAAGCCAAGCCTATGAAAATGAAAGGATACGGAAGAAAAAGAAAGTAACTATACTTTTTTTGCGTTTTTATCTCTTTTAAAAGACCTATTTTGGCTCCTGTGAGCCACATATAAATTACTTGGATTATTATTATTCGGGTTACCATCCCTATGATGTACATCAAAAGGGCTACCCTTTGTTACTTTACCGCTACGTAGCGCGGCACGCCTAGCTTTATTACGTCCAGCACGCCTTTTCTTTTGTTCAGGAGTACCCTGATATCGTGCATATTCTTGTTTGTAATTTCTAGGCATTAGTATTGTGTTGAGGGATCTTCTTTTGAAGGTCTGTTTGCAACAGCTTTAGGCACAGGTCGGGCGTTACCGCGTAGTTGTTTTATTGAGTAACCCGCAGCAGCATTACGCAGATTGATAAGTTTTCTTATCAGTTCTGGCGCATTGAACCAGAAGGTTGAATCGGCTTCAAAGTCATATCGTCCACAACCTTTACACCTTTTATCCCCAAACTGGCGTACTGTACACCACCCAATACAAGGTGAGTCAGCTAAGCTATTACACTCTCCTGTTAAACTAGAGAGGTTTTTACCACTCATGGGTGCTATTTTACACACAAATTCTCTAATTTGGCTACAAATTCTGAGATATTAATGGCATCTCTCATGAACTGCGATTTAGTAATACTATTTACATTATCAAAATCTTGAGTGCATACAAGTAAATTACCTACACCTAGTACTGCAAAGCACGGCACACCTTCTTCTTTACGTGCCTTAAGCCAAGCACATTGTTGAGGTGTTAGATTGAAACAAATAGATGTTCCGTCTCTTTTAGGTAATTCTTTTTTGTATTTATACTCTACAAAACAAAGGCCGCCATTGCCTGAGTAGAAACAATCTGGAACTCCGCCGTGGTAGGCGTCATTGATTTTCCATTTGTAGATAGAGGAAGGGAGTTTTTTGTGTACTTTATTTATAAAGTGACGTTCTTGCATACATTACACCGGATCTTGGCCGCATGTAATGTATTGTAGCACATACGACGACAGAAACTGTCGCCGCATGTACATCACTTTTAGGAGCTAGTTGGACCTAGATTAAGCTTCTCGTAGCCTTCTTTGGCATACTCGTAGTCTTCTTCTGTTACCCAACCTTGGTTCTCCGCAGTTAAGTTGTAAAACTTTTGCGAAGCCCTATTTTGTGTTTGTATGGAACTCAATTTCCATAAAGCACTGAATCTATCGCCTCCTAGCTGGTTGATTTGAGTATTCCATTCTCTAGAAACTCTCAACTTTGAAGATGCAAAGTCCATAAGAAAAGGAGTTTTAATCAACTCTCCTGTCTCAGGGTCTTTACGGAGTAATAGATGAGACTGAGTTTGAATGATCTCATGATCTTCTTCTTTCAGTCCGTCGTTTGCAAGATAGTCTAGAGCTTCTTGTCTAGTACTAAAAGTACCTACAAGTCCGCCTCCAGCTTCTCTTTTTTTCCACAGTACAAAGTCTTCTTTAAAGTGTACGTTGATAACGTATAGCTCTGTGCCATAGTTTTCATTAGTAACACTATCTATAAAGTCTCCGGGTTTAGAACCTTCAATGTAAGCTGGTGAATTAGGATCCACTTCGCTGTTCATTTGTTGGAGTAACTTTACTCTGGGGGTTTGTAAATGCTCAGTACCGACATTTTCGTTACCAAGCCCTGTTGCTTCTTTTACATGCGCAGGCATGTTTTTAGAAACTAGTGATATAGCATTTTCGCTCATTGTTCACCTTTCGTTTTTCGTGTTTAAATTTACTTACTACGGTAATTAACCTTAGTAAGCTCCGTGGAACGTACGCCCGGAACCGAAGGTTCCATAGCGATAAGTTCCCTATAAGCTGTAGCTGACATACGTTTTTGCAACAGCTCAAACCGACCTGTGTCAGTTATATGCTGGTGCAAAGCGTCCCAGTCTTCTACAGTTGGTACTACTTCTGTTTTAAGAGAAATAGTACATGCATCGTTACCGGTCTGAGTAAGACCTTGTCTTTCCATATCGGCAGCGATTTCTGCTTCCAAAGCATTCTGTACTTGCTTTAATTCTTTCTCTTGTTCGAGTAAGACCTTAAGCTTTGCACGTGTGTCTGCAAGCATGTTCATTTTGTCATCAAGATTAACTTGTTGATTTTCCATAACAACTCCTAGTGGATGACTTGGTTTTCTGTCAAGTCAATACGTAAGTCATCATATACGATATTGACTCCTGCTGTAAGTTCAACAGCAAACTGTGCTGCTTCTTTTACAATCTCTCTAATATCTGGTTCTATGTCTTGGTCTAGATAACTAGAAACAATAAGTTCAGATATTGAATAAATTAAAGCTGTAGCTAATACAGTGTTGTCTGTATTAGTTAATTCTTTTAATTCTTTTTGGGGAAGCCTACCTAATTGTAATACTTTTTTTGCTTCTGACATTTTCATATTATACCTTATGTAATTCAGTAAGTACCGAAAGTAAACTTTCCATACGATTTAGTTTACCATTTAGTTTGTTGTATACCTCTGATTCCCATGTACCTCTAGCTGAAATAAGTATAGTTTCAGTCTTTTGAGTTTGACCAGAACGATGTATACGTCTGTTGAATTGTTGAAAATGTTCAGCATTGTATGTAGGTGAGCACCAAATAATTGTATTAGCTTTAGTAAGTGTAAGACCATGACCTGCTGACTGCGGGTGTGCAAATAATACTTTAATTTGACCGGCTTGAAAGCGTTGTACAATTTCAGGCCGTCTTTGTGCAGGTACAGAACCGTCGATCACTTCGTATGTATAACCACGTTTTTCTGCAAGTTCTACAAGTGCATCGCGTTCATGTTTCCAGTTAAATGCTACAAGAGAGTGTTTACGCACATCGACTAGATCCATAACAAGTTCATACCTATCTTGATGGAAATATTGAGTAAGACCGTTTTCATCATATACACCACCACTAACAAGTTGTAATAGTTTTTTGACTCGAGCACCTGCATTGACTGCATTGATAGTCCCTTGTTTTGTATACAATACTGACTCTTCAGCGAGTGTTTTGTACATTTTAGCTACCTGTGGGGAAAGTGTTGTATACACAGTTCGAACTATATTGTCAGGTAAATCAATACAATCTTCTAGTGCATGTCGAATTGTAATGTCTTTTAGTTGGTTAGCGACTACTTCTTCAATACCGGGCTTGTCTGTCCATACGTTAGCAAAGCCATTAAACTGTGGCGTACAGACTTGATGACGATACGAATAGAATCGTGAACCTAAATGTTGTCCGTCATCTATTAGATGGACTGGATGCCAAAGATCAAGAATGCTATTAGTATTAGGAGTTCCAGACATACCGACCCTTCGCTCGAATATTTCTGATAGCTTTTTAATGTTCTTGGAACGTTTAGCGTCTTTATTTTTGAAAGCAGTAAATTCATCAATTACTAAGTTTTTAAAGTTTGTTAATAACTGTTGATTTTTAACTAAGAAATTGACCGCTTCAAAGTTAGTGATAACCATATCAAGCGACGTATCTTCAAATACTTTTTGTCTATTCTTAGCGTAGGCAACACCGTATTTAATATCAGGTTGAAATTTCTTAATGTCATCAACCCAAGCTGCTTCCAGAATGGATAACGGTGCTAAAACAAGAGTTCGGCCCCCCCATTGTACGTGTGCGTCTAATACGGACCTTGTTTTTCCTGTTCCGGGATCGGAAGTAACTAAACAACGCGGGTTGTTAGTTAGAAAGTTAGTTGTTTCTTCCTGATGTGCATAAGCACTTATTGTTTTCTCCATCATATCTGTATTTGTATTTAGTATTTAGTATTTTGTGCGAGAGGATTATACCTACTCTACACCCCAATGACAAGCTGGATCTTCTCCTTTTTTGTATGAACACCACTTACAATTGGATTTGCTGGGGTTCGGTGGAAAAGATTCTGCTGATGTCATAACCATAGCTCGCTCATGGAGTTTTGGTAAAAATAAAAGAGCTTGATCTCTTGTGTAAGATTGCTCAGTTGTAGTACCGTGGTCTAAATACCACAGTTCTGTTTGAACATGTTGCAACTTTGGGAAACGTAAAAACGAACCAATTGCATATGTTAAAGCCTGTTGTCCATGTGCAATTTCATTACCAAACTGTCTACCAGTTTTATAATCTATTACACGTGCGCTAGTGTCGTCTTCATGTACGATTGCATCTAACTTGATACGAGCCCAGACGTCGGGAGCCATCCAATGACATGCTTCCCATTCGACTGTAAAGCCCCACTCTCCTTCAAGTTCTACTTTACCATCGTCATACAAAGACTTCAGATCTTTAAACTGTGTTGTAAATTTACTTAATGTGTCAGGCATATCACTTAAAGTCCCCTGTACGTAATGTTCTGCTTGTTCGTGTATTTCACTACCACGTTTTGCAGCTGGTCCATAGTCTTCAGATATTCTTTTTACTTTAGAGATATATATCCGATATGGGCAAGTTTCGTACGTTTTAAGGGTTGAATGAGACCAAGCTGGTATAAGACCTAGCTCGCTAGATTTAGACATCTCAACGACATTATGAATGTCAGGACGTCTATCAGACGTAAGTTTTGGCATACATGTTAGGAGTTATTAGTTCATTACAGATTTATCTCCTAATAATGTAGTATCTTTATCGTCAAAGTGTTCTTGTATTAAGTTTTCTTTTACTTGGTCATCAATTACCCAAGTTACTGCAACTCCTCGAGGAGCTGAACTATTTTTCCCAGTGCCGACACGTTTACGTGTGGTAGTGACATTTAGTCGACTCATTGCTTTTGTAAAATCTCGTATAGCTAGTGCTTTTCTATTATCTGTAAGGACATCATACACTAGTTTAAAGTGTTGCATAGGTATAATAATTTCGGTGCTTGACTTACTAATCCAGTCTTTGATATAACGTTGTGCTGTACTTATACCACCGGCGTCGAAAGTGTTTGTAAGTGGTATATCTAATATCTCTACAAAGTATTCTAAGTTGTTCTGTTTGATTGCAGTTGCAAATTCTTCTAGTACAGACATAGATACTTGTTTCATTTCTTTCTTAGCATCGTTTTCTAATGCAGTGTGAGCCATACGTTCATCTACTTGAAATTTTTGTAATAATCCTGCAAAACTAAACAACTCTGCTTGTACATCTACCAGCATATTTATAAAGTCAGGGTATGCCTCTTCTAACTTACTTTCCTGTCTGGGTGCTACATTGTAACGTCTGTCGCCTTCTTCTATCTTAACTGCGTCAGCTCGGTTAGTAAGAAAGATAAAGTTACAAAAACTAGGTAATTCTATTTGGTTAGTACGCATTGCACGTATTGTTAATGTAGGTTCCGTGACTTGGTGTTTAAGCTTGTCAGCCATTCTACCTGTGTTACCTGAGTCACCCATACGAAATTCATCTACTACAAGAAACAGGGCTGTACGCATGTATAAATTAAATTGTTCTTCTATGTTTTCTAAAGAACGCATTGGTACTTGTTGTTCACCAAACAAAGGCTTTAGAACCTTGTGTATAAACAAACCTTTACCAGTGCCCGGGACACCTGTAAATATCCACGCAGTCATTGTTTTACGTTTGTTTTGATAAATATAAGCAAGCCAATTAACAAAATGTTCAAATTCAGTTTTACCTCCACCAAGTATGTGCTGCATAAGTTTTGTAATATTTGGTATGTACTTGTACATAGTGGCCCCTGTGCCGTATGTAAGTTCAGGTACTTCAGTTGAAGCACCAAGCATGTAACCAGATTTTCTGTATAGGTTGACATGGTAGGGTGCTGTTTCCATTTGTATACCTTTTTCTGATGACGGGTCAAATACCACTTGTGCATCTGGTATAAAATCGGGCATTGGTCGGTTGTGCGTACGCATAAAACCTTCTAGAGATGTTTTTTGTGTAGGCGTTAGTGGGTAATCATCAGTAAACTGAGACTTAGTGTTATCGAAAACTCCATTAAAATAAGTGTCAGTATAAAAATCACGAAGAACAATGGGTTTGACGTTTTTAGTTCCATCAATTTTATCAGCGTATTTATCGAAAATAGTTTGATAAAACTCTGGGTCAGCTTTTTCAATTTCAAATATAGGTTCACCTTTGAAATTATACATATAGTGTGGGTTAGTGAGAATAAAGTAATACGCTCCGCTGTCGCCTCCGTTAATGTTACAGTTGACGTAAGGTTCTGATATACGACATATTTCTATACTCATACGGTCAGGGTTCTGAAGCACTTGTTCAGACACTCCATTTACATTTACTGTGGATATCTTTTCACTTTTCTTAACAAGCCCTGCTTTCTTACGTAATCCGTCTTTTACTTGTGTGGACAAGCTGTGGACTTTCTCAGGGTTTACATCTCGTATTAAGTCACTTATGTCTAAAGTTGGTGAACCACGATCTATTTTTACAAATCTATCCCCAGTCACTGGATCTTGTACACCTGTAAATTTAGGTGGTGCAATATAAATAAGTTTAGAGTTATCAGCTAAGCTCACGTCAAGTGGGTAAGAAATACTTTGACCGTTAGCAGACAATACGAGCTGGTCAGCAAGAATATCTACTTCATAATTAAGTGTACGAAACCATTCCTTCAGAGCTCTTGGTTGTACAGTATGGTTAAGCAAAAAGAACAGATGCATTGATATTTTGTTACTTTTCATACCGAGAGATGCGGATGCTTGTGCAATATAACTTACATTACTGAAATTAGATGGGAGATATTGCACAAAAGCTTCAGCAATATTTTGAATATCATAGGTGTTGTACTTACTTTTAGCACCGGGGAATGTAATACCGTCTAAATCTAATACTAATAACTGTGTACTTGCAGCACGATCCGTCATTAGTGCACGCGATTCGTTTTTTAACTTTTTCTTCAGATCGCCTTTGTGTAATGCATGACCTGCAGCTGCATGCGTTTGTAATAACTCATAGAACTTATCAAAGCCTTCTTGGTTGGGTTCTATATTGTAATGCTCAGAGGTAAAGTTTTTTACCAGTGGGTAGGGTTTTGTTTCTTCAGTTGTTATTTCTTTGACAAGCTTTTGTTTAGCTTTGAGAAAGATTATCTCCATGATTTTTACTCCTGTTTATCAAAAATTTCTTTTCTGTCTATCTTAACATATGATTCTGCATCGAATGCAAGCTTTACTTGTTTGGGCCCTAGATTTGTAACAGTGAACGTACAGATTACTTCCCCGAGCTCCGGGATATGTATAACAATACTTTCTTTTTTACGCCTGCTAAGGACTAGATTACTCATCTTACCAAAACTGTTTACAGTATCTGTAATATGCCTGTATGGCTTTACCAACATTTTTAATGTTTTTATTTAAAGCCTGATTTAAATCAGGACGTATAGCTTTTAATAAAGCTTTGCTAATTACTGTTATAAATATTATCCATAAAAGTGTTTCCATAGTTACCTCACTTGTTGTATATCTTGCTGTACGCCCCTTCAGCATCTAGTGGAAGTTCTGTACACCAAGCTGGTGGTTGTTTCATTATAGCCATTATTGTTGCTAATGTCTCATCAGCGTTTTCATCTGAACCGAGAGCAATAATCTCATCATGTACGGTTAGTACAACTGAGACTTTGGGAATGTTTTGTATAGCAAGCATTTGGTCGGTTATTACAATTCGGGCCAGAGCTTGTACGATATTCTCTACAAGTCGCGGGCCATGCGTACGTGTAATACCATTGCGTCCTGAGTCATACAAAAACTCACCATTGTTGTATCGCAGGTGTGGATACTGTAAATACATACCATTAGGCAACTTGAGTGCATTACTAGCCACGGTCAACGGTCCATATGAATACGTTGACTCAGTCCTGTCTAACATGTAAAACAATAGTTGCTTACCTATACTCCAGAGCTGTGGAATGTTTGGATACATTGCTCGGTATTGCGATACAATTGTTAAGGCCGTTTGTTGTGTAACATCAATCGCCGGTGAACCTTGTGCAAGTATTGTTTGATACTTGTTAGCTCCCATACCATAGCCCAGCCCAAGTATCGCTGTTTTACCAACATACCTTTCTAATTTGTCGTCTTTTGTAATGGGTCGGTTATAAATTTGTGACGCGAAGTTACTGTACACGTCTTCTCCTGCTGTAAATGAGTCAAGTAAATCTTGTTCTTTTGCAAGCCAAGCAAGCATACGTGCTTCGATGTTTGATAAATCTGCAATATACAACATCTCTTCTGGTCCAGCTTGTATTGCATTACGAAGTTTGGAACCGCGAGGTAAGTTTTGTAGGTTTATCTTTTCTGTACCACCGAATCTACCAGTGTGTGCTGCATAGTATCGTAATGGCACGGAAAGAGTTCCGTCTGGATTACATCCGTCTAGCAGCCTTTGTGCACGTGTTTCTTCAATACGTGACTTTACAGCTTCTCTTGCATCCCAGATGTGTTTGTACTGTGGGTACATGTTACACATTTGAGTGTAAGCTTTATCTGTCTTACTAAACGCAGGAATCATCTTTCCAGTTCGTTGGGATTTCTTGGTTGGCACTGTGATATTGAGTGACTCCAAATGTTCTGCAAATTGTTTTTGAGACGCTAGTTGTGCACGCGTAAGCCCGGAGTCCTGTATGAGTTGTGCAGTATTTGTAACAATGTCATCTTTGTGGGCCTGTAGTAATGTACGGTTAAGAAATACTTTTGGCTCTACATACATACGACAAGTTAGATCTATAAGGTCAAGCTCTGACTGTGGGTAATTAGGCTGCATAACGTTGTACAATGCATAAGTTAAGTCAACGTCTTGTATACAGTAGCCAGCTATTTGGTCTTCTACATCAGGTGGTAAATCAAATATACCCTTGGCGTTTACAAGTTCGTCGCCCTTACGCATTGTTTTGTCGTTAGGAAACATACGCTCGCAGGTATTCTTGAGTGATGAACTTTCATTAGGTGCAAGTCCACGGGCCATGGCTGCTGTGTCGTAGTAATATTTAGGGTATACCTTGTAATACTGGGTAAGTATGTACGCGTCAAACAGGGTGTTGTGACACACAACTGCAGCTTCAGCCCATTGTATTTGTGCGATAGCGTCAGCACATTCTTCAGCTCCAAACCATTCGGTAGGCTCATCATTCATTTTTATACCAACTCCCCACACTTTAAACAGGGGTGAGTGCACGTACTGCACAGCACTAAGATGTGCTAGCGAGTGTTCTGTGTCGTAATAGGTCTCGAAGTCGAGTGTAATTACATTCATTTAGATCTCCTTTGTTGTATCATTAATTTTTGCCAGCGTTCATAATCACCTTTCTTGGCACGCTCCCAGCCTATGCGAGAGTTCACCATGTTAAAGGCAGTAGCTAAACGTACTTTTTTAAATTGGATATACGGGGTATGTTCATCCGGGTAAATGTACGGACTTTTAGTGTTCCGCTTTACCAATACATATGTTGACATATTAGTCCTCCTAGACTGTTGACATTTATCCTAAATGCTTTATGTTTGTGAATTAAGGGTATCACACTTGCAAGTGATACGTAAATATAACTTTTAATATTAAAGGTGATGATATGCCAAGCATAGCAACGTTAAGAAAAAGTGGAAATGTAGAAAGCAATTCAGCTTTTAAAGGTTTTCCTGAAGGACAAATGTTCACAAGGAAAGCTACTATTTCTACTCCTGTCTTAGCAGTAAATGATGTAATACAAGCTCTAAACGTGTATGCGGGGGAAACTCTACATGCGTTAAGAGTAGTATCTACTGACCTTGACACAGCTGGGTCTCCTGCAATTGTATTAGATATTGGTTACGGTAACAGCACAACTGCTACTGGTGCTAACTCTACTGCAATTAAAGACGGTTCAACTATTGCTCAAGGTGGTGGTATCGAGCTCTTCAGTGCACTAAGTGCAGATGATGACGCAATTGAGCCAATCGAGTTTACTGCAGACGATACTATTGATATTCATGTACAAGTTGGCCCCGGTACAGGTGCTGCTGGTACAGTTACAGTTATAGGTTATTTTAGCTAGACAATAGCAAAAACATAACTTAGACTATTAGGAGTTGATTTTCTCCTAGTATCAATAAAGTGTAAAAAGGGCTTACTTTTGTAGGCCCTTTTTCTTTTTGTACAAACGATCACCCAGTGTGTATACGTGTGTATACTCACTGTCCTGCACAATAAGTTCAAAACCATTAAACTCTAATATTTCTACTTGAGTTTCTTTTTCTAAATAGTTTTTTAATTGTGTCAGACTAGACCAATCTTTGTTGAGCAAAGGGTCTTCGGTAATCTGTTTGGGGGTGGGGGGTGTTGCTTCTAAGACATCGCCTATAAACTTCTTAACTATATGGTTAAGGTCGGCACGAGTTATCATGCGCTTTTTGTTATAGAACTTTTGTCCAAGGTTTATTCGTTCGTCGTTCGTTAGTTCAATTGATATATTGGTCTTCATAGTCGGTTCTTGATTATACGCATAGCGTGTTCTAATTTGGCAAACTGCTTTTCAGCTTTTGCTAACTTTTCTTTATCACCAGTATCTAGTTTATCGTCAGCCATATCTTGTATAAATGTTTCTACAATTTTTACCGCTTCTGATATAGATGTTATTGTTTCACTCATACTGCAATCTCCGGATTCATTAACTTGTGTAAAGTAATATGTTTCATTTGCTCGGCTGTAGCATTCCGAGCTACCCATTGTGGTGGGTAATCTATTGCAGATGAATTACTGTGGTGATCTTTGTAGTGTTCTTTCTTTTGTATTGCACGAGTGTAAGCCTTGAATACATCCTCCATGTAAGGCTTGTCTTGTGTAACAAACTTTTGATAAGACTCTATAGCATACCATTGATGATTATGAAGATTACTGTTACCAGATTCTTTGTATTGGTCAGGCATACATAAAGGTAAGTCAGCTAGTACTTCGTAACTAGTATCTTTGTTAGCTGGAATATTAAGTGGTAACTCTTGTAAAGCACGTATTACAGTTTCTGTTTTGTGAACAGCAATACCAGTAATATATTCTTCTTCATCTGTAAATCGCCATTTGTATTCTGCACAAAGTGTTAAGGCATGCATCCACAACCACCAATAGTTCATAGCATCTTGTCGAACCCATATAGTTGAAGGATGATTTTCATATGCTTTTTTGTATAGACCTTTAGCGTCTGCTCCTGCGTCGCCATCAAGCACACGATGTGCAGTTGATAACATTTGTGCAGATTCAACAATCATTTTTGGTATGAGTTTATCTGGCAACTCTAGTGCAGCCATTCTTGGATCGTCATTTACAGCAAATATATTCATAGTTGTACTCCCAATAAGTTAAGTTTAAATATAGATTCTTTTGGTACGGCAAACCAAGCCCATGATCTTACAGTATGTCCTGAAGCTTGGGCATCAACTACAGGTTTTGTAGAATGGCTTAGCCAACGTCCTGTGCCGAAGCCCCAAGAGTTACCGTTGTTTCGCATATATTGAATGTTTCGTTCAAAAACATGACAAGCTTTGTCAGGTATTATCTGTTTCCATGCATCGTTATAATAACGATCAACAATAAGATTACCAGCACGCGGTGAAAAGCCAGTAACTTTACAACGAATGTAACCTTGTTGGTATTCAGCGACTAACCAATCGCCTTCATTGAATATTTGTTCTGCTTTTACACCTTCAGGTAGTTGTAAATAACCACTTTTAAGAATGTGAAAAGTATTACCTGTTACTTGGTCTTCAACAGTGTTAGGACCAAACAAAAAACCGTTTCTTTGATACGGCACATTGTTTGCATCACACCATCTTGAAGTTTCATTGTTGTATCGGTGATAATTTTTGCTCATGATTTTCTCCTTCATAGTCATAAGTTTCTAATAATCTTGCTAAATACCATTGGGCTTTTTGCAAGTCTTCTTTTTGGTTCTTGTATTCATAACGCCATATGTATTTTATGATGTTACCTTTCAAGTAGCCTTGGAATTGTCGAGTGGTCATAGAAGCTTGAATAGCTTGTATGCACTCAATATCTCCAGTGTTGTAATGTGGGGGTTGATTTACATTATCCATAATTACTCCTTAATTGGTTCGTAACAGCTAGCTTGGTCTCTGACCCGCTTAAAATCATAAGTATAAACTTAAAGTTTCGTTGAGTACATCAACGCTTATCTTGCATCGATTCTTAGGAAGTCGTATACGCTTTCGGACCTCTAGCAGCACTGGGTTCCACAGGTGGTTGTATCAACTAACTGTTACGATATTTCTTTTTCAAGAAATTCCGATTGGACTCTTCGTACGCTTGAAAAGTAGGATGAACTTCCATGCCATAGGCACGTCGTTCAGAGCAATTCTTCTTATACATACGAAGAGCAAATTCTTTATATTCCGTAGTGTTCGCAAAACGTTTCATACATCTCTCCAACTATTGGTATTTCTAAATCAAACATTGTATCAATAGTTGCAGGTGTAGGTACAGCATCGGGATCATCATACATTCCGGGCTTTGCCTTATCTTTTAAAAAATCTTTAACTGTTTCATAAAACATAAGATGTACAACATCTTCTTTATCTGCATCATCTTCAAGGATATATCGAAGTATTTCTGACTTTATAGCTTTAACAGAATACTTATCAAAGAACTGATTAAGAGTGGCTTCTAGCCAAGTGCCGTGCCATTCTCCCCATTCCTCTGCTTTACGAATTAATTTACTCATTTTTTTCTGCTTTACTTTTTGCTTGTGACTAACGTTATTGCTTAGCATTACAAACCTTGATCGTCTGAATACTGATTGTGCTTACGCCAGTCTGGTTGTTTTGTTTCCCATTTCAATCTCGGCACAACTACATTTCGGCCAAATATACGTTTAGTATTTTTCAGCACTCGTAGCTTTTCATGCACCATCGTTTTCTTCATTACAAAGAGAACGATAGATGCAATCAAACCACCAACCATGGCACTCGCCATACCGCTGAATGTACCATAAAAAGCAACCATTAGGGTAAGAGTGATAAGGATGTCAACAAAAACATCGTGGCCGATGGTCTTACGACCACCTGCCTTAAGCGCTAGCAAAAGCAGACCTAGCGCGCTGAATATTCCTATTGTGAGCATTGTTTCTGTCCCTCCACATTAGATAAGCCATGTAGCCAAATTGAATTAGTTCGATAAGTATCCACAACGCTGTTGTGATACTTGAGATTACACTAGACATAATCATACCTCCATATGATATATAGCATGCTACCAAGCAGTGGAGCCAGTAGCACAAATGTTATTAGATGTTGCATGATTAGAGCTAGTGCAAGTAAGCCCATAGTCGCTACAACTGCCTTAAGTCCATACTTTTTAATTGTATGTTTAATTGACTTCAATGATTTCTCCATAAGGAGCCTCCGTAGCTGAGTTAGTTATCCAAACAACTGGAAAGTGTGGTTCAGTTCCAAAGTCGTTTGCCTCCAAGTCTGTAAGATAAATAAGGCAAGAGACACTTGGATATTTCTCTGCCATTTCCGCAATAGCTGGCCCAAAGGCTGTACCACCACGGCCCTGCATTGTGACTTTCAAAGGCATTGATTCACGAGTGAATGTTTGCTCATCAGTCACATCTGTATCTGCTTGCATAAAGCGAACATTTTCTACATTAGCATCGACTAACATAGATGATATCTCGCCTAGATCTTGATTAAGCTCTTCATCAGTACGAGAACCAGAGGTGTCAACAATGACACCAATCTCTTCAATACATGGTGAATACAAACTAGGTAGATACAAACCACCAGCAACAAACCTACGATTAGGTTTTTGCCAGCTGTAATCTGATTTGTTGTTGCTTTTCAAGAATCGTGCAAGCTTTTGTTTCCAATTAACTTTTGGTGACACAATCTCATCAACAAGCTTAGACAAACTACCGGGTAATTTACCTTGTGCTTTAGCAGATTCAGCGGCTTGTTGTACTGCAACACGCATATCCGCTTCGTGTTTACTTTGTGAGCCACTGTCTGTCAAAGATGGATTAGGTTGAACGCAAGTACCATCAAACTCAGACATATTGTCAGGTAACGCTTCTGCACCACCGTTCTTTTGTAGAGTGGTGTAAATTTCATCAGCAGTCATGTCACGATACTTTTCATCAAGTAGTCCGCCTTCAGGCAATATCATGCCAGCATCGGTGACAACTAGATTAATTACATAGTCGCCAGCGACATTCCAAAGATATGGATCACGCTCTTTAAGACGAAGCACATGCATGTAAACGCAATGCATAACTTCGTGAGCAAGCAAACCAACTCTTTGCTCAGGACTTTGTTTGAGAAAAAACTTTGGATTGATTAGCAATTTTTCGCCGTTTGTAGCGGCTGTCTCAATGTCTTCGGTAAACTCTGCCCCCAATCGAAGGCAGAGCGTACCGAAGAACGGTTGCATTATCAACAACGTGGAACGAGCTCGAGTAAAAGCTGTTTTAATATCTTCCATTAGTCATTGTCTCCTAGTAATGTTGAACCAAGAATCACAGCGTTGAAGTCGCCAGCATGTTGCTCAACATAACCTTTGTTCTGTTGTGCTTTTGCTCTACGCTCTGCTTTCTTGTGAATAGTTACCATTTTATCTGGGTCAACTTTTTGCACCATAGATGCCAAAGCACCACCGGGCCACGCTTTCAGTGCTTGATTAAGCGTTTGAAAACGAAGCAACATCTTAGCAAACTTAGCAATTTCATTTTGTTTGTTGATGTCGTACATGTGTCTTTCCTTAGATATCTCAAGAGTCTTTACGACTGCGTCATCTTGAGGTGCTTTGTAAAGATTGAATGGTATTTGACTTCGATAAGAATTACCTTTTAGCATTGGTTGCTCCACTGAAAGTGGTATATTTGCAGTATGAAGTTCTGGTGTTTCAGTATTGCATTCCCACTCCTTAACCCAGTTTTGCAACTCCCAAGGTAATTCTTTTTCAGAATCTGCCATCTCTTTTGAGTCGTAACATTTTGTTTCAAATGATACATGTAACTCATTGTCTTTGATAAAGAATGATTCTTCGCTATCTTGATCAAGATCAAAGAAATCTACATCATCAAACTTTGACGCTTCTCTGATTCTGTCAACAACAGGTTTGACATGAGTGTCATAGATAGCATCGCCAAGAGATGCAGGGTAGTCTGGTTTTGGTTTAGTGTTCTCATAGCTTTTCTCATACTCTTTGCAGAGATCAGCAGTGAGTTTGTTTGACATACGAACTGTAGCCATAATTTTCTCCGTTATTACAATACAACATCTGAATTATCTGAAATCCAGCTTTGTATTGTAGGTTGATTGAATAACGCTTTGTCAATTGCAAGAATGCTCTTGACCAAAACGACCTGAAACTCGGTAGGTATCTTTTTACCAAGTTTCATAATGTTTTCTAGTTTGGATGGTTCCGCTCTAGAAGCCACTGCACCTGTAAGTGCATACAATACCGCCGGGTCTTCCGATGGCATGTATGAACTAGGATTAGCAATCAAGTTGTCAATATCTGGCAACTTGTCTGCAATTTTTGCAAACGCAAGAAATTCTCCAGCAGGGCCTGTGCCAACAGCACCAGCAATACCAAAGAACAATCTTGAATCGTCCATGTTTTTCGTTAGTCTCAAACGCTTGTCGACAAATGACCAGCTTCGAGGAGTAGGAAAAGCATACTCATCAGCTTTGAAACTGTACAAAAGGTTAGGACGGTAACGCATAAAAGAAACCAAAGTAGTATTGACTTCATTCTTTAGCGCCCACTCGCACCAAGCATCCAAGCTAGGTTCGAGTTCGTAATGCATCAACCTGTTTCTTACAGGTGAGGGCATTTGGTATACCGAGGCACCGTCTGTTAGACGATTACCAGCGGCAAGACATGACCAACCATCAGGCATTTTGTAATTACCAACCTGACGAGTCAGTAAAAGTTGTAGAAACGCATTTTGTGTAGCAGGTGGTGCTGTCGGTAGTTCGTCAATCATGAACAAACCACGAGGGCCGTGCGTTTCTTCGGTAGGAAAAATATCTGGTGGAGCCCATGAAGTCATGGCACCGTATGTTTCATTGTCAATGACTCGTGGTATACCACGAACATCGACAGGGTCGAATAGATTGGCACGAAAATCTAGCAACGGTATGTTAAGTTCATCAGCGACTTGCTGAGGAATCTCAGATTTACCGATACCGGGCCCGCCCCATATCATAGTGTTAAGTCCAATACGCATGTTATCGCGTATCTCCTGTTTGAGATCCGTTGCTGTAACGGTCTGCATAGTTGTTGTATCTGACATAGTACTCCTCTTATCAAATAGTTATAGTTCAACGGGTTCGATGTCACGAATTTTGATTTCTCCATTTCGTATCATCTCGCCCAACCTTTGGGTGGCTAACTTTTCGTAGTCAACATTCTCAGTATCTACCGGAAATGGAGCATCAAACTCCACTACAATAGTATTCTGCGAAAAGTTATCTACGAAAGTAGCGCGAAATATTCTAATATTTTTCATTTGCATAATTGTTATTTATAGAGGACAAAAAATCTCCGATTTTTTGTCGAAGTCTATAAGGGTTATACTGACAAGGCGAGGGTACAAATCTAAGATTTGTACCGAGCGACTTACTGATTTGGTTATAAACTGCATTCCGGCATTTATACCTATCGGACAAGCGAAGGCACGCGGTTCCCGCCCGCGTGCGAGCTGAACTGACTCGGGTGAGCCGAAGGTACGCCCTGCCGTTAGGGCGTACGAGGCTAAGTCTATTTTATCCATAACTAACTCCATATGTATGTGCGAAGGTACAAACCGCCGTAGGGCGTGCCGACGGCACGCACGAAGTGCGGTGCCCAAAGGTGGCCCGGAGGCGTCTTTTCGATGTAGACGAACACGCAGTGTTCGGCGGGGCATCGGAAAGATTTAGTTTGTACGAGCACACACCGAATAAGTTTTAAAAAATAAAAAAAACTAGGGCTGACTATAGTAAACAAAGGGGAGAGAGTCAGCCCTAGCCGGGTAGGGAAATATATGAAAACCTACCACGAAGGTCGATAATAAACTTCTTTACCTTCTTCTAACCATTTCAAAGCTTTGTCACAAAACTCTAGATCTTGATCTTTGTAATGTTGCATAGCATCTTCTTGGAACTGGTGTCCCCAAAAGAAACCATCGGCACAAAAAGGTAAATTATCGTTTTTTACAAGATCACGAAGCACTTCTACATCTGTTTTATCTAATTGCAGTTCTGTACAATTAAAGTCAGGCACTACTGCTTTAAGAGATTCAGTAAGACCAGTGTACAAATTAGAACGCTCATCTTTATCTTCTGGAATATTAAGAGTATCGCCCTTACAAACCATTTTAGCTAACTCTTCTCCAGAAGGTATAGTTGATCCTTCATGTTTCTTACAAAACCACATAGTCTGCAAAAGATTGTGTAATCTTGAATGTTTACGCCAGTAGAACTCATCTTTAAGTTTTTTATACTCTTCTTTGATAGGTACTACATTATCTTCTCTTTTTGGTTGAGGTTCCGTCCAACCAGCCGTCATATCTAAACCCATAGGATTCTCCTTATATTTATAGTTAATGCGAGTCCTGAAGAGTATTTTAGGCAGTTCATGGAACAGAACCGTTCGGCTCACTCTTCAGGACTCGACTTGCTTATAACTTAGAGCCGAATTCTGTGCCTAGCTAGGACGTATCGTTCAGACAATGATAAGACTAGCTAGGACTTTGTAACGCTTACGCGTTGTTTAGAATGTCACGCATGTGAGAGGTAGTTTGTGCGTTAAGTTCACGCTCAACTTTTCCACTTGCGTCAGCTTGCTGTTTGAAATTCCATTCAGCAAGTCTTTGCATTCTTTGCTCAACAGCAGTTTGGACACGATAGTCATGTATCTTCGTATCTTTTAGTCCAAAGCTGTTATCCAAGGCTTCGATTGCTTGGGTAAGCATTCTTGCCTTACGACCAAGGTCAAGCATCTTCTGTTCACGCTCGAGCAACCAGTCTGGTATCTCGTCGTCTTTCATAGCCGACATTGACTCTTGATATTCATAGGACACACTACAAAACTCTGACCATGTTCTGGTAGCGAGTTGTAGTACATTCAAACCGGTCGATTGAGGGTCAACGCCCAACAGGACTTGAACACCTTCAACGATACGATTTACCAACATATCCCAATCGACTTGCTGTTCTTCAACAGTCTTCGTCTTACCATTTCCGAGATCAATCTCTGCGAAAAATGGTGCAGTACCGAATTTCTCTTTGAATACAGCCATGACACCTGCTACAACCGTAGGGTTGAAAGTAGGTTTGCCATCGTCTGTAAGACGAAATTTACGGTGCCACCAATCAGGCATTACAATGCTCGCTTTGACAGAACGAGCTTCCACACCTTCGGGGTCGCCGTTCGTGTCAGGAACATACGCACTCTCAGGTGTCTCATTTGTGGGCAATAACTCTTTAGTTTCTTGCTCACTCGGGTCAAAAATATCACTCATATTTTCACTCCTAGTATACTAAGTGATTAATCGAACGCATTTACATACATAAATGCACCTATTCAGCTGGCTCATATGTTTGAGTCAACTTGAATTCTTTCTAACTGCTCGGGTGAATACTTCCTATAAGGACTTACTACTTTACCGAACAGCTCTGGTTCATAAACTAAGAACATGTCATCTATGACTTTAACAATCGTGCCATAGATACATTGTCCTTTAACTTTTACATCATCTCCAATAGTCATAATTACTCCTAGTACATTCAAAGTTCTTTATCGTACTTATGTACTTTTTGTAGGTTTTATTGGTTTTTAACGCATTTAATTGCTCTTTCACTTGTTTGTTCATGAACCTCTCCTTTTACGCTTTGCAAGATCTTCTGTCGCAAGCCAGATTTGCCTATTAACATAGAACATATCTTCTTTCGGCATACCGTCAGACAAATCATAAACATCAAACGGATTGTGTGACTCAGCAACGCCAACACAACCATGACCGTAAGAATCAGGGTCTATTGGAGTAGCCAAATGATCAACTTTATCCGTGACCTTTCTCTTACTGAATGGGTTTTTGTTAAACCTATATTGCTGTTGGTTTGAACACCTTTTTGAGCAATATTTAACGTTTTTGCGTGTCGAACGAAACTGTTCTCCACACTCATCACAAACACGAACATCCCTTTTATCTTCAAGACGAAGATTAACTAATACAAAATTACTCATGATTTACTCCCTATTAGTATTCGAGCCACTTTCATAACAAAGGATTCTGGTACATCCATTTTTACAGAAAGAGCTTCTTGTTCTTCATCATCAAGAGGTTGAGATGAACGAGGATATGGTGTATCCCACAGTTCATCACGCATTTCTCTTAACGCTTCTTCATTATCAACACAATCGTCACAAACGAAAGCTGTAGCCTCTTCTGTTCCAATTGTTCCCACGTAATACCATGTCTCAGTTAGATCACCTACCTGTCCACAGCATTCACATTTACCGTATATTTTCATAATAACTCCTATATATTTACTTTTTATTTATAGAGGGCGAAAAATCTCCGATTTTTTGCCTACATTTGGTACACCCCGGTACACCCTAACGTACTGATTTTATTGAGCTTTCGTAATAGGGTGTACCATCAGCGAAAACTAGCTGGTACACCTGAAAGCCCCGCGTTAGCTACGTTTCGTGGTAGGTGTACCATTTGTACCGGTTAATTAACGAATCTAACCAAGATTCTATAACTACGGTCCACGGTCCATTACTAAAGCTAACGCCAAACCTGTGGTACATTCGGTACACCTAACGGCAAACGGCCACAATCCCAATTAGCATATGGTTTTGCGGTGTACCGCTTGTCTTATAAATAGCTGGTACACTGGTGGTACACCCGGTACACCTTGGTTGCACTCATACAGCACAACTGCAACCAACCGCGTACCAGCAGACATCATCATCATACCTGATGATAGTAATCATCTTAATGATGATAGTAGTGGCACTCATCTTCCCGAGGTTTTTAAATAGAAGAAGGTCGTACCTAGGGGGAAGATACGACCTTCGTTGGGATTAAGACATTCTATCCATGTATGTTCGGATATATGTCTCATTGACTCGAGCCTGTTCTTCAGGACTGTAATCCTTGGGCTCGACTGGAATATCTTTCAGAGCTTGTTTTCTCTCCTTTAGCTCTCGGAAGTCATTCCATTCTTTAACATGTTCATTCATTTCTCTAAGTACTACAACTCTTGTCTGGTTGTCTTTCCATTTCTCTGAAATGTAATGACCAACTTTTTCAATAGTTTCGCCTGTAACACCTAGCCCGTCTATAATTGCGTCTAGCGTTGTGAGACCAGCAATCTTGCCAGTCTCAACAACTTTCGCCAAGTTAAGCTTAGCCATTCTGACTAAGCTCTTCTTGTTCAGGGTTAGAAGGAACTTCACCGTCAGCCTGTGCTGGAGTGAAACCATGTTGAGAAATGGTGTAAGAACCAAAGTTCTCTTTCATTTCTTCAAGAACAGAGATATGAAAAGCAATCTGATGCTTGTTTTGATAAACATCTCTCAGTATTGCATTGCCGTTCTTATCCTTGGATACATAAGTACGCATGGGAAGAACAACTTCTTCGTATCTATAACTTCCGTCAGGATTGTTAATCCTTTTGGACACCTTACGAGATTGAATCTCGTGATATGTAGACTCAGTACCGTCAGCCTTTTTCGCTGTCTTAACTTCAGCCTTGAACATAAAGTCAACTAATTGTCTAATCAATTTATTCACCTTTATATTTATTGGTTACTGAGAAGGAGCCAATCCCCTTCTCTTACTTTTTATTTATAGAGGGAAAATTTGCCCTGCAAATTTTGCCAGAGCGAAGCTCTTTAAGATGTCTTGCTACGAGCGAGGGGCTACGATTTGGCTAGGGGGTAAATCGATACAAGGTTCCAGCATGCGATAATCTGAAACAAGGTTCCATAGTGAAAACCGTGTGACGGGCGTGCTAATGATGATAGTTAAGGCATTGCGTGAGCAATAAAATAAAAATTTTTACTGAAAAAAATTTTACTAAAAAAATTTTCTAGCAAAAATTTATGCTACAGTGGGCAAGCATGAGTACGAGGAAATGTACTTCTTGCAAAAAGGAGTTGCCTTTAGAAGAATTTGTGGCTAAAAATGACCGCGGTACAGTTCATTCTAGAAAGTGTAAACCTTGCACTTATGCACTAAGACAAAAGAATGCTAGCGCAACACCACAGAATTATTTGACTCGTTTATTTGGTCAACTTAAACATGCGAGAACTAAAAAAGAAAAATCAAAAATTAAATGGGAGATTGAATTAGAACATGTTTTGGATCTGTGGGATCAACAAGAAGGTAAATGCGCATTGACTGGTTTGTTCATGACATACCATAAAGATGGTAGTGGTAGGAGAGATTTGAATGCTTCTATCGATCGAATAGACCCAGATGTTGATTATTTAGCACATAATATCCAACTAGTTTGTGCCCGAGCCAATGCTATGAAACACGTACTAAAAGAAGATGAGCTTTATTGGTGGGCTAAAAATATAGTAGAATCCAAAGAAAATGACTGATAAAGACCAAAATTTTGAACAAGAAAGGGCCGAGCTTCAGTCTCATTATCCCTATGTCGACGTCA
>VTLG01012207.1_pt1 | contig 68307 bp, 88 predicted proteins | sample 4694571 | NCBI WGS metagenome assembly VTLG01 (sample SAMN12604809, study PRJNA352737) | marine metagenome | biome: ENVO:00000447; feature: ENVO:00000209|ENVO:00000569|ENVO:01000036; material: ENVO:00002151; isolation source: viral sequences binned using virsorter ...
TGTATTTGGTCAGACAGATACCTCAACAAATCGCTGGATTCCTAAAGAAGTTACAGCAGCAACGCTTAATGCGGCTGGTGGTGGTAGTAGTGGTTTTGGAACCAATGGCTTTTATCTGAATATGGCAGACGGAAATGATTTGGGTGATGATGAGTCTGGTAATGGTAATGATTTCACTGAAAGTGGTTTAGATACTACTAACAGTTCCAACCAGATGTACGATACGCCTACGAGAAACTACAATGTAATGGATGGTGCGCCAGTTTATGAAAGCTGGTCGCAAGCTCTAGGAGCTTATTTAACTGAAGGAAACTTAACCATGACATCATCAGGATCAGATAATCCTTCTGGTACTGCTTTCATGGGTGTAAGGTCTGGGAAATGGTATTGTGAAATTGTAATGAATACAGTTCTTGCCACTAATTCAACAATGGCCTTTGGTATTATGGATAAAAACAATCTTATCTCAGGTCAGAACTATGTTACAGCAGAAAATGCTTACGGATATAGAAACTATAATGGCTCCTCCTCTACTTCTAATACAACAGGACAAAAATTTATAAGAGGAACTGCTACAACGGCTGGAACAGGTTATGGGGCTGGCGATGTCTTAGGGATAGCAGTAGATTTTGATGCTGGTAAAATATGGATGGCAAAAAACAATACTTGGTATAATGATGCTAGTGGAACAGCAGGAAACCCTAGTGCTGGTACATATCCATTGATGGATGGTATAGGTCCATCAGGACCACAGCCAGCAGGTTGGGCAATTGGCCTTTATTTCAATAATGCCCATGCAGCAACTTTTAATTTTGGACAGTGGAAATATCTTAATAATGTATATGGAGCAAATGTTTGTAGTCCAGGGATGACTGTTACTGCTAATTCTGGTGGTACTACTTTGAGCAACCTCGTTGATGGAGATTTAACAACAAATGCTTACAATGCAGATGGTTCTACAGGATGGCTTCAAATTGATCTTGGTTCTGGTAACGCAAAAACAGTTACAAAAATCTGGATAGATTTTAAACAAGATAACCAATATATATCAACATTTCGGATTCAAGCTTCTAACAGTTCCGATATGTCTTCTGCTTTTGACTTTTATCCAACTACATCCGTATCGTGGTCTACTGGTGAAGATGTTACTTTCACTAAAGCTAATACCACAGCATACCGATACTGGCGTTTTGAGAAAGTGAGTGGAGGTGGCAGCAATAATCTAAATATATTTGAAGTTGAAATGTATGAAAGTTCAGGATCAACTACTTTAAGTACTGATGCTGGTGGGTATTTTAAATATACACCACCAACAGATTTTCTAGCTTTTCATCAAGATAATTTACCAGAAAACACCGCTGGCATTACAGGCTTCTCGTGGATTAAGAACCGTGATGCTGCTGACAATCATATTTTAGAAGATCGTGTAAGAGGAATTTATAAATATATTATAAGTAATGATAGTAACGATGAAGCCACAGACACCCAAAGTGTTCAACGCTTTCTCCAACAGGGTGTTCAAGTAGGAAGTATGGATGCTGTAAATACTTCTGCGGAATCCTATGTGTTATGGCAATGGGTTGGAAATGGAACTAGTAATCCTTCTGTTAATACCGATGCAGGATTTAGTATAGCTACTTATACAGGAAATGGTACTGGTGGAAGGACTGTAACACATTCCTTGGGTGTAGCCCCTGAATTTATTTGTGTTAAAAAGCTAGGGGATGGAGATGATTCTACTAATAGACACTGGGGAGTTTATCACGTTACTCAAGGAAACACTAAGTATGCTTTATTAAGTGATACTAATGCTTTTGGTACAAGTTCAGGGTATTGGAATAATACTACACCAGGAACTTCTACCTTTGCAGTAGGAACTGATGACTCAGTTAATGGTAATAATGCACCTTATGTTGCCTATTGCTGGGCGAGTGTAGATGGCTATTCCAAATTCGGAAGCTATACAGGGAATGCACTCGCAGATGGCCCGTATATTTATCTAGGATTCAAACCAGCTTGGATCTTGAGAAAGAAAGTTGCAGCAGGTTCTTGGACAATGACTGATTTTAGGCGCAGTCCGATTAATCCAGCCGATGAAGTCCTTTATGCAAATAATACTAATACTGAATATGATGGTGCTGATACTATAGACATATGTAGTAACGGATTTAAAATTAGGTCGGCAGATACAGGGGCGAATCCAACTTCTGAAGTGATATATGCTGCATTTGCTGAGAACCCATTTGGCGGTAGTGGTATAGCACAGGCGAAAGCGAGGTAAATTATGTGGTGTGTAGTAAAAGCAGATCAAGTGACGCAGATTATACAAAAACCAAAGACTGTTCGTATAGATGATGTGAATCATCCAGCGATAATTTTCACTTCTTGGAGTGCATCTGAATTAAAGGATATTGGCATATATCCTTATTCTGAAACCCGTGTAGATGAGCGGTTTCATACATACAGTGAGTTCAAGTACACGATTGGTTCGGATGCGGTTACTGGAGCATGGAAAACCAAAACAGCTAAAAGTATGGATGATGTGACAAAAGACGGAGATACGGTTCCTGGGTTGAAAAGTATTTGGATAACCAATACTAAAAACACAGCAAAAAGTACGCTTGCTCAAACGGATTGGTACGTTACCCGTCTAGCCGAAAAAACCACGGCTATTTCGTCCAAGGTTTCCACGTATCGTGATAAAGTCAGAGCCGCTTGCGACAAAATAGAAACCGCTATCAAGGCGTGTTCAGATGTTGCCGCCCTGGAAGCGATGTTTGTCGTTCCTGTCGATAGTGATGGAAAGGCTACTGGGAAAGCTCCTATGCATGATTGGCCTGATGATGAGTGAGATGGAAGATTTAGCTATGCATGTAACCCTATGTGAGGAACGATACTCTCAGGTTAATGCAAGGCTAAAGCGTCTCGAAACGGTTATGATGACGGGTACGGCTCTTTTATTAGGAGCGATGGGTACAATAATTGCTTTATTAGTTAGTAAAATTTAATGCCTTTGATGAAAATACAATTTAAACCTGGAGTCAATAGAGAAACCACGTCTTATGGTAATGAAGGACAATGGTATAACTCTGATTTAATACGTTTTCGTAAAGGTCGTCCAGAAAAAATGGGAGGTTGGGTCAAACTTAGTTCTAACACTCTTATTGGCACAACTAGGGATTTACATACTTGGGCCGCTTTAGATGCATCCAAGTATATGGGTGTAGGAACAGAAGCTAAATTTTATATAGAAGAGGGTGGTTCATATAATGACATTACTCCTCTTAGAAAGACAGTAACTTTAGGAGCTAATCCCATTGTTACAGGAACTGCTAGTAGTGGCATTGTAACAATTAACGACACTAATCATGGAGCGCGAAGCGGAGATTATGTAATACTTTCTGGGGCCACAACGACAGATGGTATTACTGCGGCTCAACTTAACTTGGAATTTGAGCTAACTGTTGTTAATTCTAATAGTTATACGATAACAACGGCAGGGAGTGCGTCTTCAGGCAGTACAGCTGGAGGGGGTTCCTCTGTCAAAGCGGCGTATCAAATTAGTGCAGGTCTTGGAATCGTAGTTCCTGGAACAGGTTGGGGTGCTGGTTTATGGGGTGGTTCGGTTGAGACATATTCAGAAACTACGCTTAATGGTTCAATAAGTGATTCTGCAAGTTCTATAATTTTAACCTCTGCTTCGGATTTTGATACGGCTGCGACTACAATTGCAGCAAATCTAACGGATGTCAGTACGTCTATTTCATTAGCTAATTCTTCCAGCTTTCCTTCTCAGGGAACTGTTCTTATTAACAGTGAGAAAATTCGTTACGGGAATAACAGTAGTAATGTATTATCTGATTTGACCCGTGGAACGGATAGCACAACGGCGGCGGCTCATACCAGCGGGGATGCCGCAACGTATGTTGGACTGATTCAGATTGAGCAAGAGCTTATTCAGTATACGGGGAAAACGTCCCAGACTCTGGATGCGGGGGTAGTTCGTGCGGTACGTGGCACAACGGCTGCGGCTCATGCTGACGGTATAGCAGTAAAAGAAGCTCATGATTTTGTGGGATGGGGCGAAGCTGCAGATATAAGCACAACGGCTGGTTCTAATATACGTTTGTGGTCTCAAGATAATTGGGGTGAAGATCTTGTCTTCAATGCTTATGACGGTACTCCTTATTATTGGGATAAAACTCTTGGTTTGTCTGCACGAGCTACATCATTAGCAGATCAATCTGGGGCATCTAATCCTCCAACGGTTGCTCGAAGAATAATGGTTTCTGGAACTTCTAGACATTTAATTGCATTTGCATGTAATGCTCAAGGAGAGACAGATCAAGACTTATTAATGGTTCGATGGTCTGATAGAGAAGACCCATTTGATTGGACTTTAAGTTCTACTAATAAATCCAGATTTCAAAGAATCTCTTCTGGTTCAGAAATAATTTCTGCTCAAAAAACACGACAAGAGATTTTAGTTTGGACAGATGTAAACCTTCATTCAATGCGATTTGTTGGAGGAGATGATGTTTTTGGTTTTTCACTATTAGCTAGTAATGTTTCAATTCTTGGTCCTAATGCTTCTATCGCTATAGCAGATAGAGTATTTTGGATGGATAGAGAAAACTTCTATATGTACGCTGGGAGTGTACAAATTATACCTTGTACATTATTACGATATGTATTTGATGATATTAATTTAGATCAAGGACATAAGTTTTTTGCTGCTGCAAATAAAATGTTTGATGAAGTCTTATGGTTTTATGCTAGTGCTGATTCTTCAGAAATAGATAGATATATTAAATTTAACATGGCTGAAAATGTTTGGGATAAAGGTACATTAGCAAGAACTGCTTGGGTGGATTATGGAATACATGATAATCCAAGAGCATCTGGTCAAGATAGTAGTGTCAATTATATTTATATTCAAGAAAAAGGTGATAATGCAGATGGTTCTGCAATGACTTCATTTATTGAATCTTCTGATTTTGATTTAGGAGATGGTGAACAATTTATGTTTATTAATCGCCTTATCCCAGATATTTCTATAACAGACACTAGTGGTGGCTCTTCTGGAACTGTAGACTATATTTTAAAAACACGAAACTATCCTGGTGATTCATTAGCTACTAACTCAACAAATAGCGTTTCTAGTACTACTCAACAAGCTTTTCTAAGAGCACGCTCTCGACAAGCAGTTCTTAGAATACAAAGTTCTGTTTCTGATTTAGCTTGGACTTTGGGCGATTTAAGATTAGAAATGCGACCAGATGGGAGACGATAATGGGTAAATTATTAGACCATAGTTTTCCAGATGCTCCTCGTGAGTATGACGCAGAGATAATACAAAGAACATTTCGAGACATAGAAATGGCTTTATCTAAACCAGAAGTTCCTTCTATTATAGAAGGAAGAGATGAAAATGCAGCAATAACTTGGTTTTTTCATGGCTAGTTATTATAAAAATGCAAAGTTAGATTTAACTTCTACAGCTGTTACTACTTTATATACAGCAGCAGCAGGAAGCACAGCAATTTTTAATTCTATTTTAGTAGCAGATGATAGTGGATCTACATCAACTATAACAGTTTCTTTAACTGATTCTGCATCAGCGGTATTTGTTTTATTTAATGTAAAAGCTACCTCTGCTAATACTACAGTAGAGCTATTGACAAAACCATTGGTGGTTCAAGAATCTGAAATTTTAAAGGTAACAGCGGCAAATGCAAATAGACTACATGTGATTGCAAGTTATCTTGAGATATCTTAAGGTATCTTTTTTAGATAAGAAAAGGTATAGAGTATCATGGCAGTTTATCAAAATCCTCAAGCAGCAGCAGAAGTTTTAATGGGGGGGCCACCTACTCCTGAAGAACAAGAAATAGCTAGTCGTATAATGAATGAGGGACTTTCTAGCGTTATGGCTGGTGGACCACCTGCCCAACAAACACAGCCAATGTCTCCTGCAGCACCTGTTCAACAAACACAGCCAATGATAGCAGAAGCACCTCAACCTCAAATTCCTGGTGCGGGAGCTATGGAAGAAGAAATTCGCGGTGATTGGATTTTAATGAATGAAAGTAAAAAAGTTCCTTGGAATCCTAATACTACTTGGGGAGATTTTTTAAAAAAGGTTCTTGATGAGCACGGAAGAGATGCGGTTGATAAACTTATTGACCAACAATTAAAGAATGAAGCTGAAAATCCTCCTGAAACTGAAACTGAGGTTCCTGGGCTTCGAGTAATGGACACTATTCCTTTAACTCAGGAAGGAATTGCTGCTGCAACCCCTAACGCTACCCCTACCCTAGAAGAAATACCTCCTACGGACCCCTCAGGAGCTATGGGAGGGATCATGGGCGCAGCCAAGGGGGGTTTAGTAGGTTTTGCTGAAGGAGGACTCAGTAGGGAAGAGATATTAGCTGGACAAGGGGGTCTTGATAAAGCAAGTAAAGATGCATTTGGGAATATTATTGGAGGAATTAATGAAATAGATCCTACTCCAACTGATGTACCTTTAGGTCCAGAAGCATATGCACCCACAGGTCCACAACCTGGAGTATCTTATGACGATCCCTATAGTGCAAAAACTATTGGCAATGTAGTTTCTGGGGCTTTAACAGTGGCAGGACGAGCAGGAATGGCATCTAATCCTGTTACTTTAGGTATCCAATTAGCCAATGCTGCTATAAATCCTGATTCTACTTATAATAAAATATTACAGAATAGGAATCCAATTCCTACTCCTTTAAGAGGAATTATTCCTGGCCTTCCAGCTGATGATTCTATAATTGGGAATCCTCAAATGGGGGATTCAAATTATTCTCCATCAATGATTAGTGACGCAATTGCTTTAGGAACTGAACCATTTGGTGGGAAAGGGCCGAGTATTAGTGTACAAGCAGTCACTGAAGATTCTGAAGGAGGGGGAGACCCAGGAAATGGAGGAGATGTAGGAGATGGAGGAGCACAAGCTGAAGGGTTAGATGATTTTGCACAAGGTGGTATTGTTGGATTCTCAGATGGTGGTCTAATGGAAAGAGCAAAATTTCCTCTGAGGCCTCCTTATCCATTTAGTGAAAATTCGCGAAAACCACTAGGTGGTAATAATGCTCTTCAACAAATAGGCACAGCTCAAGATAGTTTGCAAGGAGCTGAACGAACTTTACAGGGTATTTCAGGGCAAATAGGAAGTATTCAAAGTAAAATAGGACAAGGCCAAAATCAACAGCTACTAGGTAGTGGAATAGGACAAGTACTAGGACAAGGATTAGGGGGATTTTTGGGAGGAGTTTTTGGTAATAAACCAATGCAATTTGGTCAACAAATAGCTCAAGATCTCGCTAACAAACAAATAGCTCAAGATCTCGCTAACAGAGGAACCCCTCAACAAGCTTTTCCTATGAATTTTGATCAATGGCGTGAAAAATTTAATACTCAACAACAAGGAATACCACTATTTGCTGAAGGGGGACTAAATACCACACCTGGCGTTAGTGAAGAAGAATTCATGAGTGTTATAAGTGAGGCCGCAGGAGATGCTGGTGTTTCAGGGGAAGAAGTAGCCGCTGTATCAGAAATAGCTACTCAAACTGCTCCCGCAAATGATAATGAAGTCATGGATAGCGGTATTATGCAGACTGTTGAAGCGGTTGATGCGGAAGAAGAAGACCTTTCTGGTATTGGTTCATTAACTGAAATCTCAAATAAGTTAGCTGAAGCCGGACAAGAGCCTCTTATTCATGCGAGTATGGGTGAAATTGTATTTGATCCTAACCGTCTTCCTGAAAATGAACGAAATATGCTCTTTGCTGCTTTAGAAACGGCAGGTATTGATCCTACAACTGTAACAGTGGGTAGTCAAATGCCGTTGAATGAAGTTACTGGACTTCCAGCGGCAGGAATTGGCAGCTTTTTCAAAAAAATATTTAAACCAGTGAAAAAAGTTTTTAAGAAAGTAGGAAAATTTCTTAAAAAGAATGCAGGAACTATCCTTGGTATAGCTGGAGCCTTGACTGGTAATCCATTATTAGCTGCTCTTGGCTCTGGAGTTGGTTCATTAATTGAAGGCAAACCTTTACAAAGTGCATTATTAAGTGCAGGACTAAGTTTTGCTGGTACTAAATGGGTTGGACCTTGGATTGGTGAAAAACTTGGAGGAATCTCTTCCGCTTTAGACACACCAATTGGTGAAGTTCCTATTGTATCTAGTATTCCTGGTGTAAAAGGAGCAACTGCAGCAGGAGTAACTACAAGAGTAGCAGAAAGTGCTGCCACACAAGCAGCTGCAACTAATGCAATAGCGGAAGCAGGAGTAAAAGGAGCAACAAGCGAAGCCATCACAAATGCAGCAATAAAAGGAGCAGCCTCTAAATTGACGACTAGCGTTGCTGACAAAGCAGCAGCAGAAGCTATTGGCACAAAAGTTGCTGATAGTGTTATTTCTGGAGCTTTAAAATCAACAGCAACTGCTTATAGTCCCTATGCCGAACAACTCATGGGTAGTGGAGTAAGTAAACTTTTATCTACTCCTACATCCACTGCACTTGGTGGAATAACTGCAGGAATAGGGCAAAAAATGGTCGAGCCAATGGCACAGGCTATGATTTCAGGAGTTCCAGCAGGAATGGAAGAAGATGTGATGGATGCTTGGAGTCAGCGTTATGACTATGATCCTACTCCTGGACAACTTTACCAATTCTATACAAGCGAGTATACTCCACCTACTACTGTTCCTGCAAATCAAATTATAGCTGGATTACCAGGCTATACTAATCTTGGTGGAGCGGCTGGAGGAGGGTATATTAACGGAGTTGGAGGCCCAAAAAGTGATTCTAATTTAGCTCGACTTTCTGATGGAGAGTTCGTTATGACTGCAAAAGCTGTAGAAGGCGCAGGAAATGGCGATAGAATGGCAGGAGCTAGAAGAATGTATGAAGTAATGAACGGATTAGAGCGGAGGGTTGCCTAATGGCTACAGAAACAACAATTGTACGTGAAGCCCCCTTTGTTGAAGAAGCTCGTAAAGATCTTTTAACTTCAGCCGAAGCTCTTGCTGGAGTGCCAGTTACAATACCGCAAGTACAGGTAGCTCCAACATCAGCAACTACTCAACAGGCTTATGATTTAGCTCAAACAGGGATAGGCAGCTATCAACCTTATTTAACAGGAGCACAAGGACAACTTGGAGAGGCAGCTACAGACCTTACAAGTATGCAAGGAATACTTGACGCTTTAAAAGCAAGAGGAACTCCTTTGTTAGATGAGGCTACTACGGCAGCTCGCGCTGGTGCGGGAGATATTACTTCTAGAATAGCAGCTTTTCAAGATCCCTATCAACAACAAGTTATAGATGCATTTAGTCAAGAAGCTGATCGCCAAGCTCAAATGGCTCAAGGTCGCGCCCAAGATGCAGCGATTCAGAGAGGTGCGTTTGGTGGTGGCGGTGGATTATTAGAAAGTGCAGAAATAGCACGTAATCTTGCTGATGTCAAACAACGTAATATGGCAGGATTAATGAGCCAAAACTATGGACAAGCATTAGGAGCAGCAGAAAGAGAAGCTGGAAGAATGCAAGCTCTTCCTGGCCAATTAATGGGTATTGAGCAACTTCAATATGGATTGCCGACAGGATTAGCAGGTTCGTATTTAGCTGGAGCCGGAGGTGCACAAAACTTAGCAGGAGCTTATGGTGGTCTTGGTTCATTAACGCAACAACTTCCAGCGCAGGATGTTGCATTATTGAGTCAAATCGGTGCTCAACAGCAACAACAAGCTCAACAAGCCTTGGATATATATAGACAAAATCAAATGGGGCAGCTTTATGAGCCTTACCAAAGAGTAGGTTGGATGGGTGATATTCTTAAAGGTCAGCCAAGCACAACTTCTACCCTTACTTCAAGTACTGATCCTAGAGCTAATCCACTTTCACAACTACTTGGAGGAGGAATTAGTTTGGCAGGTATCTTTGGTCCACAAGGATTTGGTAGTGGATATCTTTTCAAAAACCCAAGTCTCGCAGGTAGAATGCCAACTTAGGAATAAATAAATGGCCATACCAAATAATTCTTTTTATAATATATATAAAGGTACAAGGGTTGAAACAGATCCTGCCCTTCAACGAGCAATGTTTGGAAGACTAGGAGGAGCTGCACCTCGTATTCAAACAGCTCAACCAATTAATCCACAACAAGGACAAGGAATTGTTCAACTTGCTTCTTTAGGAAATGTTGTCCCACCTGCTGTTCAAACTACTGAACCAATAGAAGCAACAGCTGGTACGGACGAGCCTGAATCTAAACCAGAAAAGTCGTTTTTTGAACATATATTTGCATCGGATCAACAGTCAGCGAGTGCTGTTGCAACTGAGCCTGGTGAGTTATTCCTCGAAGCAGAAAAGTGGTTCGATAGTCTGGACACAAAACAAGAAACCGCCGTTTATGAGAGGTGGGGTAAGTCTGGTGCCGACGTAGAGTGGCCAGAGTTTATTGTAAAAGAGTATAAAGAACGAGGGACTCCAGAAGATAGAGAAGTTCCAGAAGATAGAGGAGCTGTAGAAGCAGGTGAAGAATCAAGTAGGAACGATGCTGCAATAAAGCTTGCTTCAGATCAGGTTATACCAAAGGTTACTGAGGCAGCTGAAGAAGAAGGGGGCTTAGACTCACAAATACAATCTGCAAAATCAGAATCTAAAACTGCACTTGACAACCTGCGAAATGCTGATGAAGGAACTTTAGAAAACCTTCTTGCAGCTGTGCCAGGTGTCGATCCAAATAAGACTATGTCTGACTATAATAAAGATGCAAAAGAACTTTTAGGAATTTCCCAAGACGAAGATGATGTCCCTGATTGGGCTGCACCCATGTTCTTATTTGGTTTGAATTTAATGAAAGCCCCACAAACGGCTAAAACAGGTCAACAAGGACTTGGAGGATTACTCGGTGATATTGGTGAAGCCGGAACGGTAGCCTTTAAAGAATTTGGTGCCCAACGAGCACGTAAACAAAAAGAACGTGCAGCTGTTGCTACTCTTGCTACATCACTCCGTACTGCAGATGTTAAAGCGCAAGGTGAGGCTTTTAGAAGAGTTATGGAAGGTAAAAAGTTTAAAGCAAGCGTTTTAAATAACATTGTAAAAGGTACTGAAGGTAAACTTGGAAAATTACTAACTGAACGAAAAGAGAAAAATTTAGTTAAACATCGAACTGATGTTGCAACAGCACTCGCTGCCTATCGAAAAGCTAATCTCGATCATTCGAAACAACAAACTGAAAATACTGCAGCACGATTAGAAAATTCGCGTGCTCGATTAGAAATTGCAGAGAGAAAAGCAGCCAATGATCTTCTTACTTCAGTTAATACTCAAATAGAAAAAGCTACTGGCCCTATTGTAAGAAGTATGGGAAAAGACACCTATAGAATTGCTCAATTCTTAGAAGTTTTTACTAAAAAACGAAATGAGCTTCTTTCAGGAGAAGAGAAAGAAGGTAAGACCCCTGAAGAAATAAACCAATTACTGTTTGAAAAGATGACAGTTCCAGGTGCACCTGCAATAATAGTTTCAGCTGCAATGCAAGAAGTAGGAATGAGGCCTACAATTAAATTAGATAAAGTAAAAATAGCAGGAACAGAGTATACAGTTGATACTTTTGGACTTCAGAGTTGGATCAAAGATCAAAATAAAGACAAACATAAGGATGCACCAAAATTAAGTTATCTAGGTGCTGTTCAAGATGCAATAACTAATCCTGAAAGTGGTGCATGGAAATTTATTTTAGGTAGGCCAGAACAAAAACTGATAGACGAAACACAAACGATAGGTGGGATAACTTATAAAGTAACTATTGATGATGCTAAAAGGAAAGCTTGGCTTGCAGCAAACCCACAACAAGAAAATGAAAATCCAGCAGCTTATGCGGCAAGAGTAAGAGGAGCTTCATCTGGTTGGACTTATAGAGGAGAGGGATATAGACAAGATGCACCAAAAATGAAAGAGTTCTCTTTTCAAGACAAAACAGGTACAAAACGTAGTTTATTTTTCAATGAAGAAGATTTCTTAATTGATAGTAAAAGAGACAATACTCTTTCCCTTCAAGAAATGCTCAATAATCCAACTGATCCAAAATATAAAAAGTATTTTTATGGAGAAATAAAAGACTATTCAAATCTTGGAGGAAGTATAACTACAGAAACAATTTATGAAGGTGGAAAGAAACAAAAAATTATACTAGATAAAGCAGCTTTGGCTGCTGGTGTCGCAGACGGTTCATTAGATCCTATGTCTACAACTTTTTTTGGTGATTTAATTAATAATGGTGTTGCTAAAAGAATAGGTGGAGCAATTGACGTTGGCAAAAATGAAACAGTTAGTATTGTAAATTCAGATGGAGAGATTATACAAATCACTGCTAAAAATGCAAATGGATTATACTCTTCTTTTGCAAGTAAAAAAGATAAAGCAAATTTTAATGCTCAAAAAATAGCTACTCTAAATCTTAATAGGTCGCTGCATGAAATTTATGGAGTTTTAAGAGATGGTAATGCTATATCAGCAACTTCTAAAGCGTCTGATTTCTTAGGTGCTCTTGGTTCATTAGGTCAACAATTAAAGACACGATTAGGATATAGTTTAAATCCGGATGCTGAACTTGGTAAATTTATATCAGGTATGAAATCTACAAACATAGATAATAAAGATGGCCAAGCAGATGTAAGAAAAGCATTTAAATACTTTTTAGAAGGCCCAGATCATGGTTGGGGAGGAATAGTTATAGAAGACAAAGCCCAACGACGACGGATTAAGTCTATATTCATCAGTTTGGCTTTTGATCTTGCTTCAGCTCGTGAAGGTGGAAAACTTACTGATAACGATGTGAGAAATGCTTTAGAGACATTAGGATGGGATGGTACAAGTTGGACTCAATCTCCTCAAACTGTTTTAAGTGGGATGATGACAGCAGCTCAAACTGCTAATGAAAACTTTTACACTAATGCTGTTAATAGAATGTCTGATGAAGAAAAAGACAAACTAAAAGCCAAAATAAAAGCAGGTGAGGTTGGTTTTATTGAACAGTTATTAAGAGAACAAATGGATGTACGTGGTGAAAAAGATGCAGGAGTAATGAAACGTATAAGAAGTAAAGATCCAGAAGCGTCTCTTAGATTTGACCATTTTATAGCATCAGAAGAAAATAGAAATCGTGTTAGTGGGGGTAAAATAAAACAAAAATTAGACCCTGAAAAAGTTTTTATTACTGAAAATGAATTTAGTGAAGGAAATTTAGGTGCATTTACTCCAAAAATAAATAGGGCCACCCTTCCAAGAAAATATGAACTTATATGGCCAAAACTTAAACTTAATGGTCTTCCTGATACTTCTAGAGAAATAGCGAGTACATTAGCAAAAATTGCCGATAACTCTGGTGGAACAATATCCCGAGAACTAGCAGTTGAGTTTGGCAAGTATCTTCGTGAAAATGGTTATCTTAAAACACAGGGAGGTCAGTAATGCCCGCACCTGAAACTTCTCTTATTGTTGAAGATGATAATCCTTTTACAATGGAAAAGATGTTTGGTACTTCAGTTTCTGAAGAAGCTCCCGTTTTAACTGAAGAAGCAGCACAAGAAAAAACAAGTACTGAAACTCAAGCTTTACTAGAAAATTTAATGCTCAAGGGGGAAGATCCCCGTAAGCGTTTCCCAGCTGAAAAAGGTTGGGTTGGGCAAGAAGATGTATTTGGTTATGAAACTGAAAAAGGATTTAGCCCAGAGGTTCGTGCATTTGTAAGAAAGTATTATGGACCTGCAGAAATACAGTATGATCCTGATGCTGGAATGCTTGAAAACTTATGGACAAGAATGTTTGGGTCTGCGCCAACAGAAGAAGAAAAGGCACAAATCGCACAGGCACAAACTTTATACGAAAGAGGTGGACAAGATCCAAGTGCTCGTCATAAGCAAGCTATTCAAGAACTTTTAAAAGGACGACCTTCTTCTGAAGATATGGCAGGAAGAGTACCTGAAGAAGTTCCACCTTGGTTAGAAAAATTTGCTTCGCAAAGACGACAAGCTCAACTTCCAAAAACTCAAGCTAAAGTTTTAGCAGAAGATTATGGTCTTCAACAGCCAACAGATGTAGATAATAAAACAATTGCTCGCGGAAGAGATGCTTCTGTTTGGGCTAATCAATTAGAAGAACTTACACCTGGATTAGCTCAAAAATCAATTGGACCAATCTTAGCTTCCGATTTTAATGAAAGATTAAAGTTAGAAGGTAAATCAAGCATTTCTCCTGAAGAATTAGATATAAAGCAAACTATCTTTCAAGGTGATAAGCTTCTTACCTTTGTTCATCCTGTTACAAAGAAACGAACTTTACTTGACCCAGTCAAATTAGAATGGCAAGACGTTGCTGAAATATTACCAGAAGCAATGGTAGTAGCTGGTGATATTGCAGGAATGGGGGCTGGAAGTATTGGATATGCTGTTGGTCCAAAAACTGGATTGGCAGGAAATATAGCAGGAGGAGCTCTTGGTGCATTTGCTGGGAGGATGTATTCAATACGAACAGCTTTGGAAAAACATGGTTTTGCAGAAAATGAGAGATATGGTGGTTGGACTAAAGAAGGTTTTATTGATAGTAAGACTCAAGAACCTCATGTAATCACATTAAAGAATATACTTTTAAATGCTAAAGATGATGCACTATGGTCAGCCGCAGGAAATATGGGTGTTCGATTAGCTTTCAAATTAGGTAAATCAATATTGACTCGAGGTGCTCCTACTTTAAAAGGTGAATTAACTGAAGAGCAATTTGTAAAAGCAGCAGAGAATTGGCGTAAATCAAGATTAGGAACAGACTTAGCTGAAAGCGGTCAACAAGGCCCGTTGTCTGTGAGATTAGAAGCTGAAGCAGCAAGGTTACAAACGGCTAGTCGAGAAGCTACTGGTCCAGAAGCACTTGCTTTAAAAGAAGAAGCTGATCAATTCTATCGACAGGCTGCTGTTCTTAGACATATGGAACAAGGAACTGCAGCTCAAGGTGATGTTGAACTAGCAAAAGAAACTCTATTAAGGAAAGGAGTAGAGGGAGAAGGAGATGTAACTTTAGGTCAAGTCAGCGAGGCTACATCTAAGGATGTTGCTAGGGCTGTTGAACAAGGTTTGCCAAAAACTGGGATGCTTGAACTTGATCAATCTATTGATAATCTAGTAGCAAAGAATAATGAAATAATAGAAGAATTTTCAGCCCTTACTGCAAAAGGAACTCCTGATGCATCTATAGAGTTAGGAAAAAGTTTCGCTGATAAAACTCAAGCTATTATGGGTACACCAACTGGGTCTACAGGTATTTATGGAGTATTTAATGAGATTGGAAAAGCTTTAAATAGACGGGGACAAAAAGGGGTGCCAACAAAACCTTTTGACCTTTCTTCAGCTGTGGCATTAGTTAATAAATTACAAAAAGGATCTGGTGTAATAGGCGGCTCTATTGGAAAAGTAATTGGAGAATGGAATCAAGCTATAGGAAGAGTAGCAGGAGTAAAAGATGCATCTCAGATTCCACCAGGAACTCCTATTAATGTTGGTTACAATCAATTAAAAGATTTGTTATTAAGTATGCGAACTGAAATTGGTAGTAAAACATTATCTCAACCACAAATTGCAAATTTATCTAAACTTATTGATGAAATAGAAAAAATTCAATTAAGAGGAGTTCAAGAAGTAGACGATATTCTAGGCACTACATACGCTAGTAAACTAGAAGCTGCAAACTCTAGCTTTAAAAACTTAGCTGAAGTTTGGCAACGTGGACTTACTAAAAGTTTAGAAGAAGGCACTTTTGCAAACTTAGCTAAAAATGCATTTAAAAATGCTGACTCTGATTTTGTAGGAACAGTAATAAAGAATTTAAAGCCAGGAAAAGAACAATATGAATTATTAAAAAGTGCGATGATTTATAATTATAAACAGGCTTTAAGGGGGTTAGCTAGAGGAGAAACAGAAACTGCAGTTGATGTTGGAGGAAGACAAGTAGCTTTAGGTGTTGAAAAAGAAGGCATTACTATAACGCCAGCTAGTGAAGCAGCTCATCAAAAATTTGTGAATGAAAATAGTGCTTGGATCAAAGCATTATTTAAAGATGGAGAATTTGACGAACTCGCAGAAGTAATGACAAGAGGGGCTAATACAGCTAAAGAATTAAAAAATCTTCAAAAGTTTGATGAGACTTTACGAAAACATCCACTTTTCCAAGGTTCAGGAGGAATGATTGAGGTTAATCAAAACCTTGGAACAGTCATAGTTCGTGATCCTCAATTACTTGTAGATGAGATTTTTAATTTAAAACCTGGTGATAGAGCTAGAGGAGTGCAAGCTTTATATAGTGCCATTAATATTCTTCCAAAAGCAGAGCGTACGATAGCTAAAGAAAATATGAGAGCACTATCAATACGCCGAATGTTTAATCCAGAGCCAACAGGTATTGCAATTTCTAGGGAAGCTCCAGAAAACACTGCTTTTAAATCTGCAACCGCAGCTCTAGATGAAATTAAACATAACGAGTCCCTTTATAATATAGTCTTTGGCCAAAGTCAAAGGAAGAATCTTGAAAAAATATTTAAAGATTTAGAATTAGTTAGTCGAGAAACAATGCCTACATCAATGCAAGAAGCTGCTAAAGGTGGCTGGAGAGGTGTTAAATCAGTTCCTTTACGAGCAGCAAAAGTTTGGGTAGGGGTATTGAATCGTAGAGCAAGAACATTAACTCAAACTAAAGAAGCTTTTGGTGAGGGTCTTGAAGATAAGATACAAGATATTTTAAGAAACCCAGATAAAGCAGCACAAATGGTGGCTCTTTCAAAAACTAATTTAAGTACTAAATATGGATTAAATGCTTTTGGTCAATTAATGGGATTGAGCATAGCCGATGCAAGAAGAGCAATAGCTGAATTTGGAGAGATTCCTATAGAAACGATAGCATTGGAACAAATAATAGAGGACTAAAAATGTTAAAATATTTCACAGACGAAGAGCTTCAATGCCCTTCAACTAAAGAAATAAAATTAGCAGAAGGTTTTGGTGAAAAGCTTGATGAACTTCGTGAATCATTAGACGCTCCTATGCAACTTACAAGTGCATGTAGAAGTACTTCCCATGTAAATTGGCTTTTGGAGCGAGGTTATCCTGCTTCTGAAAATAGTTTTCATTTGATAGATAACCCTAAACATGGAACAGATACTTGTGCGGTTGATGTTGCTGTTCCTGATAGTATTTTTCGTAAGGATCTAATGTTGCTTGCTCTTGAAAAAGGTTGGACAGTTGGTGTGGCTAAAAATTTTGTTCATATTGATAGAAGAGCCGACTATACAGATTTACCACAAATAGTGTATGTTTATTAAAGTTGGGAATGTATGGTATCCAAATACAAAAGAAGGAAAAAAGCAAGCTACGGAAGCATTTAAAATGCTACGAAAGGCATGGATAACCGAAAGAAGAAAGAAAGAGTTATATGGGCGGTCTAAGCAAAGGCTTAAAGATGGATAAAATTTTACGGTGGTGGGAAGAAACTTTTGGCGGTAAATCAGACATTTGGAACATAGACTATGGTAAGATTATTATTATTGGCCTTCTGCTTTATCATATGTTTTGGCAGTCCTAATACAGCGAAAGGTGCAGATGAAAAACTTTTTGCGGGATGGATTTTACACATGTTTATTAGTGGTCAATTAAAAGAGTTTACTCCGCGTGGCGGTATGGCAGAATGTTTAAAAGTAAAGCGAAAGATACTTCGGTCTCATGGTCATGCTGTAGGAACTCGTTGGGAATGTGCTAAAGGAAAGTTAGTTTTAAGAAAATATGATACAGGGAAAACAGGTGAAAAGTGGTTGCCCGTAGAGCATCTTGGTAAGTAAATGGCAGAAGAGCAAGGTAGAGGAAGAAGGAGTAGTGATCAAATTAGAGTAAGCGATAGTTCAGCGATCTCTATGCCAATTAGAAACTTAATTTCTATTGTGGCGGCTGTTAGTATAGGAGTTTGGGCATTCTTTGGCGTTCAAGAGCGGCTTAATAAGTTAGAAACATTTGAGCAATTAATCCGTAAAGATTTAGATCAAGCCGTATCAACTCTTGAAGCGGATATTGGTAAGAATAATGAGTTTAGAATTAAATGGCCTAGAGGTGAATTAGGACAAGCAAGTGCAGACCAAGAACAATATCTTTTAATTGAACATTTAAGCGGCCAGGTTGAAAAAATACAAAATAGGTTGGAAAGTGGCATGAGTAATGGGGTGAATATCAAAAGACTACAAGAAGATGTTCAAACATTACGTAGTGATGTTGAAAAATTAAAAGATAAACAACGTGGTTTGATGAATGGAGGAGATGGATAATGGACTATTTTAAAGCGCATTGGAAATGTGTCGCTAGTGGATTTATAGCCGGAATGTTGGCAACAGCAATGATATTAAGTTGAGTTGTTTAATGGTGATTATAGATGGACCCAGTTACAATTGCAGCTTCTATTGCCGCTGTTAAAACAGCAGTAGGCGCAGCTAAGAATATACAAAGTATAGGTCACTCGTTAGACGGATTATTCCAGGCACAAGAGGAACATAAAAAGAATAAGAAAAAGAAACGACCTAAGACTCGAATGCAACAAGTCCTTCGTATGCGTTCTGGTGACGAAGGATATGATGATGAAACTTCAATTAGTGCTGTTGCAAATAAAGTATTAGAAGACAAACAAACTGAAATTGCATTATTAAACCTAGCAAGAGAAATTGACAGAAAATGGGGGAAGGGTACTTGGAATCAAATTATTCAGCAGAGAAAGAAGTTAATACAAGAACGTAAAGCTGCTGATCAATTAGCAAAAGAGAACGCATTAAAGAAAGCAAAAGCAGATAAGATATTTTGGCATAACTTTTGGGTTGAGGCAGGGAAAGCGGTATTAATTATTTTGTTTGCTGGAATAATGATTGGATTTGTCTATTGGGCGGCGACTGCGCCGAAAATTAGGTGATTAGATGGAACTAACAGCGGCACACGCTATGCAAGGACTAATGCTAATTGCCACAATAGCTGGTGGTTATGCTGTAGTTAAAAATCAACTATCACGGGTGATCGAAGATTTAGAAGAACATATCAAAAGAACGGAAGATCATAAATCAAAGTTCGATGCGCGGCTTGATGATGCGGAATCACAACGTGCAGTATTCACGAGTCAAATTAAAACATTAGCTGAAATCAATAGTGTTAAAGAACTAGCTAAACAAAATAGAGAGATGGGAGAATTGCATACTCGAATTAAAGTTCTTGAAAAGGTTCTTGATAAATTGCAAGGACAACATAATGGTGCGCATCCACCTGTTAGAAAGTCTTAATGGAAGTATTAGTTGCAGCTTTAGTTTTTTCTATAGGGATGACTACAGAGGCAGTTCCAAAATTCCCTAAAATATCTTCACTTCTTCGTTTACAATTACCTTGTTTAAAATATGATATCGTTAAATCTAATTTAAAATATGCAGGGGAACATCTTCGTTTATCTGGTATAACGACTAATGGAGAAAGTTTAATGGAAGTATGGGTAGATTCAAAAGGAGAAAATTGGACAGTAGTTCTCCATACAATTATTGATAGTGAAGGTTGTATAATGGCAACAGGAAAAGGAGTTGTTGAAGAACCTTTTAGTACTACAATTGATCAAAAGGCAGGTCCATGAAAAAAGTTAAATTTTTAATTTTTATATTTGGAACAATGATGTTTTTAGAAGCTTGTAGACTTCGGATACCTTTGCCTTTCCCACAAGATTTTTTAAACTAACCAAGTTCTATAATCTTCACCAAGTATTTGAGTAGCTATATTTATTTTGGCACGAAGTGATTTTATGATTCGTTCATCTATAGTTTTAGGGGAGCAAAGATCTATATAAGTTACTTTGTTTTCTTGACCTATTCTATGTGCTCGGTCTTCTGATTGAAGACGTATCTCAAGATCATAACTGTTTGAATAGTAAACTACTGTATTAGCTGCAGTAAGAGTTAAGCCAAAACCACCTGTTCTTGGTTGTCCAATAAAAAATCTTAATTTAGATGTTTCATCTTGAAAGGTTGTTACAATTTGTTGTCTATCGTTTGAAGGAGTTTCTCCATAATAAGAGGCAACTGACTCTGGGCCATATATCTTTCCAATTGCTTTTTCTAATAGTCTTATATCATATTGGTAATTAGCCCATATGATGCATTTTCCATCAACTTCTTCTAAAATAGATAAAAGCTCATTTATACGATTGCTTGGTATTTCAATAATTTCACCAGTATCTGAACGAGTGAATCCACACAATACTTGTTGTAGTCTAAGAATTTGAGTTATAACTGAACTTGTAGACACCATCTCCATCTCTCCTAGCTCTGCCATAGCATAATCTTTTAATTCTTTGTATATTCTTTTTTGTTCAGGAGTAAGTTCAACTGTTCGATTAATGTACGTTTTTTCAGGGAGATCGATGCAATCTTTTTTCAAAACTCTATAAGAAAATTTCTTCAGTATATCTTTTAATTCATCTAAGTTTCTATAACCAACTATTTGTTGAAAGCTGTGAGTAGCTATTGATCTTTTTTGAAGAATAGCAAAATGATTTCTATATGAGTAATAAGAAGAAAAACCTAATAAGTCTTCATCTAAAAATGCACTTTGGCTATAAAGATCTAAAGGAGACTTAGTTATTGGAGATCCTGTTAATATACGTTTATAGTTAGCAAGATTACTTAGTTTAATAGCAGATTTTGTTCTTCTAGCTGAATTGTTTTTTATTGTAGTACTCTCATCAATAGCCATTAGAGAATTATGAGAGATTAAAAATTTCTCAACAAAAGAGACTCCCTTCTTAGTACTCAGAGCTTCTATATTCATAACAAAAAAAGTAAGATCATTAGTAGAATCAAATAAATCGATGAGTTGTCTTTTTTCTTCTTTATTTGGACTAGGCGACCAAGTTACAATTTTATGATATATATGATCAGGGAGGTGTTTTGGGATTTCAAGTTCTGCCCAATTTTTATAAACTCCTTTAGGAGCAATTATTAAAGCAGAATCAATTTTCCCTTTATCATAAAGAATAGCAATATTATCAATTAAGACTTTTGACTTACCAGTGCCCATCTCCATAAAATAGGCAAACTCTTTTTTATCCCAACTAGCAGCTAATGCCGCACGTTGGTGTTCATAAGGCTCAGTTTTAAACCGATATTTTTGTCGCATATTTCTTTCTTTCTCTTTCTGAGTAAGTTTAAGTTTACCTGCTATATATAGGTATATAAAGTATTACTTACTCATTCAGATAAGTATTGAGGGAAGTCTGAGTGTTTGCCAATAAGAACCAATATGAATCTCTTTCTTATTTTTCAAGCCTTTGATTAAAAAGTTATTGGCATATTGCTTATTGGCTTCCGGAAGATAAATTTTTACTAGCTTTCATGAACCCTATATATAATAATAGGCTAATAAAGTAGAAAGGAGAATTAATTGTCTGTTTTTGTTGTACAAGAAGTCCCAGGAAGAAACATACTTGGGGCACGACAATATGGAGACTTAAAAGTTCTTCTTCCTTCTAATACTAATATTGTATTAAGCCCTGGTCCAACTATCCGAAGATTAAGGACAGGATTGAAAGAGTTTAATGGTGAGGACTATTTACTTTTAATGGGCGATCCGGCTGTTATTGGACTAGCTTGTGTTATAGCTAGTGAAATAAATATAGGTAAATTTTCTATACTCAAATGGGATAGGATAGAGAAATCTTACTATCCTGTTGAAATTGATATAAATCCCAATACTCATTCACATTCTGTTTCAGAATAAAGGAGAAAGCTCGTGGCTAGTAAAGCAGTGACGAAAGAAGATATTGTCAAATTTTTTGAAGAAGGTGAAGAATCTCCTGAGTTTGAGGATAAAAAACTTGGTAGAGTAGCTAGTTTAGCAAACCAAGTTATTGATCTCGAGGGTCAAATAAAAGAGCAAGAAGCTGCTCTTAAAAGTTTAAAAGAAAAAAAGCGAGCTATCGCTGAAGACCTTCTTCCTGCTGTAATGACTGAACATGGTCTTTCTAACATCACCCTTAATGACGGTAGTACAGTTTCGGTTAAAAAGTTTTATAGTTGTACTATTCCGGCTGATCAAACAGAAATGGCATTTGATTGGTTGCGAGATAACGGTCATGAAGGTCTTATAAAGCATAGAATAACGGTAGACTTTACTAGAGAAGCTGATAATCAAGCACTCAGGGTTAAGAAAGAATTAGAAGATAAAGGGCTGTATCCAGCTGATAAAGAATGGGTAGAACCTTCCACTCTCCGAGGTTTTGCACGTGAACAAACGGAGTCAGGGGTAACACTTCCTGATAAATTGTTCAACTTATTTATAGGAGAGCGAGCTACGATAAAGTAGGAGAACTAAGTAATGGCAAATCAAGTTGCGAAAAAAGAGGACGCTCCTCTTGCCACTATTTCCAGTGAAGACCTAATTCAATTTGCTGGTCAAGGGGTAGAAGGGTTAGGAACCGATGACCTTGCTATCCCTTTTATTAATATTATTCAAAGTAATTCCCCTCAACTTAATAAACGTGAAGGGAAATTCATAGAAGGCTCTGAAGTAGGAATGCTGTTCAATACCGTTACTAACGAGCTTTTTGATGGTGAAAAAGGGGTAGAGGTTATTCCTTGTGCTTATCAACGGCAGCTAATTGAATGGGTTCCTCGTGAACAAGAAGGGGGGTTTGTTGAAGCCCATGATCCTGAAAGTGGTATTCTTCAAACTACAACCAAAAACGAGCGTGGGCAAGATGTGCTTCCTAGTGGAAACTATCTAGCAAATACAGCTTCCCATTATATTATATTACTAAGTCCTACTTATGGACCTACCCAATCGGTTATTTCAATGTCCTCCACTCAATTAAAAAAGTCTCGACGTTGGAACACAATGATGGTAAGTAATACTCTCACTTTACCAGATGGTTCAGTTAAAGCTGCTCCTTCTTTTGCTAAAGCGTATTCACTGAAAACTGTCACTGAATCCAATAAACATGGGAGTTGGTTTGGGTATGAAATTGGAGAGTCAAGGGACGTTTCCCAAGAAGAGTTTAAGATTGGAGCAACATTCTATCAAGCAGTATCAGCAGGTACTGTAAAAGTAGCTGCTCCTGAACAAGAAGAATCTTCTGACGAAGTTCCATTCTAGTTGATATACCGTGAGCAATTTAGAAAGGTTTATAGAGAGATTCTCTGGTTTACAACGAGCATATGGAACTACCACTGTTGTAGGACTAAGGGAAGACGGTAAGAAAAAAGTTGACTCTTTTATAGCTCGGGGAGAGCCTATCCCTGAACTATGGGAGAAACACTTAAACGGGGAGGAACCGTCTTTAGGCATTATACCCATCACTGATGAAAATACTTGTCGATGGGGTTGCGTTGATGTTGATGATTTCACTTTAGACTTAAAGGCTATAAATTCTAAATTGCAGGAGAGAGAGTTCCCCTTGATTTTATGTAGAAGTAAATCAGGGGGTGCTCATCTCTTTTTATTCAGTGAAGACTATATCCCTGCTAGTCTTATGAGATTAAAACTCACAGAAATGGCAGCTTCTTTAGGTTTTGCTTCTCATGAGATATTCCCTAAACAATCTCAAATTTTAACTGAACGAGGTGATACAGGAAACTTTTTGAATCTCCCTTATTTTGGAGGAGATAACACTACTCGTTATTCTTTAAATGAAAAAGGGGAAGTAAATACTTTAGAACAGTTTTTAGATTATGCTGATGAAAAAGAGCTTTCAGAAACTGAAATTGAAAAATTCAAAGTTATTGATAAAAAAGATGAAGTCCTAAAAGATGGCCCTCCTTGTTTACAATACTTAATTTCGCAAGGATTTCCCCAAGGCACTCGTAACAACGGTTTATTTAATTTAGGAATTTATGCAAAGTTATCTGACTCAGATAATTGGGAAACAAAAATAGAAGACTATAATCGAGAATACTTGTCACCACCATTAGGCTCTTCAGAAGTATTAACTATTTTAAAACAATTACGCACAAAAGAATATAACTATAAATGTAACGATCAACCAATTTCTTCTCATTGTAATTCAGGAGTTTGTAAAACTCGTAAGTTTGGTATATCACCAACTAGTGCGATGCCTTCCTTTGGATCTTTAACAAAACAAAATTCAAATCCTCCTGTTTGGTTTTTAGATGTAGAAAACAATAGGCTAGAAATGTCTACTGAAGATTTACAAAATCAAACCAGATTCCAAAGAGTATGTATGGAAACTATAGATAAGATGCCCCCTAAAATGAGTGAAAGGGCTTGGCAGGGAGTTATTCAAAATTTATTAGATAATGTTACTTTAATTGAAGTTCCTCAAGACGCATCTATCGATGGGCAATTTCAAGATTTACTTGAATCATTTTGTACTGATAGAGCACAAGCTCAAACAAAAGAAGAAATCCTTTTAGGAAAACCTTTCACAGAAGAAGGAAAGACTTATTTCAGATTATCTGATTTAGAGTCTTACCTTCAAAGACATAATTTTAGATACTTTTCACGACCTAAAATAACAGCTAGACTACGAGACTTAGGGGCAGATCATTCTGGGCAAAACCTAAAAGGAAGGTTTGTTAATTTATGGGGGATTCCCTCATTTCATATCCAGACTGACCCGTTTAATTTACCAAATTTCACTGATGGAGAAGTTCTTTGAATATTATCATTGGACCTCCAGGAACTGGTAAAACTTCAACTTTATTATCATTAGTAGAAAAGAAAATCACAGAAGGAGTATCGCCTGAAAAAATTGGATATTTTGCATTTACTAATAGAGCTGCAAATGAAGCAAAGGAACGAGCGTATGAGCGATTTGATTATACCAGTAATGATCTTCCTTGGTTCCGTACTTTACATAGCTTATCTTTCCAGTCTTTGGGGTTAAGTAGATCTCAAGTTTTCAATGATGATCAAAGAAAAGACTTTGGTCATCTTATGGGATTAGAGGTTAGTGGCTCCAGTGTTTTTGAAGAAGGATCATTTGCTTTTTCTAAGAAAGGAGATCAAATACTAGGGCTTATAGAAGTAGCTAGAGTACGAGGAATTCCTGTTAGACAACAATGGTCTAATACAGATTTAGATTTAAGTTGGTATGAAATAGAAAGGGTAGAGCGTGGTTTAGCTGAATTCAAACGAGTCAGAAACTTATATGACTTCACTGACATGCTCTCTCTTTTCTTATCTGAAGATGCAGCTCCAAAACTCCATACTATTTTTATAGACGAAGCTCAAGACCTTAGTTTTTTACAATGGCAAGTTGTATTTACTTTAGAAAAACTATGTGAAGAAATATTCATAGCTGGTGATGATGACCAAGCTATTTTTAAATGGGCTGGAGCAGATGTTAATAATTTTCTTAATTTAAAAGGGTCCATACAAGTATTAGAACAATCATATAGAGTTCCGCAACATGCTCATTATTTAGCTGGCACCTTAATAAAAAGAGTTTCTAAACGAAGAGAAAAATATTGGAATGCACAACCAGAAGAAGGTAAACTTTTTTGGCACGCTGATATTGAACATATAGATATGAGTGAAGGACAATGGTTAATTCTTGCACGAAATAACTATCTTCTTAATCGAGCAGAGAGTCAATGTAGATTAGAGGGCTTTTTCTATAGGAGAGGAAATAGAAAAGGTGTTCGAGATTCTTTATTAGACTCTATTTTGAATTGGGAAAAATTGCGTAAAGGAGAGTATATATTAGCCAGCCAAGTTAGAGAGATCTATCGTTTAATGACTAGTGGTCGAGGGGTAGATAAAGCATTTAGATCTTTAAAAAAAGTTTTAGATGATAAGCTCTTATCTATGAAAGATCTCCTCAGTTCTTTTGGTTTATTAACTACTGCTATTTGGCATGAAGCTTTCGATAAAATAACAGATAAAGAAAAGCAATATTTAATTGCTTGTCTACGAAGAGGAGAGAAACTAACAAAAACTCCTCGTATACATATATCTACTATACATGGAGCTAAAGGTAGTGAGTCTGACAACGTGGTAGTTCTTACTGATATAGGGCAAAAAAGTTGGCTCCAAATGCAACAAGATCCAGATGATGAAATTCGTGTATTTTATGTAGCTTTGACAAGGGTGAAAAAGAATTTACATATAGTCCAACCCTCAACTTCAAGGTCATTTTTACTCTAGGATAACTTTCCGCTTTACCAGAAAAACGTTTAACCTTAAAATGAAAACTAGCTTAAAAGCCCGAATTAAAAGGAGTGTGTAGTGGCAGAAAAACAAACCCGTAAAACTCGTCTTTATGATAGAGCACAGGTTATTGAGCTAAATGACGATGAAAACCCCAGGAGAAAAGGGAGCAACCGTTATATGATTTTTGATGCCATCAAAGATGGTATGACTGTTGATGAATTTCTTAAAAGTGTTGCTGAATATAAAGGTGGTACTAAAGATCTTCAAATTCTTGAAGATTCAGGCCACATAGTTATTCTTCCTTTAAAGCAGACGGAGGTTCCCAGGCCTCTCGTCGCATAATGAGATATGCCCTCCTCGATCTGTCATCGTTATTGATCTAGTTATCGTGGGGGGCATATTTCTAAAAAGAAAGAGACAAGAAAGATGTCACAGAATGAATCAATACAAAGATTTTTTGATTGGATAAATCAAAGAACAGAAATACAAATTAAAAAAGATCGAGGCGACCCTTGGCCTTGGACTGAAGATAAAATTCTTCAAGAATTTAAATTTACTAATGCTTTCCGTGAAAATGATAAGACCACCATCTGGTTCCGTGAAAATATGCGGGATCCCTTAATGCATAAAGAAGAAGTATTTATGGCCACTGTTATTTTCCGATGGTTTAACCTTATTGAAACAGGAAAGAATTTATTAAAACACAACCTCCATATAGAATGGGATCCTGAAAAAGCTTTTGAAGTTATATTGCCCCAAGATAAATGGATTACAGGGGCATATATGATAAAAAGCCCGACAGGAAAAAACAAAATTAGGGGCGTATGTGAAACGATCAATAATGTATGGTATGATCGTTTCAGATTTTTAGAACAATGTCCTTGGGATTCTCTAGAAAAAATGTGGGAAAGACTTTTAGGGTATCCTTTCCTTGGGCCTTTTCTTGCATATGAACTTGTCACTGATCTTAGACATACTTACATTGGATGGCTTGCTCAAGATATTGATACTTGGGCAAATGCTGGTCCAGGAGCTATGCGAGGATTAAATCGTATACATGATAGGCCTCTTACATATACTTCAAAAAAACATGATTGGTGCGCAGAAATGCGAGATCTTTTAGACTTAGCTACAAAATACACAGAATTTTTTAAACCAGTGCTTGAATTAAGAGACATTGAGCATAGTCTTTGCGAGTTTGATAAATATGAACGTGTTCGATTAGGACAAGGCCAACCTAGATCCAAATATACTTGGGAGGGAAAATGACGGAACAAGAAGCTTTAGAACGAACTCAATGGTTGGACCCTATAGTTATAGTAAGTGGAGGATTTGACCCTGTTCATAAAGGACATGTGAAATTATTCAAAGAAGCTGCTCAATATGGAAAAGTTCATGTGCTTTTAAACAGTGATGAATGGCTTGAGCGAAAAAAAGGGAGTTCTCTTTTACCTTTTGACTCTCGTAAAGATCTTTTAGAAAATTTAACTATTGTTCACCGAGTTCATTCAGTTGATGATAGGGATGATACAGTTTATCAAGGATTGATTGCTTTAAGAAAAAAATATCCTCATACAAAATTAATGTTTGCTAATGGTGGTGATAGAAAACAGAACAATACTCCAGAAATGATATTTTGTGAAAGAATGAATATTGAGTCATTATGGAATATTGGTGGTGAGAAAATAGCTTCTTCAAGTGAGTATCTTAATGGATATGTGAGAGCTAAAGAAAAAGAAAACACCTATCAACGTAATTGGGGATCATATGAAATTTTACTACAAGGAAAAGACTGGCTTGTAAAAAAGCTCATCTTTAATCCTGGGGAAGCTTTGAGTCTTCAAAGGCATTTTCATCGTGAAGAACATTGGCTTATTTTAGAAGGAACGGGAGTTTTTTGGGGAGGATCTTTAAAAAAACAAGAAGAGCTTGAACCTGGAACTGTAATATTTATAGATATTGAAGAACTTCATTGGGTAAAAAATACTCATGAAACACAACCCTTGGTTATCTTAGAAACTTGGTTTGGCAAACTTTTAGAAAGCGATATAGAAAGGATAAAGGATGAAACTATTATACCTAAGTAGATCTCGATATGGGGGATGGGCAACTTTTACTGCTCATCTTTACCATGGATTGTATGGCAGGATAAGTGATAAAGATCCTAAACGTTATCATATTTCTGATGAGCCTCCTCCTCATGAAGTATTTCGCATAACTACACGAACGGAAAAAACATTTAGAAATATGGGGAATCAAATTCCATACAGAAATATATCAGAAGAAGATCTTTTAAAAGAAGAAGGTCCAATGCTTATTACTGCTCTTGATAAGCATCATCGAGAACTTGGTATGAAGCTACTGGATCAAGGAGCTTTTATTGTTATTCATGATCCTACTGAATTACGAAATCCAGAATTTCGTAAAGTAATAAATCCTTCTCAAGTTATTGTTATTCGTAAATCTATGATAGAGCATATGCCTGAAGCGACATTTCTTCCTCATCCTTATTTACCTGTGGGTTCTACTGACCCATTAGATTTAAATAATTGGAAAAATCGTCAATATCAAGCTATTAGTGTTTCAAGATTAGATTTTGATAAAAATAGCGATTGGCTATTTGAAGCAAACAGACTTCTCCCAGAGACTAATCAAATTATAATTAGGGGAGCTGAAAACAGGATGTACACAAAAACAAAAATCCTTCCTAAATACCCTGAATACAAGCAAGATAGTAATCGCCCAGAAGAAGAACGGGCTATTTATCCTTTAGAAATGAGGGGTGCAGTTAATCTTTGTAAAACAGCGCGGTATATGACGGATTTTTCTGTGATACAAGGGGATGGAGGAGGAACCCAATATACTTTTTTAGAGGCTATTGACGCTGGTGCTATTTGCTTGTTACATAGAGAATGGATTAAACCAAAAGACTCAATGATAGATGAAGGCATAGACCAAAATTGTTTATCCTTTGCTAATTGGGAACAATTGAGTAATTTTCTTAAAGGAACTATGTCTGATACAATGGCAGTACAAATAAGAGCAAATGCTTTAAAGCTTTTACAACAACATGATGGCGTAAGAGTCGCTCAACAATATTACAATGCTGTAGTTGGACCTGTTACATGAAAAAACAATCTCCTCCATTTTGTATTCAAATTGAACTCACAGAAGGATGTAACCTTGCTTGTTCTTTTTGTGGTATAGCTCATATCCGTGATAATCAAGCTAATGGTCCAGAAAATATTAAAGGAAAAAATTCTCATCCTTATAAATTTTTAACTTTGCAAAATGCAAATGAAATTGCTGCTAAGATCAAATCAGCTAAAGAAAATAACAAATGGAATCCTCGTATAGAGATGGCTATGCATGGAGAGCCTACTATGCATCCTGAATATAAAGAGGTAGTTAAGATTTTCCGTAAGTATCTCCCTACTACCCATTTACAAATGACTACTAATGGTGGAGGATTATTAAAAGGGGGATTAAATGAGAATGTTAACGATCTTATGGAAGCAGGAATTAATGTTCTTTTATTAGATAATTATGAAGGGATAAAAATTTGTGATAAAGTAAGAGAACGATATAACGGCCCATTTCCAGTATATGAATATCCACGTGATAAAAAAGCAAATCCTCATAGACGTAGAAAAGCTACAGATCATGACATAGTTATTACTCAAGATATCGAGCATGCTTCAAAAGGAAACCATTCTACCTTAAATAATCATGCAGGAGGTTCGTTTCCCAAAAATAATAAAGCTGAAGGGAAACGATGTGCTAAAGTGTTTAGAGAAATATCCGTTCGTTGGGATGGAAATGTTGCTATTTGTTGTAATGATTGGCCTGGGTTTTATAGGATAGGTAATGTTTTAACTTATTCATCTTTAGAAGAACTTTGGCAAAATGAATATTTCAATGTATCTCGTAAAAAACTATATCATGGAGAAAGAGACTTCGGGCCATGTCAAGGTTGTGATGCATTAAGTTATCGCCCTGGGCTATTACCTGATTTGAAAGGACAAGAAAGTTATGAGAGAGCCACACAGCATGATAAAAGGTTTATTGAGATCGCCCTCAAATCGGGGCCGTATACTTCTGCAATCACTCGTCCTTGGAGATGATGAAGTGTTAACAATATATTCACGAAATGTTTCAGAAGCACTCTATGTAGGGCTGCAACATTTAAAAGAAAACGGGATTTGGAAAAAATCTAGATCAGGTAGAGTTATAGAGTATCCTAATCCTGTAGTAACGGTTTATAAAAACCCTGAAGAACGAGTACTATTTTACCCTGAACGAGATGCTAATCCTTTTTTTCATTTATTTGAAGCTTTTTGGATGTTAGCTGGTAAACGGGATGTAGCATTTGTTGAACAGTTTAATTCAAGAATGAAAGAATTTTCAGATGATGGAAAAATCTTTCATGGAGCATACGGCTATAGATGGCGAGATTATTTTGGAGTAGACCAATTAGATCTAGTTGTAGATCATCTTAAAACTGATCCAGACTCTAGGCGAACAGTATTACAAATGTGGTCGCCAGAAGATTTAGAAAAAATTGTTGATAACCCATTAGCAAAAGATGTTCCTTGTAATACTCAAGTATATTTTAAAATTAAAAACGGTCGTTTGCAAATGACGGTGCATTGTAGATCTAATGATATTATTTGGGGAACTTATGGAGCAAATGCTGTGCACTTTTCTATTCTTCAAGAATATGTTGCAGCTAGAATAGGAGTAGACCTTGGGACTTATTATCATTGGAGTGATAGCTTTCATGCTTACGAAGGTGTTTTCGAAAAAACCTTAAATATTTTAGAACAGAAAAATACTGGAGACACTTTATGGTATGACTCTTATTTAGGTTGGAATAAAGGCATGCATTACTCTCCTGAAAAAATGTTTGATTTCCCTGAAGCTATAGACGAAGATCTAAATATCTTTCTTTGTTGTGAAGAGCCTCCTACGGTACAAGCAGCAGAATATGAATTTAAAAATAAATTTTTTGAGGAAACTGCATTACCTATGTTGAAAGCATGGAGATATCATAAAAAATTGCAATACCGTGAAGCGATCGATATTATTAGTTTCATACCTGCATTAGATTGGAGAAAGGCAGCAATAGAATGGTTAGAAAGAAGAAAACACAAACTGGAATACTCAAAGAGGTAATGGAAATTGCCACTTATGATGCAGAAGCTTTAGCTACTGCAGAAAAAAGTTATGGAAATAGTTGGGAGAAACGTGGAGGAGTGGGTGCATTTATGATGCTTGCTCGTAAATGGGATCGAATAGAAAACCAAACTAGAAAATTTGGCTACGATATTTTTGAAGCTATTTTCGCTGATCCATCACCTGAAGGAATATTAGACGATATTGGAGACCTAAGACGTTATTTATTCCTAGTTGAAGCTAGAATGCGGAATGAATTAGGGGGGTATAGTATAGACGCTCCTCAGGTTTCCGCTGAGACCAATCAAATAAAAAAAGGTAATAACCCCCTAGGAACCCCCGTGGAAGGGAAGATTGAGGCTTCTGCGGAAGGGACTTAATCTGAACTAACGTGAAAATTAAGCTATGAACGTAAAATTGCGATGTGATGTCTGTAAAGAGGAATATGAAGTTCCAGAAAGTTTATTTTCAGATTTCAAATGGCCTAAATGTTCTTGTAATAAACCGCTTACTATTTTAGGAGAGCCGAGTGGCATATCAAATACCCCTTCTTCAAACCGAAAGTCAATGGTGTCCACCCGACGTTCTTCCCAATTTAAAAACAGCTGATCAAATCTCTATTGATTTAGAAACACGAGATCCTAATCTTTTAACTAAAGGTCCAGGATGGGCTACTGGTGATGGATATATAATTGGAGTTGCTTTAGCAGTTGATGGCTGGCAAGGATATTTTCCAGTTCGTCATGACAATGGAAGTAACCTTGATAGAGATCTTGTATTTCGATGGCTTAAAGAACAACTATCTACAGAATGTGATAAAATATTTCATAATGCCATGTATGATGTTGGATGGTTAAAAAGAGAAGGAGTGGAATTAAACGGTAAAATTAAAGACACTATGATTGCTGCCCCATTACTAGATGAAAACAGATTTAGCTATTCTTTAAATGCACTTGCTAAAACTTATATTTCTTCTTCTAAGAATGAACGGATCTTACAAGAAGCAGCTAAAGAATGGGGGGTCAATCCTAAAAGTGAAATGTGGAAACTTCCAGCTATGTATGTTGGTCCCTATGCTGAACAAGATGCAAAAGCCACATTGGAACTTTGGAAAGTTTTACATAATGAAATTTTAAGAACAGATTTAAAAGCTATCCTTGAATTGGAACTCTCTTTATTGCCCATCTTAATTAAAATGAGATGGAAAGGAATTCGTGTGGATTTAGAGAAAGCTGCTAAAATTCAAAAAGACTTAACTAAAAGAGAAAAGAAAATTCTACAATATATAAAAAAGGAATATAACAGAGACGTTGAAATTTGGAATTCTAGATCAATTGGAGAATTGTTTGATAAAGCTAAAATTTCTTATGACCTGACTGAAAAAACCAAAGCACCTAAAATAGATCGGGCTTTTTTAGAAAGTCATGAGCATGAACTTCCAAAATTAATTCTAGAAGCTCGTGAGTTTAATAAAGCAAACACTACTTTTATCCATTCTATTATGCGTTATCAACATGAAGGCAGAATTCATGCAGAAGTTCATCCATTACGATCTAATCAAGGAGGAACAGTTTCTGGTCGTTTTAGTTACAGCAACCCTAATCTACAACAGATTCCTGCTCGTCATAAAATACTTGGCCCTATGATACGCTCTATTTTTGTTCCTGAAGAAAATGAAAAATGGGTTTCTATAGATTACTCTCAACAAGAACCAAGATTAGTTGTTCATTATGCATCGCTTTTAAAACTTCCAGGTGTTAATAGTGTAGTAGAAGAATATAAAGAAGGAGAAGCAGATTTCCATACGATTGTTGCTGAAATGGCTGGAATCCCACGTAGACAAGCTAAAGATATAAATCTTGGATTATTTTATTCTATGGGTGAAAGAAAATTAGCCGAACAATTAAATATTCCATTGGATGAAGCTCAAGAACTTTTCAGACAATATCATTCACGAGTACCTTTTGTTAAAATGTTAAGTGATTATTGTAGAAATCGAGCTTTAAGCAAAGGAACTATTAGAACTCTATTAGGTCGAAAATGTAGGTTTGATTTATGGGAACCAAAAGAATATGGCACAGGTAAACTTGGCCCATTAGAAAAAGCTCAAGCAGAATTTGGGCCAAATATAAAAAGGGCTTTTACTCATAAAGCTTTAAACCGTTTAATACAAGGATCCGCTGCTGATCAAACTAAAATCGCTTTAAGAAATTTAGCTGAAAATGGATTCACACCATTACTTCAAGTTCATGATGAACTTTGCTTTTCTCTTGAAGATCCAGATGAAGTAGAAAAAATAACTGAGATCATGGAAAATTGTATTGAATTAGAAGTTCCTTCTAAAGTTGATGTTGAGTATGGTGAAAGTTGGGGAGATGCTAAAACTGTATTTACAGATAAACCTTGGAGACGTAGTATTGCAGATGGAGCAGGTACTATGATCAAGTGAGGTGGATATGACACCAAAAGGAACAAAGTCTTTTCAAAAAAATAGTGAGTTTGAGGAATATGATGTGGACGGAGATGGTGTGGTCAGCGATGAGGAGTTGGCAACTGTTAAAGCCATCCACGAACAAGAAGTCGCTGAAGAAAAAGCCGATGCTCAAAAAAGAATGGCCTGGACCAGCCTTATTTCTATGTTGGTGTTTACTGGGTTTGTCTTTCTTCCTATTTTTCCTGATAGCCGTATTACAGCTTTGGCTGATTTGTTTGGATTATTTTATATCGGTATGGCAGGAGTTGTCGGAGCCTATATGGGAATGACTGCATACATGTCTGCCAAAAGATAAAACATAACTTTTCTCCTAAAGGTCTACTTATATAATATATTATAATAAATTTAGGAGAATAAAGAATGAATAATTACCCAGTCCTTACTAAGGAACAACTTAGAGAAGCCAACGATTGGGCGATCAGTATGAATTACAATCGTGCTTTGGAACCAAAACCTTTAGAAAAGCATTTAAATTCTTTAACAGAGGATACTAAATTTCCTGTTGTATTTACAATGTTACACGAACATGCAGAAGGAAAACTTGTAGAGCCTCATGTGCGATGTGAAATAGTTCTGGACCAAACTGGTCAAACAGCACTTATTGATGTAGATATAGATCTTTTCAATAGTTTGGAAATTATTAAGGATTCTCCTTTAGAGGAAGAAACCCTTTAATCCACTTATTAACCGTTTATAATAAAAAACGTTAGAAATTACCATAGCTAGAAAGGAGAAGTTTATGGTAGCAGCAGTAGAGACAATGGCTTATGCGGGAGAAGTTCCTTGGCATGGGCTAGGTGTTAAAGTAGAAAATACAATGACACCTGAAGAAATGTTAGAAGCGGCTGGTTTAAATTGGACCGTTTCTAAACGTCCTGCTTATACAATCAGTAAGCCAACTTGGAGTGAGGATGTAGGTATAATCCAAGCTGAAGGAAATCACTTTATAGTAAGAGATAAAGACAATAAAGTTCTTTCCCCTTGTGGAGAGGACTATGTTCCTTTCCAAAATGCCGACACTTTTCGGTTCTTTAAAAAGTTTGTTTCCAACGGTGAAATGAAAATGGAAACTGCTGGTTCTCTTAAAGACGGGCAAGATATTTGGGGGTTGGCTAAATTACAATCTAAATTTGAACTTCCCGGAGGAGATAAAATCGAAGGATACTTACTTATCGATTCTCCTCACGTTTCAGGGAAGGCTCTTACTATTATGTTTACGCCAATACGGGTTGTTTGTAGCAACACTATGGCTCTCGCGTTAAATATGGATGGCAAGCGGTTTAGAGTACTTCATCTTCAAGCTTTCGACGATGAAATTATGAAAGCTGCAGAAGAAGCTCTTGGGATTAGTGAAGCTAAGATGGAAGAATTTAAAGAACAAGCTTCTTTTCTTAGTAAGAAACAAGCTAAACCAATTGATGTTCAGAAATTTATTGCTGAGCTTTTCCAACCAAGCCTTCTTATTGATCGAGCTAAACAAGAGGTCGCTAACGATGTTCCCCTTGTACACGAGTTCAATAGAACAGCTGAACAAGTGCATGACGCTATAGCCCTATCGCCTGGAGCTGATTTACAATCAGCTAAAGGAACTTGGTGGGGTGCACTTAATGGTGTGACTTACGTCATGGACCATACTAAACGCCAATCAGAAAGAGTACTTGGCGGTGCTCTATATTCTAGTTGGCTCGGGCCTAATGCTGCTACAAAAAGGCGAGCATTAGATTTAGCCACTGATTATGCTAAAGTAGCATAATTTATCAAGGGGGATAACTTCGATAAAAAATAAGTTGTCCCCCTATTTGTCCGCTTTATAATTATTGGCGGTTAGAAAGTAAGTAGAAAGGAGGTCAATATGGCCACAGCTAAATCTTCAAAAAAAGGTTCCCCTAAGAAAGGAACTATTCCCCCTCCGGTCACTAAATCGAGTTCCTTTAAACACAAGTTTAACGGAGAAACGATCCGGGTAATTGGCGATGAATTTCCAGTTCGCAAAGGCTCTCGAAGAGCTGAAATTTTTGCACTGTTTCAAGATGGAATGAACTTGTCTGACTTTTTAGTAGCCGCTCGAAAAATACGTGGTGGTGCTACAGACGTTCAAATCGCTCTCGATAAAAATTATATCGAACTTGCTTAATCCCTGGGAGGACGAGTGTTAATTCACTCGTCCTTTCTATTTTGGAGATAGTTATGGCAAAAATTAAAAATGGCCCAACTCGCATAAGTTTTGACTTTCCCACACCTGAAGTGGCCATAGACTTTTGGGAAAGTTTCTTAGAAGAAAATCCAGACTATGGTAATTGCCACTTAGTTATGGAAGATGGCTTACATAAATTACAATCAAAAAATAGTTGGCTTGTTCGTCTTCAACGTAGAGGCACTGGTAGACCTATCGAATATAAGAAAGAGTTTAATATGGTCTATAAAATAGAAGTAGGCACTAACATGGGAGTTAATTTGGAGATTTAATATGCAAAAAATTTCTTTGAAAATTGAGGAAGCTTTCGCTATCCCAGTTCATCATACTATTCATGCTAAAAGAGGAGACTATCTCTTTGTTGCTCAGACTGGAGAAATTAAAGTTGTTGATGGAAAAACATATCAAGCTCTAAAATTAATTAGCAATGAACAAGAAAGAGGTTTGCAAAAAGAAAAAGATCTTGAAGAAGCTAAAGAGCTTTTCCCATGTAAAACTAAATTACGAGAGACACTTCGTGAAATTTTATTAGAATCTCCAAGTGGAATAACTACTGGAGAAATTATGGAAATACTTCTTCCTAGTAATGGAGAGCCACGTCGAGGTGCTCACAATAAAAATGCATATAATAGAATTTATCATGCATTAGATTGGCTTGTAACTCATCAGAAAGCAGAGAAAATTGTAATTCAAAATGAAAAAGGTGAACCTGTACGACTTTGGGCTTGGGAGAAAAACTAATGGATATTATTTCTGGATTAGTAGTTCTTGGACTACTATGTTTCATTCTTTCGTAAATGTGATAAATAAGATAAAGTGACGCTTTATTCACAATTATCTTACTTTATTATTATAATAGTTAACTATAGAGGAGCCTATTATGGCAGATTATAAAATTTCTAAAGCCGTTCCAATACCAACCGATTTCCGCTCAACTGAGCTGAAATATCCTTTTGATGAAATGCTTGTTGGTGATAGTTTTTTCATCGCTCCTGAATATGAAGATGAAACTGTTAAACGATTGGGTAATAGACTTGCCCAAGCGAGACAAGCTTATCAAAAACGGAAAGCCAGACTGAACGTTGAAGTTCAGTTTACTCAGCGTTTGTGGACTGAAGACGAAACGGCTGGCTATCGAGTATGGAGGGTTAAATGAAAAAACCCCTAAAAAAAGAACCCCTAAAACACGTTATTCATGAACAAATCACACTTTATAGTTGTGAAGATGGTCTTCATAGAGAACTCAGTGAAGATGAAAAGCCAGCGTTTCGTCAATGGGCGAGAGACAAGTGGAAAGCTGGAGATAAAGTAAAATCTGTCTGGCACCCTGTTGTTGAGGAAGAATGTGCTAAAATACTAGACGAGCATATTCGTAAACATACGAAAGAATTCGACAGTGGTACTTTAGATTGGAACTTTAGCTATGGTAATACAACCATGGCAATTGATTCAACTGATAGTATTTCTAAAGAAGAACAATTTGAAATGGCTGTCGAATATTTTTGGGAAGTTGAATGGGAAAAGGCGATAGATGATGTCACGGATTAAAGATTGGTTAATGACCATGGAAGATTTAGCTCAAGAAGCTCTTGATCTTGAGATGAATGATGGAGATGCTGTGGAGTATATGTTATCAAACATGGCTGAAAAAAGTTTTCCTGCTTTAAAGGGAACAATGGAAGAAATTCTTAGAAAAGTTAAGGAGGGTAAAGATTATATATGATTGTACTAGCCATTATTCCATTTTTATTTTATGCTTCTAATGAAGAGTTTTTCACAACTGCTGAAAAAGAAATCAAAGAGGGTGCTACATGGCACTATGTTGGAAAGCAATCTTTAGATTTAAAAGCTAAGTCTCTTCCTCTTCAAGTTGAAGGAGAAGAACCATTCATTTTATGGAAACTTAAAAAATGAATAGTCCGTTTATAAGCTGTCCATGGTGTGGTCAAGACACACGGTTAGAAATGATCCATGGCCATATGGCTTGTATGGCTTGTAAACGCCCTGTTGAAGATTGTTGCAGTGGAGAAACTGCTTGTGAAACAGAAGAAAAAGAAAAAATAGATAAAGGAAAACTTTAATCCTTAGTGTAGCTATTTATAATATATAAAGTAGAAAGTTAGAAAGAAGGATATGCTAATGAAGTGTCCAAATTGTGATAATTCTGAATATGAAATAGGCACTCCTTGTAGCTCTTGTAACCATTACGAACTACCTCAGTATTGGGACATGGGCTGGTGTGCCATTTTTATCGAACCCAAAAATTGGGCAGTTCTCTATAACGGTGTGGTTATAGAAAAAGAACTTGCTTCTAAACGCGATGCTTGGGATAAGGCTGGGCAATGCGATCAAGAAATGCGAGAAGCTTCCACTAACTCTTGGAGAGAGGAGCTAGTATATGGCTACTGTTGATTGGAAGCCTCATCTCATTGAAGTTCTAAAAGAAAAATATGATGAACTTCAATATGATGGTTGGAGTATTTTTGAAACTTCACACTTTACTAAAATGGGGTTTGATGAAGAATTCCTCAAGCCTATGGTACATCGCCATCCATCTATGGGCGGTAAACATGACCTTTTTGATAATGACGGTAAGTATGTCGATTATATCGATGGTATTTATTATCTCACCTTTTTAGAAAAGGTTGCAAATACTTTGAATCCTGAATTTTATACCCAAAAAACGGGACGAGGATATAGGGCTGGCGAATGCTTAGAGGAAATCAAACGTTTCTTAGAAGAACCAGTTACTCTATCGGAAGGTTAAAGGGTGATAACGATGGGGGCATCCTTAAAAAGAATAAAGGCCGATAGAGTGGACACCTCTCTTTATTCTTTATCCCCCATTACTAATCTAGAGGAGAACTTACTATGACTCATCTTCCTGTTCTTGAAGTTTACCCTTGTGGTTGGTCTCGTAACAAAGCCAAACCATCAATGGGTGACTTAGTCGATCAAGGCATTATGACTAAACTTTACGAAATGAATGTTGGTCAACCAGACGCTCATACTATTGTGTGGCACTTGAAAAAAGATGCTGGGGTAATCGTAGATAACGGCCACCAAAAAATGTATCCTGGTGATACTGTTCGATGGGAGAAGTAAAATGCTACATGTTGTACATGATTCAACAATTGACTATTCTTTAGTTCCTGTTGATCACATGGTTGACGGGGTTCGCCGCTATGTTGAAAAACGAATTCCTCCAGGAGATTTTCTCACTGCTATTATTTGTAATGATCTTTGTAAAGCTGTACGCCATGCAGATGAAGATAATGCCAAACAACTTACGGCATGGGTTCGCTTTTTCTATAACGAAATCCCAGCTATAGCTTGGGGTTCTGAAGAGAAAATGGAGGATTGGCTCAATGGGTATATGGAATAATGATCGAATTGAAAAACTAGAAGCTCGCCTCACTTCTTTAGAGAACCAGCTTCATGGGACTTTATGGTTTCAAAAAGAACTTATGCTTCTTGTGAAACAATTCACTGAACAAGTAGGGGTCAATTTTTCAGACCAAGTTAAAAAACAAACTGAAAACTTTTCCAGTGACATAAAAAGGAAAATAGATGATGAGTATTGAGAAATGTCATCGCTGTGAAGATATTGTAGATACAGACGAAGATCCTGCTGCTTATATGTTGTATAATGAGTTTGGAAAAAATGTTGCTGTTTGCAAAAAATGTCGAATGGGAAACTATGCTGACCTTATTAAAGACTTCCCAATTCGAGAAAAAATGTTTGAATTTTTAGAGGAACTTCGTGAGTCTGGAATAGTGAATATGTTTGGATCTTTTCCTTATTTAGCTGAAGAATTTGACATTGAAAATGAAGATGCTAAAGATATTTTCATGGAATGGATTCTAACTGGTAGAAAAGATGAACGGAAACACTAATGATTACAGAAGCTGTCTTTTGTCTCGCTTTAAACATTTATTTTGAAGCCAGAAACCAACCTATCATTGGTCAAATTGGAGTTGCTCAGGTCGTTTTGAATCGTGTTGATAGTGAGCATTACCCTAATACAGTTTGTGAAGTTGTTAAAGATGCAGAGCACTATAATAATGGCACATTAAAAAAGCATCGTTGCCAATTTTCTTGGTATTGTGATGGAAGGTCTGATCACCCTGAAGATAAAGACGCTTTTAGATGGGCACTTGTTCTTGCCGATATTATATTTGAAGGTGAGATGCCAGACCTTATAGAAAGTGCCACTCATTATCATGCTTCACATGTCAATCCTGAATGGGCTACTCGCGCTCAATACATAACTACAGTGGGAGACCACCTTTTTTATCGATTCAAGAAAAGTAAGATAAAACAGTAGTTTAACTCTATAAAGTGGGCTTTATTATATATATAACGCTATTTAACCACGAGGGTTTTTAAATGATGTCTACTTTAACTGTTACTCCAGCTTACGGGCGCGACTACTCCACTGCTGATTTAGCTATTGCTGATTGGCATGAGGGTAAAGATTTTTGTATCACTGATATAGCCCACCCTTATAATGGTTCTTATTGTTCAGTTAGGGATATTAAAGAGCCAACCACTATTCGTATCCGTTATTGGAAAAATTGCCACTCCGCGTGGGTTTTCCCTAAACGATACGGGTCTGTTTAGGGGTTTGAAATGAAACGGACACGTCAGGTAAAATCAAGAAATCCTTTTTGGCGTGTCCGACGCATTTTAGGTCATAAAATCGTGCGCGATAAAACTAAATATCGCCGAAAGGAAAAACATAAAAAATGGACATCCTAATTATTTTGGTTCAGCTTGATGGTGCATTAAGCTTGCTTTTTCTAACAATCGAAAATTTATCAAAAGGAGGGTTGGCATGAGTTTACCATCTGAAGTTCTAAGCATGTATGAAGACTGGTATAACGAAGCTCTCAACCATTACTTAGAGTTAGGGGTTGATGAAGAGAATGCTGCCAAATTGGCAAAAGTTGTTGTTGAAGTAAAAATGCATGAAACTCCAGAAAGGGATGGAAATGATGACTAAGCCTGAAATCGAAAAAATTCTCCAAGGCTGGTTCCAAGAAGCCATAATCGAAGGTCTTGAAAAAGGTCTCGATGAAAAAATGGCCTTCGAGATTGCACGAATGGTTGTTGATATCAAACAGCAAGCTCATGACTGGACGCCTTTGAGTAAGTAACCCTTTTACTCCTTAAAGTGGGCTTTACTTTATAAAGGTAAACGGTAACTAACCACGAGGTTTTAGAAATGGAAATTACAACTCAACAAAAAGGCGACCAACTTTCTCGTCGGAATTTTAAGCTCAAAAACGGGTCTTATGAAAATAGTGCCTATAATGATGGCGGCGTTCCTGTTCATTATATTATAGTTGCTTGGATGCAAGAACCTCGCGATATTAAGTGGGATAAAACTCGAAAAACTTGGGTTGAATTCCCTAGATCTCAAAAAATCCAAAAATATATAGATAAGTTTTATCCTAGTTGGGATAAAAACTGTGGAGCAATCGTTTTGGGTGAAACAAATTCAGACGAAATAGATAGTGAATTATTAGATACGCCTCGTGAAGATGAAAATCGGTTCATTTATCTTCAAGAATTAGCTGTCAAACTCGCTGATGATAAAGGGTTAATCCCTGAATATACTTTGTTGGATATTGCTGAATGTAACTTTGCTGTCACACTTTATGGCGAGAAAGGAGAAAGCTAATGTTAGCAATGAAATTATACCACGGCCTAAAGCATTCTGCCCTTGGCGAAAGGGGCACTGCCTGTAAACTGCGTCTTGAGATTGAAAATAAAGATGGGGAAATTAACCCCATGATTTGGCGAGTTTACTATGGCGAAGATATACTTACTGTCCTCCGAGAAATTAAGAAATGTATAAAAAAAGATGGTGGGCGGTTAGTCAGTGCTACCTTGGCGCATCGTCTTGAAAGAGATGAACCAGATGAGGGGTATGGAAAAAATGGGCCTAAAATTTCGGATCTTGGTGAAATGGCCGCTTGGGGTGATGACTAATGGAAATTAAAAAGACTCGGATTAGTTTGGATTTTTCGTCTCCCGAGCATGCCGTGGACTTTTATGAAATGCTCTGTGAAAAAATTCCAATGTGGAATAACCATAGTCTAATGGTTGAAACTACTCCCACTCTCAATAGCCTATCACCCTATAATAAATGGGTTGTGGTGAATAAAGACCTCATCACTAAAGATAAATATTGGCTCAAAAAACAAGTGTGGTGGGAGTACTATACCGACTCAACCTACGACGATGATTTAAAACCATTGGAACTTGGGGAACTCAGTGTCTGGGTCGAAGACTAATTGGTTCTCCTATATATAGAGGTCGAGAAAAGGGTAGCTCTAAAAAATTTTTGGGGATGTTTTACCAATATGCCAATAACTATTCAGCTAAGTCCTTGAACCATGGGCCTTAAACTCCTATTGGTACTGCTTATTGGTACTTATTGGCAAGGTCAGTACCAATATGTCACTCACCGAACCGCGAGTTTCAAAAATGGTCTTTAAGTAATAGATCTCGAGGTATATTATAAAGGAGGTGAAAAATGCCACGTAGAAAGACTGATACTCTTAATCCGGTGATATCAAAACCGCTAACAGCTCGGCAAAAGAAATTCGCTGAAGAAATTGTGCTGGGTCGCTGCTCAAACACAGAAGCCGCTAGACGAGCAGGATATGCTGAGTCTTCAGCTAAAGTTCGGGCATCTGAACTTCTTGATGTGGGGAAATTCCCTCATGTCGCTGCTTACATTAGTGACCTACATCGAGAAATGGCACAAAAATACGAGGTGACTTATGAAGGTCATGTTCGAGACTTAGGTGACTTGCGTGATCGTGCGGCGGCTAATAATCAGTTTAGTGCTGCCATAAATGCTGAAAAACATCGTGGCCAAGTGGGTGGTCTTTATATTGATCGTAAAGAAGTGCTTCACGCTCACATCAACGCCATGTCTAAAGACGATCTCATCAAAAGGCTTGAAGAATTAGATCGTGAAACCAATGGTGCTATCAAAACAATCGTAGACGCAGACTATACTGATGTCAGCAAAACCTGAATCTCGGTTATGGAAAGCGTTACGGGACGGAGTTACGGATGTTCACTGGACTCGGATTGAATCATGGTCGTCGCCTGGAGTTCCTGATGTTAATTGTTGTGCGTCTTTCGGGGAATTTTGGATAGAACTCAAAGTAACAAAAAGTAATCGTATAGCTCTGTCGCCTCATCAAATCGCTTGGCATTTCAAAAGATCACGATATGGAGGTCGTTCTTACATCTTAACAAGGGAGGCAGCTAGAGACCCCTTGTATCTGTTTTCTGGTCGCTTTGTTCGGGAGTTGTCTGACAATAAGATCCACCAGATCGAACCCATGGTTAAGATCCCCCACCAGTATGACTGGGAAAAGCTGATGACAGTGATTAGAAAAGACTTCGATTAAAAACAATAATAAAGACGAAATAACGCTTTACTCTGATTAAGTCCTACTTTATATTTGTTCATAGTTAAACGGTACTCGTTTAATGATTGGTTAGAAAGGAAGAAAGAAATGACCAAGAAAAATTCAACCTTTGAGGTCACTGAAGACTTCTTAAACGGTTCGGAAGCTGTCCAAGATAAAGCGGTTCGTGCCTTTATCGCGGCAAATCCTGGTTCGGTAATCACGCCTAAAGAGGAAGGGCAGTCACTGCCTTATCTTCGCCGCCAGTCGGGTAAGCGTTTTAATATCGGCGAGGCGCTTTGCACTGGTGGAGTAGCGCGTGATGTTTTGGTTTATGCCCGAACTTTAGGTGGCGGAGAGCGTGATATCGCTGCCGCCCTCGCTGGTGGATTTAGCCGTAACTCGAAATTCTACGGCAAATCTTTTGTTTCCCTAAGCGCGACTGGTTAAAACCTCCCTGCCTGACCCGCGCTAAACTGTCCCCCACTTCGGTGGGGGATTTTTTTGTGCGCGGTCGTTTCGTCGCTCTTGTCGCTTTGATCGCTTAGATCTAATAGATCTGACACATCCCCTACCTCACCCTACCATACTACACCATACCATAGATATTACCGACAATCAAGATTATGTAGATTGTCTAGATTATGGGGATAAGCGCACTTGGGATTAATATAATCTAGTTTGTCATGTGGATAAAAAGAGGTTAGTCCTTAAAAAGGTGGGCTTTATAATAGGGGTAACGTTAATTAACCACGAGGTAAAGACTATGACATGTAGAAATAAAGTTGAATTCTGGGTCCCAAAAGGTTGGGACTACCGCGAAGTCCAAGTACGGTGTGGTAACACTGACCCGTATGGTGGTCGCGCTATCTGTTGGCTATGCCGCGAGGATAAAGCTGAAATGCGGCGTATTGATCAGCACGAAGAAAACGTGGCTGCTGATAATGCTGCGTTAAAGAGCGCAGGATGGGGGGAAATGTAATGAAACCCCTAGGAACTACCCGACATAACTCCCTTAGTCGTAAAGATACCAAAGCCATGCGTAAAGCTGGTAAAAAGAAAGGTCGTCAACAGGCTAAACAATCTACGAGGAAATGGAAATGAAACAGATAACTTTGCTCAAAGCGGTAGATACTCACGCTTACCAGCGTTATGAGAAAGGGTGGGATCTTTGGATTGAAACCTTAGACACAGACGTAAAAGGTGAGATAATCGAAGGAGCCACAACTAAAGAGGAGGCTATCGAAAAAGCCGCCATATGGCTTCAACCTCAACTCGAAGTAACGGCTCATCTAGCGGAAAGCCAAGCTCTCTATGATACGGGCTGTACCGAGGATGAAGAGTACTATGCTCAAATTAACGCGAATGCTCAACAGAGCGTCGCTGTTCTAATCAAGTAATACCTCGTTAAACTCAGAGCGACGGTCGTTCAAGCTGTCGCTCTCTTTTTGACCATCGCTGTCGCTTCCGTCGTCGCTGTCGCTTTACTCTAAGTATACTCATGTAGATAATGTAGATTGTGTATGTGTATGTGTTAGTAAGTGTAAACAAAAAGGCCACGGCCACTAGCCGCCAGCGCGGTAAAAAAAAGTTTGCAAGGGGTAAAAAAAGTGCTTGACGGGGGCAAGCCCCTACTTTATAAGTTTAGTTGCAAGGGGGGCAACCCCCACAACACTAACCAAATGAGGTACAAAATGACTAAGCAAGTATACAAGGCCCCAGAAGGGTACAGCGACCTAACAGTAGGCCAGCAAGTAGCCAACATAGCGGCATGGTGCGTAGCCAATAAGCAAGCGGTCATCAAGCCCATCGAAGCTAAGGTAGCCGTAGGCAACCTGCCTGCCTACATCCGCAAGCCCAGTGGCAAGCGTGCCACCATTAACCACATGCTCACCAGCAAGGCCCAAGGCATCAAGGTAGCTGACTTTTTAGTTGAAGCCGCCAAGCTAGGCGGTGGCTACGTAGACCTAGCTGCTGCACTGGCAGGTGGCTATAGCCGATCAAGCAAGGTGTACGGCAACCCGGTGGTAACGGTGGAAGCCCAAGGGTAGGGGCCCCTACGGGGGGTCGGCAACGGCCCCCCCTAGCCCCCAGGGGGGCACCCCCCTAAATAGCCGCAAGCGCGGCCCGCCCGCCCTCCCCACAAGATCGCTCCAGTTTCAGCCATCGCCCGCCGTTCTAACCCCACACACAAAGAATATCTTTACTTTTGTTTTTATTTTTTGAATATTTTGCAAATGACCAAGGGTAATGGCAATTTGAGAGAGCGACTACAGAGTTTGAGCCAGGACCAATTGGAGGAGTACCTTGCAGTATATACGAGATTGCAAGATATAGAGAAAAGTGAAAAATCCCAGAAAAATTTTTTAGATTTTGTAAAATCCGTTTGGCCCGATTTTATAGAAGGATCCCACCATCGGGTGTTCAGTCAAAAGCTCCAAGATGTCGCGGATGGGAAACTCAAACGCCTGATTGTGAATATGCCGCCTCGTCATACAAAATCAGAATTTGCTAGCTATCTGTTTCCAGCTTGGCTGGTAGGTCGGAATCCCAAATTAAAAATAATTCAAACCACGCACACTGGCGAACTAGCCATGAACTTTGGGCGGAAAATGCGTAACCTGATAGACTCGGCCGAGTACAAACAAATTTTTCCGACAAGCGCACTTGCCGCCGATTCAAAATCAGCTGGCCGCTGGACAACTACTAAAGGTGGCGAATACTTTGCGGCTGGTGTGGGTGGTGCAATTACGGGTCGTGGCGCAGACCTGCTTATTATTGATGATCCGCACTCAGAACAAGATGCACTTAGCGATGCCTCAATGGAACATGCCTACGAATGGTATACTTCTGGCCCTCGCCAAAGGCTTCAGCCTGGGGGAAGTATCGTAATTGTAATGACGCGCTGGAGCGAACGTGATCTAACAGCTAAAGTATTGAAACAACAGTCCTTTAATAGTAGCGCAGATCAATGGGAAGTTATTGAATTTCCTGCTGTGCTTCAAATTGAAGATGATAAAGAAAAAGCCCTTTGGCCAGAATTTTGGAAACTAGAAGAACTACATGGGGTAAAAGCTTCTTTGAGTGCACAAAAGTGGAGTGCTCAATGGCTTCAACAACCCACTTCTGATGCTATCAGCATAATAAAACGAGACTGGTGGAAACAATGGGAAAAAGAAGGTATTCCTGGGCTAGAGTACATTATCCAGAGCTATGACACTGCTTTTCTAAAAAAGGAGTATAGTGACTATTCAGCTATTACAACTTGGGGTGTTTTTTATCCACATGAGGACAGTGGGCCAAATCTAATTTTATTAGACAGCACTAAAGGCCGTTATGAATTCCCAGAACTAAAACGTGAAGCACTAAGAAGCTATCATTATTGGGAACCTGATATAGTCATAATAGAAGCGAAAGCTTCAGGATCACCTTTAACTCAAGAACTTCGTGCTATGGGTATTCCTGTTATGAACTTCAGTCCCGGAAAGGGTCAAGATAAACACGCTAGAGTAAATGCGGTTGCGCCATTATTTGAGAGCGGAATGATTTGGGCACCAGAAAAAAGTTTTGCTGAAGAAATCATTGAAGAATGTGCACAATTTCCAAATGGCGAACATGATGATCTTGTAGACTCTATGACTCAAGCTGTTTTACGTTTTCGACAAGGAGGGTTTATAGGCCACCCAGAAGATTATGAAGAGGAAGATTCTGGCTACCGTAGACGATATACTTATTATTAGGCTTTATTTTATAATTATTTTGATTTAAGGTTCGCATTTATGCCAGTAAGAAAGGTAAAAGGTGGCTGGAGATGGGGTAAGTCTGGAAAGATTTATAAATCAAAAGCTGCAGCCGAACGTCAAGGTCGTGCTATTTACGCTTCAGGTTATAAATCGAAAAAGAAAAGGAGAGGCTGATGCCAATGGGTCCAGGAACATATGGTTCTAAAGTAGGACGCCCAAAAAAGAAAGGTTCGAATCTAAAGAAAAAGATTCCTGCTTATGGTGGTGGTGGACTCAATAAAACGAAAAAAAGAAAAAAGAAAAAGTGATGGCTGACGAACCTCTTATCCCTCCTTTAGATATGGAACGTCCGATAAGAACGGATGTTATTTTAGAGGATGATGAAATTATCGCTGATCTTGCTAATGGTGAAGAGATAACTGAGCAAGATATTCAGATAGAAATTGAACCCGAAATGGATGAAGAAGGCAATACTATTATTGCTTTTGGTGAAGATATACCTGATCCGTTATCTGATGATTTTTATCGTAACTTAGCTGAAGAAATAGACCAACGAGAACTTAGTGCACTAGCTTCAAATATGCTTGATATGTATCATGCAGATAAGGAAAGCCGTTCAGATTGGGAGCGTACATATAGTGAGGGTCTTAGCTTATTAGGAATGGAAACTGATGATAGATCCGAACCATTCCAAGGAGCTTCCGGCGTTTATCATCCTTTGCTTTCTGAAGCTGTAGCACAATTTCAATCTTCAGCTTATAAAGAACTCTTACCTGCTGGTGGCCCAGTTAATACTCGAGTTGTTGGGATGCTTACTCCTGATCGTCAAGAACAAGCAACTCGTGTAAAAGATTTTATGAATTATCAAATCACAGAGGTTATGCAAGAGTATGATCCTGAACTTGATCAAATGCTATTTTATCTACCCCTTTCAGGATCTTCCTTTAAAAAGATTTATTATGATGAAACTTTAGACAGAGCTGTTTCTAAATTTATTACTTCGGAAGATTTAATTGTTCCTTATGAAACTACTGATCTTCAATCAGCGACTCGAATCACTCATCTTATTAGAACACCTACAAATGATGTACGAAAACTTCAGCAAGCTGGATTTTATCGAGATATTGAATTAGAGGCTACCCCTGAAGAAGAAACTCCTATAACTGAAAAAGTGGATAGGATGGAAGGGTTACAGCCCACTAATTATGGTGCTTCTGATATGATGACTATTCTTGAATGTCATATTGATCTTGACCTTGAAGGATATGAAGATCTTGGAGAAGATGGGGAACCCACAGGAATTCAACTTCCTTATATAGTAACACTAGAAGAAGGTTGTCAACACATTCTTTCTATTCGAAGAAATTGGAATGAAGACGATCCTTTAAAGAAAAAGCAACAGTATTTCGTTCATTATAAATTTCTCCCAGGGTTGGGTTTTTATGGCTTTGGTTTAATTCATATGATTGGTGGTCTAAGTAAATCAGCCACCAGTCTATTACGTCAATTAATTGATGCAGGAACTTTGGCCAATTTACCTGCTGGGTTTAAAGCTCGTGGGTTACGAGTTCGTAATGATGACGAACCACTCCAACCTGGAGAATGGCGAGATGTAGATGCACCTGGTGGGGCACTCCGTGATTCTCTTTTGCCTCTTCCTTATAAAGAACCTTCAGGAACACTTTTAAATTTATTAGGTGTGCTAATTGAATCAGGACGAAGGTTTGCTGCTATCACTGAAATGCAAACAGGTGAAATGTCTGAAGCTATGCCTGTTGGTACAACAGTAGCGTTACTTGAAAAAGGCATGCAAGTCATGTCTGCTATTCATAAGCGTCTTCATTATTCACAAAAAGTTGAGTTCAGGTTACTGGCAAAAACTTTTTCGGAATATCTACCTGAACAGTATCCTTATGAAGTTGAGGGTGGAGAACGGTTAATTAAAGTCACGGACTTTAGTGCACAAATAGATGTGTTGCCTCATAGTGATCCAAATATTTTTTCTATGGCTCAACGAGTTATGATGGCACAAACACAACTACAACTTGCAACTTCTGCTCCTCAAATCCATGATATGCATGAAGCCTATTTTAGAATGTACCAAGCACTTGGAGTTCAGAATATTGAAGACATCCTTCCTCCTTCTGAACCTTCGCATTCTAAAGATCCAGCTACTGAAAATGCTGATGCATTAATAGGTGCTCCAGTAAAAGCATTTATACATCAAGATCACGAAGCACATATAGCTGCTCATATGGCTTTTATGCAAAATCCAATTTTTCAAAATAATCAAGAAGCAATGTTAGTTCTCCAAAGTCATATTCAAGAACACTTTGCTATGCAGTATCGTCAACAGGTGGAACAATTAATAGGTAGGCCATTACCAACGGAAGGAGAACAAATCCCACCTGAATTAGAAAATCAAATTGCTCAAGCAGCGGCTCAGGCTACTCAACAAATCAGTGCCCAAGCGCAAGCTTTCGCTCAACAACAAGGTGAAGGTGGGATAGATCCATTACTTCAAATTCGTATGAAAGAGTTAGAACTTAAAGAACGTGATTTACAACGTAAGGAAGCAGAAGCCCAATCACGATTGGCGTTTGATCGACAAAAAGAACGAGTAAAAACTGAATTAGAAGAAACTAAAATTGTTCAGGATGCAGCTCAAGCAGCTGAACGAATTGAAGTCCAACGTGAGAAAATGAGAATGCCCTCTAAACTATGAAAAAGGAAGGAGACCACTATGGCACAAGGATTTAAGGATCGGAAAGATGAACAGCTTTCGGCGAAGTACGGTAAAAAGAAAATGCCATTAAAGAGTCGGCGTAAAATTGCTCTTGCTACAAGAAAGAAAAAAGGCACTTATGGATTAAAGCCTAAAAAACGCAGGGCATAGAATAGAATGATTGCTTCTCTACTTCCTTCTCTCTTACCAGCTGTCACTGACATAGTTGGACGATTTCTTCCAGAAGATAAGGAAGCTCGTGCAAAAGCGGAAAGAGAGTTGGAAGCTAGTTTAGCTAATCATCTAGCTAAAATAGATATAGCTCAACTAGAAATAAATAAAACAGAAGCAGCTCATCGATCAATTTTTGTAGCAGGATGGCGTCCCTTTATAGGTTGGACTTGTGGAGTAGCACTATGTTATAGCTATGTTCTTCAACCTATCATTATGTTTATAATGGCTCAAACTGGACATCTAGTGACTTTACCTCAAATAGATTTAGCGGCTATGATGCCTGTTTTAATGGGAATGCTTGGACTAGGTGGTTTGAGAACTTTTGAGAAATTTAAAGGAGTAGCTAAATAATGAAAACAGCGACAAAGAAAAATGGGATTACAGAAGTTCTGACTACTCCCATTATTTATCAATCAAAAATTTTTCATGTGGATGGGATGAATGTTCTTGGCCCCGAGCCAATGGAAGTAGGGCCACATGTAAAAGCAAAAACATTTGTTCCTGAAAGTAAAGGCCCAAAAAATCGAGCACGTGGAGGAGGCGCAGCTACTAAAGGTCTCGTCTTTAGAGGTGTTCGATAATGGATGGTGTTTGGGTTTGTAAGAGAATTCTAAAAACCATTAAAGAAAGAGAAGATAGAATTCATGCTGTGCTTGTAAATAATGAATTAGCAGACATGGTACAATATAGAGCTTTTATGGGAGAGATCACAGCCCTTGGTTCTATTTGTCAAGAAATCTCAGAAATTTTAGAAAGAGGAGCAGAACACGATGACCAAGGCACTATTCTTACCGGATCATTTGATCAAAAAGCGTGAGGAAGAAAAAAAGATAAAAGAGGAAAAGGAAGAAACTGCTAAACTTCCTCAACCTGTAGGATGGCGTATTTTAATCATGCCCTACAATCCTCCTAAAAAAACTGCAGGAGGCGTGGAATTACCAGATGAAGTTCATGAAAGAGAAAGACTTGCAACTGTTGTTGGGTTAGTTATGGCAGTTGGACCACTAGCTTATAAAGATCCTGAAAAATTTGGTAATCCTTCAGATCCTACTGAAAATTGGGAACCATGGTGTAAAGAAAAAGATTGGGTTCTTTTTGGTAGGTATGCAGGTTCCCGTTTTAAAATAGATGGAGGGGAGCTTAGACTGTTGAATGATGATGAAATATTAGCAGTTATTGATGACCCTTCTTTTATAAACCATACATAGGACTTTACTTTTGAATTATATGGTTTTAACGTAACGCCGATTCATGGAGAAACCCATGCCTAAGAATGAAAAAGATGATGTAGTTGAACTTGAAGAAGAAGCTCCTGTAGAAGTTTCTCTTGAAGAAGAACAAAATAATAATGTTGAAGTTCAAACAGAAACTTCTGAGGAAACTTCTGAGGAACTTTCTGAAGAGCCTTCTGAAGAAGAACTTGCAGGATATAGTGCAGGTGTCCGTAAACGAATTGATAAACTTACTGCTAAGTACAGAGAAGCTGAACGTAGAGAGCAAGCTGCTCTTGATTACGCTAAAAGCGTAAAGTCTCAAAACGATTCTCTTCAAAAAAGTACTGAAGCATTAAATACTAAGTATGGGGAAGAATATAAAGGTCGCGTTTCTACAGATTTAGAAACTGCTAAGAAACGATATAAAGAGGCCTATGAAAGTGGAGACACTGAAGAACTTGTAGCTGCAACAACTGATCTGTCTAGACTAACGGTAGAACAAAGTGCTATTAATAATGAAATCCCAGTCCTTCGTCAGCAACAGCCTGTTCTTCAACAAACACCAGCAACAGCAGCACCGCCTGATCCTAAATCACAGGCTTGGGCAAGTCGGAATACTTGGTTTGGTGTTGATGAACCAATGACATATACTGCTTTTTCTATTCATAAAAACCTTGTTGAATCAGGGTTTGATACTAATTCTGATACTTACTATCAAGAAATTGATCGTAGGATTAGAGATGAGTTTCCTCATAAATTTCAAGATGAAGAATCTGTAGAGGTAACTCCAACACCCAGAAACGGAAAACGCTCCTCAGTCCAGAGGGTGGCTTCTGCTAATAGATCTGCGAAAAATTCTGGACGCGATACTGTGAAACTCACTTCTAGTCAAGTAGCTATTGCAAAAAAACTAGGTGTGCCCCTTGAAGAATACGCGAGACAGGTAAAGGAGATAAGTGCAAATGTCTGAATCTAAAAGAACCCCTCGCGCTGCCACAACTCGACAAACTAAAGAACGTAAATCTTTATGGAAGCCTCCTTCTTTATTAGAAGCTCCTCCAGCTCCGGAAGGGTTTATTCATCGATGGATTCGTGCTGAAATTTTAGGTCAAGACGATAAACCTAATTTTGCAAAACGAATTCGTGAAGGATATGAACCTGTTCGTGCTGATGAGTATCCTGATTTTGAATGCGCTGAAATAGAAGAGGGACGTTTTAAAGGCGTCATAGGAGTTGGTGGATTAATACTGGCTCGACTTCCAGTTGAAGTTGCAGAATCGCGTGAAGATTATTTCCGCAATAAAACAGATGGTCAAATGACCGCTGTCGATCAAGATCTAATGAGAGAGCAACACCCTTCGATGCCAATTTCTAAAGAAAGAAGCTCAAGGGTGACTTTTGGTGGAACCTCTAACTAGGGTTGTTAAGGCAACCTAGGAGCGTTTAAATATGGCAAACATTAATGGAGCTTTTGGGCTTCGTCCTATTGCTAAAATGGGACAAAACTCGAACTCTACAGGTGTTTCCGGCTATACTAGTTATGAAATCGCTAGTGGCAATACTAATGCTATTTACTTTGGTACTCCTGTCATTCCTCTTTCTACGGGGTATATTGACGTAGTGGGTGCTGCAGCAGGTGGCTCGGTTGGTCTACTAGGTGCTTTCATGGGTTGTAAATATGTCGCAAGCACTACGGGGAAACCCACGTGGAGCAATTATTGGCCAGGATCAGGGGCAGATAGTAATCACCCTGTAGAGGCTTTTGTAGCAGATGATCCGATGCAATTATTTGTAATTGCAACAGATGCAACTTGGACAAGTAAAGCAACAGCTCGCGCTGCTGTTTTTGCAAATGCCGCATTTGCTACTGGTACGAGTGGAAGTACAACCACTGGTATGTCCTCGGCAACTCTTGGTGTAAGTACCATAAATACTACCAATACTCTTAATCTTCGGATTATGGGTTGGGAAGATGATCCAGCAAATGCTGATTTTACTGCTGCTGGTATTGGTGCTGTAGTTCGGTTGAACAACCACTACAATAGTCCGAATGGGGCTGCTGTAGCTGGCACTGTTTCAACTACTGGCATTTAGGAGGTATTAAGAAATGGCTATTTCGAGAGCACAACTCGTTAAAGAACTAGAGCCTGGACTTAATGCCCTTTTCGGTCTTGAGTATGCCAGGTATGAAAATGAACATGCTGAAATCTTCACAACTGAATCTTCAGATCGAGCATTTGAAGAAGAGGTTATGTTGAGTGGCTTTGGATCTGCACCTACTAAAAGTGAAGGCTCTGCTGTCACTTTTGATGATGCACAAGAAGTCTATACGGCTCGTTATACTAATGAGACAATTGCTTTGGCTTTTGCTCTCACTGAAGAAGCGATTGAAGATAATCTTTATGATCGTCTTTCTTCTAGATATACCCGAGCACTAGCACGTTCAATGGCTCACACTAAACAAGTCAAAGCTGCTGCTATTTTAAATAATGCTTTTGATAGTACCTATACAGGTGGCGATGGACTTGAACTTTGCTCGACTGCTCATACTTTGCAGAACGGCAATACTTTCCGGAACGAACCTTCAACAGCAGCTGATCTTAATGAGACTTCTCTTGAGAATGCACTTATTGATATCAGTGATTTTGTTGATGAGCGTGGACTTAATGTAGCTCTTCGTGGAATGAAGTTGATTGTTCCTGCAAACCTACAGTTTGTGGCCGATCGTCTTCTTGAATCGGATCTACGTCCAGGTACAGCAGACAATGATGTCAATGCTATTCGTAACTTGGGAATGGTACCACAAGGATATAAGGTAAACCATTTCCTTACTGATACGGATGCTTGGTTTGTATTGACTGATGCACCTAATGGTCTAAAGCACTTTCAGAGGTCACCAATTCGTACCGCAATGGAAGGCGATTTTGATACAGGAAACGTTCGCTATAAAGCTCGTGAGCGTTATGTATTTGGATGGTCTGACCCACGTGGTATTTATGGTTCTCCAGGTGCCTAAGAACTAAGAAAATCGAGGGAAGGGAAACCTTCCCTCACTTTCTGGGATTTATAGCCCTAGCGACTGGCCCAGCAGACGCTTACGAAGACTCTAGGGCGAAACCTTTCGTAAGGAGGTAACTTCAAATGGGTAATACTCATTTTTCTGGTCCTGTACTTTATTCTGCTGCACGGCCTACTCTTGAAAATTTAAATGTTTCTTACTGGCCTGATCAAACAGTATACCTGGATGATTTCACGGGCGTAACCTTTGACAACACTAATGATTGGACTGTTGTCAAAGACTCTGGTGCTTCTGTAGCTCTACAAGCGGATGCGTTGAATGGTGTAGTAGATCTTACTTCTACTGCTACAACGGATGATGATGGTAGTTCTATTCAAGGCAATGAAATCTTTGGTCTTCCGTCAACGGCAGGTGAGAAGCTTTATTTTGAAGCTCGATTTCAAATGTCGGATGCAGATCAAATGGACATGTATATTGGATTAAGTGAAAATTTTGCAACTAATCCTGAAAATGTTTTGAGTGCAGCCAATAGAATTGGATTCCGAATTGTCGATGGGGATGCAACTCCTGTTTTGATTACAGAATCAGGTGGTAGTGAGACTTCTACAACTTTATCTGGAACCACTTATGATTTTTCAGATGCTACTGATGTTACAGTTAGTTTCGTAGCTACAAAAGGAACGGCAACCGACAAGGTTGGATTCTATATAAATAGAACTCTTGTAGGAACGCATTCTACAAATGTACCTACGGCGAATATGGCAGCAGCGGCAATGGAACTTTCTGGTAACGCTACTGGGACCAAGTCGATGAGTATTGACTACATTATGGTTTCTCAAGATCGTGGTGTTAGTTATTAAGGAGTAGCGTTATGGCTAAAACTAGAGCGCGAACTGCTTCTGGTAAGTTTGTAGGGGATGATCCTAACACGCCTGAGAATGAGGCGTTTGTAGAAGAAAAGCCTACTAAGAAAAAAGCGGCTAAAAAATCTTCTAAAAAGGATCTTCCTCCTGTAGGGAGTTCTGACTATAAACGGTTAGTTCTTCAAGGTGTAATTAAGGAGTAAACTATGGCTGATGCTGTCTCTACTACACTAATTGAAGACGGTTCTCGATTTTATACGGCTCAATTTACTAATACTAGTGATGGCACAGGTGAAGCTGCTGTAACTAAAATTGATGTTTCTGGATTAGCTAAAACAAACCATGGCTTAACTTGTACAGCAGTTCGTATTAATAAAATTTGGTGGAGAACTGTTGGTATGTCTGTAAGAATCTTATGGGACGCAACAACTAATGTTGCTGCTTGGGATTGTAAAACAGATGATACAGGATTTGTTGATTTTTCAAGTTTTGATGGATTACGAAACTATTCAGGATCTGGAAAAACAGGGGATGTTTTATTTACAACCACGGGCCATGGATCTGGAGACGTTTATGTAATTGTTATTGAGTGCATAAAGGATTTCTAGTGAATGAGCAAAACTACCAGACTTCCATCTCTTTCAAAAAAGAAACGTTATATTTCTCGATATAATGAAGGAGGAATGGTAAAAAAATCTCCAGTAGTTATAAAGAAGATCATAGCTACTGGAGATAGGTTTAATAATTATAAAACTAGGATAACTTAAATGGCTACTTCTGGTTCATCTGATTTTAATTTAAATGCAGCTGAAATCGTTGAAGAAGCATTTGAACGTTGTGGATTAGAATTAAGAACGGGATATGATTCTGAAACAGCAAGAAGATCTCTTAATCTCATGTTTGCTGATTGGGCAAATAAAGGAGTGAATTTATGGAAGGTTGAACGAGTAACACAAAACCTAGCTCAACTTTCTAGTTCTTCAGCTATTTCTAATTATCCCGCTGGAACTATTACTGCTACAGTAGGGGCTTCTGGAAGTTTCAGTATTGGAGAAACTATAACTGGAGGCACAAGTGGAACTACTGCGTCTATTATAACAAAACCAACAACTACAACTTTTACAATAACTGTTCCCGATGGAAACTTTACTGCAGGAGAGACTATAACTGGGTCTTCTAGTTCTGCGACAACTACTATTTCTGCCGATCCTGATTTAACTGATGTACAATCAACTATTGATGTATTAGCAGCGGTAATAAGGAGAAGTAATACAGATCAAAGTATTACTTCTATAGGTAGGACTGAGTATCTTAATATCCCAAATAAAACTACTCAAGGAAGAGCGAGTCAATATTTTTTTGATAGACAGATCACTCCTATTATTACTATATGGCAAGTTCCTGAAAATTCTACAGATCAATTATTGTATGATCGGTTTATTCGTATCCAAGATATAGACGCAGCTACTAATGATGCTGATGTACCTTTCAGATTTTTTCCTTGTTTAGTGTCAGGATTATCTTATTACATGGCTATGAAAAGAGCACCTGATAGACTTCCTTTATTAAAAGCTGTGTATGATGAAGATTTTAGAAATGCTTTTCTTGAAGATAGAGAAAAAGTTGCTCTTAATTTTGTACCATTTGCATCTTATTTAAGGGTTACATAAAATGGCATATGCTTCTGGAAAATATGCACAATTTATTTCAGATAGAAGTGGGATGGCTTTTCCTTATACACAAATGCGAATAGAATGGAATGGTGCTAGAGTTGCTGCCTCAGAATATGAGGAAAAGCAACCACAACTAACTCCTGTTCGTCATATAGTTGATCCTCAAGCATTGCGCTATGCTACTTCTCCTCGAATAGAGCCTCCAATTACAGTTTTATTGCCATATAATCCTTTTAAATCTGGCTCTAGTGGAAGTGGTGTGGTTACGGTCACACAACCAGGTCATGGAAGAAGTACGGGAGACACAGTAAGGTTTCGTTCTGTAGAAGCATTTGATGGTTTTACAGCAGCGGCAATCGAAGACGAGGCGGGGTACTCTATTACCAAAGTAGATGATAATCGGTATACTTTTACACTTTTGCTTCAACAAGCTACAACAGGTAATGTCGATGGTGGTGGTGGAACAGCTTCTGCTGGACCTGTAACGGTGAGTGCGTAATATGGCTTTTACTTTTACTACATTAAAAACAGCGATTCAGGATTATACGCAAAACTCTGAATCAACTTTTGTTGCACAACTTCCTAGATTTATACTTAATGCTGAAGAAAGAATTTTAAAAGAATGTCAATTAGAAGATTTTAGAAAGTATGATCAAGGTTCTGCTACTAATGGTAATAAATTTTTAAGTAAACCTACAGACTATTTAGCGGCATTTTCTCTTAGTCTTATAGCAAGTGATATTCAATATTTTCTTTTATTAAAACACCCTACTTTTTTACAAGATTATACTCCAAATGCAATATCGACTGCTCTTCATACTCAACCAAAATACTATGCTAATTGGGATGATGATACTTTTCTTCTAGCTCCTACTCCTAATGCGGATTATACCATGGAGTTACATTATTTCTATAGACCCACTTCTATAACAACAAGTAGTGATGGAACAAGTTGGTTAGGGACAAATGCTGAATTAGCTTTACTATATGGTTCTTTAGTAGAAGCTTATACTTTTATGAAAGGAGAGGTTGATCTATTGAAATTATATAATGATCGTTATATAGAGGCATTACAGACTTTAAAGAATTTAGGGGAAGCAAAACAAGTTGCAGAAGAATATCGTTATGATAAGATAAGGCATCCAGTACGATAATGTTTGATGCTTCTGGTAATTCTGAAATAGGGCAAGTTTCTGTTTTTACATCTACAGACAGAGGTCATTCTCCTGAAGAAATGGCAGAAATGGCGTTGAATAAGATCATGCTAGTTTCGGAAGATGCGCCACCTGTCATACGAGAACAAGCTTTGGCGTATAAGGATAAGTTGAAGGAAATTCTAATTTTCTATATGAATAGTATGGCGAAAAGTGAAAGAACTACAATTTGGGCTTTGATGAAAAAGCAAGGTCATAGTGACATTGCTGAAATTATAAGGAGGCTGTAATGGCTATTGGAACATCTGCTGTTTGTGGAACATTTAAAGCTGAAGCAATGGCTGGAATACATTTTTGGACCCCTCATACACGTACCGGATCTAGTGCTATTGGAGCGGATACGTTTAAAGTAGCAATGTTTACAGACAGTGCCACCATAGATCAGGATACTACTGGTTATACTACGAGTAATGAAGTATCGGGTACAGCGTATACAGCAGGAGGTGCGGCTCTGGCAAGTGTGACGCTTGGTATGTCTGATAACAGCGGTGGAACGACAACCGCTTTTCTTGACTTCGCAGATACTACATGGTCAACGTCTACTATCTCCAATGCAATGGGAGCGTTGATATATAACTCTACCTTATCTACTGCGGGTACTGGTTCTACAACTAATCACGCGGCATATCCTGCGGTAGCGATGTATGATTTTGTGTCGGCTAAATCTTCTAGTGCAGGGGATTTTACTATTCAGTGGCCTGCAAATGATGCAAACAATGCGGCTATAAGGATTTCTTAATGTCGAATAGTACCCTTAACGGTTGGGGTAGAGAAACCTGGAACTCAGGGCCGTGGAACGGTCCTGGGGTTGTTTCTATTACGGGTGTTTCTGCTTCAGCGGCGGTGGGTACGGCAACGGCTAGTCTTCCTATAACGATTAGTATAACAGGAGTTTCAGCGGCAACAGGCATAGGATCCCCAACCGCTCTTATTCCTGTGACTCAGTCAATTACAGGAGTTTCAGCGGCTACGGCAGTGGGTTCTCCGACTCCGTCTGCGGGTATTACTCTCACACCTTCAGGAGTTTCAGCGGCAACAGGGATTGGGACCCTAACGATAAAAACGAGTTGGGTACAATCAATTACAGGAGTTTCAGCGGCAACTAATGTAGGCACTCTGACTTTTAATACGAATTTTGTACAATCCATCACTGGGGTTTCAGCCGCCACAGGTATAGGATCCCCAACTCCGTCTGCGGGTATTCTGCTTACACCTTCAGGAGTGTACGCAGCTACAGCGGTAAGTTCTCCAACGGCAGGAGTATCTATGACTGTCACACCTACGGGGGTTCAAGCGTCTACGGCAGTTGGTGTAGCTTTGATTTGGCAAGAAATTGACACAACTCAATCCGCGAATTGGATGCAGATAGCAGCATAAGGAAAAAGATATGGCTTCTTCATATACAACAAGTTTTGGCATCGAAGAAATGGGGTCTGGCGACCAATCTGGTGCTTGGGGAACAACGACTAATTATAACTGGGACATTATAGACCGCATTGCAGCATATAGTGCGGTAGCCATTTCTGGAACAACGCATACGCTTACCGTCCGGGAGGCTTCGCCCGATTCTGGTACGTCTAATGTTCAAGCTGGTATGTATCGCGTAATTAAATTTACGGGAGCATTGGGAGCTAACAATACGGTTACGATAGCACCTAATACTACGGCGGCTTATTTTGTCATAATAAATGCTACAACAGATTCTGGATCTAGTGGTCCATATAGCGTTGTCCTTACTCAAGGATCTGGGGACAATGTTACTGTGCCTAATGGTTCTTCTGCAATCATATATTGTGATGGCGCAGGGGCGGGTGCAGCCGTTGTTGACGCTTTGGCTAAATTATATGTTTCAGATCAGATAACTATTGGAGATGCTACAGCAGAAGACACTAAAATTGTTTTTGATGGGGCCGCACAGGATTTCTATATTGGTCTAGACGATTCAGCGGATGACCTTGTTATTGGGTCTGGATCTGTAGTTGGCACAACTCCAGCCATCTCCATCGATGAGAACCAAGCTGTAGTTTTCCCTGCGGCGGCTGTAACAATCGGTGATGGTACGGACGAAGATACTAAGCTGGTTTATAACGGTAATGCCAAGGATTTTTACATTGGATTAGATGACAGTGCCGATAAACTTGTTATAGGAGTGGGGTCTGCCGTAGGTACTAATGGTATCCTTTCTCTTACAGATGATGCGGTAACAGTGGGCGATGGAACTGAAGTCGATGCAAAAATTGTGTATGATGGTCATGCTAAAGATTTTTACATTGCTCTTGATGATAGCGCAGATCAACTCATCATTGGAGAAGGCTCTACCGTAGGAACAAACAATATTCTTTCCATTACGGATGATGCTGTAACAATTGGTGATGGGGCAACGGAAGACACTAAAATTGTCTTTAATGGAAACGCGCAAGATTATTACATAGGACTCGATGATTCGGCTGACGATCTTGTGGTAGGTCTGGGTTCGGCAGTAGGCACAACCCCTGCTTTTTCTATAGACGAAAATCAACTTACTACTTTTGGGAAAGCTGCAATAGGAGCTACTCAAACAGCGTCTATCTCAGGAAACCAAACCTTAAATTTCCAATCGTATCAAAACTTCATTCTTACTTTTACCGGGAATGTTACTTTGGATAATCCTACTACGGAAACAGTGGGACAATCTGGGATTATCGTCATTATTCAAGATGGTACAGGTTCCAGAACTCTTTCCTTGGGAACCGATTATGAAACCGCCGGAGGGTCTGGCCTAACTATATCCACGGCAGCAAGTGCAGTAGATATCATACCATATTTTGTAAAAGCCGCAGATTCTATTCAGTTAGGCGCACCGCAGTTGGCGTTCGCATAATGGTACTCTCTAGTTCACAATGGTGGGCAGCTACAGGTGAGGCTACTTATGTCCCTAAAGGATCTATATGGTTTGATGGGGCTGCTGATTATTTAACAAAAACATTTTCCTCTTCTGCATTAAACACTAAAGGAACCTACTCTTTTTGGATGAAGAGAGGTATGCAGATTCCAGCCACTACAGAAACTTTTCTTTCAATTGGGAGTGGAGGTGGTCCAGGGGCGAATACTTGGTTAAATATCAGATTTCAATCTGGTAATGATATGTGGTGTAATGATTACACTACACTAAGAGCAAGAACGACTAGGGTTTTTCGTGATCCAGCAGCGTGGTTTCACCTAGTTTTTAGAGTTGATACCACACTTGTTACCCCAAGCTCTAGGTTTAGAATCTATGTTAATGGAACAGAAGTTACCTCATATGTGACTGAAAATGATTGGAGTCTAAATGATCAGATTAATTTATCAGGAAATGGTCATCCATTTTTAATAGGTCAATGGAACTCAAGCGAATATTTTAATGGCCGTATATCAGAGTTTATATTTTTAGATGGCTATTCCGCTCCACCTTCTGATTTTGCAACAGAAGATTCAAATGGTGTGTGGATACCAAAAGATCCAACGGATACCGTTACAGATAATAAAGGTACGAATGGTTTCTGGTTAGACTTTGCCTCCTCATCTGATTTAGGTAATGATGTTAGCGGTAATAACCATGATTTTACGGCTACTAGTATGTCTGCTGATAACTGGAGCTATGATCGTCCAGCAGATGATAGTGATACAAAAACAGGAAATATAGGTGTTTGGTCACCAATTGATCATCAAGGCGGTACAGGTTATCTAATTAATATCCTATCCAATGGCAACAGAACGTCAGAAATGCAAGGTTCAGCTACAGCCAATTGGGGTGGCTGTAATCTCCTGACGATAGCTACGAATAGTGGCAAATGGTATGCTGAAGCCTATATTGATTTACGAAGTTCTGGGACTTGGGGAAACAACTATCCCGTATTTGGTTTGGGTGATCCTTCCGTTGATAATGCAGGGAGTAATCTTAGAGGAGCAATAGTTCGTGCTGGTGATGGTTATGGATCTGTAAATGGTTCAACCGCTGCTAGTTATTTATCAGGAGGGTATCCGAATACTAGTGTCTTACAAATCGCTATCGACCATGATAATGGAGCCGTTTATATAGGCTTAAATGATACGTGGGGAAATAGCGCAACAACGGCTGAGATTGAAGGAGGTACTACAACTAATGCTTTAGCAAATACAGGTGGAACAGGCAATGCATTAGCAGCTTGGTCAGCATTGAGTGACGGTACTTATCTTGCAATTGGAGTAGGTTCTTTTGAATCAAAATTAACAATAAGGATTCCAGAAGATGAATGGGATTATACACCACCAACTGGTTTTAAATCTATAGGAACACAGAACCTCCCATCAGTTACAGTAACCAAACCATCAAATAATTTTCTACCCATGATCTATGAAGGTAATGGTGCTAGTCAGCGTGTAGGAAACTTCATACCGTTTACAGACAGTCACACTGTTAATTACTCTGCTAGGTTTGATAAGGGTGACAGTGATCATTTATATTGGACACCCAGCGGTGCTGGCAATGTTCAAGTTTGGACCTTCAGTACTTGGATTAAACGGGGCGATGTAGGCTCTGCACAAATAGGTGTAATAGGTACGTCACCAGATGGTAATAACTTTTTTGATATCAGGTTTAGCGCAGCAGATAAATTAGAAATAGGTCAGTTCTCTACTGCCGCTTACGATTGGCAATATATAACGAACCAGGAGTTTGATGCTACTGGTAATTGGATGAATCTTGTCGTTGCTGTAGATACAACAGCAGGGTCAGGGAGTAGGGTTTTCATCTATATTAACGGCACAAAGGTTACAAATTTCTCTACTGAATCAGAGCCATCAGCGAGCTTTAACACTGATTTCTTAGATGGGAATAAGATCATCGTTGGTGGACGATCTGACGCAGGGTCAATAAATCTACCTTTTGATGGCTACCTTTCTGAAGTTATTGTAGTGGATGGATATCAATTAGCTGCTTCTGTATTTGGTCAGACAGATACCTCAACAAATCGCTGGATTCCTAAAGAAGTTACAGCAGCAACGCTTAATGCGGCTGGTGGTGGTAGTAGTGGTTTTGGAACCAATGGCTTTTATCTGAATATGGCACTTAAAAATGCTTTAGGCACTGATGTATCTGGTAATAGCCCAGCCAATACTTTCGCCATGAATAACATGGACACCACTAACGGTTCCAACCAGATGTACGATACTCCTACGAGGAACCTCCCCGTTATATCCCCTCTTGCTTGGATTAATTCAGGTGCCTGGGATGATTCTAATGTTACAATGTCACAAGGTAATTTAACGGCTGCCCTTACTAATTCTGCAAATGGATCAGTAAGTAGAACTTGGGATAAATGGGCTGTAGATAGTGGTAAATGGTATATTGAAAATACAGTAATAACGTATGCTACTTGGAGTTCTGGAGGACTTGGTATTGTTGGCGCACCTGCCTTTGGCACAAGTGGCAATCCTGCTAATCCATGGCCTAATATAACTCCTGGTGTAAATTATTATACTGATATTAATAGTACCTCTGCTGATTCTGTAAACCGTAGAATAAATGGCAGTGCTGTAGCTTTAGAAAACCCTACACTAGTTAATGGTGATACAATGGCTATCGCTGTTGATTTAGATAGCTCGCCTAAAACTATTAAAATGTATTTTAAAAATGTTCTAAAAGATACGACTACTCTTCCTGATGGTTATGTATGGATGTTTATTACATCATATACAGGCAACGGCACATCAACATATAACTTTGGACAATGGATTAATTTAAATTCTGTTGATATGACTTTAGATAGTGATGCAGGAGGTTATTTCCGATATACGCCTCCGACAGGTTATAAAGCTGTAACCCAAGATAACATGCCAGAAAACACCGCTGGCATTACAGGTCTAGCATGGATCAAGAACCGTGATGATACGGATTTTCATATCTGGTTTGATAGAGCCAGAGGAATTTATAACTATCTCCGTTCAAGTAATGCTAGTGGAAATACTACAGATGGTTATGCCAACCAAGCGAGTTCTAACAATACTGTCCAGAGGTTTTTACAACAGGGTGTTCAAGTAGGACATAATGGATATGTTAATACGTCTGGTGAATCCTTTGTTCTTTGGAACTGGGCTAATGATGGGACATCAACAGGTATAGCAATAGATGAATATTCGTCTGGTGTGCCAACTCTTGCTAGTACTGTCAGAGCTAATACGGATGCTGGTTTCAGTATAGTAACTTATTCAGGAGATAGTGATGCTACTACAAAAGTTGGGCATGGGCTTGGCGTTAAGCCTGATCTAATAATAGTCAAGGGTGTTACCAGAGCGTCAGGAACCGCTGGCTGGTATGTCTATCATAGTTCTGTCGGAGCAACCAAAGCTCTTTGGCTAGACTTAAATAGTGCGGCATATGATGATCCTGGATATTGGGCAGATATAGAGCCTACAAACCAAGTGTGGTCTATGCAAAATAACACAGGAATGAACCAAAGTGGGTCTACTTATGTGGCGTATTGTTGGGCTAGTGTAGATGGCTATTCAAAATTTGGAACCTATGAAGGCAATGGTTCTACTGATGGTACATACGTTCATCTAGGATTTAAACCTGCTTTTGTGATGATCAAAAATATAGATGCAACAGAGGATTGGAAAATATCTGACTTTAAACGTAGTCCCTATAATCCAGTATTAACTCTTTCAAATTTAAATGCTAATACAGATGCGGCTCAAGATACTCCTTCTAACCCCTTAGATTATACAAGTAATGGATTTAAATTAAGAATGTCTAATGCTCCTTGGAATGCTTCTAATACATATGTCTATGCCGCATTTGCTGAAAATCCATTTGGAGGTAGTGGTGTAGGTCAAGCAAAGGCTAGATAAAATGAGATGTATAAAGCAGGGAATGTTTATTATCCTAGAACAAAGAAAGGGATTAACTTATATAAAGAAGCTTTAAGTTGGATATATAAAGCAACTGTATCTGAATTAAATAAACGATATAAATCTAAAAGATTTTATAGAAGGCATAGAAAGTAAAATGAATGGAACCTATAAGTGCTACAATTGCAGCCATAGCCGCCGTAAGAGGGGCAGTTGAAACTGCATCTAATATTAAGGATATAGGAAGTTCTTTAGAAAATTTATTCTCTGAATCAGAAAAAAAAGAAAAGAACCCTAAGAAGAAAGGAAAGAAAAAAGCTAGTACACGTATGCAACAAGTTCTCCGAATGAGATCAGGAGATGAAGGTTATGATGATGAAACTTCAATAAGTGCAGTAGCTAATAAAGTTTTAGAAGATAAACAAAAAGCATTAGCATTAGCAGGATTAGCTAAAGAGGTAGATCGTAAGTGGGGAAGAGGAACGTGGGATGAAATAAAGAAGCAACGTGCTAAACTTATAGCAGAAAAGAAAGCAGCAGATCAATTAATAAAAGAGAATGCATTAAAAAAAGCCAAAGCCAGTAAAATATTTTGGCATAATTTCTGGATTGAGGCAGGTAAAGTAGCAATTATAGTTCTTTTTGTTGGTCTTATTGTAGGATTTGTAATGTGGGCAGCAACGGCTCCTAAGATAAGGTAATAAACGAATGGAATTTGGAGTAAGAGAACTAGTCCAATTTGGGACATTATTAGCGTCTTTAGCAGGAGCTTTTGCAGTTGTTAAATCTCAATTAGCAAGAGTTATACAAGATATTAAAAATATGAATACAGAATTACATGAGTTAAATACTAGACTAGATAAAACAGAAGCAGATTCAGCAGTTATTAAACATCAAAATGAAGTATTTGGAGATATTCTTTCACCTACTAATTTAAAAGATTTAAATAGACAGATAGCTGAATTACAAACAGAGATGAAGGTCGTACATAAAAATTTGGACAAAGTTTATGAAATGCATAATGGGACACATCCACCAATATCTTAAAATTATACTGTTAAGTTTAATTGCTTTTCCAGTATTCGCTGAAGAGACTATTTCAACAGAACCTATTGCAAAAGGAATAATTGTTTCTTCTTGTATTGATTTAGATTCTATTACTCAACTAGCAACTTTAGATAAAAAATCAGAAGAAGAAGCTAAAATGTTATTTAACTATTTAATAATGAATGGAAAGTGTGGTTCATATAATAGGTATGTTCCTGTTTTTTTAGAGAAGTTTGAATTTGCTTATACAGATACGAGTGGATTAGATATAGAAGTTTGGAAACTTCATAAACAAAATATGTGGAGTTTAATTCAAAAAGCTTACGTAAAAAGAATAGGACTAACATTATAAATAAGAAGGGAAAAAGATATGAGTTGGGCAGAAGTAAAAGCAGATCAAGTTATCAAAGTTTATCGTAATGCTAAACCATTAACGATAAATGGAGTACAACATTCTGCAAATGTGTTAGCTAATTGGTCAAATGAACAATTAAGTAAAATTGGTATTTATCCTTATACTGAAATAGCTGAACAATCGGACAGCCGTTTCTATAAGGAAGGAGCAATAACTTATAGCTTTAAAAATAATGAGGCTATAGGAACAATCGGTGCTAAAGATATAGCTATAGATGATATTAAAAAAAGGTATGTCGCACAGGTAAATACTACTTGTTATAATATTTTATGTCAGACTGATTGGTATGTTATTAAGCATACCGAATTAGGTACAGATATTCCATCTAAGATTAAAACTTTTAGAGCAAGTGTAAGAACTAAAGCTAATGAATTAGAAACTTCTATTAATGCTTGTTCTTCTATTGATGATTTCAAAGCTATCTTAGATTTATCTGATTCTGACATTACAGCACCAATAAATGATTGGCCTGAATTAGAAGAAGAAGAATAAGAAAAAAGGAATAATTATTTATGTCATCATCTGACACAAAAATGGTTCCTCTACAATTTCAAGCTGGTATTAATAGGGAACGAACACGCTACTCTTCTAAAGGATATTGGTACGATGGTAATCGTGTTCGCTTTAGAGATGGACAACCTGAAAATATAAGAGGATGGGCTAAGAAAGTTAATGAACAATTCTCTGGTGTAGCTAGAGCTATTACCTCTTGGGCTTCTCTTTCTGGTGCATCATACGCTGCCTTTGCTACAGACCAACTCCTGTATATTTATAATGGTGGTGCTATATATGATGTTACTCCTATAGTTACTGTAGTTTGTGTTAGTAGTAATTCTACTTATAGGTTTGCTGTAAGCTCTGGTTCTAATCGTATTACAGTAGATACACAAGGAACATCTCCTGCCTTTAATACTCTTTCAATTACTCAAAATACACATGTTATTGTAAGTACTTCTGATAATACTAGTATTTCTAATATTCTTTTAAATGGTCAACAGTTTAGAACTTCTGTTATTTTATCTACTGATGGCGATCCTGATTCCAGTACTTTTAGATTAATTTCTACTACTGTAGCTGATGCTACAACTAGTGTTATAACAACTATAACCCGTTTTACATGGCTTCTACAGGCTGGACAACAACAGGCTACAGAAGGATTAGGGTATGGTACATATCTTTATGATGCTGCACGTAAAGTTGCGTTAGCTCCTAATAATGGTTATGGAACACCTGCACCTGTAGGGTCTGGTTTTACAACTAATGCACGTAATTGGTCCTTTACTCTTTGGGGTGAAGATTTAATTGCTAATCCTTATCATGGTAGAATATATCAATGGGTAGAGAATGATGGAACAAATACTAGAGCAGTTGCTATTACTTCTGCGCCTACCGAAAACACAGTAGTTATAGCTGCACCATTAGATCAACGATTAATTGCAGCAGGAACAATGACAGATACTTCTGTATTTGATCCTATGTTTGTTAGGTGGTGTGGTACGCCTGAAGAAGGTGGATTTAATGAATGGGTTGTACGTACTACTAATACGGCTGGAGATGTACGATTAGGGGATGGATCAGAGATACGGGGTGGTGTTTATTCCCGTAATCAAATCCTTCTTTGGACCGATAATGCTCTTTATGGTATGACTGCTACAGGCGGTTCTACCATCTTTACTACTCAACAAATAGGAACTAACTGTGGTTTGGTAGGACTACATGCAGCCGTTGAAGCTGATGGTCGAGCTTATTGGATGA
>VTLG01003964.1_pt1 | contig 68244 bp, 74 predicted proteins | sample 4694571 | NCBI WGS metagenome assembly VTLG01 (sample SAMN12604809, study PRJNA352737) | marine metagenome | biome: ENVO:00000447; feature: ENVO:00000209|ENVO:00000569|ENVO:01000036; material: ENVO:00002151; isolation source: viral sequences binned using virsorter ...
ATATCCGTAGGTTGAATGGCCAAATCAGTGTTGATTTGAACTTTTTTCATTCCATCCTCCTCATTTTCAAGAAGTAAATTAATTAATTTCATGTTTATTTTTTTATATTTGACCCATATCCCCAATATCTTCAGATGAGAAAAGATCTTTTATTGTCAGCCATGTATTACGAGACATTTTAGGAAATACAAAACCTATATTTTCAAAATCCCCAAAATCAAGATCACTTTTTGCTAATTTCGTATAAGCATCTTTTGCATTATAAAATACAATTTGATGATCTTTACCAAACTGGGGGATAAAATTTATCTCACCTTCATTTAATTTATTTTCATCTAAACCAAAAGGTTCACCTAATGTTCCATGTATTACTTCTCTAAAAGTTTTTTGGAATTCTTTTTGTAATAAAGCAATAACAGACTTTGCTAATACAGGATTATTTTTTAATATATCCATTTTTCCATTATTTCCACTATGGTACATAGCACTCATTTTAAAAAAAGCTTCAGGTGAATCTTCAGTTCCATCATCAATTAAATCTATTTGAATAGAAGGAATATCATCCATTTCGTTAGAATCAATTGTTTCTTTTAATAACTTATTTTCTGCTAAATATTTTTTTAAATTAAAGTCATCCATATTATTTTTTATTATAAATATGTAAGAAAATATTGCTATACTGGGTCACCATAAAGGTTATATCGTTTAACTGGTTCAGGTAAGATTTCTTCTTCATCTTTAAGAATAGCGTATAATTTACTATCTAAAGGTGCTAATCTAAATTCAACTTTCATTCCTGTTTTATCAAACCAAGCTTCTAAAGCATCAGTAATAGATGGATGAACTGTTTCTGTTTGATCATCAACTAGAACCCAATTGTCCCCTGGAGGGACACGTTGGGCTATTAGTTGGTTTGTTTCTACAATCTGTGTTTCCATTACATCATCATTGGATTGAACGAATCGTCACTTTTATCCTTATCTTCTGGGTTATCAACAACTGTACATTCAGTTAGCAATATTGTTCCAGCAATTGAAGCAGCATTAAGTAAAGTATTTTTAGTAACTTTATGTGGATCTAAAATACCAGATTCTTTCATATCAACAATCTTACGAGTTTTGATATTATAACCTTTCCAAGAATTTTTCTTTGGATTTTTTAAGTCGTGTTGAGCGACCATTCTAGCATCTGTTTCAGTGTAACCTGCATTCATTAAGATTTGTTCAAATGGTTTACCACAAGCATCATATACTATTTTTTGTCCATATTTAAAATCTTCAGATCTATCATCTTGATTGTTAATATTATCTAGAACATTTTTACGTGCATATAGTAAAGCAATACCTCCTCCAGGAACAACTCCATCTTCAAGAGCACATTGTGTTGCATGTAAAGCATCATCTACTCTATCTTTTTTCTCTTTCATTTCAGCTTCAGTATTTCCACCTACATGAACTAAAGCAACACCACCAATAAATTTAGCTAAACGTTCTTGAAGTTTTTCCATTTCAAATGGAGTTTCTGATAATTCAATTTGGTTAGTTAGATGTTCAACTCTAGCAGTTATTTTATCTACATCACCATTTCCATCTACTATTGTAGTTTTTTCTTTGGTAACTGTAACTGTTCTAGCTTCACCAAACCAATCCCAATTAAATTTATCTAATTTCATTCCTTTTTCTTTATCAAATACAGTTCCACCTGTAAGTGTAGCTATATCTTCTAAGACAAGTTTTCTACGTTCACCAAAATCAGGAGCTTTAACAGCTGCTACTTTTAATGTACCTCTCATTTTATTCACAATAAGTGTAGCTAATGCTTCTCCATCTATATCTTCAGCAATTACTAATAAGGATTTACCTTTAGCAGATACTCCTTCTAATAAAGGAAGTAATTCTTTTACTTGAGTAAATCTATGATCTGCAATTAATATAAATACATCTTGTAAAGTCGTAGACATTGTATTATTATTAGTAACAAAATAAGGTGATTTGTAACCTCTATCAAATTGAATACCTTCAACAACTTCTAAATATGTTTCTCCAGTTTTAGATTCTTCGATGTAAACTACACCTTCACGCCCTACCTTTTCCATAGCACGGGAAATTAATTTACCTACTTCAGGATCATTATTTGCTGAAATTGTAGCAATTTGTTCTAATTGGTCTTCTGATGTTATTTTTTCAGATCCTTCTTTGAGTGATTTGAGTACTTGTTTTACACCTTCATCTATGCCTCTTTTAATTTCAACTGCATTAGCACCATCATTTAAACGGTTTAAACCACCTTTTACTAATTCACGTGCTAATAAAGTTGATGTAGTTGTTCCATCACCCGCATTATCTGAAGTTTTAATAGCTGCTTGTTTTACCATTTGAGCACCTAAATCTTCTATAGGATCTTCAAATGATGAAATTTGTTTAGCTACTGTTACTCCATCTTTTGTACTAAATGGAACCCCATTTTCTGTGTATACTACATTACGTCCATTAGGTCCTAATGTTGTTACTACTGCATCTGCTAGTTTATCGATTCCTACGACAAGTTTTTTTCTAGCGCTTGGTCCAAATTCTATATTCTTACTCATTATTATCGTTTTTAATTCTTGCTAAAATTGTGTTTTCTGATCCAATATAAAGCTCTTCTCCTTTATATTCTAATTTAGTAAAACCCATAGTTGGGAGAATAACTATTTCTCCTTCTTTAACTGTAGTTTCTATAAAATGTCCTGTTGCTGTTGGTTTACCAGGTCCTACTGCTATAACCTCTCCTCTTTCATTTCTATCCTTTCCAGCATCTGGAACAACGATTGAACCATACATGGTTTCTTCTTCTTCAATTGGTCTAACTATGACCGCGTCAAATAAAGCTTCTAAATTCATATTTCTACTTTTTTTAATAATAATTCCATTCCTGTTTTTACTTCATCCCAAGCATCAATATAATCTGAGATGGTTTCAAACTCACCTTGAGTTTTATAAAATTTTCCTTTGGCTACAACTCTTAAAACATTTTGAAATTTAGTATAATAACCTACTGTTTTTTCTACTGTTTTACCTGTTGCTTCTCTCCCAGCAAATCCTCTTGTGGAGACAACTTTTTCTATTAATGTATAACCGTTTGAATCCTTTTTAACATAAAATGGTTCCATTAATGGGTCTCTAATAATACAAACAGATGAGTCGGGTGAATTTTCGTCTTTTGAGGGACGACCTCTACGTTTAATTTTTGTCATAACAAATTTAATATTTAATCCAATGTACGAAAACTATTGCGCTAGAGCACGCTTTTTTTAAAACTTATTAATTAATTGTTACTGTTTTTTTCTTAGCTTCTTCAACTAAGGGGATAAAAATATTTAATAAACCATGTTCTAATTTAGCATCGGTTAAATCTATATCAAATTTAGGAGCTATTTTATATCCTAAACTAAATGATTTTTTAGATAAGCCATGATAAATATAACCTTCAGAAAGTGGTTCTTCAGGTTCTGTTTTGAGATAATGAATTTTTAATTCATTTCCTTCTATATCTATTTTAATATCTTTTTTAGTTAGACCAGTACAGGCTATTTCAAAGTGAAGACCTTGATCATCATAAAAAATATTAAGTGGATGTGGTTGTTTTGAATTTAATGCAGGAGCGAATGCTTCATCTGCTTTGAAAAAATTTCGAAATAAAATATCGAAAGGTGTTAATGGTAATGTACTCATATCATTTGTTTTGTGAGTGCCTAAGCTACTCGGGTTAATTTAAAAATATAACTTGTGCTCTAGCTACAATGTTATTTTCATATACATATGCAAAAAAATCAAAAAGCGCTCTGTTCTTTACGAATTAAAAAATATTCACTTTCACTGTCTTCTGATTTAAAGCATAATTTCATCAATCCTCCATAATTTATACTAATTGTTCCTTCTTCTAAATCTTTATTAGCATTTAAAATATTTTTAAAGCTATCTGAATTAAATGGGATGTTTACATCTGATGGTTGGATTTCTCCATATACTTGATAAGTAATTCTATTATTGTGTCCATCTTCATCTCCAAATGAAAAGATACAAACACTTGTATCATTTAAATCTTTAGTTGGAGTAATAGTCATATTATCTACTCCTTGTAAAGCACTTTTAGCTTTAATTAAATGATCAACAAATTCTCTCTCTAATGGTAAAACAGCATCCCACTCTGGTTCATTTACTGTTCCTGGTTTAGCTATTAATAATGGGTCTGCTAATGCGTATGTTAAATTATATGAATTATCAGCTATGTGTAGTTTTGTATTAATTGATTTTACTTTTTCTAGACTTATTAATAAATCTCCAGAAGTAATATTAATTAAATTTAATAATTTCTTAGTATCAAAAACAGCAAGTTCACAATCTTCAACAGTAAAATTATTATAAGTTAATTTACCAATAATTTCTTTATTTAAAGACATAAAATCAACACTTAACGTATTATCTTTTACAGTCCATTTTACAGATTCAATTTCACCAAGGTGATATTTGTTTATTGCTGATTGTAAAGTTAATTTATTTATCATTATATAAAATTAAAAAATTTCTCTTTATATTTATTTAGGTTTAATGACCATCCTATATCGTCATAAACACCTTCTAATTTATTTCTAATTACACTATCAAATAATCCGTCTCTGTCAATATATTTGTTTATTAACTCAGTTATTGCAGGAGGATCATTATATCCATTATAACCCATTACTTCTATATGATAAGGGTTTGGTTTAAGATACGCAATATACATCTTATCTCCAATAGTAAATTCAGGATATTTTGCTTCAAGCCCTCTATAACGTAAAAAATCATTATAAATTATAGCTGCTTTTGTATTTATAGGGCATTTTTTCTTTAATCTTGAAAATAATTCACCAGCCATAGGTCCACGTTCAATATATTCATCCATTTTTTTAAGACCAGTTGGTTTTAATAACTTGATCCAATCTACGGTTTGCATTGAATTTTTAAAATCCATTACAAATTTATCAATATCTTCTTTTGGTTTACTGAATAGAATACTTTTAATTAATTCTTCTCCAAAATTTCTAAAATATGGAGGGAAATTAGATTTCATAATATCTAATCCTTTCATATCTAATTCTTCTAATTCAACACCTTCTTTATTTACTATATACATTGCATATCTACGCTTACCACTCCAATATGCTTTTTCAGCTATAACTTCTTGTTTTAATACAAAATGATGTCCTTCTTTTATATTAAATAAATCTTGAGAAATATTATTTAAATTTTCATTTGATTTATCTTGTAATTCATCTGTTAATTTAAGTAAACGATTTATTTTATCCTTTCTATTATCTAAATCTAGATCTGGGTTTCTATATTTTAATAAATCAGTCAATTCCATATATAAACTATCAGTATCACTTGCTCTAACAAATTCTGATGGTTCTATTTTTAATTGTTCTGAAATGTATTTATTTACAAATATTATAGATTCTTTAGTTAAACGTTGACCACTATTAGTAATAGAAGCAGAGCATACTTTAAATCCATCAGTAAATCTCCAAGAATTAATGGCATAAGTACCATATAATGCATTTTGAAGAATTTTAAATGCTAATTGGTATAGATCAAATAATTTATAATCTTCCCATTTTTCTTCTTTACCTGCCTTTTTCTTTAGTGCTCTATAATGTTCTCTTTGTTTAAACCAATCTTCTAGTACTTCACAGGAAATAGATTTTTTATCTGTTCGGTAAAATGCTCCACTTGCCGACACAGTCCATTTATTTTCTTCTATAAGTGAAATGAGATCTTTAATATGAATTTGAGCATTTTTTAATCTATAAGTTCTTTTATTCAATTTTTGAATATCAACTATTTCTTCAGGGTCACGTTTTTTGAGTTGTTCTAAAGAATTATATTGTTCATAATTATCTTTAGTAACTATTCTACCCATTAATGTTTCAATACCTAAATTTAGTGATTTGATTATTGATGGATATAGACTAGTAAAATCTAAATCTGAAATATCAGAATATAATCCTGGTTTAGGGTCAAGTAAATATCCTCCAGCATATGATTGTTTTTTTCTAACAGTTTTTATATTACGTTGTCTATAACCTGATTTAGTTTTAATTGTGACTTGGTTTTTATCTATACTATATATAATACCTTCAACTGTTGGTGTGCCACGTTGATGAATTACTAAATCATCTTTAGCTAATTCTCTAATAGATGGATTTATTGTAGTAGGTTTATTTGGTGCTACAATACCTTTCCTTTTTAAGTAAGTTAAAATAGCTCCCTCATTTAACGAAGTATTATAATAAATAGATTCATATGGTGTATGACATAAATGAGATATAAGAATAGTTAATTCAATAAATTTAAGTTTTTCTTCTAATGCTTCAATTATTTCAACATCACGAATATTATAATCAATAAATTTTTCAGGATCTTCTCTAAATAATGTATCTAAATTACCATTATATTCTATTTTACCTAATTTAGCATATTTTTCTCCTATATCACCTAATTTATAACTAGATTCTTCTTTCATAATATACTTCTTAAGAAGTAACATAAAATCTAAACAGTTAACTAATCCTATTTTAATAGGTGAGTTTGGATTATAAGGAGATTCTGTAATTTTACCTACTGGGGATAGTCTATTCACTTCATCTCCTAATCGTTTTTTAATTCTGTAATATAAATAAGGTATATCAAAGAAATCTGAGTTGTATCCTACTACTATTGTTGGGTCCATTTGTTCCCATTTTGATAGGAATTTTCTTATTAATTCATTTTCATTAGAGCAAGGGACAATAACTTTACCTTCAGAAGATAAATCACCTAAATTATCTTCTTTGTCTAAAATAAAACATGTTTTTTCCTTAGTAGAAACATCAATTAAAGCGATTGCGGTAATTTCAGCTTCAGCTTCTTTAATTGTGTATGGAGTTAAAGCACCTAATATTTCAATCTCAATATCTAAATAAACAATATTATGATACGAAGGCATATCATCTGTTTCATAATATAAATCTCGTAATAATACTAATTCTTTATCAATATCTTTTTCATATATGTTTGGATCTTTCCAATCATATTTACCTTTAAATGGAGAACACATTTCCCCAAAGAGGTTTTTATGTTCTCCATACTCATCTAGTTTATAGAGTGTAGGATAATATTGAAAGCAATTTATACCTTTTTTATCATCTCTAAGATAATAATGATATTGATCATCACCCGGAAGTCTGTTATAATAAACAGATTGATACATAACTCTTATTTAAATAAATTTAATCTTCAGTAGATGTTTTTTTCTTCTTAGATGATTTTTTCTTTTTAGTTGTTTTTTCTTCAACAACTTCTAATTGGTTGATAGCACCATTAAGTTCTCCAACTAATTTCATTAAATCCGAATATCTTTGATTTGGATTTGAAGATCTTACTGTTGATTCTAATCTACCTGCTATTTCTTGTAATGTTGATTTATTCATAATTTATATATTATTTAATTCTTCGTTTGTAAAAAATTGTTTTAAATTAGGTCTAAAATAGTTAATTGATTTAAGGACTTTTCTATCTCTTGATCTATAAACTATATAATAATCACCTACTTTTTCATAATGAGTATCTTCACCCACTCTTTTGGCTTCTCTAGAACATGTTTCAATCGCTTCCTCTTCAGTTTTGCAAGCTTTAGACATATTCGACGCTTGTACTTCGAGATACGCTGGCCATATCTTATCCTTAAGGCCATGTAACATAACACCGTTCCCAATGGAAACATAAGCAATATCACACAAAGCATCCAAAACTTCCACGATATCTCCGTTTTCGCAAGCTTCTCTATATTCCTCAAGTTCTTCCAATATGAAATCATATACAAACTGCCATTCCTTTTTATTTGGAATAGTTGGTTTATAATTATTGGGTTTACCAAAGGTATGGTTAAATGTTTCTACTTCATTTACAAAAGGCACATCCGCCTTTATATTTTCTTCAAATGGTATTTCTAATTGCATAACTAATTTGTTTAAAATGGTAATGGTTTATCATGTTTATCGTCCCATTGATCTACAAGAACATCTAATTTTCCTTGAGCATCTGCTATTTTTCCTAAAAGTTTATCCATTTCATCTATGTGTTGTGGATGTTCTCCTATTCCAATAGGACTATCAAAATAAATTTTTAAAGTAGCTGCTGATTCAGCTATTTGTGATTCGTAGCGTTTTACTAACGCTGTATATAACATTTCATCTATATTCATAATTTAAGATATATGGATTAAACTTGACCATAATTCATGAGGTATATCTCCTGAGAATTTACTGTTAGGGTGTAATATAACAGAAACAGCATCATGTGAATGAAGTGATTCTTGGTGTGAACATATTACACGGAAATCTTTGATTCTTTTATCTTCTATTAATTGTTCATATAATAATCGAGCTGCATCTTCAACAAATTTCAAATATGAACCATTTAGTTCAGCAAAAGCCATTTCATCTTCTCTCTTAACAATTACTTGAGTTTCAGTATGTAATGCTTTATCACACATTTCTTTTATATCTTCTATCCAAACCATATCATCAAATTCAATTGATATTCTAGTTACCGATCTTTGTGAGTGTGATACAGTTGCTTTATTTCTATATTTTCTAGCAAATTCAGCTAATTCATATGAACAAGGACATGCTGAAGAATATACAAAATCAAAATGTAATATTTTCTTTAATTCTCCTTTATCATTAAGATCACCTTCTAAGGTTACATCATAATATTGGTAACCTTCTAAACCAGAACGAAGTGAAGGTTGAATAATAGGATATGAAAATTTAAGTGCTATTTTAGCATCAAATGATTTTAATTTGTTTTTATAATTAGAAAGAACTGTTTCTAATTTATCAATACTAAAAATATCATCTTTAAATTCATAAAATGATCTCATAATACGAGACATATTTATTCCTTTTTTATGAGCTTCAAGAGATACAGTACCTGTTACTTTAGTTTCTAATTCAATATCACCACCTTCTCTCTTTTTATATCTTAAAGGTAATCTAAAGTTATGAATCCCTACTTGTTGTATATTTACAGGAGAACCTTGAATTAATGATGAAGGACCATTCTGTAAATCTGGGAAAGTTTCAATGTCTTCTTTAGTTGGGCTATAAAGAACATCATATCTTCTATCAGGTTCATTATATTTTTGTGAATGTTCGTTCTCTTTAGGTTCTTTGTATGATTTTACATCACCCATCCATTCATATTTTTTAACGAATTTTGAATCTGTTTTTTTAATTTTCATTTAATAATTTATTTGTATTAATATAAAAAAATTTAGTTAATTTTCCTAATAATTCTAAATATTTCTTTTGGTTTTAAAGAAATTATACTTTCATAATTTGCAACTATAACATCTAATAAATCAGGATGAGTAAAATTATCAGGACAAAGTCCTATTATGTGTAAAATTTCATGCATTATACCCCTCTCTCAGTGTCAAATGCAATTATATGATCTCTACCTGTCATATTATATCCTTTTTCAGCACATAATTCAAATATTTTAGGATACATTTTAATCAATGTTTCTCTTGTATCACCTGCAGGCATTATAAATGTTTTATGTTTTGGGATATCCATTTCAACTCTAAAATCTTCAATTTCTTGTAAATTTTCTTCTGTACCATCCCAAACTGGTTTATAATGATAATCATGATGAAAATCTAGTGTTTCACGGATTGTATCTTTATTTAATCTTAAACGATTATGTATTTTAATCATTCTTTCATCTACTTCCTTTCCTGCAGGGGTTACTGCTCCAATTTTAGGAACAGAATTTGAAAATTTTGGAGATAAAGATATTAAACCTATTGGAAAATCTGTTTTTACAAAATGAGATCCTTCAGTTTCAATAGTAATATAAATTCCTCTTTCTTGTGCAAAATTAGTTAATTCATTTACTAATTTAGGATGCATTGTAGGGGAACCACCAGTCAACATCATTTCTTTTATATGTGGGTTTTCATCATATATTTTTATAATGTCATTAAATGTAAACGTTCCTTTTTCTGGGTGGATGCTAGTATACCAACTATCACACCATCCTCCTTCTCCAAAATAACATCTATGGGTACAACCTGTTGTTCTAACAGCAATAGTTGGTCTACCAAATCTACTACCTTCTGATTGTACACATCTATATAGTTCTAATATAGGGAGTACTTTATCATAATTTTCTATTCTTCCTAAACTCATTTTATTAATATTTTTGATAGGTATTTTTTATGTATTTTTCTAATTCATCTTCATTTTCAAACCCTCCTTCACGTTTATCTAAAAGTAAATTATCTTTAAGAAAAACTATTGAAGGTAAATTTTCTACATCATAATATACAGCTAAATCTTGATTATCATCTACATCTAGAACTTCGATATTATAAGGTATAGTTAATTTTTTAATAATAGGTTTAAATTCTTCACAGTGGGGACACCAACTTGCTGTAAAACATAAGACCTGTTTCATTTTATTAAAATATATTTAAAATTGGAATGACCAAAAGTTGTGGTTGTATACCAATAATTTGTTTTTCTTTTATTAATCTTCATAATATATTGATGAATTTTTATCGTTTTCAAAACATTCTACCTTTACAACTCTACATCTTCCAGCATCTGTTTTAGATAAAACATCATTAAAATGGTCATAAACTATTTTAGCACAAGATTCAGCACCCATTTTCTCTAAGAAATGTACTTTACATAATCCCATTTGACCCATTTGTTCAAATATATCACGATATGGATCATCTGCTTGAATCAATGTGGTATGATCCCACATATCATTCATCCATGATTTTAAACCATTACCAATAGGTTTATCTTTAAAACCACCATAATCTACAATCCAATTCATATCATCTAATCCCATATTATTATCATCTGGGGTGTTAGATTCAAACCATACTTTAAATTTTAAAGCATAACCATGTAATAATTCACAATGTGAATGTGATGCTTTCCATTGTCTAATGGCAACTGAGTAGTTGTCAAATATTTTTGTTGATTGAAATTTACCCATTATGTTCTTCTAATACTTTTGTTACTGAATTAACTACTGTTTCCCATTCTACAGGACCTGTTTCATCTGCATATGCTACAGGATCAGGTCTTCCTAATTTAAGGAATGCTTCTACTCGTTCAACTGATGAAGCTGATTTGTAATCTGAAAACCAATCTCCTTGGTCAACTAAATCTGCCCAAGGGTATTTAATAAAGATTGGTTTATAACTTGTATTTGTGCGTTTATAAACTTCATCAAAATTTAAACCTAAATCTTCACATAATATTTCTCCATCTTGTAATATAGTAAATTTATCACCTTTAAGATATGGTGTAAAATAACCTACTTTATCTGCTTCCCAATTACCCATTCTAAAAGCAGCATCATCTGCATCTCTAAATTCTTGTCTACAATCAGGGTAAATAGCATGATCACCTGCATGTATTCCTAAAGCAATATTACAATTTTCACCTGTTTTGTTTGCAACAGATAATGCAACTGCTTGTGTAATAGAAGCAAATATTTTATTTCTATTTGGAACAACTGTTGCTTTCATATTATCTTCAGCATAATGTCCTTCAGGTACTTCATCTCCACCATCTACTAATGCAGAATCAAGTAAATCAACTAAACCATCTAATTTAATTACTCTATATCTTAATTTGTTATTAAGTCTAAAATCATTACTACAAATGTAATCAATTAATGATTGAGCACGTTCTAATTCAACTCTATGTTTTTGTCCATAATCAAATGATATTGCTGTTACTGTGTCATATTCTTTTAAACAACGTAACAACAATGTACTGGAATCCATCCCTCCAGATAAGGATACTACTACATGTTTCATATATTTATTTTTTTAAAATGGTAATTCATCGTTATCAACTGGTGCTTCTTTAGTTGTTGGAAATGCAATTCCTTCTCCAAGTAATTTATCTTCTCCAAATACTTTTTTTTCTAATAATTCTAAACGACGTTCTAAATCTCCAAATGTACTTCCTGTATTTGGTTTTTTAAAGAAATTATCAAGAAAATTAACAGGATATGAATAAACAAAACCACAAGGAACAAGTTTTGGATCTACTTCTTGTTTTTGATATTTTATTTCATATTTAATGGCTTTATCCATTACTTTTTTCCCTAATTCACCACCTGCAGCTTTGCCTAGGTATTGATATAAACTTTTATATTCCATAACTTTAATTTTGATTGAAAATACGAAAAATATTTATAATATCCAAATTATAATTCATTTATTTCACGAAATTTTTGAACATTATGTTCTATATAATCTAAATTTTCTTCGATTAATTCTTCACTTATATCTTGATATTTATTCATATCTGCTACAGGTTTTTTAGTTAAACCTAAACCATTATATAAATTTTTATCTATTCCAGCCATTACTGGGTTTGAGGTATCTAAAGATTCAATACATTCAATATTTTTATATAAACCAAATTCAATAGGAGAGGCTGTACCTAATAAATGGACTCTATCATTTGGGGATAAAATATTATCTTTTAATAAATTACTTATAACCATAAATCTACCAATACCTTTTCCAAAATCTTTATTAGGATGAGGACAAACATCATTATAATATGAAGCACCATATGAATAAGCTATCTTTTTATAACGTAAATCTTTATAAACTTTTGTACATAAATAAGCTTCATGTTGAGATTTAGCTTGAACAACAGCTACTTTCATTACACCATCAGGTAACTCTACTTGGGACCAAGACTTTGCATTCCTAGCAGACGCTGAATAGTCTTCCCAAACATCAGGTACTATGAATTCATCAGGAGTAAGTTCATTAATCCAATACATTAAACGTTCTGTATTGTATGCTTCTCCTAGTTCATGTAATGAATTATCCATTACAATATATCTTCCCATTTCTTTAGATTTATAGAAGAAATTTTTATATTCTTCATTTTCATCTAAAAGATGAGGCAAGCAATAATCATAGTCATTGAATTCTCTACTTTGTTCCAAAAGACAGAATGGAACTTCATGTGAAACCTTTATTTTTTTCATATATTGATTTAAAATATTATACGGTGAATATAATAATAATCAAATTATTTTCCAAGCTTTTTAAATAAAAGTTGAAAAGAAATACCATATAATATTCTAGCAGTTATAAAATAAATAATAACATAATTTATATTAAGACAAGGAATAGCTATTAAACATAATCCTACAAATAAGAATAAATTTCTAAATAATTTAAATAAATGCCAACCATCAGTAAGAGATACAAATATTGTTGTTGAACCAGGAAATTTAGGTCCTAATGATGGATCTCCTTTTTTATATTTATTTCTCCATGACAATTGAGGATTCCAAAATTGGTGGTTATATTTTGCAAATGGTGATTTATAATAATGAAATTGTAATGTATCCATTACAGCTTCAGATAAACCAGCAAACATTGTTAAAATTAATCCTATTATTACCACCCTCTACGCTTAACATCTTTTATTACCCAAACTAAAGCAGCTATAAAACCACCATAAACTGCTGTTCCTACAGCAATTTTTAGGTACCAAGAATCTAAATATCCTTCAGTTAACCATTTAGGGTAAGCAATACAAAAATTAAATGCTACTGCTAATCCTACTACGTCTAATATTCTTAAATATTTTGGTTTTTTATTTTTTAAACTCATAATTTATATTTTTATTCACCATCAGGATCATTGTTTGACCATGCTGAGGTATTCATTAGTTCTAATACTTGTTCATGATTCATGGTTACAAAAGGGGTAACACTTCCATCTTCAATAAAAGTAGGTAGATGTCCTTCTGTCCATTTAATAACAAATTGAGTATTATCAAGTTTATATCTCAATGTATCTGCAGAAGTTTCATGTATTTGGGAAAAATCTATATCTCCTAAAAACCCTGAATTAATTATTGCATATTCCAAAATCATTATTTTTTAATAAATATTAAGTTGGCACATCAGTTTCTATATCTCCTGAAGCCATATTGGTCATGGTTAGATTATATGAGCCAATTTGGTCTGTGATAGTTGGGTAAGTATCACCATCACCATTTCTCCACCAATGTGTAGGAGGTGTACTAAATGAAGATAAATTAGTAGGTGCTCCACTATTATATATGTTAACAGCATCAGTAGCAGTTAATTGTGTTCCAACCCAAATAGCCATTTCATCAATATTTCCTTGAAATGGATTATATTGTCCTGTTTTACTTTCTCCTATATATAACTCATCTGAAGCATTTGGGAATGTTGAAAATCCTCCTAAATTATTAGAATTAACTTCATTAACTCCATTCACATATATTTGCCCTTTATCAGCATTACTACTTTGTGATCCATCTAAAGCTATTAAGAGATGATTCCAAGAACCATAAGTTATTGAAGAAATATCTCCTCTTAAAAATACTCCTGAAGTATTTATTGAAACATTAATTCTATTACCTTCATATAAATAACATTCTACTTGTGAATTTGTACCTGTAGAATCTCTACCTATTTGGAAAACATATCTTAGTGTTGAACCTCCAGATATAGGTTTAACCCAAAAACTAAAACTTGCAGCTGAAATTCCATTTAATGAAGTAAAATCACTACCCCCTGCAAGGAAATCATCTGTTCCATCAAAATCTAAGGAATAAACATTTTCAAATGGGGTTGAACTAACTCCTGATAATGCTATAACTCCTAATTTTGTTCCTAATGCCATTGTTTTTTAATTTATTATAAATATTATCTTTTAAGACCAGTTAAATCCTCCATAGGAATATATTGAAAATCAGTTATTATAAACTCACTTGGTTTAAAATTTTTTAATGATATATCATCCATCACAAAATTATTAATAATAACATTCATTTTGATATTTTGGAATTGTTTTAATATTTTTGGATCTGTTATTTTTCTAACTGTTTTCCCATTATAATGGATTTCAATTTTATCTGGTAACCATAATACACTGTATTCCATTATATGTTTGGAAGGGTTTTTCCAAGTCCAATAATGTGATTTATCTCCTAAATTATAATGTTTATCATTATTATCTTTTAAATAAAAATTAGTTTTTGTTCTCCAAAATTTACCAATAAAAAGTTCATGTGGTTTTCCCCAATTAAAATAACTTCCTCTTTTATTAGAATATGCTTCAACAACATCAATTTCAGGAGGCCAAGATTCCCAAGCCCACATCCAAAAAGCAGGCCATAAACTAGGACCTTTAGGTAAAATAGCTTCTATTGAAAAATAACCATACCCAAATCTATTTTGACATGAAACTAAACCAGAACCTATAGGAGAAGTAGTATTTAATTTTTCAAAATATTTTGGATTACTTTGAGTTTTTAAAATTAAAAACCCATTATCATCTATCTCAACAGCTGTGTCATCATACCAACTAATTGATTTTTCTGGATGTATTTGACCCCACCTTTCTTGGGTTATCCAATTATATCCTTTCCAATCGAGTATTTTCATCTTAAACTAATAATTAATTTTCCTGGGTTAGCAAATTCTTCTTGAGCTGTAATGTGATAATCTGTTAATATTTCAGATACAATTTCTTTCATTTTAATACTACGACCTGTTATAATAGATATTTCTGATGTTCTTTTTATAATATGACCACCTATAAATTGATCAACTATTCTATAAACATGTTCATGTTTAAGTCCATGTAAATCTAATGTTTTATTATTAATATTCTTTTGAAAGGTCATCATCATCTTTAGGTAATTGGTTTTTAAGATTTTGTAATTGGATATTTCTTCTTTTTTCTGAAAGACCAGAATTCATTACTTTTTGGATTTGTCTATTGATTTCATCTCTTTTACGTTGAATAGCAGCCTTATCAACTTTAGATTTTATAATTTTTGGTGGTTTAGTTGGGAGAGGTTTTGTTGGAAGTGATTTTTTTGTAATTTTTAATTCTCCATAAATATTTTCTTTTGGTTGTTCTGTTCTTAACGCTTTATTAGCTGATACTAGTAACATAACAGCTAAAGGATCAAAAACAAATATAAATAATAAAATAAACCAATTTACAACTATATCAGTATCTTTTCCTGTTATTTTAGCAACATATTTAAGTGGACCTATTTCAGCAGCAACGTCTGAATTAGTTTCAAGGTCTAATACTTTTAAATCTATTGATGATATTGAATCAGATAATTTTTGTTCTTTTTTAGATAATATATCTCTTCGTGATATTGAATTATCTAATTGTCTTTCTAATGCCCTTCTAGTTGAACCAGAAGTGGTATTAATTATATTACCATTTCTGTCTTTACGTTGAATTTTATTATTAGCTAATCCAGTTGTTAATTCTGTAATGTTTTTATTTAATGATTCTTTTTCAGTGGTTATACTAACCAATTGTTCTTGATATCTTTTTTTCTTGGTTTCTTGAACCATTACCTTTTTTTCTACTTCTTGAACTTTATAAGCTGTTTCTTGATAAGCAGAAACTAAAAAACCATAAATACCTAGTGATGTAATAAACATTAATATTAATACAGCTAATGTAAGGTATGTTTTTCTTATCCAATTAATTACTTTCCAATATTTTTCTAAATATGAAGCTGTAATTAGTTTTGATGCCTCTAATATACCCGCCATTATTATAACGGCTTTAGCTTGAGAGGAAAATAATTTACTTATACCAAACACACTATAATATGCTGCCACTATTGCTAATGACAATGCAGCTATTAATACTAATATAGGAAAAAATTTTTTCATGTAAAAAGATGGAGCCCTAAACGAGCTCCACTAAATTAAATTTAAATTAAGATTTAAAAGCAAGTAAAAATTCTCTTGCTCCTACACCAAATGCAATTCCTGCATATAGTATTTCTCCTTTAATTAATAATCCAACACCTACGGCTCCTGCTAATGCAGCTTTGAACCATGATGAATTTACTATTGATTTTACTTTATCCATATTATTTGGTTTTTGATTTTACTATTTAATGTCTTTTGATTCAAGTAATGTATATGTAAATTTATTACCCCATTCTTCTCTTGCTTTGTGGCATATATCCATAAACTCATCAAAATCATCTGGATCTTGAAATACTTGACATCCTGCTGAATATTTGTTTATATAATTTGATACTCTATAAGCTGAACTTCTATGAATATTGATCCCATAGTATCCTTCTGTTATTGTATCTGCATTATAATCATAAGCATCATCTTTGTCTCCATCTCTATAAACTCTAACTTTACCTGCTCTTTGGCATAATGCTTTATATTTACCATTATGTTTATCAATTTTATAAACACCTGGATATTGTCCGGGTACTAGGATAGCACATCCTTTTTTATTCATAGGATGATTAATCCAATACAATCCTGGATCTGTTGTTGCTTTCCAACAATGAAACTTCCAATTATTATTAACTTTATAAGATACGGTTATATGATCATCATAATGGTTTGTTACTCTACCATCTGTTGAGGAATTTCTAATCCCAACAATGTTAATATCATAATTATCTTGAGTAAACCATTTATATCCTTTTGATAATACAGCGTTTTCTATTTCTTCTCTGCTATAACAATCTTCTTTTTCTTTTAACATAGAAGACCATGTTTGATTTCCCACAACTCCATCTACTGTAAGATTATTTTCTTTTTGATAATTTTTAACAGCTTTTTCTGTTACTGGTCCAAAATCACCATCAACTTTAAGGCCTAAAATTTGTTGAATAAGCTTTACGTGTTCTCCTTGATCACCTTTTTTTAATAACATTATCCTTCTTTTTTATTTTTAGTAGCAAATGATTTTAATACTGAAACTCCTAACATGGCTCCTGAATATATTAATAGGCTATCAAATAAACTTTCATTGATTGTGTAAAAATGTAATCCATCAACAACAAATGCAATACATGCTAAAAATCCAGATAGTACACCTAATGTTCTTTTAGAAGAGTATTTATTATCTATTTTATCTTCTGTAAATATGTCTTTAAAAAATCCCATAATTTTTGATTATAAATATGAAATATCTAAATTATAATATAATCTCGTTATCCAATCGTCATTTCTCATTACTACATTATTTCACAAGCTCCACCAGCACATGCAACTTGATTATTTAAATCTGTTTCATCTGTTGTTTCTTTAATCATGGTTAAATCAATATTATTTAGATGTTTTTCCATTTTTTTATAGGTTTTTTCATCTATATCTTCAAATGGAGCTTGAGTATAACTTCCATTATCATAAGGTAAAACTGATAAACCGTTAAATGTTTTTCTATTTTCCCACATCCATTTTCCTACTTCATCCCATTCTTCTTGTTTAACTGATATAGTAGCAGAAACATTGTTTGTATTATCTCCTTTTCTATGACCTGCTTTTACCCATTCCATATTAAACTTTTTAGTTCTTTCAAGTAAATCAATTGCTGATTCTGTTCTTAAAATTGAATCTTTAGGTGATTTTTGAGGAATAGAAATTACTGCTTGTATAGTTGGTTTAAAGAAATCATCTTCTACTAATTCTGGGTGGTATTTAGCCAGATATTGATATAAAGCTTCATTTTTACCTACTCTCATTCTTCTAATATAAAAATCATTATGCCAAGCATGAATACCAGATGAAGTACCTAATACTAATGAACTAGTACCTGAAGGTTTAACCGTAGTTACTCTAGCTGCTTTATTAATTCCTAAAATATTTGCAATTTCTTCATTAACTCTTTTAGCTTCATCAGCTGCTTCATTTAAATCATATTTTAAAATTGTACCTGATCCAATACCAGTCATACCAACACCTAATAGAGCATCTCTTTCGGTTGTTTTTTGCCATATATCTCTTAAATAATGAAAATCAGTGTAACTAGCTTGTAAAGTACCTAAAAATGCAGCTGCTCTTACTCTAGTGTTTAAATCTTCTTGAGATTCAACATTTGAAACATTTACCTCTGTAAGATTACAAAATTGATAAGGTCTTAAAGCAATTTCACAACATGGGTTTGTTCCCCAATCTTTATCATTTGAGAAATAAATTCCAGGTTCTCCAGAATTACTTGCTACTATTTTTTCCCATAATCCAAAGAAATCTTTCTTTTTTACTTTTGAACGAATAGTAACAGCTGAATTATTTGCTCTACCTCTTTGTGGGTTATTTTCCCACCATTTTCCATATTTACTTGTTAACATTTCTTCATCATGTAAATCAAATAAAGAAATTAATGCTGCTCTTCTAATACCTCCAGACAATACAGCATCCGCAATATGGCAAATAATATCATGTACTTCAATTGGTTTTAATTGATCTCCATCTTCTTTTCTATCTAATACTTTTTGAATTTGAAATAAACATTCTTTTAATGGTTCTGGACCTGGTGCTTTACCTCCTACTGTAATTAATTCTGCTCCTTTTGGTCTAATATCTCTAAAATCAAATTTAGGTCTTGAATTAGAAATACCAAAATAACTTTTCATTAAAACCTTAACGGCATCAGCCCAACCTTCAATTGAATCTCCAACTAAAAATCTTCTTGTTTTTGATGGTTTTTTTATTTCAGGTAATTTTTCAACGTGGTGTTTTTGTACTGAATATCCAACTCCACAACCTGATAAGAGTAAAAACATTGTTTCACTAAATGCTACCCAATTTTCAATTGGCAAATAAGAACAATTAAATATTCTAGAATTATTTATTCCTATTGGTTTTCCAGCAAATTGGAGACTTCTCATAGAAGGAAGTACTTTTTTATCATACACTAACTTATAAAGATCCTCAATTTCATTTTCTAACATAGGGAACTTTTCCTTATGCATGTTTTTATTTCTAGTTACTAATTCTTCCCAAGTTTCTCTTCTTTGCTCTTTAGGCAAATATTTAGAGTACTTGTTATAAACAACGATATCTGAAAATATCTTTTGAGGTAAATCAAGGTTTGTCATAGTTGTGTTTGTTGTTAAGTGTTTAATTCAAAAAATTTAGTTTGTAGTAGCTTTTTATCTAAGCTATCGAAGTTATTATAACCGTTGTTATTATTTGGTATTGGAGTATCCTCATTATCTCCTTCATATTCATCTCCTACTTCAATATTTCCAGTAGATGTGTTTACGTTAGCCTTAAAAGTAAATCCGTCCATTCCGTATCTGTTTTTCATTATATGGAGTCTTCCCGTTCCATTAACTTTGTCTTCTTTTTTTCTAGATAACGACATTGAAAAATCTGTGATCATCAATTTATCATAACTTCCCGCTGCTTTATCACCTTCAATAATGTTATCTTTGGCCCCCGCACGGTTAACTTGAGAAACAGACCAAATTGGGATATCTAATTCTCTAGCTAATCCTTTAATACTAGTATAAATATCATCTATCTCTCCTTTACGATCGACATTTCGTTTCTTTGTTGCAAGAAGATCAATATAATCTATGATTATTAAATCAGGTTTTATACCCAAATCTTGTACTTTCTTAATATGAGATTCCAATGCGTTTGTGGTTGTTTTTCCCGTTGGAAATTCGCGGATTATAAGTTCGCCAGGTAAGTCTGGTGTTAATGCTTCTATCTCTTTTTTATGTTTATCTAAATTATCAACGGGAATTTGTGAAAAAAAAGCATCATATCTTCTGCCGGTGTAGGACTCACTTAATTCTAGTGTATAATGCAAAACATTATAACCCATTTTTACAGCATATCCTCCTATAGCAACTAAAGTCCATGATTTTCCTCCACCAGGATTTCCAAATATTAATCCTAAATCTCCATTACCTAAACCACCTTGAATTAAATTATTTATTGATGACCAAGGAGTTGGGACTGTTTTTCTATGATCTTCTCTATACCTAGATTCAAGATCTTTTTTATATTCATGTCCTATATCTTTATCTTGGCCTGCTTTCATTGCTGATTCAATCATATATTTAATAGAATCATAATCTCCAGCTTTAAGTAAATCTACACTACTTAATAATGCTCTTTTTAATTGTTGATTTTTACAAAATGTTGAAAATTCTTCTCGTACATATTCTAAATCATCAATATCTGCTTTATAAGCTTCACGTAGTTGTTCTTTAACTGATATTTGTAAGACTTCATTATCCATCTTTTTCATTTCAACTTTTAGAACATCCATTGAAACAGTAGTATGATATTTTTGATAGTAATCTAATATTTCATTTATAATCCATTTATGTGCAGGATTTGAAAAATATTCATCACTAAGTATATCATATATGTTTTGAAGAAATGCCTTATGTGTTAATAAGGATGATATAACTTTCATTTGGAAAGCAGGACCATACTCTTCTATTGAACGTAGTGTCATATTTTATAACTTTTATTTTAAAATAATAATAACCTATTTATTCTCCAACAAATCTTGGAAAACATCTTTAACCCAAAATTCTACATTTCTAATTAAACCTCCTAATTTGTCTTTATGATACATTTCAACAAATTGATCAGGATAGAAATTTAATTCAGTGTTATCTACAAAATCTTTAATAAATAATTCATCATACTGGTTTAGCATAGGATTAGCTAAATCCATGACTTTGTATTTTTTCTCTAATTCTTCTGCTTCGTGTAAAACACGAGCATAAATTACATGATCTTCTAATTTTTCTTCACTTATATCTAATATATCATCTAATGATAAATTTTCTTCAAGTAATTCAGGAAAACGTTTATATAATGTTTTAGGACCTAATCCTTTAATTCCTGCTATTTTATCAGAAGAATCTCCCATTAATGTTTTATATAAAAGAAAATTACTAGGAGCAACGCCAAATTTTTCCTTTACAGTATCCTCTGTGTAAAACTCTTTTTGGATTGGTCTGTAAACAATTATTTGTTGATCAATTAATTGTAAGTAGTCTTTATCACTAGATACTATAAAAGCTCTATCTTTTGGATGTTGTGGTAAAACTTTACATAAGTGTGCTATTACATCATCTGCTTCTACTTTATTTAATGTAATTACTTTTACAGGTAAAGTTTTCAGATATTGTATAATTCTTACTATTTGATCTACTTTTGATTCATCTTCTTCTTCTAAATTTTCAAATACTTCCCAATTTGTAACACGACTTATATTTCTTTGAGATTTATATTCAGGGAGTAAATTTTTTCTGTTTGTTGATGAACCAATACCATCAAAAGCGATATAAACTTGTGTTGGTTGAATTTGACGCATTAATGCCCCTAATGATCTAAAAAATCCCCCTAGTCCTCCTACATGCACTCCATCAGGATTAACAGCATTTATTGCACTAAAATTTCTAAAAAATAAATTTAACCCATCAATAAGCATAAATCTTTCATGTTGTTGAGTTTCCTCTGAATTCTCTTGGAGATTATCGAGGAGGTCTTTAAGGTCTTTTTTCATATTATTCGGATGGTTCTGAGGTAAATGATTCAGCGTTAATATTTGTAGTTTCTTCTTCTATTATATTAAAATCTTTACCTCCCAAGATTTCTTGCCATTCTTTAGTATGTGCTTCTTTATATGATTTTAAATCTTTATCATTATCTTGTATAAATCCATGAGGTGTCATTATAATTCTACCTCTAGATTGTATTCCATTAATATGGTTTTTATCAATTTGCAAATTTGTTCGTTTAGCAAATTCAACTTGTTTACCATCTTTAATAGCTTTTAATTTTGAAGTACCAGAGTCAGATATATTTCCAAAGGTTACTACAAATGTAGAATCAAACCACATTGCAAATCCTCCTTTATTCATCATTTTAGGTTGTCCCATAGGAACTACCGGTTTAGCTGCCCATACTTTATTAACACAAACTAATGTGTTCGTGTACTTTGAACTTTCTTTTCGTGATAGTGTAATACGTTGGTTTACATTATTCCCGAATTGAGTTGACATTGCTCCTGCATTCCATTCGTTATTATTCTTATTAGATTTGACAGACATTTCACAAGGAATTGAACCAATTGAATCCCATAAAAATAAAAGATCATATGGTAAGTTTCCTTTTTTCTGTTCATCCATCATATCTAAAATAAACGCAGCAACATCTTCAATTGTATTAATAGTTTCTCTATCTACATAAAGGAAATTACCTTCATAATCTACAAGTTCACCAGTTTCTTCATCAAATATTTCAGTAACTTCTAATCCCATCATTTGAGCATGTTCCCAAGACCATTTCATCTCAGTAATAATAAAGACAGGTAATATTTTACGTTTTTGAGCAGAAACTGCTGCCTCTAATAAGGCAGTAGTCTTGCCGGTATCTGAGTGTCCTCTGAGTAATACTATATGACCCATAGGAATGCCTGGAATTGATGTTACGTTTTGAAATGCTGGAGAAAGTGGGATCCAATCTTGTGATTTAAATTTAACATTTGATGAAAGTCCTTTTTTATTTTTAAAACTTCCTAAATCAAAATTGGATTTTAGTTCCTTATCTACTGCCGCAGACAGTGATTTTCTCTTTCTAGCCATAAAATTTATTTAAAATATTAATTAAAACGGTGAATCTTCATCATCATCAAATAAAGCATCAAATTTATCTGCTTTAGTTGTTTTAGCAGCACCATTATTTGATAAACTATAATTTGATTTTTCTTCTTTTACAACATTTGTTGTAACACCATCTCCACTTTCTTCACCTTCAGGAGTTAACCATTCTTGTAATGATTTTTTAATTTCATCAAATGGTAGTGGTTTATATGTTTCCTTAGGGTTTTGTTGGTTTTCTAACCAACTACTTACACTGTTTGAATCATCAGATAAAGGAGTAACTTTCATAGATGGAGAAATAGTTGTTTTATTGTAAGGTGTTCCTGTAACATCAGGTCCTACAGTATTTAACTTAATATCTCTACCTGTCATAACATCTGTAAAATCACCTACTTCTTCATCAGCAGCCATTTGTAAGAATGCTTCGTAAATTTCTTTACCAAATTCCCACATTTTAACTCCATCACTCTCTTCACCACGAACAATAACAGGAGCAAAAACACGAGTTTTAGGGTCTAGTTTTTTAGCTAAACGCCAGTTTTCTCTATCATTTGTTCCACGTAATTGTTTTGCGAATTCAGCAATAGGATCTTTTTCATTCCAATTTAATGGAGATGCTATAACTCTTCTACTTCCAATACCATAATAAAATTTCATTTCGGTAAATGGATAATCTTTATTGTACTTAAAGGGTACTACTCTAACTGTTTGTTTACCAACAGAAGGTTTAAATCTTCTATTATTGTTGTTACCACCGTTAGGAGTGGTTTTTTGAAACGATTCTAATTTTCGTTTGATCGCATTTAAATCCATAATTTATAACTTATTTAATTGTTTACAACGTTTAATATAATAACTTTATTTTGGGGAGCCAACTATAATTCAACAATCTTGTAGATCTTTGTATTAAGTTGTTTAATTTCATTATGCTGGGTAAGTAAGATACAATTTCTATAGTGTTGCCAATTTATTGGGAATCTTGTATCTACTACTCCACCATTTAATTTTTTAATCAATTCATTTAAAGCATTGATTGTATATAAAGTATTTGATTCTTTTTTTCTATGAACTAAAATAGTATTTTCAGGAATACTATCTACATTATTTTGATCTACATTATAGGTAACAACATATTCATTATTGCTTTTTATATGCAATACAAACATTTTGTTATACATGATAGAATAAGTGTGAGATAGACCTTCGACAAGATCATCCAATTCTTCTAGTGGAGTAAATGTGCAAAAGAGTCTGTTATTCACGGATGATAAATCAATATTTTGTTCGAAATCATATTGATTATACATATGTACAGAAGGTTCTAAAGTATTCATAACTTTTTATTGGAAATTGTAATTTTTCCCTTTTTTAGATTTAATATTTAATTTAAATTTTTTAAATACATTATTAATTTCTTTTAATGTTTCTTCTTCACTTTCATCTACATCGAATAAAAACGAATCGTAAACATAAAGTACGAGTTTAGTATTTTTCCCTCGTAATATTTTAAATATATCCCATAATATAAGAACGTTATTTGCGGTCTCCAAATTTTGTAAAACATAATTTAAAAGCTTTTGTGGATTCATATTATCCATTTTACTTTTTTCAAATCTATATTTCGAAATTGGACACTCAACATATCCCTCGTTCTCAAAACTATGCCATAATTTATCAGTATATACTTTTACTTTTTTAAAGAATTCTAATTCTTCATATTGTTTCCAGATACCACCGTAAATCTGTTTAAAAGTAATTTCCTTAGCTTTTTTATAATCCACTTTATACATTTCAGCAAAGCTAGCATGCACGTCATCGGAATCGAAACTATAATGTAATAAATTAGCAAGCAAAGTAGGATGGTAAGCGCTAATGTCCATTTCGTAAAATAAATCATTGCGCGGTATAAAACATTTTCTTTCTCCATTGTCTTTGTTTAGTGCTGAAAAATTAATACCTCCAAATGTATTGGATGGTCTTGTTGTTGTAGTATTCAAATTATACTTCGTGTATACATATTCTTCTTCATCTCTATCGAAGTATCTCTCAAATTGTTTTTGATTGACTTTTATACCCGATTGTTCAAGTTTGTTAAATACTATTGTTGCTTTGTTGTTATAGAATAAATTAGGATTTCCTAATTCAAAGTTATTAAAGTTTTCATTGCATGTTTCATAGTGTTTTACTATAGGAACTAGCACGTTAACATGAGTACATTTTGGGTATAATTTACGTAAATGTTTAGATGCCATTGTATCTTCTGGTATATACGTAGGAGGATGTGGTGTGGGTTGGTAGACTTGCTTATGAATTAAATAATGTAAAAATTCTTTTTTATCTCTTACATATATTTTTCCTATACTTGCTATTACTTTTTGTAATACATCATTTGAAAAATTTATTGTTTCACTATGTTTTATTGGTATTATATATCCTTTAGTGTCTTCTAATGGTCTTAGATATAGAGCACATATTCTGTTTTGAATTGGATGTAATGTTGGAGATGTGGGTATTACTTCAACATATACCTCTTTGTGGTTTATTTTACAAAATTGGTCTATTTTATCTAAGTCTTCTATAAGCCAAAACATAGATTAAAAATACAAAAAGTATTTCTAATATCCAAATTAATATGAACTTCCCCCAATTGATGGAGATGATTGATTACTTGATGGTGGGGTTGAACCTGTTGAAGATGTTGAAATATCTTTATTTATTGGATATAAATAATCATGAGGTGTAGATATATGAGTAGGTCCTACCATAGGTCCTTTTTCAGGATGAATATGGTATAAACCAATATATTCTTTTTCATCAAATGTTTTATATTCACCTCCAGAAGTAGATAAATTTTCTTTAACCCCTTGGTAAAATTGAAGATAGTTTTTAAAAAGTTTATCAAAATTTCTCCAATTTTTTCCACTCGGATATTTTGAAGAATTTTTTTGAGACAAAGCAAATACCGTTTGAAAATTTGATTGAGAAACAACATCTTGTTTTCCATCAATTACCCATAAAAGAGCTACTTGATCATATAGATCCCAAGCAATACTTTCACTACGCCCTTCTAAAAGATTAAAATCAGTATCTTTTATTTCTTGGTATATATATTCATTATGTTTTTTAGTAAAATATCTAATAATATATCGTTGGTTTTTATCATTTTCTGTTACTGATGGGGAAAATGGAAGGGGTAATGATCTTGGTTTTATTTTATTTGCAATATTTGGAGGTAAAGAAGTAAAAGACGATATATCAATTGTCTTATTATATTGAACTTGGGAAAGGAAAGGATCTTCAATTAATTCTGGAGAAGAAACATCATAATTATTTGGGGAAATATCTAATCGGATTGGTGTTCCTGAATTAGGATTTTTACCTGTGTATTTTAGTCCGGATTTTAATTCCCAGTAATCTCCTATATAATCTTCACCTGTGGTAGTTAAAATATATTCCCCCCCATCAGTATATAAATCGGTAGTTATTTGTGAAGGTGGAAAATACATTTTTTATTATAAATATTTAATTTAAATTGCTTTATTTATATTCATATTATCAGCAGGGTTAGGTGTTGGGGGTGTTGGTGGTGTTGGTTTAGGATTACCTTCAATCATATCAGATAACATTATTGTATAATTAAATGGGGCTACTCTGTTTCCTGTTGAATCTTTTGGGCAACTTTTACTAGTTGTTTGAAGTTTCCATATTGGATCATTTTTAAATTGATTATCATTAGGGGTTGTATTACATGAATATAATACTCCTTGGTTTCCTAAATAAAATCCTCCCTTAGTTATATTTTTTAAAACTTTATAAAAACCAGCCATTCCATTTTTACTTTTAAATACTTGACAACCAGCAGACCAACTACCAACATTACCCCTATTACCAAATCCTCTATGAACTATCATTCCAGGTACATATGTTTTTGTAGGTTGATATTCAAATTTTTCTCCTACTTTACTTATAGTTTTTTTAGGTACTTGTACTTTATGATCTATAGAAACAGGTCTTAAAGCAGGGCCTAACCAAGTCCCCTTAAAATTTCTATGTTCGGTTATATAATATAATTGTTTAAATTGTTGGGGAGCAAGAAGTCTTCCTTGTGAATTACCTTTCCCTTTTCCAGGATCAGCAGAAATTGATGTCTTAAATACTCTCTTTTTTCCACCTAATTTATATGCTATAACCATTAAATCATCAAATTTATTAGTAAATATACCATCTGTAACTTTATTTCTAATACATAAAATATTAGGACCTTCCTCATCCCATATACCTTTTGAAGTTGTTTGTTGAGGATTATCTTTTTGTATTAATGTAAAATTATGAGTAGTAACAGCTTTTCTTAATCTATCATAAGTTGCTTCGTTATCGTCTATATTTAAACCTTGTATAGCTCCATCAGAAGCGGCATCGTAAATTGCACCACCATCTGCACCTCCTGTATTTGGTGCAGTAACAGTTTCTGAGGTTATTGTACTAGTTTCTACTTTAACAGCATCTACAGCTTCAACCTTTTCTAAATCTTCTACAGATTTAGGAACAGCAATAGTTGTAACTTTAGTAGTCCAATCATTGTTTGATATACTATGATCAACTCCTTTAGTTATAAATTCTAAAGTTTTAGGATAGTTGTCTGGTAAGAATTCTGTATTTGTTTTAATTCCACTATATATTTTTACTCCTGAAAGTCCATCCATAGTAAGGGACATTTCAAAAGGGATAAAACCTACACTAGGAGAACCAGCTAGTGTATTTTTATATTTTATAGCTTCATGTTTAGCATATATGTTTTGAAATGTTCTAACATTTTTTGATTCAGCACCAGGATCAAATCTCCAAAGTGGGAAAAAAGGAGTTACAACTTTACCAGCATCAAACCAATTTCTAGTTTCATATGACTCAGCATCTGGTTTAAATTGTTTTACAAATTGTGAAATATTTCCAAATGATGGGTCTGTTTGTTTATCATATCCATAAAAAGATGCTGGTTTTTCTGCTATACTAGTAACAAATTTTTGTTCATCAGTAAGAGTTAAATCTGGATTTTTTGAGAATTTTTTTGCAGATTCTTTTAATTTTTCTATTTTTTCTGTTACTTTTTCTCCTGTTACCCCTGAATGTATAAGTTTGTTTATTTCATTTCTATACCATATAGTAACTTTATGATTTTTAATATCTTCTGGGGAGTCTTTGGGGGTTGAGCGTTCATAAACTGTTGCAAATCTATTTATTTTTCCCACATTAAATCTTGAAAAAGATGTAGCATCTATACTTGGTGAAGAACCTTTAGCAGTAGCCCCAATAGTAATCATTGCCGCCATTTCTTTTGTTATTTTAGTAGAAATATTTACATCTCTAATAAAACTTGCTTGATCATATGGTATACTACCTTTTCTTTTATATCCATATAATTGAAATACAGCATCTTCATCTGGTTTAGGAATTGGAAGGTCTAAATATTTTAATAATTTATTTTTTCCTGAGAAATTGGTACTATCTACAATTCTTATATCATTTGTAAGTTCATCAACAATAGGTTCTAAATTATTTATAGAACCAAAGGCTTCGTTTATATCAGTACATATAGTTTTTAAAAAACCATATAAATCTATTCTTGTTTCATTATTATCATTTGCACTAATAGGAATTTTATCTAGTATATATGTTCCTCTAACATATATGTTTCTAGCATCTATATAGTTTACTCCAGCCCCTGTTTTTATAGCTTCATTAAGTCCATAATATACATTTTTAGTAGCTAGAGATATATTATCACTTACTTTTAATACTGTTGGAACATCTTTTCCATCAACTTTTTTTTCATATATTGTATCAAAATTATGATTAGGATTATGAATTATAAATTTAGAAGGTCGATAAGAAAGAGTTAAATTTGTTTGATCTGGAACATACATTGGGATTGGTTCTGTAAGTATATGGCATATTCCATTTTGGGTTTTTCCATTTTTAGGTATTCCACCTTGGTTAATAATTTCAAATAAATGTTCTAATCTAATATATGAAAACATTTCTTTTGGTTCAAAATCTGGGGTTTTATCATCATCTACAGTATCTTCTGGGGTGTACCAAAGAAAAAAAGCATCATGGTTAGTTTCATTTTCATATGCTTTTTCAACCCCATCTCTATTCCTATTTTCATTTTTTCTCCCAAGGAAAGTTCTTCCAACATATTTACCTCTTGGTTGAGCATTTAGTGCTATTGTATTAGAAAAAGAGATTGGTTGGGGTATATAACCATTTCTTATAGATTTTGTCCATAAAGGGAATGAAATTTTAACATTAAATGTTTCAGTGTCATAAGCCCAGTCTGTATTTGCTGTAAAAAGTCCACCTCCAACTCCTCCACCAACACCTACAGCACCTGCAACCACTAAAGTACCTCCACCAGTAAGTACAGCAGTTGTAGCTATAGCTAAACCTGTTATTACACCACCAATAACTTTAAACCAATTTAATGATTTTTGATTATATAATTGTCCATTACTTAATGCATATCCACATATTTGAACATTATAGACGTATTCACTGATTCTATCTTTTACAGGGACTAAATCTACTTCATATGGGTATGGTGTTTCTGATTCTTCTCCATCATCACTTATTATTGGTTTTGCACCAAATTTAATACCTGTTGGTGTTAAAATATTTTCAAAATCTACAACTTCTTTTAAATAAGGATCAGTAGCTATAGAATTGAAATATTGTTGTAATGTAATTCTTGATCCTTTACTATACAAACCTAATGAGGGAACAGTTCTTAATGATTCTATTACATCACCATGAGAAATTAATTTTAAATTAATATCATATGTTCCATCTTTATTAAAATCCCATTTAAAATTAGTTACTTTTCCAAAAAACGCATCGTAATTACCATGATAACGTTTTCTTAAATCTTCTATTTCTACTAACCAATATAAATAATCAACATCTTCTTTTTGAAACCATTGTTCTTCTACTAAAGTAGTTTCAACTTTTTCAACTTTTCCTTTATGAGGATATAAATTCCATCCCCACTCTAATAACATATCATATCCTAATCTTAAATATAATTCATCTATGATTTGAAATTGTCTTTTGGAATTAGCTTTTATCTTTATATTAGCTTCTCTAATTGAACCTCTTTCTTTTGATCTAATATCAGCACTAATAATACCAGGCATAGGAACTATACCATAATCTTTATCTGAAGTGTCATATGCTTTACGTTTTCCTATTCCAGAAGGCATTACTCCTGTGGACTTAGTTTTAACTTCTGTCCTTTCTATATGCATTTTATCAAATTCATCATCACTGATTGAAAATGATGTTTGACCATTAAATAAAACATAATTCATTGGAAATTCAAGACCATTTCCAAATACACTTCCAGGTTTAGTTGCTGGGTCTGGGTTATTTTCTAGGAAAACACCTGATGCTAATTTAAGAAAAGAATTTTTATTATTTAAATAATTGACATCTTTAATATCCCTATTAAATTTTCCTTGAAGTTTTTGTCGTTCTTTTATTTGGTCACTGACCCATCGATTTAACGGTTCTCCTACAATTCCAGCCATAACAATTATTTTTTAATATCCACTACTATTCCCAGGACTTATATTATTAGTATTTGAATCTATAGTGTCAATACTAGTTTTATTTAAATTAATAAATTTACCTAATGTATCCACGTAATTTGCAGGAATTCTTACATATGATCCTGTTGGGGGAAATAAACTATCACCAGCTACACCATCATTTGCAGTAGCTATTATCCACCATAATGTAGGATCTCCATAATATGATTGAGCTAATTTATCATATCTATCAGTAGCATTACATAATATATATAAATCATCTAAAGTAGGTGGAATTTCAGGGTATTTAACTAAATTATACATTCTAGTTCCAGTAGATGTTTTTTTAATTGGTATATATGAGTATCTATTTGCCATTTATTACTTATTTCTTATAATAGGTTTAAATTGGATTGTTTGTACTGGTTTCCCTCCTACATTTACAATACCTGAATATGGATCGAGTCGATCTTCACGTGTCCCTGCTCTAATATTATTGAGATCATCTGTTCCTCTAAATTCTTCTACTTTTGGTAGATTATAAGCACATACATTTTTATCTGATTGTAATACTATGTGACCTGATTTAACTTTGTTTTGTATTTCTGGGGAATCTATGGGGGTAGCATCAGATGCTATACCTGTATTTATTGCTCCAGGGTCAGCACAATATTTAACTATTTTTTGTTGTATTGTACTACATATACTATCATCAGGAATTAAAGTAAATTTATATTCTGAATCATTTTTATAACGTGAAATAGCTACACCTTCCTCATCTCTTTTATAATTAGATGTTGGAACACCATTAATTTTTTCTTGGTTACAATATCTTATATTTACCTTTTGAGGAGGCATTTTACATAATCTTTGAGAATGAACATATCTTGATTCTTCACCATTAACAACATATATTTCATTTGGATCTTTTTTTAAGTAATTTAATGCTTTTTTATTAAGACATGCTTTAATTTCTGCAGGTGGGCATTTTTTTAGTTCATCACAATTTTTCATTTGACTAGTAATAAACCTACGACTAAGTCCTCCTTTACTGTTAAATTGTGGAACAAAATCGTAAATTGGAGTAAAACTAAACCCAGTTACTTTAATCATCATTGGTAATTCATCTCTTACTCTAGCACCTTCTCCTATAGTTAGTTCCCAAGATGATTCTTCGGGAACATCATATGTAAATGAATTAATAATTCCATATTGTTCTCTAACATATCCACCAACTGTTAATTTAGCTATATTTCCAGCCATATATCCAGCTGCTGTATATGTAGGAGCAACAGATGAAGCTAACGTATTAAGTTTTTCATAAATACCACACATTTCTGCTTGAGAGTGAGCAACAACTGTAAAAGCCATCGATATATCTCTACTAAACCCATCATATTTTTTAAATGATTCTCCTCTACCCATATAGGTAATATCTTTCCATTTTGAATTATATGCATCTGAAAAAGAATCAATATATGATCTAAAATTCATATATCTTGCTTTAAGTCCTGGGTCTGTTGGGTCAATTATTCCTATTCTAAAATGGACAAAGTCATTTGCTTCTTTTGAATATCTTCCTTCTCCTCTTTTTCTTAAATGATGTTTTTTTCCTCCATAAGATCTAGATCCCATTACTTTATCTAATACATCATTGTAACTACCATCCTTTTTTCCAGGATCTCCAGTATGTACTCTTTCTTCATGTTTTACAATAAGGAAAGGTTGCCTAAAACAGTTTGCTACTTTTTTTAATTGTAATTCTTCAGTTCTTGTTTTACTATATGCAGGATGAAGTATTTCACCTTCAGGATCCATAGCCTCCCTTTCAAAATTATTATCTATCTTTTGAGTAATAGATTTTTGATCCATTGTAAGATAAGGAAGGAAATTTTCTGGATATCCTGGGGTGGGTAATTCTGTATTAGTTTTATAATATACAATACCTTGGGCAAAATCAAGAGGGTTATGAGGTGTTTTTAATGGACCAAATGTTGATTTATATTTAGAATTTACATCTAATGATACCGCTCCTAATCCTGTTGTAAATCCTGGGTTTACTGTATAAGGGGTAGAATTTCTTATTAACTGATTAATCTCATCTTGTGTAGGAGGGATTGAAGGGAATGATGTTTGTGGGGGATTTTGAATTAAATCACTTCCTTTATATGGAATAAATCCAGGATTAACTACAAAAGCCTGTGAATCTATTATTTTTTGATTTATCTGGTCTTGGTTAAATGTATTAACAAGTTGATTACTACCAACTTTAACATTAACAGTATCAGGATTACCTGTTTTACTTATAGGATCATATGTAGATGCTCTATTAGCCCAAGGTTGGAGATTGGATGTGTTGTTATATGAAGATAAATAATCATCTATTCCAAAAAATGGTGATTGGATTTCTGAAAGAGGAAGACCATTTATATTAGCATAAGTTTTAGAAACTGATTGTTCATATATATTTGGGGTACTATATTTTACTATTGGTCTAGAATAATTATATCCTCCACCTTCTTTTCTATAAGGATCTATTCTATTAACACCTGTTCTTAATGGGGTTTGACCATCATTTGAAGTAGCAAATGATATTCTAGTACTCCCTATTCCTACTATAGATCCAGGACCACCATTATATTGACTAATAGTACCTACTTCTTTAGGAGTTATTGGATTAGCTAAATTAAGTCCTTTTGTTTCCCATAATTGAAGTAATCTATTATCAAGACCCATTGACGTTTCTAAAAACGTCATACTTCCATAATCTCCAAAAGTAATATCCTCAGGAGGAACTAAATTAGCTATTGGATCAAATTTTTTAGGGGGAGAATCTGGGGATTGGTTTTGTATATTTAAATGGTTAGGAGGGAGATAATAAGGAGACTTATTATTTTTTCTTAAATTATTATCATATGCTACTTTTTCATATTTGTTTAAAGAAGCATTTGGAAATTTTCCTGTTGGATCAAGCCCTAATAAATTGTTATGAATACCTAAATAACCTTCTCCAGCTTGTAGCATAGTAGATAATGGTGTATAAACACCAGCATTTACTGCTCCACCTAAATATCCTTTACCAAAAGATGCTTCTGTTTTAGGAGAAACTCTTGATAATACATTTTGTTTTAATGTAAATAAAAGACCACTAGGATTTTTTAAATTAAATAAATATTTTGTTAATCTTAAAACATCATCAACTGCATTAACAGGAGCTAATAATCCTCCTCTTAATAAACCATCTCCATCAATAGCACCTAAAAAAGGTTGTTGTTTTTCAGGTATGGGTTTTTTTATAAATGGCTGTCCACTATCACCACCACCAGGTCTATCTTGACCATATCTTAGTGATTTAAGTGAGGTTTCACCATTCTTTAACTTGAATAAAAGACCCATAAATTAAAAGACCTTATGAAGGAAGATTATCTGAATATTTTGGAGGTGTAATTCCATCCATATCTAATGAAGATGGTTGTGGATATCCTGGTAATCCTGGTGTTCCATTAATTGAATATTCAAGATGTAATTTTGAATCAGGTGTATCTTGGTTGGAAATTGGTGGGGTTTGACCATCGTATTGGCTTAGGTTAGACCCTTCTGTAGTTAATTTATCTAAAAGTCCCATAGTAATTGATTTTTATTATAAATATTATTGATTAATGTTTTTATTATAATATATTATTTAACATTGAATACGCTAGTACTTGTAGCTGTCCCAAAAGAATCATAATTAACATTTTGTCCTGCTCTAACCAAAGCAATTAATTCTCTTTGTCCCCTTAAATTTTGTTCTTGTAATGCTTCACTTCTATTCATTGCTGGTTTTGGTGGTTTTGGATCTCTTGATGAAAATTTAAAAGGTTCTTGTTTTTCTGGTTGGGATGATTTTCCAGGGTCATCCATAGTATCATTTTTAAATAGATCAGTTCCTGCTATAACAGAATCTTTATTATTTAAATGAAATGCACCTTCATCTGTAACAAGAGTACGTTTTCCATATCCCGTTGGGCTAGAAAATAAATCATCGGCAGTCATAGCTTTAATCGCTGCATACCCAGCAGCGGCTGCTGCAACTGCTACTGCTACTCCCACACCAAAAGTTACAGCTGCGTTTGTTGCCATAGCAGCAGACATAATACCCATTTGTAACATTAATTGAGTAGTCAAAGCTCCAATAGTACCAAGAATACCTGCTTTACCTGCAGCTTCAAGTGCGATTTGGGCTACTTTCATTCCCTTTATAATCCCATTATATACTGCTATGCCCTTAGTAATAGCATAAATAGATCCAGCTGTTATAGCTATAATCCCCATTGCCTTTTGCCACCCATTTAAACTTTCTATATCTCCTGATAAAATACCACTTATTCCAGTAAATGCATCAACTATAGGACTCATTAATATTGGTATAAGTTGTAGAGCAGGTATTAATAAATCTATTATAGGAGAAACCATAGCTAAAATAGGTTCAGCTATTCTTACAAAAATTTCTTGTAATTTTTCAACAGCTTGAGCCATTCTTTTTTGTACAGACAATTGTTGAGTCATATTATCAAGTTGACCTTCTTCAAGCATTTTAGCAGCAGCTGCAACACCATGTTTTTTCTTATATGCTTCGTATGCTTCTCTTTCTTTATCATTTAATCTTCCTCCTACAGATTCTAAAGCTTTTTGTTCTACTAACATATCAGCCATTTCCTCTCTGGTCATTCCTGCAGCTTTAGCCATGGCTTCTTGTTGGATTCGATTTCTACTTTGGAACTCTTCTATTCCTCCTACTTGAGCTGCTATCTCTTCAGCCATCCCCGCTAAATCATTATCTAATGCAAGTGATCTTGCTTTTTCAAAATTAAGGGATTTACCAGTTAAAAGTTCAGCTTGTAATTCATCTTCAATACTAGATTCAAAATCTAACATTTTACTAGCAATTCCATTTAATTTCTCCATCTCTAAACCAACGGCTTTAACTCTAACCATTTGTTCAGCTAATGCTTCAGCTCCTCCTTTAATAGATAATTTTGTAGCATTTGATAATTTACCCATATCTGCCATTAACTGTTTAGTGTTAATAGCAACTCCTTTTTGGTAAGTCATTATTTTAGCAGCAGCTTGGAATTTTTGTACATTGCCTTTTAATTCACCCCCAGTAGCCATGGTAAATTTTTGCATGGACATGATTTGTTCATTAGTCATGCCTGCTTGTTCTCTTAATTTAGTAAAAGTTGCTAAAGTTTCTTCAGATAATTCACCATTAGTTCCTAAAGACTGGTTGACAAAGGTTAAAGATTCTTGTAAACCTCTTACATTAAGAGCAACATCTCCAGAGTTATCAGCCATTCGGCCTAATTCTTTTCTGGTTTGTAATGCTTGAGAATATGTCATATTCATATTCTTAGCTAAATCACCAGCACCAGAATCTGCTTTTTTAAATGCTTTAATAAATTGATTAAGCAACATAGCAAATATAGCTGCAGGATCAAGTAAATTTTTCATAAAAGAAGCACCCATAGATTTTAATCCTTCTTTCATAATAGTAAATTTACTATTAGATCCTGAGAGTTCTTTATTTGATTGTTTTAATAGTTCTAATTCTTTTTGGAGTTCTTTCTTGGTTTCTCCTGTGGCTTTGGTTATAAGTTTTTCTAGTGATTCTTCTTTTTTCTTACCATCAACAATTTTTTTAGCTAACTCATTCATTTTATCTTTAGCCTCATCTAATCCTAATCTACTAGCTAATTTCCCAAATCCAGCTTTTTGTAAACCTTCTTGAAGACCTTCAACAGCAGCTCCACTTAACCCCATAGCATCCTTTAAATCCATAGACCTTTGTTCAGCTTCATCTAAAGAACTATTTAACATACCTAAAGCAGCATTTTCTTGATCTAATGCATCAACAACACCTGAATGGGTTTGGACATTTTGTTGGAGTAATTTTTCAGTTCGTGCAAGTTGTTGTGATAATTCTTTTTGTTTTTGAAATTCAGCACTTGTTAATGAAGAAACTCTTAATTTCTCATCTAAAATAGCTTTTTCACTTGAAAGTGAATTTCGGCGATTTTCTAATTCTTCTTTTTCTACTTGAAGGGTTAATTGGGTTGTTTTTAACCCATTTACTTGTTCTTTTGTTTGTTGTCTTAATTTTTGTATTTGTTTTGTAGTTAAATCAGTAATTCCCTTTTGATAGTTAGATATCTGTTGGGCTATACTACTAAGTCCTCTAAAAGCACCAGCAGCTTTATTTACTCCTGATTGAGTATTTTTAATTTCTCCTGCTAATTGGCTGAATTGGGATACAAGGTAATCTGAGTCTTGTCCAATTTTATAAAATTGTTGTTCAAGATTTTCAAAAAGTTCATTAATGGCCCCTGCATTTTCTTTAATTGGTTGTAGATTAACAGTATCAATATTTTTACCTAATTGTTTAGATAAAAATTCAATCCTCTTAAGCTTTTTTTCAAGATCAGCAATTTTTTTATTTAAATTGTCAGCCATTAATATAAATATTTATTATAAATATTAAAAATTAAAATTTTATTTATATTTAATAGGTTTTCTATTAGGTTGGGGATTCTTTAAAAATTCAGGAGCTTTTACTTTTCCATCTGCACCAATTACAGTTTTAGAACCTTTATTATTTGAATTTTTCATTTGTTTTTTTTCTTCATCATAATGATTTTGAATTTCATTAAAAGTAAATTTACGAAGCCAAATTGGCATGTTATATATAGTATGCCAGTCATACCCACCATTACCATGAAATACTATTTGATGAATTTGTCTAAAAAGAGAATTTCTAGCTTCAGGAGCTATATCATACGTCAGGCCAAAAAAAGTTAAGTCCAATTGGAATGTTGACTTTGTCGTATTCCCCATCGGGAAAAAAAGTTAAATCAACGTCTGGTTGAATTTCTTTAATATGTTCTCTTAGGGCTCGTGAATCTTTGGCTAAAAGATAATTATCAACAAAATCTCTTATATCTTTAGGTTCTCTTTTACCTTCTACTGAAGTTATTAAATGTTTTAATCTAGTAGTTAGGGAAGGGTCATTATTTTTATTTATTTTTTTTAATCCTTCTAGTTCACGAGTAATATTTTGTTCATCTTTATGAGTAAGAAATTTAAAAGTAATTTTATTTTTAGAATGAGGTAAAATAAATGAAAATTCATTAACTCTATTTTGGAATAATTCTTCTTTTATTTCTTTGTTTTCAATTACGCTTAAATCAACTTCTTGTTCTTCTCCTAAATAAGTAAATTTATATTTACTTCCATATCCTAACACACGAGATGCTACCATAATAGCATTTTTATCACCTATTAAAAGATCATTATAATTTATTTTAGAAACTATTAATGATTTCATTAATTTATCTAAAACAATACCATCTTTAATGTAAGATTGATTAGTAAGAATATCTTCTTCCTTAGCAGTCATGTATTTAATTTCAACTGTTCCTTTTGCTAATTCAGATTCTTCGGCGTAAAGTAAACCTTTTGACGGTAGTTCGATTGTTTCCGTTGGTAACTTAAATTCACTCATAAATTTTTATTTTAATAACTTTGTTTTTATATACATATATTAAAGAGCAGAAATATTATCACTCTTTACAAAAAATCCTCTAACTCCAGGAACTTTTTTAACATCTTCTATAACATCTTCCATTTTATCTCTAGAAAAACCACCTTTAGTAATCCAAGGATGACCATCTACTTTAATTGTTAATGTAGATTGGAATTTTGATTTATCTTGATCAGCATAAGCCATTGGTTCTTCTGATCCTACAATTGTTACTCCAGCTAATGATCTGATGTCTGATAGAATTTCTGTTTGGTTTCTATCATTAATATCAGTAACTAATGTACCAATCATTTTAAATTTATCTTGGTATTCATTTAAAGAATTTTTTAATTCTTCTTTAATAAGAGATCTTAATTGGGTTAGTTTCATTTCTATAGTATATGTTATAAATATATTACTATCTAATAAGAGTAACGTGTCCTTGTTTTTTAATTTTTTTAGGGCTATCTGTTAAACTAAATTTCATTACCCAAGTATAAACTCCTTCTTGACATGGTTTATTATCATAAGTTCCATCCCATTTAGCATTAGGGTTCTTAGATTCCCATATGATTCCTCCCCATCTATTTAATATTATTAATGAAAATGAGTTTTCATCGTATCCTGCAGTAAATACAGGACCCCATTCTTCATTATCTGAATCACCATCCGGTGTAAAAGTGTTAGGTATCCAATAAACTAAATTATCACATTGTTTAATCGTGATAGTATATGTAACTTCATTACTAGGGCAGGGTCCATCGTATCTTATAGCAGATAACACGTATGTACCTGAATCAGACCATGTAATTGAAATTTCATTACCTGTATAAAAATCATTTACTCCATTACCTGTTAAAGTCCATTCTGTTGTTCCTATTCCTGTATAAGGAGCCCAATAATTAAATTCCTTTTTATCTCCACACAGTTCTATTTCTTGTTGAGAATAAGACCAACTTGATAAAAATAATAATATGTAGAGTAATTTTTTCATTAGTTATGTTGTATTGGAGATAATACTGGTTGTGTACTAACACCTATATTTATCGTAGAAACAAATGTACATCCTCCATCTGTGTAAGTATATGTTATAGTGTGTCCTCCTGCTCCTGCTACGTTAGGGCAAAAATCACCACCAACAACTCCAGTTCCACTAAATACACCTCCAGGTGGATTAGCTACTAAAGGCACACAAGGATCTGTTTCACAAAATGGTCCTAATGCATTTATTGTTGGAGTAACATCATAAATAAACACATCTAATACACTTGGTGCACTTAAACATCCACTAGCATTTGTTGCGTCTACAGTCACTGCTCCTACGATTAATCCTGGGTTAGCTGCTGACCAATCTACTGTTATTTGGTTTGTTCCTTGACCTGCTGTAATAACTCCAGGAGCTAAAATTGTCCAATTATAAACATAACCAGGTGCATTTGATACTTGATAAATTGAACCCGATGTTTGATAACATACTGTATCAGGGTTTACTGTAGTTAATTGGGAATAACTTAAAAATGTTATTAAAAAGAATAATAATGAGAGGGTTTTTTTCATAGCTTTTATTTTAATTATGACTTATTGGCCCCAATGGTGGTAGGGGGTTAGGGTTTATATTTCCGTTGTAAATATTAAAAGGGTTTGGTGTGCAAGAAACATTTGTAAAACTTCCCCAATTACCATCTCCTCCAGCAGTAACTACTATTGTTAGATCTAAAGGGTTACATGAATTAACTACTGTTATATCAAAACAAAATGACCATATACAAGTTTCTCCAAAATCTCCCCAATCATCACCAGCATCATTATTCCAAAAAGCAGGATTACCATATTCATAAAACCATCCAGGTCCTACTATATTTCCAGTATTTAATGATGTTGTAGTTAAAGACCATATCCATTGACCATCAGCAGGTGTTTCATTACAATCTGAAGGTGGTGTTCCAGGGGTTAAATTTGTCCAACCTGCACCTAAAGTTATTGAAAATCCTTCTAACCATTCTGATGCTACAGCAGGACTAAAATTCCAACCATTCATTGTATAACAAACAGTTACAACTGTTCCAGGAGAATATCCTGCAGCAGGTGGGGGTGGGGTTAAAGTAAAAGATTCAGTTCCATTACACGGTTGTGAATAGAAAAAGTTAATTAAAAATATAAAAAATAATGTTTTTAAAAACTTCATATTATGTAATATATAACTAATAATTTAATTCTCCAAAGAAGAAAACAAAAGCTCCTACATAATTGTGGAGCTCTTGTAACTAATCAAAATATTTTATTCTAGTAATTCAAGATACAATAGTCTGGTTGTACTTCTACTGAAATATTTACTGCAGCTCCATCATCATCCCAACTGTAATCTCCAAAATTAACACTAGTAATCATAGCTCCTTTTATGATCCATTCAGAAACTACATCACCAACAGGACCTAAAGCATTAAATGTTAAATCTTTCTTATAGAAATCAGAATAACCATCTCTACCTGTTACTGACTCATGTCCTAAACGTACCCATTCCATTATAGCTTGAGCTCCAGATGGAGTAATTGCTTCATATAATGTAAATGTAATTGGTTGCCATATTGTTTTACCTTTTACATAACGTTGAACATTGATATGGTTAAGGGCAACAGCTGATTGTTGTAATGATACTGCAGATACACCTTTTACTAAATATGATGGGATACCATCCATATAGACGATAAACCTATTAGTCATTCTAGGTTCAAATGCTGTGTAGAAAATCTCGTTTGGGTTTAATATTGCCATTTTCTTTTATTTTATTTTCTTGGTTTTATTATAAATATTTTATTTTTCTATCTTTTAACTAGGGAATTCAGCTCCTGTAGGCATTAATATAAAATCTATAGAAATGAATTCTGCTGTTCTAGTTGGTTGGATGTAAATTTGACCAATTAATTGGTTTCTATCTATTACATCAGGTCCATTATTAGAATCATCCATTAATACTTTAAAGGCATATAAACCTTGTTTTTGTTGAACTCTTTCTAAATATGGTGTTACTTTTGCAACAAATGATTGTCTAGTAGCAATTGTATTTTGTTCAAATACTATTTGATCTGCTAATTGACCTATATAATTTTTTAGAGCAATTACTAAACGTCTTACATTTACTCTATCTAGAGCAGATGCTTCTTTTTGTAATGTTTTTTGTCCAAATACAACAACACCTTCTCTTGATAATGTAGCTAATGGATTAACATTTGCTTCATATAAATCATCTTTATTTTTCTGAGTTAATTTATATTTAGCTTGTAATACTGTATTTAATCCACCACGGTTAATACCTGCTGGTGCGAACCATGGAGCAGCTACTTTATCATTGAATGCATAAACACCTGGTATTACTGTTGAAGCTGGTACCCATACTTGTTTTCCTGTTCCTGGGTCTTGTATTTTAACCCATGGGAAATATGAAGCAGCAAATGATGTATCTCTTGTATTTGCTTGATTAATAGCTTCTGGAATACTTGCACTATATGTTACTAAATCAGGGACATATAAATAATCTCCTCTAGCAATTGTATTTGTTATAATAGTAGTAATAGTTGATGTATGAGTATCATCTAACAATCCAGGGGTAAATAATACATTATATTGATAAGCATCTTTATTTTTAAGAATATTTAAAGCATTAGTATAATCACTTACTCCTACTCCTTGGGTTTGAGCAGCTATATTTTCATACATGTTAGCTCCTGGGATTACATCCCCTGAAGCACCTCCAAATACACCTGAACCAGTTTGTGGGATAGAGCTAGTAAATTCATTTTTAGGTTGACCTGTTGCATCTAAATAATTAGGAGTTTTACTATTAACTGCACTTACTCTAACATATCTTGAATTATTTGGATAATCTCCAGTAGTAACAACTTGTTCATTAGTTGAATCATAAGTTGTTGTTTGATCTCCAATTACTTTAGCAATATATCTTGTTGATTCAGGATCTAAATTTACTTTATTCCATGATTCAAGAATTATTTTTTTATCTTGAGTATCATTTCCTTGTCTAATTATTAAACTGAAATCACCTGAAGAGGTACTACTTGCTATTATTTCAAATCTAAGATTATCTTTTGATCCTGAAGTTAGGACACCATTAGAATAATACGAACTTCCTGTGGTGTCATTATCCATAATAATACCTTCAGCAATAGTTTCTAGAACAAATGGACTTGTTCCAGCATAATCTATATTATAAAAACTACCACTAACATCACCTGATCCTGTTGGTATTGCTGATGATGAAGCTGGAGCATATGTTCCACTTACTATTCTAGTTACTAATAATGATTCTCCTCCATAATTAAAATAACTATAAGCTGATATAGAAGTTAAGAAAGAAAAAGTATTACTAGCACTTTGAAAAGTATCTCCAAAGATACTTACATAATCACTATAAGAAGTTACTAGTGTTGGTCTTTCAACAGGTCCTTTTACTGTAGGTCCTATAATAGCAGCGCCAGCTTGTACTGGTTGTGCTGTTAAAAATGTATTGTCTATTTCATTTAATGTTACTCCGGGAGAGATAGAGAAATTTGCCATTTTATGTTTTTATTATAAATATTATTATCTTTTTATAAAATTAAATATTACGAAGGGAAAGTTGCTCCCGTTGGTAATACATTAAAGTCTAGAATTATAAATTCTGCAGTTCTTGTTGGTTGTAAATAAATAGCTCCTATTAATTCGTTATTATCTATTGTAGTAGGAGTATTATTACTTTCATCCATAACAACTCTAAATTGGGTTAAACCTTGTCTTTGTTGTACTGATGATAAATATGGGTTAACTTGTGCTAAAAAGTTATTTCTTGTAATTTCATTATTAGGTTCAAATACTAAAGTATCTGCTACTTGAGAAATAAATGATTTTAACTCAATTAATAAACGTCTTACGTTTATACGATCTAAAGCACTTCTTTTCTTTTGTAATGTTTTCTGTCCAAATACTGTAACTCCTGAACCTTGGAATGTTGCTATTGGATTAACATTACCTTTATATAAATCATCTCTTGTATTCTTAGATAATTGTCTTTCAGCTCTTACAGCAGTTCCTATAACTCCTCTATTTACACCTGCTGGTGCTATCCAAGGATCAGATACAGAATCACTAAATGCATATACCCCCGGTATTAAAGTTGAAGGTGGAACCCAAACTTGATTACCATTATTAGGATTAAGAGTCATAATCCAAGGATAATAAGAGGCAGCATATGATGTATCTCTTGTAGCTGCTGCTACTAATGAAGTATTGACTGATGCTCCATACCCAACATTATCTAAAACAACCATTGTATCTCCTCTATCTTGAGCATTAGAAATAAGATTACTTAATTCTGAAACATGTGTAGGGAAACTAGAATTGTCTATTAATCCAGGAACAGTAATAAAATTATATTGGAATGCATCTTTATTTTTCAACAAATTTATTGAAATTGTGTAATCACTAGCTTGAAGACCTTGAGTATTTGTGTTAGAAATATTTTCATAATAGTTATCTCCAGATCCTGAAATATTTCCTGTAGCTCCATCAAATATACCATTAGATGCTGTTGGTAATGAGGCGGTAAATTCTGGTTTTGGTTGACTGTTATTATCTAAATATTCTGGTGTTTTTGCATTAACACTTTTTACTCTAACGTATCTTGAATTATTTACAAAACTACCTACAGCTTGAACATAGTAGTCACCTCCATCTTGCTGTACTGTTGGTTTTGAATTCCCAATTCTTTTTTCTATATAATTTGGTTGTGTTGGATCTAAAGATAAATTATCAAATCTTTCTACAATAGAAGGAGAAGCTGTTAAGTCATTTCCTTGTCTTATTAATAATGAAAATGTTCCTGTATTTACATCTGTACCTATTATTTGCCATCTTAAATTATCTGCTGTACCTGAGGATAATTTTCCATCAGAACCTACAGATCCTGAGCTATTCATTATTATTCCTTCTGAAAGTGTTTCTAATGAAAATGCTTCTGTGTTAGTACCTCCACCTAAATAATATGTACTTCCTGAAACATATGGAATTGAATTACCTAATAATCCATTAGATCCAGTATAAGTAAAAGTTAAATTTGTTGAAGCAGCACTTGAACTAATTAAATTTAAAGAAGAACTATAAGGGGCAATTGAACTACTAGTATTAATAGCTACAGAAGCTGATATAGTTGTATTCGCCACAGATGAACCTGAGGTAACATATATTATAGTTGATGTATTTGTTCCTACTGGGGAAGCAGGGCTTCCTGAAATTTGTATTGTTATTCCATTTATACTAAAAGATCCAGATGGGTGGAATGGATTCATGTCTATAGTAGCAGAAGCATTAGTGACACCTATATGGGTAGGGATAGTAGAAGAAGTAGCAGGGGTAAAAGAACCACTTACTACTCTAGTTACTAACATAGAAGTTCCTCCTTGTTGAAAATAGTTATATACTGAAATTGATGTTAAATATGATATTATTTCACCACCACTTATAAAAGTAGCTCCAAATTTATTTTGATAATCACTATATGTAGTGCATATTGTAGGAATTCCTACTGGTCCTTTAACAGTTGGTCCTATTATAGCAGCACCTGCTTGTATAGGTTGTTCTGTAATGAAGGATTGGTCATTCTCTATAGCTAATACACCAGGTGATACAAGAGTTTCATTCATCTGTTAAAAAATTTAATTTTATTATAAATATGGCGCATTTTTAATTAGATTAATCTAATTTAGTAAAATCTCCACTTTTTGGATTAAGATTTATTTTTCCATATTTTTTAAATATAGATTCAGTAAATTCTTTTTCCTTTTTCTCAACATCACTTAAAAAATCTTTAGCTTGTTTATAGCGCTTTTCTAATTGAATTTTTATCATTTCAATTTCACCTAATTCTAAGACTAATGATTGTGTTTGAGATTGAATTTCTTTCAAAATCTTTTTTTCTTCTTCATTAATAGATTTTGGATTTTCCATAACTCTTTCTGTTGTTGTAACTGTTTCCATATTTTATTTGTTATAAATATATTATAATAATAATTTCTTAAAATCCCAAATATTTAATTAATTATCCTAAATCACCAATTAAATCAAATTCATCTGTTCCTACTTTCTTAAGGGTAGCTCCTGAAAATTGTCCTGCTAATTTCATTTTACCACTTTTGGAATTTAATGTTATTGAAGAACTTCCTGTTTCAAATAATAAATACCCTGCAGAAGATGTTTGAAAAAACTCAAATTCTGTTCCTACAGGTATAGGTACATTAGCATTTGTTTGAATAGAACATGTAACATTACCTCCAGTCCTAAAATAATATCCTGCATTATCAGCACTAGCTGAAAAATTAATAGCTGATGAGGTGATTGGTCTTTGTAGATTAGTTAAATTTGAGCCATCCCCACTAAAATATGCAGCTGATGCTGTTCCATCTGTACTAATATTACCATTTACCTCTAAACCAGTACCATTTAAAAGTTTTAAATCTGTACTTGTTAATCTAGATACAATAGTATTTGAACCTGCTTTTTGTAATGCATATTCAATTATTCCATCTTCAGTAGTATCACTAGCATCTGAAATTTTTCCAGTTATTTTAGCATATACTACTTCTTGTTCATTATCATTTTCTCCTTTAAATTTTATTTGACCTAAATAATCTCCATCATCAGGGGATGCACTATTTCTTTTAAGGGTAATAACAGGACCTGCAGTGCTTGAATCTTCTGTGGTTGTAATTAATATACTATCTTCTAAAGTAGTATTAGTTAGAGTAGCTTGATGGAATGATCCATGACCAAATGATGCTGTAACTGTTGAAGAACCTGATAGGTGTTGGTTAACTTCGATAGGAGTACTTGCATGTGTTAATAATGGTGTTGAAATATATCCAGCAGCTGTAAATCTATTTGCATAAAAATTACCACTTGAACTTATATCACTAGATGCTGTTATTGGTTGTTGAAAAATTACTCCATCTCCAATAGTAATAGGTGAATGTCCTTCTAATCTACTAAATGAACCAGTAGTACCTCTTACTGTACTTCCTGTAAAAAAACTTGATGATATTAAGGGGGCTTGAATAATAGTTCCTGCTGCTTTTGTTACATATAATGAACCTGAAAGTAATACAGATTGAGATATTTCAACTTCATTTCCAATAGCAATGGAATTTTTAGGTGATCCTGCACTTCCTACTCCTATTGTAAAAGCATAATTTGCAGGTTGATTATAACGTCCTAAAGATGTTTGATAATCTGATGAAGCCGTTACACCATATCCTAAAGCAATAGAATAATCACCTTCAGCTGTAGAAAAAATACCTCCAGCAAAAGAAGCAGCTCCTGAAGCTATAGTACCTATTCCTTGAGCATGGGCGTATATACCACTAGCAATATTACTACCTCCTTCAGCATGAGAATAATTTCCTGAAGATGTTGTTTGGTAACCTTCAGCATGAGATCCTGTACCTGAAGCTAATGAACTTGATCCTTTAGCATGAGAATATTCTCCAGATGCTTCATTAAAACGACCCTCAGCATGAGAATAATTTCCTGAAGCTGTTGTGTAAAATCCTTCAGCATGAGATGCTGTAGCTGAAGCTAAGGTAGAATAACCTTCTGCATGAGCATATGGGCTAGTTGTTTTTGTAGCAAATCCTTCAACATGTGAAAATGATGAAGATGCTTCAGTAGCATATCCTTCAGCATGTGCTGCTATACCATATGCTTTTGTAGTATATCCTTCAGCATGAGCTGCAGCTGCGACTCCACCCCCAGCAGGCCATCCAACACTAGATGCTGTTGTTTGATATCCTTCAGCATGATCAGCAGTTCCTGCTGCATAAGTAAGTCCTCCCTCAGCATGGGATGCAATTCCTAAAGCTTGGGTTGATGACCCTTCAGCATGAGATGAATTACCAGATGCTACTACACTTGTTCCTTGTTCTAAACTTTGTGATAAGTAATTAAACTTAAATGAACTTGTTGCTTGAAATGCACTTGCACTATTAAATTGAATTTCATAATTATTACCTGCAACACTAGCACCTCCACCAACTACATTTTGAGCCCAAGAAGCAGTACCATTTAAACTACCTGTAAATCCTCCAGTTGATGTAATTGAACCAGATACAGTTGTATTTCCTATTAATGTTGTACTTCCTGTTACTGTTAATGAACCTGATATAGTTGTATTTCCTAAAGATCCAGTATTGATACTTCCCCCACCTACAGCACTTGAAGCAGTATAAAATAATTGGCCTGAGGTTGTATCATATGTAATAACATTTGTTTGGGATGTTGTTGATAATCCATTAAGTAAAACAGATCCAGTTATTGTCATAGATCCAGATAATGTAATATCATACGCATCTGTACCTAAAAAAGCATCTATAGATTGAGTAACATGCCAAGGTCTAACAATTTGTAAAGTTGATATACCTGTTTTGGATAAAATTTTAGCCATTATGTAGTTTTATTTATAAATATTATAGAAATTATGTTATTTTCCTTGTCCTTTTTTAGGTTTAACATAATTTTTACTATGTTTGCTCTTACTGTGTTTAGATTTCGAATGAACTCCTTTTCTTTTTATTTTTACTTTTCCTTGTAACGCTGCCATAATTAAGGTCTATTTAATTTTTTATTTAATTCTTCAACTGAATGGACCATTTCTGCTTCTATAACAATTTGAGCTTTACTATTATATTTTTTAAATGATCTTATTTCTTTTTGTATAGCATCTGGAATTATATGTCCTAATAAGTTAATAGTAAAATTTGATTTAGCTATTCTATCTTGACCTACTACTAATTCTAAAGGAGTAGCATATGAATCAATAGATGCTTTAAATTTAAATCTTTCTGGGTTTCCCCAATATGAATCAGAAGCATAATTAACAGCTTCTATTATTTTATTAAGTTGACTTACATAATATGTTTGAATAGTACAATTATAAGTTAATTTAACATAATCTGGGATTACATTTAATATAAATTGTTCTACTGGTTTTCTATTGGTTAAAACTGAAAAATTATCATATGCATTTTTAGAGTTATATACTTTTTTCCAACTTGAATATAAATGAGGAGTATTAGCATCTAACTTATTTCCATAAGATCTAACTTTTTCCATATTATCACGTTTAAACATAATAATAGGAGACATTATTTTTCCTTGTTTATCTCTTAAATACCCATCTTTTTGAGATGATTTCCATCTTTCAGGAGAACCATAAATAATTGGAACAGCTAATCTTTCATTATTTTGATATACTGTAGGTTTAATTACATTTTCAAAATAGTATAATATAGCTTCATCTATATCTTGTAAACCAACTGTAAATGGTTTTGTTGTATCGTTTTTAAATGATAATTGTTCTGAACGGTTAAATCCAACCCCATTTTGTTCTTTCTCTGTAAATTGAGTGAATTGAGAAGTATCATTAGGATTACCATATGATTCTCCAGTTTCAGGGAATATATAAGGTTCAACAGTATCGTTAAATATCTGTCTTTGAGATTTAGGAGTGGGTTTTTTATTTTTAGCCATACTATTATAAATATGAATTGATAATAAATATTAGAAATATTTATCATAAAACACACTAATGAGTAAAAAATTAAAAAAATTAGAGATTCAAAAAATATTACAAGAATATTCTTTTTTAAGAATTGATGATGAATATAAAAAAACTTTAAAAGAAGAACACATTAGTGATTTTTTAAAACAAGCAGGTATTCATAAAGAAGATAATGAAAATGAACCAGAACCTAAACCTGCAGAATTTAAAAAAGAAGAAAAAGCTATAGAAGATAAAGAAATTAGTAAATATTCTAAACTAAAAATTAAAGGTATATTTCGTGAAATTGTTAAATTAACTCATCCAGATAAAACAGATTCAGAAGAGTTAAATGAAATATATGTTGAAGCTAAAAAAGCTAAAGAAAAAAATGATTTATTAGAATTATATTTTATTTGTGGTAAATTAAATATTGATGTTGATTTAGATGAATTAGATATAAAATCATTAAATAAAATAATTGAAAAGAAAAAAGAATCCCTAATACAATTTGAAAAATCATGGATATGGGCTTGGGCTAATGCTAAATCAGATGAAGAAAGAGATACACTAGTTAAAAAATTTAATAAAAATAGAAAATAAAAAAGGGACTCCGAAGAGTCCCCCTTATTAGTTAATCTATGATAAATAAAATTTATATTTTATTATAATTTAGATTTTAATCCTACTCAGGAGCTACTAATGTAGCGATATTAGCTAAAGTAGCTTTAATACCATATACCATTAATCTCTCACCAGCAGCTGGAGCTTCCGCTTCTTCTTCTTCACCTCTTAACCAAGTGAATCCATCAGCACTGTCTTCTCCTATTATTGAGAAATCAATTCCTTCCTCAAGTGCAACACCGTTGAACATGATTACAGGAGATCCTAACATTAATGGAGCGTCAAACAAGAATGCAGTTGCTTCACCATCTGGTTGAGCTGTTTGAGTTTGCTTCTTAGCGTATACTGTTTTAAGGATTGTCATTGCAGCATTGTGACCATCAACTACTTCTTTAAGTGAGTCAGCCATTTCTGCATCACTGTTTGCTAATAAACTAGCAACGTTAGTAGTTAATACTTCTTCAGCAGCTTCAGCTCTTGCAGTTTCAGCAGCGATTGCAGCAGCGTTTGCTTCTTCAGCTTCAGTAGCTCTTGAAGTTTCAGCCTCTAATGCAGCGTCGTTAGATGCTTCATATTCTGATAAATCAGAAGCAACAGCAGCGATAGCAGCGTCAGCATCACTTTCGTTTTGATCAACGTCAGCTTGAAGTGCAGTAATTGCAGCTCCTCTTGCAGCCGTTTCAGCAGCGATTGCAGCGTCAGCATCAGCTTCGTTTTGGTCAACGTCAGCTTGTAATGCAGCGATTGCAGCATCAGCATCTGATTCATTTTGATCAACATCAGCTTGAACAGCAGCTACAGCAGCATTGTTAGAAAGTACATATGCAGCGAAAGCTTCATCATTTTCAGTATCAACAGAGTTGATTAAAGTAACGATTTCAGCAAAGCTATCTTTATCAGCAGAAGATGCTTCTAAAATTGCATCGATTCTTCCAGTTTCAGTTGCTAAAGCAGCGTCATTAGAAGTTTCATAAGATGCTAAATCAGCAGCAACAGCAGCAGTTGCAGCAGCAGCAGTTGAAGCATTAGAAGCCATTGTAGACTCGATAGATTCAGAAAGTGAAGTTCTTGCAGCAGAAGCAGCAGAGAAATCAGCGTCAGTAGAAGCTATTTCAGCAGCTAATGCAGCATCATTAGATGTTTCATAAGATGCTAAATCAGCAGCAACAGCAGCGATTGCAGCGTCAGCGTCAGCTTCATTTTGATCAACGTCAGCTTGAATAGCATTTCTTGCAGCTAAAGCAGCAGCGAAATCAGCATTAGTAGCAGCGATCTCAGCAGCTAAAGCAGCATCGTTAGATGCTTCATATTCTGATAAGTCAGAAGCAACAGCAGCGATTGCAGCGTCAGCGTCAGATTCATTACCGTCTACGTCAGCTTGTAATGCAGCAACAGCAGCATTGTTAGAAAGAACGTAAGCAGCAAATGCTTCATCGTTTTCAGTATCAACAGAGTTGATTAATGTTACGATTTCAGCAAATGAATCTTTATCAGCATCAGCAGCTAATAATACAGCGTCCATTCTAGCTTCATCAGTTTCCATTCTAGAAGCAACAGAAGATGAAAGTGCAGTATCAGCAGCAGCTCTTGCAGCAGCTTCAGCAGCGATAGCAGCGTCAGCATCAGCTTCGTTTTGATCAACGTCAGCTTGTAATGCAGCGATTGCAGAATCAGCATCAGCTTCGTTTTGATCAACGTCAGCTTGTAATGCAGTGATTGCAGCTTCTCTTGCTTCAGTTTCAGCAGTATCAGCAGCAGCTCTTGCAGCAGCTTCGGCCGCAATGGCGGCATCGGCATCAGCTTCGTTACCATCAACATCAGACTGTACAGCGGCAATTGCAGCCGTTACGCCTTCAGCGTATTGAGAAGCAGCTAAATCAGTCTGCTTGTCAACTTTAATTAGGGTTTTAGCCATTTTAAATTGGTTTTAAAAGTTAATAAATAAATAAAAGGTGAATCTATATTATCTGTTAAATAACAAATTTTTAAGATTCTTTATAGCATTTGTAAAAGCTAAAGGTTCGCAAGAACCTGTTCCTGTTAAATATTCATCTACATTTGATAGTAATTCGGGCGAGGATCCAAACAAGAAAGTAGATTTTTTTGTCGACTTTTCTACTTTAAAGTTATGCCCTTTCATTTTGAGATAGGATGTTAAATATAAATCTGAAGTTTTGTAAATGTTGTCAGAGTTCATAATTTTTCTTTTTATTCTTTTTATTCTTTTTATTATACGTATACTATTTTAATAAGTAAGTTACAAAAAAAATGGGTAAATATTATAAAAAATTTTCAAAATCGAGTTCTGGGTATGGGATCGAATGGTAGGTAAGATCTGTTATATTTCAGTAATATATATTTAGATACTTTCAGGGATTTTAATAAACATCGCATCCCATATTAATAATTATGGGAATTGAGGATCAAAATCAGGATTTAAAGGATCATTAAAAGGATTATAATCTTGACGGGTATAATCACTTAAAGGGTTATAGTCAGGGTGGTTAGGATCAGTTAAAGGATCACGGTAATCATGATTATGAGGATCATAAAGAGGATTATAATCAGGGAGAGAATAATCACTTACAGGATCATATAGGGGGTGATCAGGGTCAGTTAAACGATCATAATATTCTTCTTCTTCTTCATCCCAGAAATTTTCAAAATCAAATTCATCATTAGGGTCAAATTCATCTCCTATTTGGAAACTACCACTTGAATCAAATTTTTGGAAGAAATCATCAGGTAAAGTATGAAGTTCTTCATTATAAAAATCTTCTTGAATGTAATTTCCTTGTTCATCAAACATAGGAATATCATAAACATCTACAAATGTTTCTATATATGGTGTATAGTAATAAGTACAAAGTAATTTATCACTACCAGAAGGAGCCATTTTTAATGTAAGAATATTACCATGTATTACATAATCACAACCATCTCCATCTTGCAAAACACCATTTAAAAATAAATGTTCACTATTAAATTCAGGAGGATTCATTAAACGGAATCTTTTATTTATTCCATTTTTTATACCTTCAGGAATTTCTTTATCTGAAAATACTCTTGTATGAGGTTGGATTTCATTTCTTAATCTAAAAAATTCACCTTCGGCAAATTCATCAAGTTCTGAAGGTAACATTGCAGCTTCTACTGTATTAACCATGTCTAATAAAGCATCTCCTCCAATATCTCTTGGTCTGGCTAGTTTTTTTCTAACAACTATACCAGCAGCATCAAGTTTTTGTGTTGGAGAAAATTCAGCCATTATATCCTTTCTTTAGTTATTTGTACTCTATCAGCAGATGTATAATGTGTTTTACAAATTATAGAAACATCCATACCGAATCCTTCTAATCCTGGATTTAATGGGTTAATATTATATGGATATCTTGGATCTTTACCAGCAAATAATTGATTATTTATTACTGTGTCTACTTCAAAATAATCTTCATAATACATTATAATATCTCCTACTTCAGGCACAGTACTAGAATCAACTAAATCATCTTTAAGGAATTTAAATGTTACTTCACGAGAATATTCTTCACCAAATTCATTAGTTGGTTGTTCCATTTCACCTCTATCAATTAAACAATTTAATAATATAGGATCGTGATAATACCTTGCTCCTGCTGCTTCACCATATATATTTACTCTAGTTTCGGCTATTTTTAATTTATATACAGCACATTGTTGGGTAATAATATCACCTAATAATTCTCTATTTAAATGTCTAAATAGTGATGCGTCCCTTATAGATCCAAATAATGCCATATTATCCTATAAAAATATTCATTGGGGCTTGACCCATTGTTTTATTTTGTTGTTCAGCTTCGTTTGCCTTTTTTTCTAATAATTTTTCTCTAGATGTTGATTCTAAATAAGTTCTTAATTTTTCAATTAATCTTTCTTTTTCACTAGTAGCAGCCGCTATTAAAGCATCTTGATTTAATGTCATATCTGCTCCAGGAATAGGTACTGTAGAGTATTTACCTCTAACATATCCTAAAATTTCTTTAGTTAATGCTAATGCATATTCAAACACCCATTGACGACCTATTGAATTAATTTTATTATAATTTGGGTTTTCAAAAGGAACATTTGAAACATTAGTTATAATTTCTTTTCCAAATCTATCAACATATGGTTGATTTCTATCTTCCAATTTAATGTATTGAAACCATAAATGATCCATTCCACTTGTTCTAGGAATAGGAAATATTTTTAATTGGTTATTTATTAATTCAAAAGTATATTGTGCTTTTCTAATTTGATCGTTGAACTCTATTTGTTGAATAACTTGTAAATCATAATTTATAGGCATTAACATAAAATTAATAGCAGGTGAATATCCTCCCCAACCAAAATTATCTAACATTTGCATCATACCTGTACCTGAACCAACATAAGGATCAAAATATCTATTTATTGCAGGGGGTGCTTCGTAATATATTCTTTTTATTTCAATTCCTCCTTCAATTCCGTTATCTATAGCCCATTGAGTTAAATCATAGCATTGTTGATTAGGTTCTAATTTAAGTGAACCACTATAATATGTTACATTACCTCCAGCTCCTGCTTCTTCTCCATATTGGTGAGAAAGTAAAACTAAATTAGCAAAATTAGGATTAACTAATTCTTTATTTCCTGGTTGGATTGTTGTTGGGGCTCCTTCATATGATAATAAATCATCAGCTACTTTAGAGGCATATACTTCATTACCATATGTAGTAATAGCTTCTTCAAATGCAGCATAAAAATTTACATCTTGTAATTCAATTTCTACTAAAGGATAACCTAAACGTCTTGAAGCAAATACAGAAAATTTATCTGCATCTGTTTGGAAATCTGTTTCATTATCATAAAATCCAAAAGGAGTATTACCAGGAGAAAAAGAACTCGACCCAGGCCAAATAGGAATATTCATATTTACAGTTTATTATAAATATGAAAAAAAAGAGTCTCATTTAGAGACTCGTTTTAAAATATTTTAATCTGTTTTTTATGGATTAAATACCATTAAATATGATGAACTTGGATGAGCATCACTACTTCCTGATAACCATAACGAACCCGTAATTGTGGGTTGTGATGTAGGTAATGTTACTACAATACTCCCTGTAACTTCAAATGATCCGGTAACTGAATGAGAACCAGTAAAGTATGCAAAATTACTATCCATCTCTGCAATAGTAAGTGCAGATCCTTTTGTGCTTCTAAATGTTAATGCCATTTTATTATTTTTTTATTTTGTTATAAATATATCTATTTTTAACTAAGTTAAAGAGATGCAACAAAGTATTCTAATTGTACGTTAGATCCACTTGCCTTTGCTTTTATAGTATCCATAGATTGGAAAGAACTATAATACATTTCATCCACATACCCCTCAGCTACATAATCTGCTACTGAAGAAGCATTTATTTCAGCATCATTTAACATTAATGTTTTACCTGGATCTAGGTTGAGTAATGTGCTTTCTTCATCAGTTTTAATTAAATAAATTATAGCACTACCTGTTGTTGATAAATTTGTAAATCTTATATATTTTACATCATTTTTTACAAATGAACCTGCTGTTTGTTGTTCTTCACTATCTACAAACTTTAATACTTCAACACCAGACCCACTAAAAGTAGTAGATATAGTATCTACTTTACGTACTACCTGATTAATACCTGAAATTTGTTTAAAATTATTGGTATTTACTACGTTATTATTAGGGAGGGTAATTTCTTCAGTAAGGGTTACATATAAATTAGCCATTTATTTTTATTATAAATATAAAAAAATGTTGGAAAAATTACATTCCACTCAACATTTCAAAGACTTCATCGATTGCTGGGTGTCTGTGGTTGTCTTGTAATACTCTTTTATACACATATTCTGATTCAACAATTTTAGCCATATCATGAATAGCAGAATAATTTTTATCTTTTAAATCTATTTGTTGATTATCACCACAAAATATCATTGTAGAACCTTTACCTAATCTACCTAATGCCATTCCTAATTGAGATCTTGTTAAATTTTGAAATTCATCTACTATTACTACAGAATTTTCAAATGTTCTACCTCTAAAATGAGCTAAAGAAACTAATTCAATAGATTCTTCTGTTTCCATTTTTTCTAATATAGCTGGTTTATTGTATACTTTTCTCATATTAGAACGGATAGGTACTAACCATGGTTCCATTTTTTCTTTTTCTGATCCAGGTAAAAAACCATTATCTTCTGTTGAAACAGTAGGACGTGTTATTATTATTTTATTAATCATTCTTTTAAAAAACATATCAAGTGCAACTTGACACGCCAACATTGTTTTTCCACTACCCGCTTTACCTACTATAAAATTATATGGATGATGAAGAATAGCTTGTTTGGATGCTTTTTGTTCTTCTGAAAGAGTTATTGAGAACTTAACTGGGCCTTTAGGGGGTTTTTTATCAGTATTTTGTGTAGCCATATTATAACATTTGATTATAAATATTAATAAAATAAAAAAGAGCCGAACTTTCGTTCGGCTCCTTTAAGGTTTATGATTAACTATCTATTATATAGTAGCTAAGTCATTACAGAAAATTCTACCGTAGAATTCTGGACGGATCATTTTCTTCGCGTAACGAGTTAATAGACCTTTTCTTGGTGTGAAAGTGTCTGGATCGTACACTAGAGGAGTCATAATCAATGGAACATATGGTGAGAATACTGCACCTGTTTCAAGGAATTGATTACCTCTATAACCCATTAAGATTACGTTTTCAGTCATGTAAGGATTCTTGAATACGTTGTAACGGTTATTTAATTGTCCTGCTTTCTGGATACCAAATGCATATTTCATTTGATCAGCGCTACCGTCTGAAGTTGAAGCAAATCCTGGGATTGATTCAAGAACAGTTGCAACTGTTGGAGAAACTACCATAAAATTAGCACCACCTCTAAGAGTCTTTTGGTGAATTTTATTAGAAACTTTCTGCATTTTAGTACCTAAAGTTTGGAACCATTGTCCTTGTGTATTGTAATATCCAAGATCTGTATTCCAAGCTGATTTATCAGAATTTAGGTAGTTATTAGATTTAGCTGACCAGTACTCATCTGCTGCAGAAGCATCTTGTACTAACATATCTAACATTTCCAAGTCAATTTCTAATGAAATGTACTCACTCATGATAGAAGTTAATTCTGCTTCAGCATCTAGTGATTGGTAAGCATTTAAATCTTGAGCAAATTCTGGAGTCCATTGTGCTTTCAATTTTCTTGTTTTAGCAACAATAGCTTCACTTTTTAGCTTAACATCGATTTGAGGGATTGCTAATGAAGTTGCACTTTCAGAGTTTGGATAACCAGCACCATCAGCATCTTCAAAGTCACCTCTGTGATTATCAGTTGGTTGTTGGTTATATAATACAACGTTATCTGTACCTGAAACTGGGATGTTAGTACTTGCTACTGCTCCTAGAGCTACAAATTTAATATCTGTACCTGAAACTGTAGTGTATTTAGGTAAGAATAAATCTGCAGAAGTTTGGTAGAAAGTATCAGAAGTACCTGAAGCTGCTAAGAATGCTCTAGCACCTTTATAATCAGGTCTTGTTAAATCTCCACCAGAAACTGTTATTGTTGAATAACCACCTGCAGCAACTGAAGCTGATAATTCAGCATCATAATCTACATCAGCCCATGAACTTGTTTGAACGTTAAATTCAACTGAAGCTGAGAATTGGTTGATTGAGTAAGCAAATCTACCTGCTCCATAAAGACCATCAGATGGGTCTGCACCCGCTCCTGGGTTAGTGTTACCATATAATGAAGATGCTGAGTTATAAACATCTCCAGCTGGACCAAAGTTATATTCTTTGTCTTGTCCGTATTGGAAATCTAAGAAAAATACAAGTCCTGATGGTAGGTTCATTGGTTGTACTGATAAGAATTCTTTTGAAGAAATACTACCAAATACTTTTCTTACCAATGGAAGAGCTACACCAGCCCATTGAGCACCTTGACCTGCAGTAAACGTAGCACCACCTTGGTTAGTTGCTGATGCTTCAGTAACTAATTGTTTTGCTTGGTTTTCTAAGATCAAAGCCATACTGTTTTTCTCGATTTCAGAGTTAAGACCTTCTAAAAGTCCAGTCTTACCCCATTTTGCAGCCATTCTTGCTGCGTCACTCTGCATGTTTTTCCAACCTTGGGCAGAGGATTCGAGTAATGAATTAATGTTTGACATTGTTTTCGTTTTTTAAGTTTTAATTTTTAAATTATTTAATTAAGCCAGCCAATTTTTGCATACGTAAGTATGCCTCGTTTGACTCAACGATAGGTTTTTTAGTTGTAGGTGTGTTAGTTGCTTTTGAAGCACTTCCTAAAGTTTTTTCAACTGATGGTTTTTTAACTTTAATACCTTCGTTTAAAGTTTCATATACCAACTTGGTTTCTTTAACTGTAGTTGCGTTATCAAAAGAACCTAGTACCTTAACTTTTTGTGATTCTGTCAGATTTTTAGATCTAAAGATTTTATTAGTGTAAAGAAGTTTAGCATTCAACAAATTAATTTCGTTAAGTTCTTTCTTAAGCATTTTAATTGTATCATATGCTTCGTTAAGTTCAGCTTCATTAGCAGCTGCTTTTTCATCTTTAGATTTTGCTATTGCTTTCTTTGCAAGATTAATTATTTTTTTAGCCGCAAGTCCAACTCCAGTACCCATTGCTGTTAATGTACCTACAAATTTTGTTAATTTTAACATATCTGCGGGAGAAATAACACTCTTTTGGGATAGAATAAATGCTATTTGATCTAAATTTTCAGGTGAAAACATATCCATTAAACTTTCGTTTAATTTTTTATCTTTTTCAACTTCATCTTTAATCTTGTTAAGTTCAGCTTTAATTTCAGCTTTACTCATCATTTCTTCATCTAATTCTTCTTTAGCTTCTTCAACTTCTTCTTTAGCTTCGTCCATGTCATCTTCGTAATATTTCATACCTTCTTCCATGTCTTCAATTTCTTTAAGAAGTTCAGCTAAGTCTACTTCTTCTTCATCTTCAACGTCAACGTCTACATCAACATCCATATCTTCACCTTCTTCCTCTTCAGCGCCTTCACCTGCTTCGAGTTCTCCGGATTCAACCATATCTGCGATTACGTCTTCGATGAATTTTTTTAGATCTTCATCTGTCATATCTTCGAGGTCAAGTGCTTCGCCTTCTTCTTCACCTGCTTCTTTACCTTTTTCGTATTCATATTTGTCTACGTCGGCACGTTCAGCACGTGATTCATCTTCCATTTCTTCTTCAGTAATTTCAGATTCGTTAAGTTCGGCTTCGTCCATCTTTTCCTCTTCTTCTAATTCAGCTAAAAGTTCTTCCAAATCAACTTCCATTACATCATCTTCTTCTTCATTAACATTGATATTTCCAAGCTGTCCGTCAAATCCCTTTTCTTCTGAATCCATTTTTTCGAATCCAGCTTCATCAAGTTCTTCTTCTTTCATCTCTTCTTTCTCCATTTCCTGAAGTTTAGCAGATAACATAGTTTTCAATTGAGGTGTGAAAGCTTCTTCTAGAGCTGCCTTAGCGTTTGCTATTGCCATTTCTTTTACAGCTTTAGCGTCTGCGATTGCTTCTTTAAGCAAGTCTCTGTTAGTTGCCATTTTTCCTAAATTTATTTTTTGTTGGGAAAGTACGTTTATTAGTAAACGTAATAGATTAATTTAATTGTCGATACCACATAGTGATTGAAGGGTGGTATATTCATTTATACGTATGTAAGGAGTATTTAAAGTCGCGAGGGACTAGAGTATTGGGCATGTACCATTAGCACATAGTATCTCTGTTACTATAGAATCTACTTTTTGATATGGGTTAAACGGTGAAGATTTTCCTTCATTTAATGATGAATTTAACATCCAAGAATCAGGATTTGAAGGATTAGATACTAAATCCCAAGTTAATAATTCAAAGTCATCTTGAACTTCCATTATTTCACCTACTTGTTTTAATGAACCCATTCCACGAGATGAAATGCCAATCATTAAACCATTTCTAACTAAAGCACCTGCTATACGACCTGAATTTGTTCCTTTATCTCCCGGATCGCAAAATATTTCAACTGTACCTATTATTTCATCTCCATCCCATCTTAAACTACGAATAGCATGAGATGCATTTTTTAAATTAATTATTTGTGAATCTGGGTGGTCTAATTCACCACAAGTTTCGGTTGATTTTTGGTTGATTTTCTTTTGAAAATTATCAATTTCGCGTTCCCATAAATCTTTTTTATAATATCTACCATTACCATTTTTAACCTCAACAGTAGCTAAAACACCTTCGACCATTATGTTTCCACCTAAGTCACCACTAACTTCAGTTATAGTAACTGGGTTGGGTTTAAATTGTCTAGTTTCTATTAAGATTTGTTTACTCATGGGAATGTATTAAAATCTAGGTTCTAAATGTCTTTTAACATCTTCTTTATATTCTTCAGGGATAGTTTTTAATGCCTCATCCATATCTCCTGTTTTAGCCATTATTTCTTCAGCTTCCATTGTATATTGAGATAATTCAGTTTCTTTATCTTCTTCTAAATTCTCTAATTCTTTAGTTTTTTCTAACTCAGTATTATATTGTTTTTGTAAGTCAATATCTTTTTGGGAAGCTTCATCAACTATTTCTTCTTTAGGTTCATCAGACTTAGCTTTTTTCTTATTTACTTTATCTAACATTTTGTTTACCTTATTAGCTGCTTTTTGTAAGATTTTAATTTCTTTTTTTAGATTTTTGATTTTATTTTTATCTAAAAGATCTTTCATATCTTCATCTTCATCTAATCGTGTCATTCTAGCTTCACGCATTTCAATTTCTTGTTGAATTTTAGCGGCTTTAGCATTTAAAACTTCATATTGAGATTCTTTTTCAATTTCTTGAAGACGTTTTGAAACATTTTCATTTAATTCTTGACGAATAATTTCTTTAACAACTGTTCTAACTTGAGTTTCTTCATTTTCAAGTCTGATTTGTTTCATTGTTGTAGTAAGTTGGTCTTTATCACCTTTATATCCACTTTTATCTTTTAATCTTTTAAGTACATCATCTTTACTAACTTTACCAGACCCTATTAATTTCATTATTTCTCTCATGTTATCATCATTCTTATTTTTTCCATAAGCATCAATAATGTCATTTTCTTCATTCTCTTTTAAACTAGCTTTATATCTAGCTACAAGTTTATCCATTTCAGGTGTAAACATAGCTTTATCTATTATAGCTTTAATTTCTTCAGGTGATTTTCCTTCATCTTTAAGTACAGCTTTTGCCGCATCCATTCTACTCATCTTACCAGGACTTCCATATGGTGGTAATGCATGAATATCCATTTCATTTATTTTGGCTTCATACTCATCATGAGACATATCTGGATGTGCTGTTTCACAGCTACCTTTATGACCTTCACTTAAAGTACCATATCCACTTGATTTATGTGGTCCTTTTGGTTCTTTTGGTTCACCTAAACCAGGAGCATCTACTGTGTATCCTAAATCTAAATCACCAAATTGACCTTTTTCAGTATAATAAATTGGATTTTTAGCTAAATTTTTAAGTACAATAGCTTTTAATTGATCTACTGTTTTATCCTTATTTTTAGGATCTTTCATTTCTGCATAATAACCAGTCATTACTTGATCAAAGATAACATTATTAATATTTTTGTCATCTTTATTATCATACATGTGACCTAAATCATCTTCTACTTGTTTAGAAACTTTTTTAAGTTCAGCCTTTTCATCATCAAAATATTGTTCTGTTAAGAAATTTTCAAATGCCGTTTCATAAGATTCTTTTTTAGTAGAAGGGATCTGATTAATAGCCCCTATTTCAACTACATTTTCTTTAATAATTTGTTTACTTTTAAGTACATCAGATGCTTCTTTAAATGTAGCAGCATTTCTAACCATATTAGGAAAAAGACGTTTTGCCTCTTTAACAAATACATCTTTATGTCCTTTTCCTTCTTTTATTAAAAGGTATTGTTCCTGTAATGTTTTTTTCATTTTACTTCTCTTAACAGTTTATCTATATCTTTGAGATAACTTAGTATCATCTCAGTTGATTTTAAAATATCATATGAACCAGGGTTTTCAGAATAATATTCTGCTGTTTCATTTTTTGCATTAGAAACTAAAGGGTATAAATCATTTAAACGTTTTTCAATATCATCAAACGCAGCGATACGTTCTTTTTGAAAATTATTTAATTCATTTAATTTTTCAGTTTCAAATAATTTTTTAATGTCATAAGACTTAGGCTTGATTTTAGGTACAGGCTTAAATCCTAATTTATAATAATAAATATCGGCAGCCCCTTTAGCTGTCTTATTTTTACGAAAAGCAAATGGAGTAGCATATTGAGCTCCTTCACCAGGTGAAAAAGAAGCACCACCTTGTGAGGTGGCAGACATTTCTTTTATTTTAGATTTAATTAACTCTCTAAGTTTATCCATTTGTTTTTTCTAATTCATCGATTAAATCATAATATTGCATTAAATCGATTAAGTTACTATCTTTTATTCTTCTTTGTTTTGGTAACGGTTTTAATAATGAAATAACTTCATCAATTTTTATTTTAGTAACTTTATTATTAGTTTTTTTATTTAAACTATTTAATTTTGTTTTTATTTCACCTACTTTAGTTGAATATAATTCAGCTAATTTATCTGTATTGTCTACTGAATTGATATATTCTTTTAGTATAATTTTTTGATTTGTATTTAAATCATCATATTTTGAGTTAAATTTTTCCATCAATATTTTATATGTAAGAAAACGAACATCATTATCAGAGTTTTCTACTTCTTTCATTACCTCATCTTTTACTTGATCCTTTTTAATAGGAGCTACAGTTAAATGTTCTAATATAGTTACTTTATTAGATATAATTTGTTCTGGGTTTAAAGATTTGGTTGAATGATTAATTTCTAAAAGGGTGTAGAATGCAGCGTGAATTTTATAATTAGGTAATTTATGATTAAAAAATTTATTTAAATCATAATGTTCTTTAATTTCACTAATTAAATTATATTTTTGTCTTTTAATTAATCTTCTATTTAAAGTTTTTGAAGAATTAACTAATGTATCAATAGTTATATTGGCTTTAGCTTCTGTTAATGAAGTTCTTTTTAATAAAGTTTCATACAGTTTGTATTCTTTTCCTAATTCTGTTTTGACAAAATATTTTTTAAGCAATGTTTTAACAGGAGAATCTTTCCCGTCTAGCGTATCTGCTGTTATTTGTCTAATCAAAAGTTCAAAAAGCACGCCAGTGTTTTTATACTTTGAATGTTTTATCGTCATTGTATAAAATTTAGTTTATTTATAAATATATAAAAAAATATTACTCTCGTATTTGTGATTCATCTAATAATGAATTTCCTTTAATATCTTTTTCAAATATTAATTGTTTTCTATTAAGTTTTATATTTTTAAACATATCTTTATTTTTCTTATACATTGATTTTGCTTCTAAAGCTAATGGAGAACCTCCTTTATATGATGGTCTTATTGAATCAGATTCGTCATTATCTTTTTTCATTCCTTTATTTCCTAATCTGTCTTTTCCAAAAGCGTTATCTTGAGTATTTTTACCTGTAGGGTTTTCTGTTGGTCTGCCTCTATCATCATCTTCTAAATCATCAGCATATCCTTTTGGTATGGAACCATCTTTATATCTATTAAGACCATACATTGAAGCTAAATCATGAGGTGTACCATAAGATTTACCTGTTTCTAAAGGATCATTACCTTCATTTTCAATTTGATTAAGTCTAAATCTACGTTTAGCATCTTGAGAAATTAAATCTCTATATTCACCATATTGATCTTCGCTAAAGTGGAAAATATTTTCATATATCCAATCTGTTGGAACAATTTTACTATCAACCATAGCTTGAGCTAATGTCATTTTTTCTGTCATTAACGCTACTCTTTCTTGATCATATATAATTGATGGTGTAGTTAAAGAAATATCAAAATTTGTTAAATTTTCATCAGTATAACCTTGAGTATATAAATGAACTAATGCAATTTTTGTTAATTCTGAAACTAATATTCTTTGGATTCGTTCTATTGTACGAGCAAATCTAATATCTTCAGCTGCTAATGTAGCTTTACCAGTTAAATCTTTTTCATAGCCCATAAATGCTTTAGGTACTTTAAGAGCAGCAAACATTTTATCTCTTAAATACTCAACATCTTGAATTCCATCATATTGTAAACCTCCTAAATTGTCTATTTTAGTAGCTTGATCATTACCTCTTACAGGAATATAAAAATCCTCTAATAAGTTTTGCATATTATATTTTAAATTATAATCACCTGTTTCTTGATCAATATAAGGAGTACGTTTCATTTTTGATATTGTCTTTTGCATGAAGTTTTCTACTTCAGCAGGAGCAATATTACCAACATTAATATAAAAAATACGTTTTTCAGGTGCTCTAACAATTCTATGAATTAACATAGCATCTTCCATCATTGTATATTGTTTAAACAATTTACGAGCAGGTTCTAGATATGATCTACCATATGGAAGAAAATTTAAATCTGTTAATAATCTAAAATGAGCCATTTCATAATTATCTATAAAAATAGCATTAGCTTGATCACCAGAATTTGGAACATTGTAATATCCATAAGTTGAAGCCATTTCAACTCCATTTGGATCAAATCTATATCTAATAGAAGCAGGATTATCTTTATCATATCCATCTTGTCTTTCAATATGAAATGCAGTATAAGGAATTACATTATATACTCCTATTTTTTCAGCTATTTCTAGTTTTAAAAAGAAGTCACCATACTTTAGCATATTCCTAACCCACGGCCACATATTAAATTCTATATTTAATACATCATAAAATAAGTTATATAAAATTTGTTGAACATCTTCATCAGAACTTCTAATTTGAAGTACTTCTCCATTTTCATTTTTTAAAGTACATTCATCAGCAACTATATCTAAAGCAGAAGCAACAATAGCATCAGAATCCATTGCATCATAATCACTGTATAATTGAGGACGTAATGTTTGATAATTCATGGTACTTTGATAACCATAAATTGATGTACCTGAGTTTGTCCAAACTCTATTAAATCTATCTATTAATGAGTTATTTTCTAATTCTCCTGTTTGTTGGATTTTATTAACATCCATTACTCGAAGGTTTCCACCTTCATTACGAATAATTACATCTGTTGAGAATAATCTTTTTAATCTTGTAAATAAACTTTTATCTGCCATGTTTTATATTTTATAATAGCCAAGAAATATCTTCTTCACCATTAGAGTAAGGATTGTTAATTTTATATGGATTATCATCATCTTTAGTTGAATAACCCCCTGCATAAGGAGATTGTTTAGATGATATATTATTTAATAAATTTTTAGTCATGTCCATATTTTGTTGTCTAAACTTAAAAGCTGTATCTCTTAAATAACAACCAATAGAAAATGATAATATTAAATCATCATTATATCCTGATTGGGCTTCAGCTCTACCGTTTCTCCATATAAATACCTTCATTTCCTCTAGAAGTCTAACAGATCTAAATGTTACTCCACGATCTGCAATAGCTTCTTGGAATTTTCCAATAGATATTGGTCTTGTATTAGAAGACATTGTAAATCCAGGGGTCATTTTACTGGTATCCATATAAGGATCAAAATACGAATCTACACTCATATTTCCACTCTTAGGTGAAAAATAAAGTTTTTGATAACCTCTATCCAAAATTGTTTGAATAGTAGACCATCCTATACTTGAATTTTCAGGTGCTAAAAGTGCATTATTATATTCAGTAGCTATAGAAACTAATAAATGTCCAAAATCTTTTGTACTAATTTGTCCTCTATATTCACCTACTTGAGTAAAACTTTCAACATCAAATATATGAAACGCTGAATAATCTTTACCATCTCCTCTTGCTATATCAGCTGTTATTAAATAATCTCTTGAATAATCAGCTGGTTCCCAAATCCATAAATTTTGATCTACTCCTCGTTTTTCAAGTGGGTCTTTTACATGAGTTGTTTCAAAAAAATCTATATGTTCAGGTAAAAATACTGTATCACCAGAAGTAGAAAAATCACAATCACATTCTTGTGCTGCCATTTTATGTCCTAAATCTGCATCTTGTTGTTTTCTCCAATCTTCATCTCTTTCTGGGTGTACATGCCAAGGTAGTTTTATTGGTAAAAAACTATTTTCTGCCATTTCTGCATCAACCCAAGTTTGATGAAACCAATTACCAGTACCATAAGGTGTAGATAATGCTATACAACCTCCTCCAGTTGCTAATGTTTGTTGAGCAGAGGCCCAAATCTCACCTATATTGTTAATAAAGGCAGCCTCATCAATTATTAAAAGAGAAACTGCTTCTGATCTACCTGCATCACTTGATGCTGAAGTAGCTTTTATTTGTGAACCATTATTTAAACGGAGAGTTAATTTATTATCTTCTGCGGGTTTATCTCTTTCTTTAAGCCAAGTAGGTAAATTTTCATACATGAATTTTACCTTAGTAACCATATTTTTAGCTGTTTCTTGTTTTGTTGCTATACAAAGTATATTTTTATCTTGATGAAACAACATAGTCCATAAAGAATAACCAGCACATAAGGTAGAAATACCTAATTGTCTAGATTTTAATACAATTGAATATGGATTTTCTTGAAATAAAGTTAATACTCTATCTTGAAATGGAAATAAATTAAATAATATTCTACCTCTTTTTGGATGTTGAATGTTACAGTATTTCTTCATAAAGTATGAAGGTGACGCTGCACACTTTACGTATTCTTCTCTAATTACTTTTTTTATTTCGCTATTCATCTATTTAACAAATGCTAATGTAATAACAGAGACTAACACTCCCAAAAATCCTGCTCCAAGGAAGGTAGTTGCTTTACGTAAGTTTTTATTTTCTTTTTTAATACTTTCAATATCTTTTTCTAAACCATTAATAATGAGATTATGTTGTTCTCTAATTTTATTATAATTGTCTATTTGAGATAAACAATTAGCATCTTTATCTTTATAAACATTAATAATGCTATCTTGTTGAGTAGTTTTAAAAGTTAATTGTTCTACAAGTAAATTAGTTTGTTCTAATTCAGCAATTGCCGAATCACCTCTTACTAAATCAATTGCTACTTGTTTTGCAACACTGTAGTCAAGACATAATTTACTAGTATCTTTTTGTGAAAAACTTGTCGAGCTCAGAAGGAGTATAATTAGTAATATCTTTAATTTGTCTACCATAATATATGCGTATGTTTGCTATTTCTTGTCTAGTACTGTCTATTTGGAAGTTTAGAGAGTCTATTTTAGTCTGGTATGTAGTTAAAGTATTATTTAATTTAATTTGTTCTTTTTGTAAATTTGTAATTACATAACTTAGACTATCTATCTTCTGTTTTTCTTGAACATATGATGGTGTTTCAACTGTTCTTGGATTAAATAAAGCAAGATATACTAAAACCGAAAATGCAACACTAAATAGTATTACATGCCATAACTTTAATTGTATTACTTTATCTTTCAAATTATTTTAATTTTGCTTTAAATTTAGCAAATTCTTCTTTATATTTTTTAGCATCTAAGATTTTATTATCATCTCCTACAACACCTTCATCTTTCATTTTACCCATGAATTTTTGAACTTGTGCCATTCTTTCTGCTTCAGCTCCTAAAGATTTAGCTGTTGAATCAGTACCTACTGCTGCTTCAGCTTCTTTTTCTTCATCAGATAATTCTTCTCCTAAATATCTATCTACTGCTCTTGCAGTTTGGGGAGATTGAAGTTTATCTGAAAATCTTTTTTCTCCTGAAATGTATTTATCAATTATTTCACTATCAATGTTTGATTTAGGTTTATTAGATAAATCTTTTAAAATTTTTAATATTTTAGGGTCATCTAAAGTATCACGTTGTTTTCCTATAGCATCATCTATTTTTTTAAGAGCATCTCTGACATCTTGAGGGATTTTTTCACTCTTTCTTGCCTTTTTACCTACTATTAAACTTGTTATTTGTTTTTTATCTGCTTCAGGAAAATTATCTTTTATTTTGTCTATGGCATTATTTATAGCTTTTGCTAAACCTCCTATTTCTGTTGTTTTAGATTCTTTATCATAAGATATATCTTCAGGTTTTTCTAAACCTATAACAGGGATTTCATTTATAGCAGTATCAATTTCTTCGCGAATAATCTCAAGTAAACGAGTCTTTTTCATTATATAAAGTTTATTTATAAATATTAATGAAATATCGTCTGTTTAATTTTCTTAATTCTTTCCTCGGTAGAACCGG
>VTLG01007479.1_pt1 | contig 68194 bp, 92 predicted proteins | sample 4694571 | NCBI WGS metagenome assembly VTLG01 (sample SAMN12604809, study PRJNA352737) | marine metagenome | biome: ENVO:00000447; feature: ENVO:00000209|ENVO:00000569|ENVO:01000036; material: ENVO:00002151; isolation source: viral sequences binned using virsorter ...
CAATGCTTTGCATTTGACGCAGTGCTTCCCGCAAGTCACGAGTGCGTGTGTGTGAGACATTCATGACGCGATTGAACCCACTGAGTTCATCCCGTAACCTCATCATGTTTTTGGTAGAGTCGTCGCTGTACTCAGCAAAACGCCGCATGGAGTCAACTGTACGGGGGTCAAGGTTTTCGTCCATGGTTCGTCACTCCAACGGGGGCACATAGTCGTAGCCCAAATAAACAGCGTCGCTTCGCTGCGCCTCTTGCTTTTTCCTCATCGCCACTGCCCAAGCGAGCAGTTGCCGTGCGTCCTGTGGTCCCAATTCCCTCACTTCTTTCAGCCCCATGTTGTAGTGTGTCATCAGCAAGTATTCGTTCCCTTCTCTTTGTAAGCGAAGCCAGTCAGTCGTTTGTTTACCCGTTATAAAGTCTACAACGGCGCTGACTTCGCCTCCCGAAAACTGAGCCATTCCACGACTTGGTCGGGGTGAGGCACCAGTTCCCTCAGCGCCATACCTTCGGTGATGGTCAAATCCTTCAAAGAAAGGTTGTCGGGGACATCAAGCCACATCTCAAATGCGGTGAGCCAGTATTGAACGAGATTGAACTCGGGTGCAGAAAACAATGTTGCGAGCGACTGAACTTCAAAGAAAGTCGGCTCACGAACCCCGACCTCCACAGCCTCTCCGTCAATGTCAATTTTCGTCTTCTTGGTCTTCCTCGTCATACTCACTCACTTCATCGTTTGAGGCAGCCTCTTGCGAGGGGTCCTCTTGAGAGTCTGTCGCCTGCTCTTCCGAGGGGGCGATGTGCTCTCCAAATGGGTCATCCGAAGCACGACCGGCTTCGGGGTTGAACAACTCATCCTTGACGACAACTTCTTCCTCGTCCTCCGAACGAGGGTGCAGTCGTGAAGGGCGCTTCATAGGCATGGTATCACTCAGCAGTGGAAAAGGGTGTCGGTACTGATGACCTTGATGTTCTTTGGATGAATCATGATACGAGAGTGCAACAGGCCCTTGTCGTCCGGCACAGGAATGGGAGCCTGCGTGATGACATAGTCGTCAACAAGAATGCGCATCAATTGTGCCGAATTGTCAGTACCTGTGCTCGGTTTCGTAAACACCATTTCAATGATGGAAGTGTCCGAACCTATCGTGCCACCAACTTCCCGGTGTGTGCGAAGTTCATGAAAGAGCAGCGGGTCACGAATGATGATGTCCATTTCCAATTCAAACTCCTCGCGTCCTTCTCGGATGATGGAGGCGTTGCGAGTTCCGCCAAAGGGAACCTGTTTTGTTGAACGCTTTGCACTGTCAACAGTTTCGGGCACGGGTGTACCACCGATGGTGTGGAAAGTCTCTACGCCAGTCTTACCACGCAACTCAAAAGTAGAGACATAGCCGATGTCTTGGTCAAAAGCAGTGATGGTGCCGTTGTAGAACATAAACGGTTTTTCCGAACCCAGTGCGATGCCCGATTCCTTCCGGCCTTTGGCGTCCGAGGCAGTGTTTTGGAACAAGCGGTGGGCAGTGTAACGGTCGCCGGGATTGGAAGTGTCCAATCGGCCAGTGTCAGTGTAGCACGAAAGAGCGTTGAAAATGCAGCGATACTTGACTTCCGCATCAGTCGTCGCCGTCAATTCCCACTCTACAACCTTGCACCCTCGGAAGATGCGAGTCAACTGCTTGGAGTCGGTGGATGAGCCGGGCGTGTTGCTGCTCTCATTTGCTGCGTTGAATGACCCAACATCTCGGTTACGAATGCTGTGCTCAATGCAAAATGAAGGAACTGTTTCCGCTGAGAACAGCAAACGGTGAACCGGGTTGTCAATACGCCCGTTTGCATCTACATTTGGACTCCCGGTTGAGGCGTCCGAGGCAAAACGAAAAGCCTGTATTCCATCACTGGATTCATGTTGGTAGTACACTCCGTCATCAAGGAACAATCGCTGGTCACTCCCAACAGCCTCAATGGCCACGACCCGACGAATCTCACTTGAGCGGGCTTGGTCAAAATGGTGACTGTCGCTGGTGAGCGTGGACGATGAATCCGAAGATGGCCAGTATTGAGAAGAGGAGCCCTCTACGGCTTTGTAGTAAACAGTTGGAACAAGCGTAGTGTCGGGGAACAGGACATAGTCGCCGACAGCAAGCGTGTGCCCGTTGAAATCAAGACTACCTACATCCGCATAAGTCTGGCCGGGCGTGATAGGACCACGCAGCGTTCCTGCTTTGTCGTAGCCCTGTGCACCAATCATGGTAGCAGCATCCACCACTTCACGACCAAGACTGTAGTAGAGCCAGCGAGGGCTGTGTAAGGGCATCTCCACTTGACCACCTTGGTGATGAACCTTTCCGGGTTGCTGGATAGCCGGCTGACGACCAAGGCCGACAACATGGTGCTTGAGCAAGTCCACTGTCGTGTCGGGCAGGACCATGTGTGAGGCCAGTCCGATGAATTGGTCAATCGTTGACACCTCTTTGGTTAAGGCTGGGGCATCGTTGTGAGCAAAGTCAGACGCACTCAAAGTCGGCATGCCAAGAGAATGAATGAACAAGGCGTCTCCAGTACCACTGATTCGGCTGCTGGTGGTGTGTTCAAGAGCCGGAACCAATTTGATTTTCGTCGCATTGCTTTCCACGGTATGGTCCACAATTCGGTAGTTGCGACTGTTGAACCCGTCGTTGTAAAAATCCGAAAAGAAGTTGTTGGATGCACCTGCTTTATGAAAGGTCAACTGCTGACCGATGAGCATACCAAGCGGCACTTTGAGAATCGGGTTGGATTCAAAAATGGTGTTGGCCCCACCTGTGCCCGAAAAGGTCAGCACCGTGCAATCCGGAGAACTGGTCGTCCATGTCGTCGTCCAAGTGCAGGGCTCGCCGTGCTGGATGTAGATACCTGTCTCGTGGCCCATGAGGACTTCCGAGACATCGCCCTTGTACGCTTGACTCGCCGCCATCCATCACACCCCCACTGGGTCTGCTAACACGACCACCTCTACTTGAAAGGTGTGGCGGAACAACCGCTTGGTCCTGTCACTCAAATCTGTCCTCGTCTTGAAAATCATGCGGTCGTAATTGATACCGTCGCCTTTGCGGTCAACATGAACCAATCTACGAATCTCATTCTCCAGCGACTGCAAATGTGAATGACTCTTAGCGGTGCGCACATCAACCGTGATGTTGATGCGAGTCATGACGAAGTTGTAGAGCAGGTCGGGGACATCCTCATTGTGGGCTGTTTCGTAAGCGAACACAAAGTCGGAACGCTGGAGGTCCGAACGCTTACCACGCTCCGGCTTGACTGTAGCGATGTGTTCAATCACCGGTTTGATGTTGTTGGTGTTCGCCCTGTTCCACTTCCGCAGTGTTTCAAGCACAAGGTCAACGGCCTCCTTCACCATGCGGCCACCTCACTCAAACACAACAACCTCAATGTATCGGCGAAGGATAGCCTCGGATTCTTGCTTCCACATTGTAGCCTTCTGTGCCAGCGGAATGTTTTCACTTCCTTCGGGGATGAGAACTGAGCGGTCATCTGCCATGAGCAAGTCTACGGCGACCATCTTTGTCGCTGCTTCTTCAATGGCTTGCTCCACATAACGCTCACCGTAGATGTAGGACACCTTGATAGCATTAAACTCAAAGAACGGGTAGGAGTTGTTGAAGTAAATGATACCCATCTCGGAATCAAGCCACCAGTCTTTGAGTCGGGCTTGGTCACCACCAGCATCCGAAAACGCACCGATGTCCGATTGGAAAGCCTTCTGTGCAATCGTGTAGTCAACACCGGTAGCCGGCTCCGCATTCATCCACTTCACGCCTGTGAACGAAGACGCCGTTTTGCCAGTGTAGCCAAACACAACGGTTGTGCGCCCGTCAGCAGAAGCCGTAGCCACACCGTAATCTGCAAATGCGTTCGTATCAACCCCGCTCCCGGCGAGCCACACCCCCGAACCGTTGTACTGGAACGGGTTGCCACTACGGTCATCCATGTCCGAAAGCACCATGGCGGTGCTGTCAGTGACGGCAATCGTTGCTGACTCACCCCCTTTCGTTTGGCGCATACTTGTGATTTTGAGTTTGCCATTCCCGTAATCGGAGTTGGCAGAGGCAAAGAACTCATTGTCCACATTGATAGCCGTGTTGGTTGAACCAAGCGGAAGTGTGAATGCGACACCGTCGTGTTTGTGCTGCTGTCCACTCACCACATCTTCTGTGAAAGGGACGGCGGATTTGTTGACGCGGTCTTCTTTGTTGATGAGGTCAGCAAGGCTTTGTGCCGTAGAGACTTTGTCAAAGCGACTGTCCCATTCAGCACTACCCGTACCCACCTTGAGTTGAGCAAAGCCTCCACCACCCGGCGATAGTGCGATGAGGTCGTTTTCCAAAGCAGTGTAATCAGCGATTTCAAGACGAGCCTCAGCCGAACCAATCTCACGGTAGTTCTCGCCTTGCCACATCTCAAGGCGTAAAATCTGCTGAATGTTGCGGAAGAGAAGTGGAGTCGTACCGACATAGTCCGTAAAGTATCGGCGACGGTACGGCTTGTAGGTGTCAAAGTTGAGGTATTCGGCCGACACGAGGTAAGGCCGCCAAGCGTTATGCGTCACATTGTCAATGCGGTCCTGCACCTCCTTGATGCGCTGCTCAACATGGCTGCGCTTCATGCCACGGATTTTGCCGTTGGTGAATGATGCTTGGTTTTGCACATGACCGTTGTCCGTTGTTTCGTACAAGCCCGGATTGATGGATGAAGAAAACGCCAGTTTAACACCGCTTGTCGTTGAGGTTATCGTAGTGATTTCGCGCTCTAACCCCATCGGGTCAGCGTCGCTGTAAATGAGAATCGTATCGCCGACCGAAAAGCCAGTTTCCCTGTAATCCGTACCAGTCACAAACACTGCGTTTGCCTCAGCGTTGGCTGCCATCAAAACGGCTTCCTGCGGACCTATGCCAAGAAGGTCAGCAACCTTCTGTGCAGTTGTGTAAACAATCTCGGTAGGACGGAGTGGCCGTGTTTCGGGCTCACCGGGACTGAACACTACGGGCATTCATGGTCCTCCCTCAAGCATTTCCAGCGGCTGGTCCAGTTCGGGGCTCATTCATTCTTCGTCGCATGGGGTCAGTTCTCTCCGGAACTTTGCCACCGTAGAATCTTTCAAACTCTTTTGCCTGCTCGTCCATCTCAGCCATCGTTTGCTTTTTTCTTTCTTCGCGTCGTTGGATGACACGAGGGTTATTTTCATACGCCTCTTCTTGAAGTCGCCTCACGGCCGCCTCTTTCCTTTCCTGCTCAGCGGGGCTGTCAAACTGACCAGCCCGAAGGTCATCGGGAATGCGCGTAGCACTTTTCAAAATGCGTTGTGTCATGTCGTCTTGAATGCCCTTGAGCAACTGCTCGCCAACGGACATCCATTGCCCGGTTTCAACATTGTCGTCGTTATCAAGGCCCGCTCGCAAGCGTTCCAAGAAGTTCATGTTGGCGGGTGGCACAGCCGACTCAGCCGTCGCTGCGGGGGCTGGTGCATCGCCGCCGCTCATCAGCATCTGCTCAAGTTCTTCCTGCGTCATGCTGGTGAAGTCGGGAGCGCCACGGATAGGTGCACCGGACTCTCGCATACCTTTTGCTCGTCGGCGTCGGCCACGGATTTCGTCTTGGCTTTCGGGGATGGTGCGGTCAAGTCGGCTGTCCGATTGTTCGCCGCCCATGCCGGGGATTTGAACAGGTTGCCCTCGTCGTGGGTTTTGTACATCCGAGCCTGCCACTGGTATGTTTTGCCCTGTTCGGAAAGCATACTCAGTTCGCTTTGCTTCCGGAGAAAGTTCATCCATGCTGGCCCGACTCTCAGCGTCAACAGGGCGGATGCCAGTGGTTTCAAACGACTGAGCGTCAATCTCGGCTTGGTTCTCGTCAATCTGTCGCTGAATAGAAGCCATTTCTTGCTCATACTCTTCGGGACTGCCCTCTCGGTCAATAACTGGGACTTGTCGCATTTCGTACAGCCTTCGCTTGAGATTGTTGTTTTCAAGTTTGAGTCCAGCAGTTCCCATAGCAGACTGCTGTTCTGCTGCTCGGCGACTTGCGTCCATGGCTGCAAACGCTCGGTCGCCGTAGATTTGGTCCATCTCGCTCAAGAACTCGCCGCCCTCACCTCGGACGGTCGCCTGCTCAAGAGCGTTTGACATGGCTTCACTGGCCATCCGACTCATCAATTGCTCATCCATGTCGCCTGCAAGAGCCTGCTGAATGTCAACCCGAGTGCGAGCAAGTGGGTTTCGGGCAATTTCTGCTTCTGCCATCTGCCGTCGCATATCGGACACTTGAGCGGCTTGGTTGGCGATGCTTTGCATGACTGCGGATTGGAACTCCCCAAGCATTTCGGGACTGGCTTGCCCTTGTCGGACCAAATTATCAAACGCACCTTGAATCTGCAAGTTCATGCGTTGCTGAGCCGTAACCATAGGGTCCCGCTCTTGAGGAGCAGGACGCTGTTCGGGAGCGTCAATGGAAATCTCCTTGCCTCGCCCTACGAGTTCGGGGGCGATGCCAGCCGTCGTCGTGGTGATAGGCGTAGCCTGTTGCATAGCCATCGGAAGAATTTGCTCCAGCATCGGCCCAACTTCTGCGAAGTTTTTGGGTTGGGCTGCTGCCAGTCCTGCACCGATGTTGACGCCCCGCTCCGTTTCGCCCGTACCAGCACCAACAAAGCCGCGTTGGGTTTCAACGGGTAGGCGAAGCCCCTGTTCGGCAAGGAGGTCATTGAGTTGCTGGAACATCACGGCTTGAGGCCCGCTGAGGCGGAGACTTCGTGCGAGTTCGTTGACGGAATCAATGTCGCTCAAATCAGCCTGTGTAGAGCCGAGTGCGCCCATGCTGGTGTCGTCAACGGAGAGTTCAAGCCCTTGCGTATTCAAGAACTGCTGGAACTTTGCAGGGTCCTCACGGATACTGCTCAAGGCTTGTGCGATGAGCATCTGTCGCATTTCGTCGCTACCCCTGCCACTTCGTCCCAAGGACATGACCGTGTTGGGGTCGGCTCCAAACATGGCTTGGAATCGCTCGGGCTCGGAACTGAGGAATCGGTTGAGGAGTCTTGGAACAGGAATCTCGTCCCGTGGACCCTGCTTACTTCGGAAGTAAGGATGCGTACCACTGGGGTCAAACACTTGACCAATGTTCCCAAGCCCAGCACCTTCGTCGCCGGCTTGGATGTTTTCGGAGATGAAGCCCTTTTGTCGTCGCTCACCCGTCTTGGGGTCTTCTTGACCTTGCATGATGGTCCGACGAGCATCAAGACCTGCTCGGAAACTGGCACCAATGTCGCGCTTCTCACGCTCATCCTCGTCAGTTTCTTCAAAGGCTTCTCGCTGGCGTCCACGGAGAGCAGGCCCAAGTTCTTCTTGACGACGCGCCAATCGTTCTTCAATTTCCGCCATCTCTTCGGGACTGTACTCAATGGGGGACCTGTCCCTAACGCGCACTGCACCAGTCTTGGGGTTCATTTGGAGGGCTTCGGGAATGTCAGTCACTCTGTCCCCGGTGGTACGACCTTTACCGGGTTCTGCACGAGGGGCTTGAGGGATGTTCGTGACGCCTTTGCGACCCCGAATGTTCAACGCATCTCCACGGCGCTGTGCTGACCGTGAGGGAAGGCCGAATTTTTCTCGCTCTTCGTCGGTCATCTCGGACAGAGGCTTGGGCAAGTTGCCACGCTTCCTATCACCTTCTGCCTTCCGAACGAGGACCCGTCCCATATTACTCACCATGTTTCCCCATGTTATAATCCATTTGCTTGCCACAAGTTCTGCACTTGTCAACCCAGCAGAAATAAAGCATGCCACAGTCCGTGCAACGAGTGCCTGCACCGATGTTCAAAACATCGCCAGTCTTACGAGTCCGGATGCGCTGCTTGGAAGTGATGCCCTCAAGAGGGCGCTCCGTGTTGTGAACAGAACCAACGCCAAAGCGTTCAGCAAAGCGAATGCCTCGCTTCTCAAGACGCTCTACTTCATCAAGACCGATGGTCGCTTCGTCCATCATGGCCACCTCAACTGGTGGTCACGAAGATGAACACATTGCCAAGAATCATGTGAGGGTCTGCCGACACACAGGTGTTGGAACCGATTGCTGTGCTGATTTCAGTCGCAATCGCCGTTTTCTTCGTTGAGTCTTGAAAGTCTCTCGGAGCAAACGGACCAAGGATGGTGACACTCTTTGCCATGTAAGCCACCTCATCGGCGACCAATCACAAAGAAAGAACCAGCAGTGGTTGGACCAGCAGTACCATCGTTGCCTCCGTGGAGGGTGATGGTAGTTCCATCAGCCTGTACAACATCTTGGATGTTGAGGTTCACGGGGGGCGTGGTCGTGATACCGATAGCGGTGGGGGCAGCAGATGGGTTGATGGCCGCAAAGTCAATGGAGGACAGCAAGTCCCCCAAGTCCAGCGAAACATCAGCCGCAGCGGAGCCAGCCGTGTAAGTTCCAGTCACAATCATTCGGTCACCAAAGTAGGTCGGTCGGTTGTCAATCGTAAAAGCCATGTTTATTCATCTCCTGTTGGGGTTTCTGCCACTTCTTCTTCAAGAACTTCGGCTGTTGGTTCGGCTATGGGTTCCGGGTTTAAGAAAGCATTGACCGATTTTAGGAGGGTGGCCTTGGTGGCGTAGCCGCCGACCTCAAGTCCCTTCTCCTTCATCCATGCGCCAATGTCCTTCTTGGTCCAGCCAGCATCGGGGATGCCATCATCGCCTTCGTCAACCGTGATACCTGCGTCGCCGTCAATCCGCCACCACTTGCCCTGCAAGAGATGTCGGTTGGTGTCAAGGTACGCTTGAGACACTTCCAAAGGCTGATGGCGGGGGATAACCACCCGCTTCATGCCGGGGACACGCTTCTCAAAGAACGGTCCAAGTGCCGTAATCGTGGGCAAGGTTATTCACCTCAAGCCACAATCAGCAAAGCAGTGACATTTGCACCGGGTGCGCCGACAACAGTGAACTGAGCGACACCGTTGGTGATGTTCTTCAACTCAACCCCTGCGTTAGCGACACTCGTAGCGCCAACGACCACAGCAAGGATGCGCGAGGCGTCTCCTCCAACAGTCAAGGTTTCGTCATCTGCAAGAACCGTAGTGAACTTGCCCATCACAAGTTTTGCTCCACCGACAGCGTTGCCATCGGAGTTGGAGGCAAGGAACCCAGTGAGGGTGCCGGGGTAAGAACCACCAGCGTTGCCGTCCAGCCAGTTGGTGTCGCCACCTTCTGTGCCAGCGTAAAGGTCCAATTCAAAGTCAGCAGTAAAGGCTGCACTTCCACTCGTCGTGTATGTAATTGCCATTTTTCATCATCTCCATGTTTTGTTGTTTCTCCATCACTCCAAGTCTCGGATTGAGCCGTGGCCTCCAAAGAAAGTCGTCCACAGTTCACCCATGGTTCGGTACAGTCCCTCTTGACCGAGACGGTTGATGGCGAATGGGTCACCGGTTTCAATACCGGATTCGTAGTATTGGGTTGGCTTGGCCACGCTGAAATGGATGTAATCCGTGTCAAGGAAGTACATTCGGGAAATACCATCAGGTTTCACATCCTTGGAAGGAATGATTGGGACACCGTTGTAGGTAGCCACGATGAAACCAGCCTCAATGCCGGGAACACCCTTGACACCGTTGAAGGTGGGGGTGACTCGCTTCTCTTCCATGAATCGCTGTTGGGCTTGGAGGAGTTGTTGCAGGCGCATCAAGGTGTCGTACCCCGTGAGAATGACCTTGGGGTTGCCACCACGGACCCAAATCTTGCGGAAAATCTCGTCAAGGTGGTCAAGGCTGAGCACACGGTTGGTGCCCTTGACACCGGAAGTGCTGACCTCAGCGTGGGACCAAGAGTTGGCTGCGGCGTCGCGGTCAATGCTGTAGAGGTCAGCATCGGTTGCGGCACCGTAGTCGCCACTGGCTCCACCGAAGTCCATCGTGTCAGCAGCGTTGCCGCTTGCGGTGATGGAACCAGCGGTGACACGGTCCAAGGACTCGTAGTCGTTGCCGGCAGGGATGTCAACATCTTCCGTGAGCATTTTGTTGATTTCTTCTGCGTGGTGCTTGCCCATTTCTTCCTTGAGGATGGAACGGATGTCGCCAAGGCCGTCGTCCTTGTCGTTGAGGAAGATGGCCATTTCGCTCATGTCAAAGGTGTGAGCGATGGTCTTTGGCTTTGCAGCAATGTTTTGGAAGGTTGGCTTGGTCGTGTCGGGCAGAGTGCCGTTCTCAGCGATGCCGCCGCCCTTGGAGGAGTCGGGGCGAGCCGTGACAACACGCCATCCGCTTCGGTCCCAAGGCTTCTTGGGGAGAATGGAGAAGGCGTTGAACTCTTGGTTCAACTGACTCCACACTTTGCGGCCGTAGATGGCTTGGTAGGTACCAGCCGTCGTGGACAGCATTGGTGCGTCAGCCTTCAAGAGTTCGCTACCGGAGTAGGCGTAGCCCATGTTGGAGCCAGCGCCGTAGTAGTAGCGTTCCATGTCGTTGATTGTGCGTAGGTAATTTCTTGCCATTTTTCATCATCTCCTGTTTCAGTTGAATGCTCTCCCGGCCAAAGCGTGGACTTCATCCCACGACATGTTTGCCATGTCTTCGGTGGAAGGGACAGTGATGGATGGTGCGGCCTCCGACTTGCGGAGGGTCGTACCTTCTCCGTTGGCAAGACCGTCAATGCGCTCACTGAGAGCGGCGACTGCCTTTTCAATGGAGGCGAGAGGGGCACGAGCGTCAAACTCGGCAGCACGGCGAGATTCAACCTCGGCCGTTTGCTCCTTGGCAAGACGGTCAGCGAACACAGCGCCGAGGCTACTCTTGAGTTGCTTCTCAACGGAAGCAGCCTTGTAAGCAGCGTAGGCTTCCTCAACTTGTGCTGGAGTCAAGTCCGATGGGGACAAGAAACTCTTGGCAACTTCGCCGCCGGAGCCGCTGTTGAGTTTGCCGATGGCGTTGGTGGAGGGCGAGCCGTTCTCTTGGGCTCGGCCCTTCACTTGACCGCCGAAGTAAGCAGCACCGTCGCCAATGATGGCGGGGTCGGAACCAAGGTTGGCTTTGGAAAGTTGGTCAAAGTGCTCACGGGCACCGTCGGTGTCCACGCCAGCAGACTTGAGGGTGTTCTCCATCCAGTGGAGGTAGTCTTCGGTGATGACATCGCTGTACTCACCTTTGTTCATGCTGTGGCCGTACATGCCTTCCTTTTTGTCATCGTCGTCTGCCATCTCCTCACCTTTGTCTTCGTCGGGTTTGTCATCTTTCTTTTCGTCCTTCTTGTTTTCCATGTGCTGCTTCAAGCCTTCGGGCATGCCTTCGCCCTTTTCCATGGCATCCAGTCGCAGGTTAATTCGGTCAAGAACTGACGAGAGTTCGCTCATTGCTTCGTTTTCGTTGGTCATTGTGGTGTCCTCCTTCAATATGCGGAAGGTCGCTTCGGGGTTGATACCCTTTTCACAAATGGTAACTTCATGTAATTCCAGTTTGGAGATTTCCGTGTAGTCGCCATGTTGGCTGTCGGATTTGTTGACACGCTTGAAAGCCTGTCCTCCAATACTGAATCCACGAAGGGACCCTTTGCGAATCTCATTGGCCACTTCTCGGGCCTTCTCAATGTCGTCACGCACCTTGATGACAACAAAGAGGCCAGCGTCATCAACGCCGGACTTCCAAAGTCGGCCGCTGCTGTCAGTGTACGAATCAATGACGCTGCCGACTTGAATGTTGGAGTGAGCCAACTGAACATTGCGAAACTCTTGAGACTTCATGAAGCCGTCAAAAGCGTTTTTGAGTGCGTCTCGGGTAATCAAGTCTCCTTGCTTGTCCACCATCTCAACGGAGGCATAGCCTGCGACGACGAGGTCACCACTGCTCTTGAGGACCGAAATACTGCCCGTCTGTGAGAACGGGGAGGTTCGGAGAGCCGTGGCCATCATTGCTGGCGAATACCCCTGTCATGGTATTTAATCAGTGTGGATGACGGCTTTTTCATCCGTGAGTTCCAAATCGGCTTGCGGTGATGCGTTCTTTGGAAACTTTTTGTTATCTTCCGCTCGCTCTTTTTCCTCCCGCTCAATGTCACGGACATCGTAATCGGGCATGGTTTTAGCGTCGTTAAGATTGGTAGGACCGCTGGGTGATTGGATTGGTGTCCCGTAATCAAACCCTAAGCCCTTGGCACCACTGTCGTAATCTCCAACAGCACCTACACTGCTTTTCTCCAGCAGTCGCTCCAACAGCAACAAACTCTTGCTGAGGATGTGCCGCTTCTTGCGCTTCCAATCCGTACCCTCTACTTTGTGAGGTTTGGTGAGTGGTTTGGCTGGCTCTACAGATTCTTTGACTTCCGCCTTTTCTTCAATCTCCAACTGACCCTTGAGAAGCACACCAACAACTGGCGACCAAAACGGTCGCTGACTTTCACTGAGGCGAAGCACATACGGGTTGTCGGCCTCGGGCGTATGCACCGACCACTCGTCATCTCGCACTGTTGCTTTGTAAACCACGGCACTGTCGCCGATTTTGATTTGGACATACCTGCCCTTTCGGAACACCTCTACGGGGTGCTGGTACAACTCGCCCTTCGCCAGCATGGACAGGGATTCGGAACTGACCAGTCCTTCGCCCTCGGCCTCGCCTTCAATTTTTGGAGCGTGGACAGTGTAGACCTTCTGCTTCTCCGAAGCCTCCGTCTCCGTTACATTGGTGACATCCACACGAACCAAGTCCCCAACATCGTACTTGTCCTTGCTTTGGAATGACGCACCTACATCCATGTAGTCGTCGCCCTCATGCTTGACACGGCGGTCGCCCAAGTCCTCACCGTGAGCAATCGGGCCAGTGCCAAGGCGATACTGGTACGGCCCTTCGCCACGGCGGTCAAGAACCATCAGCACAATCTCCGAGCCGGGCTGGAGCATCACCCACTTTGGATGGCGTGGCTCACCCTTCATGTAAGCAGACTTGGCGTCCCGCATCAAAATGCGTGGCCCTTCCAAGTTCTTGACAGCCGACGCCAAGCCGGCATCATCAGTGAGTTTTGTGTCGGATGCGCTGGGCGTGTGAACCATCTCCACACTTTCAAGCGCCCCTCGCAGGATTTTGATACGCTCTTGGATAGGCATGTCGTAAGTGTCGGTGCCATCAAACTCCAAGATTTCAAAAATGTGAATGACATCTTTGCCACGAATAACATCAACCACGAAATCTTTGTCGCTGACTTTCTTGAACGCAGCCTTTTCTTCATCGGACAGGTCTGCCTTGGATTCAATGTCGCCGTCCTTTTTGGTGACAAAGAAGCGAGGACCTTCGGGGAAGTCGCTAACAATCCAGTCGCCCGTGAAACCTTTCAAATGCTCCAAGTCGTCCAGTTCAAAAATGCGATGCATGGCTTGCAGTGACGGGACGCCCTCCGGCATATCCTTGCGGATAAAGTCCGGATTTGTGAGCGAAGCCAAGAGCGAAGGGCCATCCATCTTGTTAGCGGGAGCACTCACTTCCTCATTATGGCTTCGTCCCAATTTGTTTCTCCGCAAGGCACGCGGCTGCGCTTCCAGCGGAACTTCATTACGGTGGTCCCCGAAATATTCGCGGTGTTGCGGAACCAACGCAAGGACATGTTCTAAAAGCGGTGTTACCAGTGATTCTTTCTTTGATTCTTTGCGTCGGTAAATGCGGACTGCTCCAGTTTTCTCGTCAATGTGACAACCAAGTGGCACATCGTGAATGGTTCCGTAATTCATGCGATAAGCAGGGCTGTCGTACAGTGACATGACCCCGTCGTTCTCATGGCTGCCTGCTGGACCACCTATTTCCTTTTCAACAAAGTCCAATTTTGTGGTTTCACGAGTAGGCTTGTGCTTTGGCTCGTAACCTTTTGGCACAATGAAAAACGAATCAAGGAGGTCCAACTTACGCTCCGCAGCCGCATCGTTTCTTTTCCTTTTTCGCTCGGCTTTAGTACCACCTCGCGGCTTTTTGATGCGGTGACGACCTAAGAAATCACCTTCTGCAAGAAGAATACCGTTTTCAGCAGCATGCTCACGCTGCGCACCCAGTGTCAAATTGACCAATCGTTCAAGTGCCCTGTTAATTTTGTAGCGACGCTGATGACGCGCATAAGTCGGGTTGTCTTCACTTACCTGTTCCGGTTTCTCAAGGGCGTCGTTGGTTAGACTGACTTGATGTGGGGGAGCAGTGCGATTCATTGGTGCGAACTTGCGTTGTTTGTCACCGTTTTCATCAATGTAGTAGGATAATTCGTCTTTGATGTGCGCGTGTAAATCACCGAACCCACGCAAGTCAATGTCGTCCATCCCACCAACATTTTGCAGGAGATGAGTCACTGGTAAAACATGAAAACTGTCAATGTCGGGAAATCGTCCTTGGAGTTGTTTGTGAATTGCTCGCAATTGAGCAACTGCTTCATCCCTCGCAATGTTGGTCTTCCCAGCCGTCTTGTTACCTTCAAGGTCATATTCGGATGACTGCATGCCCAAAGCCTCAAGCCACTCTTCGGGCGGATTTTTTAACGAAAGTTCCTCTCCGTGCAACTGTGGAGCAAGGTGCCGAATATTGAGTCCAAGCCGAGCAAGGTCCAAACCAACTTCACCCGTATTTTCTACCACCTCTACTTCGGCAGGGTGAAGTGCTTTTGCACCGTGGACACTGTGAGGTACGGTGTTGAGGTAAGTGTTGCCGTAGAACATTTTGAAGGCAGCGGCTGCATCGGGACCCATCTCAGCAGCAAGGTCAAATCCTTGTTCGGCAGCCGCTTTAGCGATAGCCGTAGCACCATATCGGGCGATAACATTTGAGTGGTTTGCGAGAACGCGCTTCAAATTGTCAAATTCTTTATTGCGGGAAGCCTGTGTTTTTGGACTCTCAAAGTGTTGGTCCAACTGTTCTTCCAATTCTTTGATAAATCCGTAGTGTTGTGAAACCTTTTCTGCACTGGCATCAATTTTTTCTTGAAGATGCGCACTGTTGTCGTTACGCTCTTCTTTGTATTCAAGCAGTTCATCCAATTCTTCCTTTGCATCAAGGTAGTCAGCGTGAGCATGGTCCAACTCTTGCTCTAACAGGTTGATTTGCTGGCGATGATAGTTGTCTTGTGGAAACTTTTCCTCAGCGACTTCATCTCGCTCATCTCTCAACTGGTCTATCAGTGCCTCTTGCGTTAGCATCTCGGATTTGATGTTCGCCATCATTCTCTCTTTTTCTTCTTCCGGCACTTTGGAATTTTTCGCAAATTGGTCGTAAAGTTCATGCAGTTGCCTAAGCCCATTTTGAGCCTCTTCAAGTCTTTCTTCAACTTTCCTCACTTCTTTTGGAACTGGCATGCCCGCTCGTATAGGCAAATTACCTCCCTCTTCTCGCAAGACCTTTTCTTGCGCTGTGGGAGGAACTAAAATCCGTTGGAAGTCAGCAGCGGTTGCCGTTGTGTAGTGAGCGTTTTCGGGCATATTACGAGCATCATGGATGCCCGACTGAGGATTGGCCGAGGGAGCAGTGAAACCCATGATGCTTGGAATGATGTGATGATACTTCGCTGCATAGCGGTCAGTATCTGTGTTGTTTTGACGACGAAACCTGTTACTCAAATTGACCAGCGAGTTGTGTTCCCCAAACAAATGCTTCGCCTTGTGCCTTCGTGCCACTGCCTGCCCTTCGTCAGTGGCGTCAGTAGCGAGCATGTCATGATGGATTAAGAACTGCTTATTGTGATATGAGGATGCCCAAGTGTTGCTGTTACGATAAGCGTGAGCGTTGCCACCAAATCGTCGCCTTGATGCAACAGAATGAGGAAGCATACCGACTTTGATGTTGGTAGGGTCGGCTACAATGTAAGTACCGTCTGACAGGGTAGCGTTGACTTGGGGCTCACCGAACGGTGCAGCCAGTCCCTCGGCTCCTTCTCGTGCAACAACTGCCCCACCCTCACCTCTTTGTGAAAGATTGATTGCCTCTCTTTGCTCTTCAACATTGTCGGATGATTGAAAGTCAAGAGGTTGAACAGTGGTGGGGGTGCCTCTCGTGCCTTTCTCCGCTTCCCTTTCCTTGCGGGCAATTTTTTCTTCAAAGGATTCTTCCTTGGCTTCAATAAACTCGGGGTTTTAAGGCACAGGGCCCTGTGTGTGAATGGTCGTACCATTAGGGAACTCAAACGCGCTATGGGTCATATCACGCTTTTTGCTGTAAGTTGAACCGTGACCACCAATACCGTGCAAACTCCACCACGACGAGAGTGTGTTATGGTCACCGCCTGTATACATCTCGGGATGAGCGCCAGTAGCCTCTGTAGCAACCGCATGACTGACATGAAATTGAAGCGCATTCGCTACATCGTTCTGCATTTTGAAGGCGTTGCGCTCCTCATCCATGATGTTAAAGAAGTCCTTGATTTGACCTTCTGTCCAAGTGACATTGCTGGCCTTGGGGTTCCAACTGCTGTAAAATGGATGTTGACCTTCCGGGTAAAATTTGTACTCGTCTCTTTCTTTGTCGTACTCTACCCCCGCCATAAGCATCAATTCTTTCCGACCCAAGCCCCGAGGTGCAAGTTTGCCCTCTTTATCGGGCTCAAAGTGCTTTGATGAAACCGGCTTCATTGAAACTTCTCTTGTGTCCCGATTGATGTTCAACTGATAACCGTATTTTGGTTCTTTTGCTGTTTTGTACTCACCGCGTCGCTGCCGCTCAATCGCAGTGTGATAATCGTGATGGTCCATAAGCCCTTGATAAAATCCTTCACCCCGCTTGCCGGAAAGGCGCTCAAAAATAAAGCGACGACTGTCGGTGACCGAGGGGTCTTTGAGCATAGGTGCTTGAATGGGCTCACCTGTATTCATGGGCTCTCTTGTGAAGTGCTTGTGCACAGGAGATTCACGCTGAGCCCTGCTGTATTTAGCACGAGGCACAGAAAATTTTTGGTCAAGGGAAGGTATGCTTTGATGAGAAATTGAGTCTGTGCCTTTGGTGTACATGTGCTTGTAGGCTTCTACTCGCTCAGCATGATTCAGCCACTCCATGCCATGGTAGTAGTCTTTCTCACCCAACTTCCACTCGGGGTCATGTTGCCATTTTTTCTCGTACTCCACAAGGTGTTTCTTCCTAAACGCTGCGTCAACTATTTCCTGTGGAGCGCCATTATCAAGGTAGTATTGCATTTCATCTCGCTCGGTACCACCGTCTGCATAAATAGGGGCATCCAACCAATCATTGTAGTTGTTCTCATATAGTGCATGGGAGGTATGCTCACTGCTCAAAGTGCCCATAGCAGTAGTGTTGAGAATCGGATTGCGCTGGCCACCACTGCCGGAGGTCATGTTATGCAGAACCCAACTCATTTCTTTTTGTGCATCAATTGCCGACTGCCCGGATTCGTAAAACGAACGGACTTTGCGGATAAACAAAGGAGCAATTCCCAATTCGGGGTGGTGGCCGGACCACAGTGGGTTGAACTCGGGATGAAGAGCAGAAGTGTCGGGGAAATGACCAGCATCGGAATATTGTTGTGCAAAAGATGGCTCGTTGACCCCTTCATGTGTCCAGCGACCCGGTATTTCGGAGAAGTCCATAATCCCGGTCATGCGTTCAGCATGGGGATGCGCAGGGGCCAGTGTTTCGGGTATTTGCGTCCCTGCACTAATTTCAAAATCCGGTGCAGGGTATTCGCCTTCTCGCCCGGTGACTACAGGTTTTAAGTTGGGGGAAGCAGTTTGAGCGCTCGTGGCTTGGTCGGCTACCTCAAACTCGTCTTTGAGAAGGATGTCGTCCGACACACCATCACCGCCTTCAAAGGCGGCTTCGGAGTTTCTGCACCGCTTTGCGAAGTTCGCTCACAGCAAACTTGTGCTCGTCAGCGCCGACGAGGCTTTTCTGCACTTTTTGCGAGCCGCCATCAAGGAAGCGAGCGTTCAAAGTAGAAATGGCCGTAGGGTAGTGCGGGTTTTTGTCAAGAACATCCGAGTTTTCGGAGATGGCTCCCTTGTTAGCGATGTCCTCTACGCTGATGAGGCGTTGGTTGGTGCTAAAGTATTGGTTCTGCACGCCGGTTTCACCACCAACCTGCACATGAAATTGCACATGACCGATGTCCGTGCCTTCTTTTTGGTCGTAAACCACGCCCTGCTCTTTGAGCAAACGCTGTTCCAACTCAATGGCTTCTTTCAACAGTTGGTCAAACTCCGGGTCCCGTGGTTCAAATCTTGGCTTCATGGTATCACTCAATTCCTGTTTGGTTGCCGAGGGCTCCTGCACTCTTGGCCTCGGCTGCAAGTTGGTGGATGTCGTCCCAGTTCATTTCATGGAACTCTTGATTGGAGGTTGGAATGTCAATGCCGCCCCCGTTGTCGTTCTTCAAAATATCAAAGTGAGAATCGCCACGGAACATGTCGGGCATGACATCCACGGGTGCCACCGTCTTGCGAGACACAAAGCCAGCCTTCTTCAACAGGGCTGCTGGGTCGCCGACCAATCCTTTGAGAACTTCGTTTTCGGCTTTCAACACTTGCAGGTTGCTGTCCATGACCTCCATTTTGGAAATCAATGCGTTCATCAACTTTTCTGCGACGCTCCCCTCATTGTCGTCAGTCAAGTTCTTCACCTCAAAGCGTTCGGTTGTTCAGCCTGCGGTTGAGGTTTCCAAAACGAGTCGTGCGGATGGTGCCGGGCAACACGCGGTCGGTAGGTGCATGAACGGTCTGCACTTCGTTGACCTTCCGCACAGGAACACCACCTGCGTAAATGTCGTTGATGCCAACAGTAGGAGCAGCGTCCGACTTCGTGATGGCCGAAGAAACATCTTCGGAAAGGTATTCAGCAAACTTGCGAACCTCGTTAATGTGGTCAATCGCGCCGTTTTGGTCGTTGTTTTCCAACGCCTTGTAGAAAGCGTCAACATGACTGCGCATTTTGCGTGCCATCGGGTCCAGTTTCAAGAGGTCCATGCTCATCCCATTACCACCTTTGTCTTTAAGTTTGCTTCAAAAACCGCCCGTATTGCGGCGTGCTTGCTCCACTGGCCCTGCTGGTGGACCACGCTGTTGAACACTACCGATGGGTGAGCCGGAGCCGGCTGTTTGGAATCGCTGAGGAGATGCCGGGCCACGGTTTCGCAAGCCTCTGCCTTCTCCGCCGGGATTCATGGCCGCCATGCCTGCACTGGCCGCACCTGCAAGACTGCCTGCGAGTTGCGGGGGTATGTTGCGAGTCGGCAAACCGCCCGGCTGCGCTATTGGCTGAGGGCCGCCGGGCATACCGGGCATACCGGGCATACCGGGCATACCGGGTTGACCCGGAGGCATGTCCTGTTTCTTGTAGATGAAACGGATGTCCCGGCCACCTTCTTCAACCAGTTCGGCTTGATAACCAAGTTGGGCCATCCGCTGAGCGATGTTGACTTCCATTTCGTCTCGTCGTAGGCGAGTGACTTCGTCCTCCTCTTCGTTGGGGTACAATGTGAGTTTCCAATCGTGTACATCCATCTCTTCCATCAAACGAGGAAACAGATTCTCAGTGTAGACTTTGTGCCCTGCTTCTACAGCACGGTTGGTCACGAGGATTTGCAGACCCTCATTGTTGAGGCCGCCGGACTTCCCCGTGTCCATCATGAACACATTGGAAACACCGTAGAATGCAGCGATGCGGGTTCGCATCTCATCACGCACGGAGATGTACTGCATCTCTTCCAGCGTGTCCATGAACTTTACCCAATTGACGCCACCACGACCTTGCTGGCTTTCCACGGCAATCTTGGGGATGTAGTGAGGGTCACGCTCCAACTTTTCGTCTACGCCTTTCCAAAAAGACTTCATGGACTCTACATTGTCCGTCGTGATTGAAATCAAACCACGAGGAACGCGACGCTTTGAGTAAGCCGTATACATGTAATTGTCCATGGCCGTGAGTGTCATGGCCTGTCGCCAAATCGTGGCTACGGGTGAACGGCCGTAGAGTTTGGAAGGGTGGTACTTGCTGATATGAATGACTTCACCTTCAATGTAATACTGAGTCTTTCCAGCACCCGCTGTGTTGACATGGTGAACATCTTCCAGTTCGTGGCCGCAGATTTCACAATTGTTTTCCTTTTGCGTAAACCCACGAACTTGGTCACGATGGATGGGGCAGACTTTGTAACGGCCGCCGCGCACGCCACGCTTATCAGCGACGATGCGCATAAAAATTGGGTCGCCTCGCAAAATCTCTTTGATGCGGTAGAACTGAACCTCGTTGGACTCCGGGTCCACATAATACTCCTTCACCAAAATAAGGAAGGCGTCATCAACGATGTTCAAGTCAAACTCAATTTCTCGCAGAACATCAATAAATCGCTGCTCCATGCTGTTGCGCTGCTCAATCAACCATTTGGGGTAAACAAGATTGTCGGGGTCGGGCTTTTTCAATTCAGTAGAGTCGCACTGTGTGCACACCTCTACATCGTGCTGGTACTCTTTATCACAAGCCATGCACTTGCGATGGTATGCTTTTTCCCAATAGTAACCTCGTCGGAAAATCTCCTGCTGAAGCGTAGTGATAACGGTTCTCAAGATGACATTTTCATGCGCTACCGAGTACAAAGCAGGGATGGTGATGCCCTGCATAATGACGGGTTCTTGAATACCCGTTGTCCACAACGGCATGGTTGGCTCGGGGGTGCGTCGGCGACGGAAACGGTCGGCCAGCCCGCTAAGGGCTCGTGAAACTCTACCTTTTTCTTCTGCCATCATAACACCTCTTTCCAACTCATCACTGTGTCTTTGTCAACCGTCCATTCTCCCATTTTCTTTGCCAGTGCATCGGGGTCGTCTTTCCAATTTTCATGTTGAACAAACAAACGCAATTGTTCTTTGAGGAGGGGGTCCTCTTCATTTAGGCATCGGAGAGCGGCCTTAGCCTGCATGGACTTAAGTTGCAGATGAGGAAGGATGCCTTCAAGCACTTTCTTGACATCGGACTTGGATTGGAAGTTGACACGGTGCACGCTACGGTTGCTGCTTTTACCGATGTTCTCGTTGAGACTGAGAGTACCACAGCCCAGCGTTTTCTGCAAACGCTCGCAGTGAATCTTTCCACGGTCGCCTGTGGCGATAGCCGAGGCCCGGACTTCTCCACGCTTGGTAATGTAGATTGAGCCGTCTGCGTCAAAGAAACCAGCGGCATAGGCCCATGGGTCTTTGACAATGATGCCGTGCGAAGTCAGCACAGCATACTCACCACGCCTTGGGGCTTTGATAATGTCAATTTCTTCACCGTACATTTTGAGCAGTTGCGAAACCTGCGTGGCTTCAACACGACCGTCACCTTTAGCGATGAGGTTGGAGGAGATGGCGCGTGCACTCATGTGCCCCTTTTCCACCAGTTCTTGCTTTGCCATTTGCAGAATACCTTGCTGTTGCTTGGTCAAACTGTCAATTTGATGGAGGCCATTGCGCCACATTTTCTTAGCGTCCTGTCGCTGCTGCATGGCGTTGACCCACGCAAATCGCTCCTCATCTCCCCAAACATCTTCAAAGTCGTCCAGCATCTTGAGTGCTTCATCAGCCGTCTCCCACATGATGCACGCTCGGCGGAGTGTGCTTTCACGAGATTTGGAAAACAAACGAAGCGATTTCAAGTTCCTGTCACTGAGGCCCAAGTTGCGTATGGTGTCATGATGGTCTTTTGCCCACGGAATGGACTCTAAAGTCTTCTGCACCTCTTCTGCTTTCATCGTGCGCACGCTTTCTATCGCCTTGTCAATCTCTTCACGCATATCTTTCATGTGCCGTCGGGCGCGCTTGAAGTTCTTGACGACATCATCAGCGTCTTTACCGAAATGGCTGACAAACCACGAGTCTCCGTTGACAGGGAACTCGTGCATCTCTACGAAAATGTCGGGCTCTTCTACACGAGGTAGGGCTTCCTTAGCGATGATGACCGCCGTGGACGGGTCTTGCTTGACCAGTGGGTGATGAGAGAGTGTAGAGGCGACCATGTTACCCAGTTCATCCCCCAAGTCAACGAAGTTCTCACCGACGCCGACCTTCAACGATGACCACACAGCGCACCCTCCTCGCAGTTGAGCGGGGCCATCTCCTTATGAGATTTTAGGTCCCTAAGCCACAAAAATATCATCTCCTCCAAAACGGGGATTGTTCACGCTCGGCGCTCCCAAGAACCACTTGTCAAAGCCGGGCAAGTCGTCGTCGTCCAACAACATGACGCTGCCCTTGAACTCCTTCGTGCCCCAGTTGGCAAGAGCCACAGCCATGGCCAAGTCGTCGTGACTGCCCACCGACTCAAGTCGGCCGTTGCGCTTCATACCGAAACGACTCAGTTGTGTCTCCAAAATCCTCGTGAACTCTTTGCTCTTCTCATCGCCCCACGGCGTTTTGAGTTGGCCCTGCTCAAAGGCCAAAAGCAAACTCATGAACATGGACTCCTTTCGCTGACGAGTGGTCATGAAGGTCTTGATAGGAATGTCATCACGCATGTCCCGCAGTTCAGCCTCAAACATACGCTGGAAGTTGTTGCCTTCCAATTCAATGAGGTCGGGTTGGAATCGGTTGTTGAGGACAAGCATGCGCTTCTTTTGTGCCATACCACCGAGTCCCTTCTCATTGACGACATGGATGATTTGCTTCGTGCCGTCGCCCGGCACAGTGCGAATCACCACCATGGCGGTGTAGTCAGCGTTCTTATCCGACGCAATCGCCGGGTCCCAGCCGATGAAATGCTGTCCAAACAGCCCTGCCTTCTCACCGTTCTCGTCGTATTCGTGCTCGGCGTAGTCCATGACTTTGAGGTTAGGGTCACGGGCTGCTTCAAGCAGGCTGTGCGGGAACATGCTGGAGGTGTCGTGGATTGGCTCGCACAAATACTCACGAGCAAACCGAATGGCAGGCATGGATGCCTCACGCATTTTGAGTGCGTCCAAATCCCATCGCTCCGGCCACAGAGCCTCGCCTTTGTCATTGATGGCAGGATATGTCTCTACCGTGAAGGTGTCCTTTTCTTCCAACTCAGCGTACAGGTCGTCGTAGGAAAACGGCGTGCCGACCATCATCATGCGACCCGTGTGGTGCAACACAGGGAGAAGGACGGTGTAAAACCAGTCAGCCGCACGCTGCAACTCACCCGTGGTCGTTCCCCACAGGATGTCATCGCAAACGACGACATCGGGGTGGAACCCACGAGTAGCACCGCCGACCGACTTGGCCATGATACGGCTGCCGTTGGTGAACTCAAAGTAGGATTTGGCCCACGGCTTACCAGCAGGCTTGAGGTGCTTGAGCAAGTCCGTGCCCTCAATGTTGCTGCGAATGAAGCGCATGTGTTCAAGGGTCTGCTCAAGGCTGTGACTGAACACCATGATGTGCGTGTTGGGTTGGAACGCTCCCAACCACAAAGCGTAGGACATGAAGAACACGGATTTGCCGTGGTCACGGGACGCCTTCACGCAGTAGTAGCGGTTTTCATTCAGCCCCTTTTCCCAGCAGCCGTGGTGGTAAGAGTAGTCAAACCCCAAAATGTCGTGAAAGAAATACTTGAAACTCTTCTTGCACATCTCGGTGTCCACTTGCTGGACGAGGTCTTTGATGGCAGGATTATCTTTGTCCATCTAACCCCATCCTCAAGGCGTTTTGTAATTCCTCGGGACCAAAGCCCCTTGTCTCTTGCGGCTGCTGTTGTCCGCCAGCGATGTCCTCTCCAAGAAGTTGCGCTGCCAATCCTTCGTGGTCGTGGTCGGCATGGTTCGGGTCAACCCGTTCACCTGCCTGCAAAACCGTTTGGGCACCCGGAGCCGTCTGCAACGGCGCAGGAGCAGGTAAAGTGGTTTGAGGTGCTGGAAGAGTGGGTGCAGACTGGACACTCCCCGGAGTTTGTTGGTAAACATTCGGTAATCCCGCCAGCGTAGCATCTAAGTTCATCAATGACCTAACCCTTGCGGGGTCTATCTCCCTAAACTGCTCTATCTGCTCGGGCGAATACCCACGCAATGAGCGGGCCAAAGCCAAATCCTGTCGGGAAAGTTCCCTACGCTGTTGCTTAGCCTGTGCTTGTGCCTCTCGTTCCGCCTCAGCCGCCTCGGCTGCTCGGAAATCATCACGCATGTACTGAGGAGTGCGGAGAACCCTCACCTTGTCTCGCAACTGGCTAACGACTCCCTGCCGATTAGCACCAGCAGGTGCGTTGATTCGGTCCTGCGCTTCTTCCGCGCGCTCCACTCGTCGGCGCATGCGTTCTACACCTTTGGCTTGCCCTTGCTTAGCCCTTGACTGTGCTTCCATTTCCAATTCTGCTCGGCGTCCGGGCATAACCGTTTTACCAGCGAGGCTACGACCAATGCCTTCACCTTGGACTTTACCGGCGTACATGCTACCTAACAAACCGCCGAGGCTGCGATGCTTACCTGTAAGAGCGCCAAGAACACCAACCGCCCCGCCAGCAATCCCGCCTAAACGCTCACGCTTTGACGGGAGCCCTCGTGCACCTCCTCTTTCTCGCTCAAAGTACATGCTGGGCCTACCACTCATGTCGTATTGAATACGAGGACGGGCCTTGACCAGCACTTCGCCCTTCATCAAACGCCACCCCCAAAGGTGACCTTGACCGCCTTGACGATTTCGGGGCCGACATTCCAGTCGCTTGCCACACGGTGCCAGTCGCCATGCGAGTGATAGATACCGTGAACATCCATCACGCTGATGCCGAGTGATTTGGCTACAGCACTGACATCGTCAGCCTTGGTGATTCGGGACCGATACTGGGCCAGCGATTTGACCACAGCGTCTTGACTTGCTTCTTTGAATTGAATGCGCTCCATGGTCTTGAGCAGGTCGCTGACCGTGCGTTCTTCGGAAGTGATGAGTTCGTCATTGAACAATTGTCGCTGGCGAGAAATACCACCCGTCACCGTTTCTTGAGGTAAAGCCGCTGACGCACGCTGGGCGGCAAGTGGGGCTTCCTCTCCCATACCTGCCAACTGTTCACGCAACGCTGCAATTTCGTCCATACGAGACGGAGCAGCAGCGGCATCCTCCATGGCTCGTTCACGGGGTGGCTCCTCTCTTCTATTTTGCGCCAGCATGTTGGCAGTAACTTCCTGTGCCCGGTCAGCCGTTGGCGAAACTCCTGCTGGCAAAGCGTGTACATGCCCCTCCCAATGGTCGGGCACAGACGAGTGAATGTCGTGGTGAGGATGGTCTTTGTGGGCCTCGGGGAGTTTACCAGTGACTTGAGACATCTGCCCTCGGTGTGCATCAGTGTTGCGGAACTTGTTGACGAATTGAAGGTATGCTTCGTGGTTTGCCTCATCATAAGCATGGTCTTTGTGGTCGTAGTCTGCGTTGCGAAAGTTGTCAAGTGCTTGCATCCAAGCATCCTGTTGATTCTCGGCTTGGCCCGAAGCAAGGAGGTTAAGTGAGTGCACCCAAGGGATGGCGTACAAATCACGGGAGCGATTGAGGCCCTTGTTCCTTGAAGCACCTTTGCGAGTTGCGATGGTGTCCCGAACCCGTTTGTACATGCCGGAGTCCATATCCACGCCAAGTGATGCAGCGACGCCTCTCAAAATGGCTGGTGCTCGTGAATTAGCATTTACTTGATGCCCTGCACCACCCACCAAAAATTGTGAAATTGGCATAGCCGCATACTGGGTGGCTTCTTCGGGCTTGACTTCAATACCAATTTCGCCAAGTTCTCGGATAATTTCGTTAGCACGAGATGCGATTTCAGCCGAATCTTCAACTTGGGCTCGTTGCTTTCCACCCATGTTTCGTGTTGGTGTAGCGAACAGTGCTTTGGGAGCAAACTGCGCTACATCAAGTGGGTGATAATTTTCAATAACCTTCCCCGACTTGTGACCGGGAATCATACCGCTTCCACCTTCGCCAAAATGCTCCTCAGCCTCTTCCCGCTTCAACGGACGAACTCGTCCAAAGGTCATTGCCGGAAGTGGAACTTTGGGACTGGTGAGGTAAGTAAAGTCACTGGTCTTCGGCATGGGTATGCCAAATTGACCTTCGTACATTTTCGCAAACAACCCGTACACATCTGCCATGGACTCGTACATCGGATGAACGCCACCATCAATCCACATTCCTTTGTCAGCACCTTCCAAATCGTGCATGTTCCCCATGTTGGTGGAGTAGTTGATGGGGCGACCGTCGTCAGTCACTACTTGACGGCTGCTTCTTGAACTGTCCCCGTCAAATCCGCTCGTGGTGTTCAGTCGCCACAGCACACTATCCACACCGGGGAGTTTTTGACCGGGCTTTGCTCGCCCGTTATGCATGTCAATACCGAATCCGAACATGCCCTTTACATGGTCCATTGACCAAATGGGCTCTCCGCTTGGTAATCGTGCGTCCGGATTGATGCCGTTGTTGATGAGGTGCTGTCGCACTTTGTGATGCATGTGCCCCATCATGTAGTCAAGCGGGTGAGAACTTTCGGGCTCGGTTACGCCGTTGCGCGTGCGATGAAGAAGGCGACCGGTTTTGAAATCGTGCCCAAAAGGCGGGTGGTGAGCCCGCATACCTTCGGGCCCCTCAAACTGGTCATACCAAGCGATGTCCTCGGGTGGGCTAAACGCTTCTTCGGGTGCCCAGTGCCGAATCGGATGCGTCTCGTCCTCGCCAATGTGGTACAGGCCGTAGGATTTGCGAAGCACCATCTGCTGCTTCATGAGGTTCCATGTGCGGTGAAGCGTGTCCACAATTTCAAACCCGCCACGGCTCTCGGCCAGCGAGTCCGACGAATAGTGAACACGGAACATCAAGCCGTCCTCCCGCTACCCCTGCTCACGAAAATGTGGCCCGAAGCACCGGCAGAACGAAACTCATCAGCCTCTTTGTTGTCAGTGCCCCCTTGGGGCTGAGTCGTTTCACCATCACGGTGCCCGGCCTCGCCTTCTTTGGAAGTGCCTTTGCCGGACGGCGGCGCTTTCTTGGCTGACTCTTTGCGAGCAATCGCTCGCTTCAAGTCCCGCAGAATGTTGCGCAACTGGCTGAGTTGGAGATAGCCCGAAGCCGACTTGAGAAGTGTTTGCACCTCTTGGAGTTCGGACTTCATGGTCATGGGCTTGAACTTTGTCCGTCGCTGAGGATTGTGACTTTGGTAGGGAAGAGCGATGTTGCCGCGATTGGCTTGCATGGCTCGTGTGCCAAGGCTTTGGGCGTATTTATCGGGGAACAAACGCAACGGTTGCTTGGTATCAATGCCAAGGTGAGACATGTCAACGGCAAGTTCGGCCTGCGTTAGTCCGCCTTTTTCTGTGCGAGGGCTAAGTGTGCGAGACTGTCGCTTCGCCCGCATGGAGGTTGCCTGCTTTTGACGAGCACGGCCTCCGGGGGGAGCCTTGAACTGCTGAGTGGAAAAATCACCGTCTCGCTTAAGCAGTTGAAAAGCCACTTCCATTGGCTCACCGGCCATGATGGTTTGTTGACCATACGGGCTGAGCGCCTGTGCGCCGAAACTGATGCTGGCTTCGGGTGAGCCGGTGCCCGGCGAGCCAGTAAGGGCGCTGAGTTCACCCTGCTGGGCTATGGGCGTCTCCTCCATCGTGTCCTCTTGCGGCTCATCCGCCGGCATAGGGACGGGTGTGTCTTTGTCCTGTTCAGCCGATTCAATGTTGAACTTGAGGTGAGGGAGTTCACGCGTTTTGACACGCTCCTCCTTCTCCTTCATCTTCTTGTCCTTCATCTCATCTTCGTACTCCGGTGAGCCTTTACCGTGGCGATAATCCTCACCGTCTGCGTACAGGTGGTCCGATTCGGACCGAGGGGAGTACATGCGAGTGTCAGTGCTGGTGCCCATGCTACTGGTCATGCGCTTCCCTCCTGCTCTAACATGCCACTGATGTCAATTTCGTCGCCTTCCTGTGTGAGCAAGGCTTCTTTGACACGCTTCCAAGTATCGGGACTTTCTTTCGCCATTTCAACTTTGAGGATGTTGATGGTGTTTGCGACCATTTTCTCCTCGGGCTCAACCCACTGCTTTTGGAACGAAGTCAAATCCTTGATGGACTCACGAATCTCCTTGCTCAGCCGAACCATGTCCGAAACAGCCCCGTCATCGTGGATGCTGACCTCGTCCATGTAGCGGGACAACTTTTCATTGAGGCGTTCAGTGTTGTGTCGCAGGATGTCAGCCTCTTGGCCCACCTTGATGGACACAATGGCTGATGCACTTTGTTTGACGATGGGCTGAAAGTGCTCTTTCATGTGCTTGTAGACCGTCGCTTCGCTGCAATTCAACTCTTGAGCAATCTCTTCGGTGGTCATGCCTTCGTCAAAGTAAGCAACTTCGTACATACTTCGGCGGTCATCTGTGCAGACGACGCAGCGATAATTGGAGCCCTCCAAGTTTTCCCCTGCATGGTTTCGCATGTGGCGTTCGGCCGTGTTGGCCCGCCAGCCTTTGTCGCGGTCCATGGTGCGAAAATCGGTGATGCCTTGAGCGAGACTCATCTCAAGTTGGTCACGGTCGGGGTCTTGACAGAAAGGGCAAGAACGCTTGGTCTGCCGACCTCCCATGCGTGGTCCATGTTATGCCCAACGATAAGCCTTTAGGAGCAAGACACGAGCCGCCATTGTGCCAAGACTACCGAAACTGGATGTACGAGTTGCCGGAATCCCCATGACAAAGGAGACGGCAGTTTCGCTATCAAAGGCTGCACGGGATGTGGCGTTGCGACGAAAGGTCAGCCCCGAAGAACGGGGTCGCAGGCTTGCTATCTGTCAAGAATGCCCAAGTTGGACCGGAACACGGTGCAAAGAATGCGGATGCATCATGCGGGCAAAGGCCTCGCTTAAGTCATCCACATGTCCCAAAGACAAATGGTGACTATTGCTGAGAGATGCGGGTGTAAATACCCGTCGCAAGGAGAACTGCGCCCATCATACCACCCATGATGTAGGCCATCATGTCCGACGAGAGTTTGCCCGAGCCTGTCATCAACACGAGTGATAGCGTCACGATGATGGTAAGCACCTGCACCATCACCATGTCCACGATAACGCTTTTCTTTGGAGCAAAAATGTCTCGTGTTGACATGGCAAAGCCATAGTACAAACCGGGAATGCTACCTTCTGCCATATCATCGTCCTCCCAACATACTTCGGGCAAAGGAGCCGACGCCTCCGCCCACCTTTTGCATCATGCCTTCATCAGCCAATGCTGCTTGAAGAGCGCCGCCCATCAACGATTGCTGAGCCATAGCGAGGATTTGCTGTTGCTGCATCTCCATTTGCTGAATGTTTTGCTGACTGGTGCTTTGAAGTTGGTTGAACTGATTGGTGACATTCTCCGCACTCATGGTTTGGAGGGATGATGGTAGCGAGGTGACATCCATTTTCATGGTTCCATCGTCTTCATTGATGACAAAGGTAGCATTTTTCATCACTTCAAGCACTGAAAAACTGACAAGGTCGTTCAACATCTGCACGAGTGTCGCCATTTGGGCTGATGCTACAAATCGGTCCATGGGCGCAACTGAGCGCATGAGTGCCAGTTGGATTTCAGCCTCGCTTGGAGGTGTTATGGGCTGCTGCATCATGCCCGGATTCATGCCCATACCCTGCATCATGCTGCCCCCAAACGCACTTTGACCGAAGTTTTGCATGGTGCTGGGTGGCTGTTGGCCAAATTGGAAAGGCTGCTGAGGTGCATTTGCCGGAGCACCAAGGTTAAGTGCTCCGTTTTGCTGCTGATTGTTGCCAAATAACATGTTTTTACCCTCTCTCAAGACCTTGCTTGGACAAACTGAGGCGTGTTCTCCTCTTCAACCTGTTGGCTTACAGGTGTTTCGGGCAAGGTAATCCCCATTTTGCCCACCGCATCAAGGATGCTGGGTGGGTTTTGCTGGTCAATTTCACCCAATTCTTGCTGAAAAATACGCAAATCAAAGACAACCATGGTCACATCGTTCATTTTTGACACCGGATTTTGGTAATGAAGGATGGAAATACCGCTTGTTTTGCGAGAATCCTGCTCCAATTGCTTGAAAAAAGGCTCATATTTGGCCAAAAATTGGGGCGTATTGTCCTTCTTTTTGACCATTGAAATGGGTACAGCGACCGTAGAAACACCTTTTTTGACCATTTCTCGCATGCCGGATTTGCTGTTGAGGCGTACTTTGTCGTTTTCATCCTCCCATTTGCACAACAAATGGTACAAATGGAGGTGTTCCGGGCAATAAGTTCCTCGCATGTTGCGCCCATCGGTCACATTTTCCTTGGCTACAAACGCTTGAACCTCACCCGACACTGGATTTGTCCAATAAAGGTCCCAAAGGCTCTCTCCAGTGTCCTCATCGCAGATTTTAGCGTACAAATTGTCGTATTTGATGAGTTCAACGCAGTTACAACCGTCTACAACGCACCGTTCATGCTGTTTGTTGTACCGATACTTCATTCCAAGCCACCGAAGGGGGTTGAAAATGCTTCTTTTGCTGGGTCGGAGCAACTTTCGGGCCTGTTTGATGTCTTTTTTGCGTGCTTTACGGGAATCGGGGTGCCGACTGGGGTAAAAATTGACTTTTGGCACCTCAATGTTGCTTTTTGCGGCCGCTTCACGCATTCCTTGCTGCGCACCTTGCATTTCAAGCAGTTGTTCGTGCGTAAGGTTGCCCTGTTGCGACAACGCTGCCATTTGCGTGGCATCAAGTGCGTACAAATTGCCATTTCCTTGCTGCGGGACTTGCCCGTATCGTCTAAATCCAGCCATGTTCGTTTCACCTCATGTTGATAGCAAATCTACCATCGTGTTTTCTACATTCCAACCAATTCGGGTGGCCATCATACCTCTTCGTGTGGGTATGCCTGCCTTCTGCAAGCGAATAAGGTCTTCCCGAAAGGGGTCAAAAATGCGATGTTCACCCAGTCGCTGTTGTTGCCAAAGCGTGTTTGCCTGTTCGTCCCACCAATTATCGGCCTTGTTGGCGACTAAGAGAATGACTTTCGGCGTGTATTTTTTGCCTCTCAGCCAACTACGCAGGTTTCTGTAGCGATACTGACGGTAAATGAGGGCATCAACCAAGAACTTGAAGCCGCCAACGGCGTCAATCGTCGTGTCGCCCCCAGCGTTTGCCCGGTCGTCAAACATAAACACCACCGCTTCTACACCACGGTTGACCATATCGTCCACCCACAAGTTCCAAAACCGCTGCTCGCCACCCAAATCTGCTGAATGGATGACGCGAGTCTCGCCCTTGTACTTCACTCGCTTGCGACTGGGGCGAGGTAACAGAAACTTACCGAGAACCTTGGAGTGCGTTGTGCGCTTGTCAAGCGGTATGTCCTCCATTTCACCCGGTGTAGTCAAGTATTTGTCAAGCGTCGTCTTCCCAGCCAGCGGTGGACCGTATATTCCAACCCTACGAGGTACCCAGTAGTGGTAGAGTTCCTTGGCGAAAATGACGCCGCCCACCATAGCGGAGCCCGCCGCTGCACTCATTGAAACCAACCCATGACTTTGTTGGCAAGCCAATCAACCGTATGCTCCCACAAACTCCAGTTGTTGTGGTACTCAAAGGCACTGATGGACAAAGCGGTTATGCATGAAAAAATGACCGTTTTGACCCAGCCCCAAGTGCGCTCATAAGCCGTATCCAAAGTGTTCGCCATGTGAATGGCACGAAGTGTTGACTCGGTTGCGTCATCGCTTGGCGTCTTGAACAACCAACCCACAGAACTCACTCCTTTTTCTTGAACTTACCATCAGCGCCACGATTTACCGAGGCCTCTTCTTTGTCAAATGACACCCCGAGCGAAAGGCTACTTTCACCTTTGTCGGGATTAAAATTGCCAGTGTCAAGTGAAATAGGGTCGGAAAGCGTCATCGGGGGTATTTTGCCGGGGTTCTTTTCCATCCACCGCAACTCTTGTTCAAGTTGCGCTTCTTGCATGCGAAGTTCCATGTCTTGGCGGCGACGCTCAAAGGTCATCTCCATGGCACGATACCGGTTGCGACGCTCTCGTTCCATTTCGGACTGGCGCGCTTTGTCATCCATGCCCTGCTGGAAGAACATTTTGAAGAAGTAATAGGCGATGCCTTGAACGAAAAACGCACCCATCGCATAGGTAAACGCATTCAGCGGCGTGCTATCCAAATCAATCCAAATCTCAGCGTTGAAAACGCCGATGGCAAGTCCAACATTCAGCGACTGCATGAGGATAAGCCCCATGAGCCGAATTTCACTTTGGTCAACACTTTGGCTACCGCTTGACATGCAATCCTCTCATATAACCCCAAAATCCACGACCACATAAAACCTTCTAAGGTGGGCCGAACGCTGAGAGGAAGCAGAACGGCCCGTGAGGCTCAGTCTTTCTTGTCATCCTTTTTGTCGTCCCGCTTGCCGTTCGTTGACGGGCCGGGACCGGCTTTGGAGCCAATGACGATGACCATACCGTGAGCAGGTTTCTTCTTCTTGCTTTCCGATTTGGTTTCAAGGCAGTGTGCCTTATCCATTTGGTCCAAGGCTGCTTTGATGAGATAGTTTCCAAGCGACATAGGCGTCCCCTTCTGTTGGATGGAAGGAGCCTGCATATTTGATGATGTCGGAGCCGGCTTGAATTGCTTGCCTTGGAAAATGTCGTAGTCAGTCATGCCGCTCACGCCGACATTTTGCACACCGCCGATGCCGCCGGACGGTTGGTTTGCGAGTTGGAAGCCCTGTTGACCGCTTTGTGCGGGAGCCATGGCGCCACCTGCACTGAATCCTTGAACGGGCCCCGGCGTCGGAGTGAGGGCATCTGCAATTTGTCCAGCCCCATAAAGCAATGCTGCCGGAGTTGCTAACCGAGCCAACCCTGCTCCTGCTCCGACCTTTGTGGCTTTTCCAGCGGGCTTTGCCATAGCGGCTGTTGCGAAACGGTCACGAAGCGCAGGCTTTCCCATAGCGGCCCTGTGTGCTTCATTGCCCATCCGTTGAGCGTATGATGTGTCAAGCCCAGCCCGGTAAGAACCACCAGTATCACGAGCCAATTGAGTAGCAGTTTTACTTCGGGCCTCCGCAGCAGCGTTGCGTGCAGCGTACTGTCGGGCAGCCTCGCGCTCCGCAGCACCACGACCAGCAAGTCGTCCTGCTCCTCTCAAAGCGAGTTTGGTAGCAGCGCCTACACCAAGTCCCTGTGCGGCACCGCTGCCAAACTCCAGTGCATCGCTCGCAAGTGAGTCATCACCTTCTACCCCAACTACACCCAAGACGGGGTCAGTGATTTGATTTTCACGAACATTCTTTGCACCTTGATAACCCCCGTAGCCAGCCGCCGCAAGAAGTGGGAGAGCGGCAAGAGGCAGTAACTTCTCCACACGGTGCCCTTCTTCAAGGACAGACCAAGCGGCGTCAGTCGGGCTCAGCATGCAACCAGTTGCCCCCATGTTTCATTTTTTCATAAGCCTGTCGCAGCATCATGTACTGCTCTTGAGCGTCAACAAGGTCAGCGAGCAACGAATCGTTGTTGTCGCAAGCCTCCTCCAGCATGTCAATGATGTCGGCGTAGTGACTCAGCAAGTCCTGCATGATGTGCAAGTGGTCGTCCAGCGTAAGCACGAACTGAAAGCCCCAACTGTCAAAGGGATATTCGGTCATCACCGCCCACCTTTGAGGAGACGGAACGAAAGGTCCATCGGTTCACCGGTTGTGAAGGGGACGCCAAACATTGAGTCTTCTTCTGTCCTAAACGGAATGCCTTGGAAAGTTGGATAGGGCTGCAAATTGTAGTTTGGCCGACCTTCAATTGACACCCTTGGCGGGACAGCAATGTTGACTCTTGGAGTTCCGTACAGCGTGTTTTGCATTTCTTTGAAATCAAGTGTTTGCGAGCCTGTGTCCGGAGGATTTGGATAGATTCCTGCTTCGGGAGCAATGAAGCCCATAGCACCTAACAAAGTGGCCAAGTCTTGCCTTTTGTCAAACTCACCGGCCGTCTTTGCGCGCTGTGCATCACGGTTGTTGAAACTAATGTCAACATGAGCGTCTTTCATTCGTGAATCTTTCATTGCTTCCAATGGAGGCGTTCCGTAAGTGCGACTGTTGTAGATGTCACCTTCTGCCGGGTGCATCGTTTGGAAAAGGTCGCGTACCTCAGTAAAGGCGGGGGGTTTGAAATCGTCAAATTCTACCCTACCGGGATGAACTTCTGCTGCATCAATGTTCGCCTCCATTCTACGCCGTGCATTTTCCGCATCTCGCGCCCTACTTGCCGCACGACGCTTCGCACTTGCGCGTTCAAGTGCTTCCGGATTAGCAACGAAGTTTTTGGTCTGCTGCCCACGAACAGGGCGACCTTGCTCAAGGCGACGGAGTTGACCTCGTGAAAGCGCTTGTTCGGGTGTGCGCTGGCGGTTGAATTGGCGCATCAAATCTTCTTCACGCTGCTCAAACTCGTCCATGTCGTCGGGGTCACGCTGGTCCAAGTCAAACTTGAGCAGGAGCCAAGCGATGTCCATAGGGCCGCCCTTGAGTGTGCCTCGCTCTTTGAAGTGGCGGGCCCTGTTGGTGTGAGGGTCTTCGGCCACGAGCGTGTGGTCTTTCGTATGACTCATGTCCGGGCCCCCTTTGCCTTCAATCCCTCTTTGCCTGCGCTCACGCTTGAGTTCTTCCCGATACTTGACACGCTCGGGTGTGGACTCGTACTCGGTGTCGTACTCCAACTTGTGGCGCTTGGCTTCGGGGCTGACGGGCCGCTTGAGAACCAGCGCCTTGACAATCGTCGGCTTTCCACCAACGCCCTGCTTTTTGCTACGCTTTCGCTTGGTCGCCGCGCGCTTCTGTCCCTCAGTCATGGAACCGGAGGTCTTCGGCGTCTTGCTGGACACCTTGACTGACGGCCGGCACTTGGGATAGCCTTTGCTCCCTTTCTTTGCTTTCTTGCGTCCGCAAGGAGGATGCTTTCCAGTCTTGGGGTCTTTACGAGAAACATCCACCCACTTCTCTTTGAACCATCGGTTCAAGTTCTTGCGGACGACGACTTTACTCATTTCTTCCCCGCCCAAGCATCACACACATGGTCGGCACGGCAGTTGAAGTCGTACCACTCACAGTACCCCGTCATAGGGTCATCGGTCTTTGAAGAATCCCAAGCCTTGCAGTTGCCACACTTTTTGGAGCCAGTCGCTTTGCGATAGTTCGGTGCATCTTCCTTGGCTTTGATAACCAACCAAGCGTGTTCAAGTGCGTCCATTTTGTTAAGAGCGTCGTTGTAGACGCCGCACTGCCCTGCACTGTGACTGGTATCAACACCGCACGGAGCGTTGGGGTTGACAACACCACACTTTGGGCACGGTTTCATTTCTTTTTGCCCCCTTTCTTCTTGCCACGGAACTTGCCCTTGCAGTATTGCACGGCCCATCCGTTGGCGTAGGCTGAGGGGTACACCTTGAACTTCCGCTTGGCGGCGGCTTTGCCTGCCGGGCACAATTTCTTCTCAAGAAGGTCCCAAGCCACTTCCATACCAAAACGGTGTGCGTCCCAATCAGTGATGGTATCACAGCCCGTCCATCAAAATGACATCGCCATGCGGACTCATTTTCACATTGTCCATAGAGGCAATCAGTTTCTTGCACTCAGCCTTGGGTCGGTCACAGGCTTTGCAGCAGTCCTCCAACGAGGCTGCTCCGCCTTCTTTCTTCAAGCAAGCGATGAGTTTTTTCTTGGCCTCTTCGTCGCTGTCGTTCTTTTCTTCTTTCAGTAGGTTCCATGCGGTTTCAAACGGGTTCATCAACAATTCCCCCTTTTTAATGCGGCTCCTTTCGGAGTGAGTTTGCCTTTTTTACTGGTCGGGCCTTTGACGCCCGACATGCGGGCACAGAATGATTTGCGTCGCTTGGAGGCTTTGCTCCCTCGCTTGAGTTTGCTGGGCTTTTTGGTGACAGGTCGCTTGAGGTTGGCTCCAGTCTTGCGCTTTTCGGCTGCACGACCCTTGGCGCTCAAACCGCCCGTTTTGGCGTGTCTCTTTGGATTGTAGCCATGGAACGGCTTGGACTTTTTCTTGGCCTTCAAGACGGCCATGGAAATCTCAAGAGGCGAACAGCAATCGCAAAACGACACATCGGACCAGTCGGTTTTCCCGATGATTTCCTCATCGGTCAACCACTCTAAAGCGTCCGCCATGTGGCGTGACAGTGTAGGAGGCTACATCAAAGTTTCCACATGGACTGGCACACGGGGCAGTGCCAAGCCACACCATGCAAAGTGCCGCCGGCTTTGGAGTACAGTCGCTGAGTAGGTTGTTGCTGACAATACGGACAAGCAGGACTTTTTCGCCGTGGCATGCGTTTCACCGTAGGGGGGAGGGACGGCGGAATGAAGGAAGTGATTCAGAGCCCAAAGAACACACAACGGAGGTACCGCCCCTCCCTTAGTACCCTATGTTGGGCATCCGCTACTTAATCCTTCCGTTCTTCACGCTCGGTTTTGCGCCGCTGCGACTCTTCTTCGTCAGCCTTGATGCGAGCCATGAACTCGGGGTCAGCCGGCGGAGGAGTAGGGGAGGTTTGTTGGTTGAGTTGCATACTAAGGAGTTCTGCTTCGGACGGGAAAGGTCTTGCTGGTGCCGGGAATGATGGGGGCTTTTCGCCTCCATAGGCCCGCCCCAGTTCATTGTGCGAGAGGCTGGCACTGAATGGTCCTGCTAAACCAATTTTGTGTCGTGATATGGGCTGTCGCTCATCTCCTATGCCTTGCATCATTCCGACTATAGCGGGGTGCATTGGTGCGCTGTACTTACCTTCGGGATAACCACGAAGGGGGTTTTCGTAGAATCTCATCCGTGCTTCGGGGTCGGCTTTCAGCACACTCCAAGCGGCGTCCATCGGACTGACCATGTGCGGGGGAGTGCGGGTGGAGAGATAAATGTTCTTCACCCGACAAGGCCCTGTTCTTGAAGCAATCGCTCGTAGCGCAATTGGTCAGCCGAAGGGCCAGCCAAGTGCAAATCGGACATCGGTTCGGGGTCTTCTCGGTTGAGGTAGGGGCCAAAATCATAGTGCTGCATCATGTTGTAAATCTCTTCTTGAGTCATGCTGGGCGTCAGTGCAAACGCTCCCGTTTCATGACCCATGCTTCTCAAATTGCGAAACGCATGTTCAGCCATTTGTCGGTCATATTCTCCTAACATTTCTTCAACCGCATAGGGGCCAAGTTCTTCCTCCATTTGGGCACGGAAAGCCGCATCGTTTTCAAGCCGCTGCCTCAGTGCAGGGTCATCCTGCAAATCCATGATGCCGGATTGCTGCTTAGCCCACTCTATGATTTCCGGGTTGATGAGTTCATGGACGACTTCGTGTCCCATCACACCGCCGAGTTTCTGCGCATACTGGTCAAAGTTGTCAACATCTTCCAAATCCAAAATCTGCTGAACATTGGCACCAGCGAAAGTCCCGTCGGGGTTGAGGCGAGGAATGGACCCGCCACGATAGTAAGGTTCTCGCGAAGGGCTGCTTACCACTTTTGCTGCCGCCATGTTTGGAAAGTTTTCCCGCATACCTGCTGATGTCATCCTACGACCTGTGTTGTAATGCATGTTGAGGGGGCTGTACCGCTCGCTTGTTGACATGAAGCCGGGATTCCCGTGAAGAGGTGTTCCTTCATACAATTCCGAATCGTAGGGGCCACTGAACACACCACGAGGAGTGCCTTTACCCCCGACGAAGAACTCCGCCTTGAGAACAGCCCAAGCGTGCTCAAAGGGAGACATCACTGTACCCCGACCATAAGTTGTTGCTGAGGTGCCGTTGCCAGTTGCTGCTGCCTAAACGCTTGCTCGGCTTGCTGGTCAGCCTGTCGCTGGGCCATCGCTTGCTGCTGGGCGAGTTGCTGTTGCTGATATTGAGCGATTTGGTCTTGGATGAATTGTTCGGACTCCATCACCCTTTGAGTGTCCCGTTCGGGACTTCTAAACTCATCCACATTCATTTTGCCCTCTTCCAAGAGTTGAAGGTCCCTACCCCTAAACTGACCGGGGCCGACTCCAATAAAGCGCGAAGGCGCACGACCTCTTTGACGCCCGTACCACGGACTTGTGACGCCTTCATCAAACTCTTCCATGGACTGAGCGTCAGCGAAGCGGACCATTTGGTTGGGGGCGATGCCGTCCGGAATGTAGCGGTATCGCTGATTGTTGTAGATGAAATCGTCCGTATCACCCATCTTGTAGCGGCGCAAAGGCTCGTCCAAAGGCAAAGCGTTCTGCATTGCCCCAGCCCTTATTCCGTAAAAGCCGGGCAGACCGCTTGAGTCCTTGTAGCCTCTCGCACCTTCTGCGTAGCCAATCGCCGTGTGGGGCTCAACTGCCACCGAAATGGAAGCAGGGATGTCGGGATTGAACTTCGTGTCCATCCCGTAATTGTGCACGCCCTTATCGTCATATTGATTGAAGCGTCCACTACCGACTTGCGACTCAGCCGTGTCAGTTGGCACAAGCCCCGTTTGAAGAAGTTGCGCGGCCTTGATGTTGGCAACGGCTTCTTGCATAGCCTCAAAGTCGTCATCAAACACCTCACGCTTGGCGTCGTAAAAATTGCCAAAGGGGTTATTGAACTTGGTTGAGAAATTGCGACCGTGGTACCCAAGCACCGGGCCCTGTGAAGAAGGGAAATCGGGGTGATGTTGACCCAGTTCAGTTTGTGCTTTGAGGATAGACCAAGCGTGCTCAAAGGGGCAGTTGGCCATGGGTAAGCGAGGGGGGCCCAATTAAAGAAAATTGTGCAATTTTTTTTAGGACCCTAAGTCTGTGAGCAAAAAAATGCTGGAGCGCCGTGTGCGGTTAAAGGAGGGTAAACCCGGCGGGTAAACCCATTCCTCCGGCTAAGGTAAACCCCCTGCGGCGGCTGGGGTAAAGCCCTCGCCGGTTTTGGGTAAACCCCCTCAGTCGCACGGTCTATAGAACGGGGTGCGTCGTGCGAGTCAGCCGGCTCACACGGCACAGCCAGCCGCCTCGTGCGTAGGGCCAGCCGCCTTGTGTGGGGTGGGCTAACAGCCTCGCAGGGTAGCGGTCTATAGAATCCCTCGTGCGCCCTCGCCGCCGCCCCGTGTGAGTCGGCTTGCTGTGCTGGCACAGGGGGACCGCTCTCCCGTGCAAGGGCTCTCCCAGCCGTCGTGCGTGAGCCGCCTTGCTGTGTTCTGTGTGAAGCGGCCTGCTGTAGTGTAGGGGGGTTTACCCTGCCTCGTGCGAGTCGCCGTCGCTCGTTGGGGGGCTACCGCCCCACCGATATGGGTGTGCGTTCCGCTTCTCAATATCCCGTAAAGCCCTGCTGTGCTGTGTGGGTAAAGCCTCCCTGCCCCGATTCGTGAGGTGGCCTTTTTGGATTTCTCTTTATAAAGGATTGAAACAATCCCTCAATGTCCTTCCCCCTCCGCTTGGAGGCCGGTGCACCCATCCCCCCGCCCTGCGCTGGGGTGTGGGTGTGCCCGCTCCAGCCCGATGGTGCGGGGACGGACGCACAGGAGCACGAATACATGAACCCGAATTACCTGACGAAGCCAATCCGTGACGCATGCGAGCAGCCACACCGAGCCGGTGGTCTGTGCCGTGGGGACCTCAACCCCAAGGGCACGACCTACGGTACTGTGTACATCTGCGCAGACTGCGGCCACGAGCACACGACCGAACAAGCCATGACGGCCAAGTACAACCGCAACGAGCGATACGCCAAGCGGGAGCACTGGGACGAGCAAGCCAAGGCAGCGAACGCACGCAAGTTCGTGGTTGCTGACGACACGCCCGCCCCAGCCTTCCCGACCGAGAGCGTCATCCCCGGCCTCAAGGTCAAGCCACCGACTCACCTGCACCGACCCAACCGCCACGAGGTTGAGCGTGCAGTCCGTGTCAACAGCGACGCCATCGTGAACGGCATCTCGCTGATGACCTCGGCCGAGCAAGCACTGTCCACATGGATGACCGTACAGGCGTCCATGGTGAGCACCCCAGCACCAACCAACATGAAGGAAGTGAAACAATGAGCGCACAAGAATACCGAAACGCAACCGAGCCAACCGTGAAGCAGACCGCCAAGGACCTCCGGTCCCGAAGCGCTGCCAAGCGAGACCAAGCGACCGAGCAGGTGAAAGCCACGCTCGTTCGTGCGAACGAATTGGGCATTGACCACCCATCCCTGCGGATGATTGGCTTGGCCTTCGCTTTGGGCGACCACAAGCGACTGGCTGACACCATCACCACCGACCGCAGCGCAGGGTTCGGCAACGGCCCCAAGAGCACCAGCAGCCACATGGCATGGGTCCTCCACGCCATCCACAAGGCCGAGAACCCATGGACGCCCGGCAGCGGCAACCGCCTTCTCAGCAAGGACGAGTTCCGAGCCATGAAGGTCCGCAATGGTGGCCACATCCCCGACGGCATGAGCATCAAGGAGGCAGTCGCTGCTGGCTTCTTGACCGCCGACGGCAAGCCTGTGGTCCACGACAGCGCCACCCTGCCCGACGACATCCGCAAGAAGGTGGACGACCTCGTGGCCCTTGGCTACACCGAGGACGCCGCCATCCGCTTCGTCCGAACCCAGTGAACACAGACACTCAAACCTGTGTGGCCAGTAGGGGGCCTGTACCCGCCACCCCGTGGGGTGCATACCACGGAACCCATCAAGGTGATTACATGAGACACGGTGAATACGAACAGAAGAGCATTGCAGGAACACCTGTGCCCAAGGCCATGTGCCACAAGTGCGGCTACAAAGCGTACCTGTCGTTCCCATCCGCAGGGTCGTGGGAATGGTGTGGCCTACCGAAGCAAGACGGTTTCAGTGTTGGCATCTGCCGAAACTGTCAGCAACCACCAGCAGACCCACGCAAGAAGAAACGACGGTGGTGGCGCAGATGAGGTACAATGACCTCATGTTTAGAGCACCAAACTCGCAACCCTACTGCGGGGACTGCCGCAGCGCCACCCACACCCCCACCACTCACACCCCCTCCGAGGGGCCATCCGATTCACACAGCCAGTCATGGCTATGCATACTATAGGGAGAGAGAAACATGACCCGACCAAGCGAAGAACAGATACAACGAGAAGAAGCAGGACGACGAGCATATTACGAGAAGCGAGAACTGCTGGAGATGACTTGCAGCGTTTACGCTGTGCTTGATGACATGGGAAACATCATCTGCACATTTGAGGACAGAGGACACGCCGAGCACTTCTTCAAGGAGACGCCGTTTGCTGCCAGCATTCATGAGCCGCCCATGTACAGGTATGTACGACCGTGGGTTGCCAAGCAGCAGGAGGAATGAACAATGACATGGGGACCAAGGAACGCCGAGCAAGCAAGAGAAGCCGAGAAGCGAAGCCTGCGGAGCAGTGCCATCAAGCCATGGCGAGACGAGGTACAGAAACTCAAGGCCCGCGTCGCTCAGCAAGACCGCATCATCGTCTTGTTCAAGAAGCATCTCAAGAAGCACGGAACCGACGAACTCGTGCTTGAACTGCTGGAAGCACTCATGGAGGAAGACGAATGAACACAAACAGAATAACGCTATGGATTGCACGACTTGACGGCTTCGGTGGAGGAACTGTGTCCTCCATCAACATCTCACTGCAAGAGGTGTGCAACCGATTCAACGAGCCCGACGCTGGCAAGTACAGTGACAACGAATACTTCACGACGAAGGAGTTCGCTGAGGACTACCTTGCCAAGTACGAACTGCAACATTTGCAGAAGGTGATTGAGACACGCTGGTGAGCACAGCCTCGCAGTGTCCCTTTTTGCAGTGTGTGCAGAGTATGCATTGCATGAAGTAGGAACATTTCACTGTGGTATTATCCTCATTGTTCACTATTCCATAGAGAGTATATGTAACAATCTCTTAGTGACTTAAGGAATACCGCACAACCGATTCCGATATTGCATCGTGCATTGCATACTCCGCACGAACCTGCAAAATTGACACTGCAAGCCACTCACTTTACGGACTTTAAAAGGAGGACGAATGAATGAACAACCTACTGGAAGAAACGAAGAAAATGATGTCGTGGCACGCACAAAAACCCGAGGACATTGTCCACATTGGGACAACATGGCCCGTAGCCGACAGCCCCTTTTCCCACTACGCCTGTACTTGGGAAGAGTTCATGGTCTTGGCTGACAACGAATACGACGACGACTACGGTGCACCGTATGTGGCACAAGACCTCGTCATCCTGTTCAGCAATGGTGACTGGGCCAGCCGTGCTGAATACGACGGCTCGGAATGGTGGCAGTATCACAGCCGCCCTGTTGTCCCGTTGGGACCAGCCGCACCTATCACCGCTCTCATGGGCAAGAAGTTCTCAACGATTGAAGACTACCACGAAGAGGAGGAATGAACATGGCAAAAGCGAACATAAAATACACGAAAATTGAAGACAACGATGCACGGAAATGGCTTGAGGTCTTGCTGAAACCGGACGACTGGGACAAGCACAGCCTTGACGAACTGCTGCTGGTGCAACACTATGCGCAGAAATACGAGGACTACTGGTTCACATGGAAGAGTAGGGGCTACTTCGGCAGAAGTGACTTGCTCATCGCTGCTGAGCCGAATGTCAAACTGAAAGGCAACCTTCGTGGCGTGTACTCCACTTACAAACGCAGCCAGTTCAACCTTGAGCGATACATCCACGGCGGCTCAAACGGCTGGCGTGAAACGGAAGGATTGCTCCCTTACCTCAAGCGACGAAAGGAGCGTGGCGAGGACACCATCTTCCAAGAACAGGTGGACGAATGCATCCGCCGCCTCAAACTCACTTATGAAAAGAACACGCTGCGGCCACTCCGACGATTCACCGTAGAGAATGTCACTGGGGAGTACATTCGTGAGCGTTTGAGAAAGCACCTTGTCTCCATGAGCCAAGGCAGCGGCCACGGATTCTCAACCAATTGGGTAGACTACACCATGTTCTTGGAGCGCAAAGAGACCAAGCCCCATTACCCAAGCGTGCCCATCCTCAAGCCCAAGCCCGTGATGAGTGGGTTTGCGGTTGAGGAATACATGAAGAACGCATTGAACTTGAACAGCCTCAAGCGGGACGGCTTTACCAGCCGTGCGATTTCCTTTGCCATTCCGACGGTAATCAATCACCACTGGGATGAGACTCGCAAAGCCATCCGACTCGCTGAAACAGCCGCCCGAAGTTGGTGTGCTGTTTGGCTTGAACTACTTGGAGATGAAGAGGAATGAAACCAATTGAAACACGACACGGAACAGCATACCCCATCGGTCTTACGACTGACAGCGACGGACAGATGACACTCGTACTGGAGTTGATTGAATGAGTAGATGGGATGGATGCGACACTTGCGTAGCATGGTACAACCCTGTGCCATTTGAAGAAGACATGGGGGAGAACAGTGAACCCATTGCATTCAGCAAGAACCACTGTCACATGAACGAGTCGGAACAATGCCACCTTGCAGGTGAGCGGTACATCATCCATGTCGGAAAGGACAACGAACACATGGAGGTATGCACGGACTGCTACCTCAAGCATCAAGGAGTGTACGAAGAGGAAGTGATTGAATGAGCAGAATCAGCATGTACTGGAACAGAAAAGAAATACTGACGGGCGACCACTGGGTGTTCACACGCTACACGGTGGACGGGCGACGACTTGATTTCATGCAGGGCTTCTGCGTGAAGGGTCGGGACTTTGACGAGTTCAACGACGAGGTGGAGGCAGAGGGCTTCACGCTCAAAGACAGTGGCATTTACTGCGAGGAGGAGGGCAAGTACGACATGCTCTACTCACGCTGGACGATGGTCAAGCAAGGTGATGAAGAGTGAGCGAGGATGACCACTACGATATTCTGCGAAAGCAACTTGCAGAAGAGGAGGAATGAAAATGAGATACATGATTTACCCAGTGTACTACCACGAGGACTACGGCTACCAAACAGATAACCCCGAAGGGACAGACGGCAAGGCCGACCATTGGGTACTGGTGGATGAACAAACCTGTGAAACAATCCATGAGACGACGGACGACATCGGACTACAGGCTCTCCAAGCCGTCGCACAATACTTGAACGCAGAAGAAGATGTACCTGTGATTGATACCAGCAAGTACGACGGCTACACGAAAACAGAATGGTCCGCTCGTAACCTTGGTGATGGTTCACCTGCGTCCTGCGACGAAGAATACGACCATGCCATGCCATTCATGGAAACGGACAGCGACGACGGCCACACCCCTGCCATTGGGTACATAGTCGGGGGTCAAGATAGCCACTCTTTGGAGGAGCGGCGAGCCAACATCAAACTCATGGCCGATGCACCAATACTCCTTGAACACATCAAGAAATTACAGGAGGAATGAAACATGCCAATGTATGTAGGAATAGAAAACGGAACGAAGAAGGGATTCACGGAAGAGGAGTTGGGCATCACCAACTCATTCGGGATGGGGATTCTCAGCATGCTGACTGGTGTAAGCGACTTCGGTCAACGCACCAGTTGGAGAACAGACGAAGTGATGACGGTGGAGAAAGCCCACGCTCGGTTCTGCATGGCTTGCCATGTGGACGACACTTGGGACAACCTCAAGCCGTACATCACGGACATCAACTTCGTGCAGCGAATGGCTGACGCAGACTGGTCTACCAACTGTGGTAGTAAGACTGACCAAGAGTTCATGGAAACCATGGCTGATAGCATGGTTGAAAATGCACAGCGAGCCATCGGCGATGAGCGTGTCCACCTCGGTTGGAACCTGCGTCGCAACTTCCAAGGCATGGCTGAGCGCGAGCAAGAGAGCCGAGATTATGTACTCAATGCCTTGCAGCGATTTGAGGATGTAAAGGACTACTTGGGCGATGGCTACCACGCTGAGTGCGGTCGTGAAACGCTGCATGAAATTGCTGCCGACCTCGTTGACCAGTTCAATCTGTGGGGCCGGACCATCACTTGGGACGAGGATGACAACCCGATGGTTTACGAGTGGAGTGAGGACGGAGGCACTGTACTCACACAAAAACTGGAAGAGGAGGAATGAACATGACTGACACAGACATTGAACAATTGCACCCATCACTGGGCAAGAAGAACGACGGCGAGCCACGAGTCTATGTGGCCTGCCTTGGATGCTACAACGAAGGTGTCCTCCACGGCAAGTGGATGAACGCTGACGAACTGGAGTCCGAGTGGTTGCACGGCGACCTTCGTGAAGACGGCTCGTACCCGATGACTCGGTGCAAGAAATTGCATCACGAGGAGTGGGCCATCCACGACTACGATGGAGTAAAGTGTAGCGAGCACCCCGACATCCCTAAACTCATCACAGTCATGCGACTCGTTGAGGAACACGGCGACGGTTTCCGTGAGTGGTACAACCACTGCGGCGACCAGTACGACGACCCCGAAGAAGCGTGGCAAGACCGATACCAAGGCGAGTACGATTCCGAGAAAGCCTTTGCCGAAGAGTGGGCTGAGATGTGCGGGTACTTGACCGACAGTCACGGGGACAGGCGTACTGGTCCCAACCCACTGCTCCGCTACATTGACTGGGACTGGTACTGGCATGCCGACCTGCGCCACCACTTCACATTCAGCAACGGCCATGTGTGGTCGGACTACTGAGGAGGAATGAACATGAATGAACAATGCAAACACGGGAACGAATACCGCAGCCACATGGACTTGGACGATGCGGCTGGAGACGAGCGACTCACCCAGTTGTGGTACAGGTGCACAGTGTGCGGTGAGGAAATCTACATTGAACTGCGAATGGACTTCAAAGAACGCACAGCCAAAGTCATTCGTATGAACGAATCACACTCGGAGGAATTGAAATGAATGAAGATGACCACTACGACATCATGCACATGAAAGCGGAAGAAAAAACAGTGCACATCTGCTGCAACTGCGACCGAACCTACGATGAGCCACCCGAGCGTGCGTTCATGATGAACACGACCACCATGGCCCATCGGGATATGGGCTACGGAGAACGCTACAACTGGTGCTGTGGTGAATGCACCGAGGGCGGTAAGCACTGGCTGGCGACACGAGTCCATGGCATTGCACACCGAGACATCTACACGGGCAAACTCACCATCACTCGCTCCAGCCATTTGTGGACTGGCGACACTCGCTCGGCTTTGGTAGACCGAATGCAACACTGGCTGGACAAAGCGGACGACGCCGACTATGTAAACACTTACTCACTCTTTGACTTGCAGCCGCCCACACGGTCTGACCACGAGGGCTGGTACTTCCCCTTCATGGACGAGAACGGTAAGCCTGCTGAGCCAGTGCAACCGCAGTATTACCTCAACGACATTCTCCCAGCCGTGGGTGCTGAGAAGTTGATGAACTGGTTCGCCACTCACTTCACTCAACGACACCGACAACGCACCAAGTACGGTAGCATTCTCTACAATAACAGGTTCACGAAGCCGGGCCCCATTGACTACACACTCAAGGTCTACAACTGGCGAGGCGACGACGACGGCATCGGCGGGTACAACAGTCCCATTCTCTTTACCATTACGAAGACGCACATCCCCCACGAATCATACGGGCAAATGGTGGTCCTGTGTTCACAGGAAGTGTGGATGGGGCATGGCGACGACACCGACATCATGGAGTCGTTTGACGCAGACGATTTATTCCTCACGATGTTTGGCAAATTGAACATGCACCATGACAATGATTGGAGAGAAGACTACTGAGGAGGAATGAACATGGCAAGAAACTGGAAGACACGAACCGTAAGCACAGCATACCAAGACCGACCCATGCGGAAGGCTGAGAACATGACCCTGCGAGAGCGACACCGACGGCATCGTCTCGCACATCCGAACGACTTAACGATGGCGGTGAAAGAATGAACACGAGGTGGCCGATTCCGACTTTTCTTTATAAAGAATCAAAACAATAGGAAACCAAACTGGAGGAAAAAAATATGCAGACAGAAGAAGACATGAAGAAGCAGCCGTTCTACCACAAGCGGACACTGGAATGGTTGGAAGCCTACACGCACGGTGACACCGACCACCACAGTCAAGGCAAGAACTGGGACAGGCACTACGGCATGACAGTGGGTGACCTCATCAACCAACTGGCAGCCTACCCACCCAGCCAGCCTATCGTCATCCGACGAGATGTGGGCTGGAGTGGTATGTGCAACTTTGAGATTGAGGTGGGTGAGGTTGTCGTTCGTGCTGATGGCGGCGACGACTACACCCAGTCTCGTGAAGCAATGAAGAAGGGTGAGTTGGACACCAAGATTGTTGTCGCACTGATGTGCGAGGGCTACAGCACCGAGAACCTTGAGCCTCACGAAATTGAAGAAGAGTACACGGAGGAGTGAAAATGAACGGGAAAGAGAAACAGATACACAACATTGTGCGACGAGTGAAGAAGCAAGGAGGAGGAAGCGGTGGTGAAGAAGCCATCGTGAACCTCATCAAAGCCATGTGCAACTGCGGCCTTACTTCCGCTGCACTCGGTGTACTTGGGCAGGGCTGGCAGGCTGACCTGCGGTATGTCCTTGAGAATCAAGACGCCCTTGACCGTGTGGCTCGCCACCTGTGGTGGGGCGAAGACCCAGCAAAGAACGAGGAGGAATGAAACATGAACATGAAAACTGTATTGAAGAACATGAATGAAGAAGAACGAGCCACCCTTACGGACTGGCTGAACGAGAAGGACACGGGTAGCCACGGCCACAGCGTGACTGGCATTGATGGCTTCGTTGAGGCTGGCTTCCCACGAGCGTGGCTTGAGCCAATGGTTGACCGTCGGTGGTCCAACTTCGTGCAAGTCCCCGAAGGCATCACGAAGTTGGCCAACGATACCGTCACTCACCTACCAATCGGCTGGCTTGAGAAGAGCGAGCGGTGGGTGTTCTTGGTTCCTCCCAAGGACCAAGAGGCAGGATACCTTGACAACAACTACGGCTACTGGACAAAGGACCGTGTCAAAGAAGTGTGGGTGTCCCTGTCCGATTACGACGCTTGGAACGACAGCGACCAATGGCCGGGCGACATTGAAGAGTTGACTGAACTGCACAAAGCAATCATGAAGCAGCATGATGTTCACCCCGACGCCAAGTATTGGGGCCACCAAATGATGGCCGAGGACGACTGTCGCAACTGGGGCTACGAGTCCCCCGGTGCAAGGTTTGAGTTCAAGATTCCCATCCGCCCAAGCATGAACGGGTACGGCGAGGAGTACCAAGAGTACGAGGTTAAGAGCAACCTCTACTACATCAAGTACGACGGCACGAAGCGCACTGAGTTCGTACACATGAAACGCTACGCTTACTTCTTGATGAAGTCCGAAGAAGAACTGGAATCCCTTGAGGACAAGATTGCCTATGTCAAAGCGAAGCAGGAGGAGAGTCCCAGCATCGGTGCAATCTTCGGTGGCGGCTACAGCGACATTCGTTGGCGAGAGGACGACAAGCCTCGCCCTGCCGAAGACATCGCCAAGGAATTGCTTGCGGCTGACGAAGAAGAAAAGGCATCGTATGGGCGAGCCGTTGACCGCATGCGTCAGCAGATTCCCGACATTGACGATTACATCCGACTCAACGAGGACAAGACCCGCTTCTCCTACGAGGACAAGGCCCCACTTGGCTGGACCATTGAGAACCTCAACCCCATGGGCTACACCGATGTGTTGTGGAGCCACAACTACATGCAACCTTGGGTTGATGGTATCGGCAACACCAGTGTCATCAGTGCCTTGGCCAAGGAAGCAGGCGGCGACACGAGCAAGGTCAGTTCAATTGGTCGTGGCTTTGCTGGCCGTGAACTTGCCGCCATCGCTTTGAAGGCGATTGAAGAAAACATGTGGTTCGCTGATTACAACGAAGAAGAAGAATGAACGAATGAACACACAACTGGAGGAATGAAAGATGATTAGGAAATGGATTGAAAAGAAAATTGAAGCACGAGTGAACGAATACCTTGCCACCTTGGAGGTGAATGAGGAAGCGATTGCAGAGCATGTGGAGGTGGACCTTGAACTGGTCGCCGAACACATTGAAGCGTCGGACTTGGTAGACTACATTGACCTTGAAGACGCACTGGACGACGCACTGGATTACGACCGCATCGCAAGCGAGGTGTCCTCATACGACCTCGCACAAGAGTTGGACTTGCGAGACATCGCAGAAGAGATTGACAAGTACGACCTCGCCTGTCACATTGACACTAACGACATCGCTTCCGAGATTGAAGTGGATGAACAGGAAGTTGCCAGCCACATTGACCTTGCTGACCTCGCTGACTATGTTGCCGACGAGCATGCTCTCATCCGAAGGCTGGTTGAAAACAGCGACCTCATGGACAACCTCACCGACCGCATCCGTGAACCAGTGGAAGAGCGTGTGCTCAATCACATTGTTGAGGTGAGCCATGAGGCAACGAACATCAACACGGACAAAATCATCGCTCTCGTTGAGGCGATGGAAGCCTTTGAACTTGCCATCACCACCATGCGCTGGGCGATTGAAGGAGACGGTGAAGAATGAGCGACGACGGACCACCCTTCTGTTGCGGCATGGAGATGCAATTCATCCGAGCCTTACCGAATGGAAACGCCTTCTTCCGATGCGAAGAGTGCCATTCAAAGGAAGTTCAAGAAGCGAACCTGTGCCCCGTATGCACTGAGCCTTGTCCTCAATGCGTCTGTGTTGAGATGGGCTACGGTCCGGGGTGTCGTCCTGCGGAGGGGAGCGAATGACCATGAGCGACCATCAAGACAGCGAGCACTTCGCTTACGACAAGACTTGGCATGACATTGAAACCATGCTGGACAGGGCGGAGCGCAAACAGAATCAGCACCTCTCGGCTATGCAGACCTGTTCAAAGAACAAGCGCATGTACCACATGAGGAACTACAAAGCATTGGAGGGCGTGGTCAAGGCTCTTCGTTGGGTGCTTGGAGATAAGGATATTGACCACCCATTGGAGTGAGAAGAATGATTGACACAGACAAATACGAAGGACATACAGAAGGTAAATGGGAATACGACAGTGCTACTATTCATGCTACTGCTAAAGGCGGTAATGGAATCATAGCGGAATACCCTTCTTGGGATTACAACAAAGACCAAATGATAACCGAAGAGGAAGAGGCTAACCTACGACTGATGACAGACGCTCCACTTCTCCTTGCAGAAGTCATGCGGTTGCGTGAAGCGATTGACAATATCGCTAAAGGTATGGATGAGGATTGGCGACATTGGCGAAACGAATTAGAGAAGGTGATTGAATGATTGACACAGGCAGATACGAAGGACACACACCGGGACCGTGGGAAACAAACAGTGAGGATTCGCAAGGCGTATGGCAAGAGCATGATGAAAGCACACCTCGCCACATCGCTACGGTTCACTCCGACCGAAACTGGGAGGACATGAGTGAAACCGAGTTCATGAGAATGATGGCTGACAAACAACTCATCGCAGACGCTCCACTTCTCTTGGCAGAAGTCAAGCGGTTGCGACGCAAACTCATGCTTGCAGAATCAGCCCTTGGTGAAATCCGTGCCTACCACGAAAGTGGTCAAGGCAACCTCGGTGAAATCATTGAACACTACCGTGACAAGGAAGGCGTTGAAATGCCGAATGCTTTTGATGAGGTGATGCTTGATGGCGATGCTCCTTGATGATACCATCGGCTTCCCTAACGAAGAACATCTAAGAGTCCAATGGATTGCGATGTATTCAGCACTGCTGAGATTCATGTCGCTTCAAGACTTGGAGAAAATGCTGGATGATGTTTCGGAAGGGACGATTGACAAGTTCAACCCATTGAAGGAGGCAGAAGAATGAAAGCAACAGTACACAAGCACAGTGACCAATACGGACAGCGGTTGGCCATTGACTTCCCTTACAGCATGGAAGCCAAGGACCAACTCAAAGCAGAACTCCCCTTCCCACAGACCAAGTGGGAGCCACAGTTCCGAGCATGGTCCATCAAGGACGAGCCGGGCATCATCAAGAAGGCGGCTGACATTCTCACATCGCATGGCATTGACTGTGCTGACATGTACGAACTCATCAAGGGGGTGGAGGTGCGTGACCCAAACTCTTGCTGGGTAGAGGTCAAGGGTCAGCGCCTCCATCTCCACTGGCCCTTCATCGCCGACAAAGAAGAGCGAGACAAGGTGCGCCTCACAGTCAAGGCAGTCAGCAACTACAAGTGGCACAACGACATCAAGCAGTGGTCCATCCCTGTGATGCAAGCACGCACACTCTACGGTTTGTTGGAGACAGTTTACCCACCATTGGCCACGGCCATCATGGAGTGCCGTCAAGTCAACGAGGACATCAACCAAAGCATCGCTCGTGTGGAGATGAGTTCCGCTGCCGAACTCAAACCGGTGGACGCTACCGAACTTGACAGGCGGCTGGCTCAGTCTCTCCCCGTTGGCTTTGAACTGTACCCATTCCAAAAGGTGGGCGTGGCATTTGCTGAGGCCTCCCACGGACGCTGCCTCATCGGCGACGACATGGGTGTGGGCAAGACCATCCAAGCACTGGCCTACGCCTCACTCTACCCCACCGAGCGCCCACTGCTCGTGGTGTGTCCGGCGAATGTCAAGTACAACTGGAAGAAGGAGGTTGGCCTTTGGCTCCCTAACGAATCCATCCATGTGGTCAACACAGGCAAGGCGGACGCTGTCAAGGACGCTGATGTTGTCATCATCAACTACGACCTCATGGCTAAGCAGGCTGACCGACTCAACAGGCTGGCCCCACAGATTACAGTCTTTGATGAGATTCATTACCTCAAGAACAGCAAAGCGAAGCGCACCTCTGCTTCCATCTCAGTCGGACGACTCAGTCCGAAAGTGCTTGGCTTGTCCGGCACAGCGATTGCCAGTCGCCCGGCTGAGTTCTTCAACTCACTGAACCTGCTGGCTCCGTCTCAGTTCACCAGCGAGTGGGACTACAAGCAACGCTACTGCGACCCGTGGCACAACGGCTTCGGTTGGGACTTCTCCGGGGCCAGCAACACACAGGAACTCAACGAGCGGACACGGGACATGTGCATCCGCCGACTCAAGAAAGAAGTGCTCACCGAACTCCCCGACAAGGTCCGCCAGTTCATTCCGATTGAACTGTCCAAGGCCGACAGGTCGGAGTACGATTACAAGCAGGAAGAATACTGGCACACGATGGACCATCATGCAGCCATGGGTGAGTCCTTACCGCAGGGCTTCGCCTTGCAGATGATTCAAGACCTGCGCCACACATGTGGCCGACTCAAAGTGGCGGCGGCAGCCGACTGGATTGGCACTCACAACGACAACACAGGCGGGCCAATCGTCGTGTTCTGTCACCACAAAGATGTACTAAACGGCATCCTCAGCCAACTCAAGGCCTTGAAGCATTATAAAGAGTTGAGAGTCGGTCGGATTGATGGCAGCGTCAAGGCACAGAACCGACAGCAATTGGTTGAGGACTTCCAAGCCGGGAGGCTGGATGTGATGCTGTGCAACACCATGGCTGCGAAGGAGGGCATCACCCTCACTGCTGCTGACACAGTCCTCTTCGTTGAACGGGAGTGGGTTCCCACTGACGAGGAGCAAGCAGAAGACCGGGTGTACCGCATCGGCCAAGAGAGCCAGTCGGTTCACGCCGTCTACCTATCTGTATCAAACACCATTGACGAACACTTTGACCGTGTCGTAGAAGGCAAGCGTCAAGTTGTCAAAGCCGTTCTTGACGGCGGTGATGTAGAAGAGCGCAAGACGCTCGTCAAGGAGTTGGTTCAGCGACTCCGTCAAGAAAGAGGCTGGACACTGGAGGAATGAAACATGAAAGTAACGATTGAACAAGGAACGAAATTTGCTGACCTAACAGACGAACAGTTGGAGTTGGTTCAACACATAGGGCGAATGACTTGGGAGTTGGAAAATGAATTGCTTCCATCACTGGAAGAAGTAATTGACTACGACGACCCAAGGCGTCAACACACGGACAAAGAGGGTTTCCGTTATACCATTGAGGGCGACACGGTTGCTCTTGAAAAAATGCTCAAGGAAGTCAAAGGCTTGTACGCTCGTCTGTCCGCAGCAGTGCGTTGGTGATGAAACATGAAAGTAACGATTGAAAAAGGAACGACATACGCCGAACTGACCGATGAACAGGGTGTGGTGATTGACGGCATCCTACAGATGATTGATGGACTGCAAGAGATGATTGACACTTTTGAGGAAATCATTGACTACAACGAACCGACACTGAGGGGCCATGCTCCTTCACTGCCGCAGGGCTACCTCTCCACCATAACGACTGACCTATCAAAGTTCATCAAGTTGAAGAAACGCATCCACGACCTGCACGAAGCCTACGACAAGGTGGTGTTGTATTGATTGACAGACTACCTACCATCAAACTGACGCCCGAACAAGCACGACACTTCGCTGTCAGCGAACGAGCGTGGCCCTACGAGGGTTGGTCACAGACGCACGATGGCATGCTTCAAACGATGTATCAAAAGCCCGAAGCCATTTTTCCGGCCACCTTTTGGACCATGACCATTGACCCCAAAGGAGTCGGCGCACTTTCAATGTACGATGCTCGCAAGAACGAGTGGGTTACGAAAGAGATTTTCGCACCGGTTGACCCCGACAAGGAACTGATGTGGAACGAGGAGGAATGAAACATGAAAGGAACAATGATTGCACTACGGAAAGCACAAAAAGAAGTCAAGCGGTTGCGAGGACTACTTGACGCCATCCACTGGGATGCTTTCGCAGAAGACGACACTACGCTTGAGATTGACCGTGAGGTAGCGGAGCGGATTCGGAGGGGTGATTGAATGAAATCTTACATCCGTACAAAGAACGGACTGGTGAACTTGGAGTGTGTTGAAGCCATCAGTTGGAAGCCGAGGGCTGACGACGCTACCGACTACTACTCCTACCCCTTCATGCTTATGTTCTTCCTGCGGAATGGCACGACCTTCCTTGCCAACGCAAGTCGCAAGTCGCTCTACAAAACACAGACTCGCTTCAAGGAACTGTGGACACAGGAAGAGGACATGCTGGACATCTCGGGAGAGGATGAAGAATGACACAACTGAAAATCCGTATTGAAACAGACGAGTACATCTACGAGGAATACTTGGAGGCTTGACTCGCGTGAGTGCCCCGATTTCAACTTCTCTTTATAAAGAATCAAAACAATAGGATACTGAGTAAAATGCCGAAATGCATAGTATGCAAAATTGAGTACAAACCGGAGTCGCTGAAAAGTGATGTGACCAACCACAGGAAAGTTTGTCGGGCCTGTCGGACTGAACAACGACAGACGACGATTCAGCAGAAGGCGAACTCCGCTGTGTACAACGAGGTCATGGCACTGGAGGCCCGCATCAATCGGGTGGAAGAGACGACTCAATACATTGACACCATCGTAGAGGCGACCATCGCCACCAAACTTGACACGATGATGGAATCATTCGTGGAGAGATTGGTCTACGAGAAGGCGACCAAACTCACCGAACAAATTGCCACACTGAATAGCAGGGTGCTGGCTCTTACAAACAAACTGCAAAAACTGGAGGAATGAAAATGAAGAAGAAACAAGGACAAAACCAAACCAAGCGAGCGTTTGTGGTGGACATCATCATGACACATGGTGGTTACATCAGCGCAAAGGATGCGTGGACGGAACTGGTGGACAAGCGTGCGACAACGATTCGGTCAGTGACCGAGTTCGGGACGACCGCAAGTTCAGCCGAAGGCGACGGGCAACTGAGCAAGAAGCGTGGGAAAGACAGTGAGGGTAAGAGCCGTGTGCTCTACGGGCCGCCCGGTATCAAGGTCGCTGACGGTACAACCGTCTACGCTGACGGACGAACCAGTGTGAACGAGCCCACTGTGGTAGAAGCCGTGTGGCCAGCCAACCCTGCGGTGGCCGACATCCCGTTGGGACGGCTGCTTGAATACCTCGGCACCGACATGGACGATGTCATGAGCGTCATCCGTGATGCAGTGTACGACCGGCCGTTGACCAAACTACGCACTGAATACCCCGGACTTGAGGAGATTGTCAAGCGGGTGGCAGGTGTTGAGTGATGGTGGATGAGTGCAGCACCTGCGGCACTATCACCATTGCCACCACCTGTGATTACTGTGGTGGCTACACCTGTCGCCACTGCGCTGCTTTGGAAGTGAAGAATGATGCGCTGGTGGTTCGCCACAAAGTGTGCAAGAAAAGGAAGTGAGGAAGAATGACTTGTGAACACGATTGGGAAATGACGGATGCACAAATGACTGGTTGGTACATGGCGGGTGATACGCCGGAGTTTTCCGGTACATACCGAGCCGTCTGTACGAAGTGCGGAGAAACGCATGAAGGAGACTGGGACGGGCAAGCACCCGAACTACCGTTTGAAGGAGAGTGATTGAATGAACATCTTCGTACTACACCGTGTCCCCGAAAAAGCCGCTCGGATGCACTGCGACAAGCATGTACCTAAGATGTGTGTAGAGGCCACACAGATGATGGCCTCAGCCCTGCGACGACACGGTGCCACCGATGAGCAGATGCCGCTAACCAAAGCGGGCACACCCTACAAAGGCGGCTACGCTCATCATCCCTGCACAGTGTGGGCGGGCGACAGGTCGCAGAACTTCCGTTGGTTGTGGCGTTATGCGGCTACACTTTGTAATGAGTATTTGCACCGCTTCGGTAAAGTCCACGCTTGCGCTGAGCCAATCAAGGTCATGTGGCATTTGATGAGTATCATTCCACCGGGACGACCCGCTGGCTTTGCGCTGGCGATGCCCGACGAATACCGGCCCGACCCGGACGACTTGTACGGCGACGAGACTGTGTACCGTGCGGGACACAAAGAAGCGGTCAAGGCATACCGTCGCTACTACCATTCCAAGCAGTTCGCCAAGTGGGAGAAGGGTACACCTGCTCCCGACTGGTGGCGAGGCGTGGAGGTGACTGCGTGAATAAAACATACATGGATGGATTAGCAGAAGGCTACGAAGCGGTGATGGAAGAGATACAACGAATACTTGAAGACCTTTCATTAACTCATAATATGCTCAAGGAACACTTGGAAGAAATAAACAATCATCCCGACAGAAGCGTGGAGGTGACAGCGTGAGCGAGCGAAGAAAGAGCGTTCTGTTTTTCAGCCGAGTCTGTTTCTACTGCACAGGAAGTCTTGCGTTCCTTGTCAACATCGGTATGGAGGTGACAGCATGAGCCTACACGAGAACTTTGGCAGTGGCAACGCTGATGCCAACCCCGACCTCAAGCCCAACGACATGGTGGTGACCCCACGGCACATCGCCAAGCAGATGATTGACTACTACGCTAAGTGGTACGACTTGAGTGAGCGTGTGTTGCTTGACCCATGCCGTGGCGATGGTGCGTTCTACGACCAATACCCCGACTACTGCACGAAGGACTGGTGCGAAATCACCGAGGGCCGTGACTTCTTTGACTGGCCCTACAAGGTGGACTGGATTATCACCAACCCACCGTACAGCATTTTCCCTCAATTCTTGGAGAAGTGCTTTGAGGTGGCTGACAATGTGGCCCTGCTGATACCGCTTGCGAAGTTGGTGTCAAGCCTCAAACGAATAAATATGGTCATGGATTATGGAAACATTGAGTCAATACGAATCATTGGAGCGAGCAAGTGCGGGTTCCCCTTCGGGTTCCCTGCCGCCGCCATCCACATGAAGCGTGGTACTCCGGGTACCACATACATCAAAATGTGGGAGTGGGAGAACGAGGAGGAATGAAAAATGAAAGACGAAAAAATAATGCGAAGATGGAAAGACATACATGACCAAATAGTGGATGAGCGCACGGAAGTTATAAACCCGCAACTGACAGCCGCTTTGATTTTGTTGACGGCTATAATTCAAGAGCAGGGATGAACATGAGTGAAGAGTACATACCCGAAAAGAAAGACTTGGGGAGGCACGCCTTAGAACTGAACCTTGAACAGCGCAAAGACTTGTTCTTTGACATCGTGAGGGATAGGCTGGATGGAGAATGGGAGTTGTCCTTTGTGGAGTACGCTCCCGACTATGCCTCCACTCGCAACTACGAGCCTGTACGAGAGTTCTCTATCACCGAAGAGTGGTATGACCAATTCAATTCAACCGATGAAATGTTTGATGCGTTTTGTGAGTTGATGGAAGACGGTAAGTTCCCACACGAATATGGCAACTGGGACAAAGAGATTTGTAACACAATCAACGAACACATGATTGCCAACTACATTTGGGGCGAGTGCCAACACGACGACTGGGAATACAGATTGTTATTGTGGAATCAAATTGAATCTATGCGAAAGGAGGAATGAACATGGGAAAAATGAATGATGGAACCGAATGCTTGCTGTGCGAACTGTGGCAGGATGTTGACGACGAGAGCGACTTGGAGTTGTGCTGTAGGGAATGCCGGGGCGAGATTGCTTGGGCGTTTGCACGACGAAGGGCAGGTGATGAATGATGACACGAAGACAACGACAAGGAGTAAAACGCCAGCCTTGGACATGGGGCTTCACTTCCAAAAGAAAAGCAAGGGAACTACGACTTGGCGGCAATTGCCGTTGGATGAAGAAAGCCCAACGATTGAGGTGATGAATGATGGCGTACTTATTGAGAGTGGACGGAACAATTGAACAGATGGGATGGAGGCCATCACTTGAGGAACTACAGGCGGCAGTGGGTGGTTACATTGAGATGGTGCGAACCAACAATGTGGGCTACATGTACTGCAACGAGGAAGGTAAACTACTCGGCTTGCCTGTCAACATGGCGGCGACGACCATGATTGAACATGATGATGTTATTCGTGGTGATGTCGTAGTCATGGAACTGGACGAAGAGAAAGAAGAGGATGATGAAGACATGAGCGAAGCCTCAATACGGCACTTTCAAGAGAGCATGTGGAAGAGTTTTTTGCATTGGTGCGACAAGTCGGCTCTCGTTTTACCAAACCTTGCTTCGCTTGAAGTATGGCTGAACGGCTCAGAAGAAGTCGTCAAAACTGGGATGCGTGCGATGTGGCACGAAAAGAACGGGGGCGAGGAAGAATGAGAGAAGACCACAAGGAAAGGTTGAGAGAGATTTTGAAAAAGCGAGGTGCGAAGACCGTTTATGATTTGTTCAGCCCCGAACTCATTGAAGCCATGAATGCCTACGAACTTCAACAATCAGTAAAGGAAGTTCAAGAGGACATGGAATCCGGATTAGAAGCCTGCCCTTACGAAGAAAGTACGAGAGAACAATTGATTGCTTTCATCAAAGAACAGAATGAAACAATGCTGGAATACCTTGACTACGCAAGCAGACTGAGAGCGGAAATAGCCGAGTTGAAAAAGAAGGTGAAAGAATGAGCGCACCTTGTTTCAATTGCGGTGAAAAATCCAATGTGTACTTGGATAGCCAATTCATACGCTCCGCTGACTACTGCGAAAAGTGCCTGCTTCCAAACCTCACTTGGGAGGAAGCAAGAAGTGGCATGTACCATTTCAACAAAAAGACGCTTGTTCGTCTTGCTCACTTGAAAGTCATCGCTTTGCGAATGACAGACTACAATAAGCGTACCCTTGAGTGGGAAGAGAAATACGGCAAGCCGTATGGTCTTGAAGCGATGCCCTCCAATGTTGTTCGTGAAGAGAAGCACATGGACAAAGACTGGTACCCCGAACTGCATGAGATATGCCACCTCGCATGGATGTGATGAATGATGACAGAAGTGCTTGACGCTGAGATGAAGGACGAGTGTCACATCATGCTTCTCGTGCGACGAGACAGCGGCGATGTGTGGGAGGACTACGGTTCCATCCTACGCATCCGGCGCAACATCTACGACGGACTCCTTGACTGGGTGGGTGAGAAAGACCCGCCCGAATGGTGGGAGGGAAAGAAGAATGTATGAACAAGTTGATAACGGAGAGGTAAGTGGTGAGGTCAATGGATTGGCAACCGAGTGAAGAATTGATTGCATGGGGGAGCAAACATTTTGGCGTTATGCCGGTGGACAGTGTGTGGTCGCCCGACAACAGTGGCGTGCAGTATCGTAAGATGAGTGAGACAAGTTATGCGCTCATCTCCATGCTCAACCACCCGCTCGCACAGGAACACCACGAGAAGTTCACGCTCCTCATGGAAGCGTGTGGCTACACCGTGGAGAAGCCCGATGGGTTGGAGATGGTGACACCACCGATTGACCCGGCGGCACATGCTGAGATGGACTTCCGTGCGAAGCAGGAGGTCGCTCAGTCATGGACTTGCGAGTGTACTTATCCGCTGGCGAACAACGACTTTTCCAAGTCGGTGTATGAGTATGTGGAAACGATTGATGCTGAAACAAGCAACGGTGGTACAACCCCCATTGACCTGTGGCGTGTTGTGTTGCGTTGTGAAAACTGCGGCAAGGATAACAGCATCCAACCCGACGACTTTCACCTGCTGGCTGGTGATGATGAGTTCATGCGCTGGCGCAACGAAGACAAAGAGTACATCGCTCTCACCCGAGAACAACTCAAGGACTTCGCTGACAGCGGCATGTTTGATGAAGGGTACAGCAACCGCACCGTGACCGTCATGGGCAAGTTCCGTGGTGAGCACAGGGTACCACCTTGGTTGTGGGGTATCACTTGCCTCATCAAGAACAACACCGAAGAGGAGTGAGCGGATGCTTACACTGGCGAGGGCCAGCGATTTGCTGAATCGGATGCCGAATAAATTACTGGTAAAAGAAATTAGCAAGCGTGAGTGTGAAGAACTTTGGGAGTTCGTCAACACGACGGACAAACTCTCCATCTCACAGCACCGACTCAAGACGGCCATGGCTGATGAGTGTGGTGTGATGCTTGAGCGGTTGCTTGAGGTGATTGGTGATAGTCCCTTTGTGGATGGGCTGGTCATGGAGGCTGGTGAGGAGGAGAGCAACTTCACGCTCAACGAAGCCGTACAACTCATGCGCTCGGCCCATGTCTTGGACAATTGGATTCTCCCCTTCTGTCATGCAATCAGCAAAGACGAAGCCACGGTCATTTGGCGATGGGCAATTGGCTACTACTGGACAGCCTATCGGAACCGTTTCCTCAAGTGGATTAAAATCATGAGTAATCTAAATGGAGATTTTTCTGTTGATGTTTATTTTTCTGTCGTATTTGACGGACTTCAAATCACGGACGACATCAAACCGTTCAAGCGGTTGGAGCCATGGGAGGGTGGAGTGCCCGACAAGTGGTGGTTCGTGTCCGACTGTGGTACGCTGAAGCATGTGGGTGATGGTGTCGTGCGAAATCGCAACGGTACATTGAACACAGAATTAACCCCACTGGTGGACAGCGATGCCGATTGTTGGATATGGGAGAATCCGCTTGGCACAGGTTATCATCATTCAACAAACGACAAACTACCCTTCTCATCGTACAAGAACGCTATGACTGACCAGTTTCATTGGCATGAGTCTCAAGTGTTACTGGATTCGTATGCCAAAGGTGGATTCTTAATTGCTCATGAAACAGAAGAAGCATATAAAGAAACCAAAAATTGGGACTATTATTTGCTGAGTAAAGGAAGCAATACACTGTATGGACAAATTATGACAGTGCGGAACTTAAACAAAGGAGGGTATGAGGTTGTTATCGGTTTTAGCGATGCTGGCGAAGTTGTGGAGACAACGACACACAGAATGAGCGAACTCCCACTTCAATTGAATGAGGCGTTGTTGAGGCGTGGGATAAGCGCAAGCGTGCGCTACGCCTTCCAACATGTTGAGGATTGCTTGGTTGCCAAGTTCATGTACACTTGGAGTCCTAACGAAGAGTGGCACTTGAAGTTTGTAGAGGTAGAGAGCAGGAAGGGCGAGAGCGATGTGGACGACATACTGGATTACTTCGCAGTGGTAGGTGGAGAGGATGAATCACCTTGAGACAATCGGCCTCGGCTTAGCAATCACCAAACTACAGTTCGTCGCACAAGTCAAGCGACACCAATACTCCTACGGTTTCAAGACGGTGATTCACATCCGCTTCAAGCGCACTTGCACTGAGGAGCAGAAGAAGTGCATTGAGGTGTGGCTACAGTCGCACGACCTGTCCATGATTGACCGGACGCAGATTGGAGGTGAGGACATGTGGCACATACTCAACTTGCTGGAACCCTACCACTCTCTCATGAGCAAAATGGATGTTATCAACATCAAGAAGATGCACTGGCTCAAGGATAATCCCATTCCCAAAGTTCTGTACAAAGACGACGGCACACGACGGAAACGGAAGATTGGGAAGAATTGGAAGAAGTTCCTACACTGGGCTGAGGCATGGGACGCATACGACGATTCCTTGAAGAGTATATAAATCAGCAAAGAGAAAGAGGTTGAGAAGAAATGACTTGGAATGAAGTGTTGCGACCTGTACACCCATCCGAAGTGGTGGGCAACCACCAGTTCGTACAGGATGCCGAAGAGTGGGAGAGGACGGGGGAGTACCCTTCGGCCCTGCTGTTCATCGGGGAGCCGGGTACTGGGAAGACCAGTGCCGCCAACGCCATTTCTCGCACCATGCTCAGTGGTGCCTACAACGACATGAATGTGTTGTGGACGAATGCCAGCGACGACCGAGGTATCTCGCACATCCGAGAGGAAGTGAAGAACTTCGCACGACTCAGCGGCGTAGGAACAAAGAGGAAGGTAGTGGTGCTTGACGAGGCTGACGGCCTCACCAATCAAGCGCAAGACGCCATGCGAGGCATCATGGAGAAGTATGCCTCAAAAGTTCTCTTCATCCTCACCGCCAACTATGCTGACAAAATCCGCCCCGCAATCAAGAGTAGATGCACGGTGTACACCTTTCGCCGTGTCTCCGCTGAGCATGGTGCATCTCACCTTACACGCCTCACCGAGTCGTGCGGTGTCCCGGTGGACTGGGAGCCGTACTACGGTGATGTCGTGGAGTACCATGGTGGCGACTTGCGAGCGGCTGTCGCCTCCCTTGAGCGTATCCCCAAGACTGCCGATGCAATCAAACAATTCACGGTCAAACAAAGTGGGGATGAATGGTGGGACTTCACCATCAGCAACAGGTGGAACGAGTTGCGAGAACACCTCATTGATGTATTACATTCATCGGGCGATAAGTTGTCCTTCATGAACAACTTTCATCGTGCGATTCGGAAGCATTTTGACAATGATGCCGACACCACATTTGCCATCATGGAAGTGTGGGGAGACATGATGAAGTATGTGTATGACTGGGGCGGTTCGGGCGAGTCCTATGTGGAAGTCCTCGTCGCACGATTGAAGAAACAAATAGAGGTGAAAGAAACATGAGTACATGGCAGAACACAGACGAATACGAAGACATTGACGACAGCGCAAGCAACGGCTTCGGAGCGGCATCCGAAAGCAACGCCAACGCTGGACTACCAAGCGGTGTCATTGACCGATTGAAAGCATACGCCGAGCGAGTGAGCCAGCCGTTGGCTGACATCACGAAGCAGTTCGTTGAGAACATCGCAAACGAATATGGTTGCACCGACCCAAGCAGTGAGGACGAAGACCTGCTGGTTGACTGGGCAGAACAATTGGTCGTTGAGACTCGCCGCTCAAGCGGTGGCGGCAACAGCAAGTTGCAAACATGGGTTGGTTGCTTTGTTGGCGTGGCCGACAAGAAGCGTGACCGACTCGCCAACATCGTGCGCTCCAATCTCAAAATGTTCAACGACGACCCCGAACAGGCCATCAGCAGTGGTCGCCTTGGTGTGTACTCCAAGAACGATGGTGTGTGGCACTTGACCACCAAGGAGGGTCAAGTCTCCACCGAGATTCCTGTTGAGGGCAACCCTGTCCCACCCTACGGTATTAAAACCGACAACACCTATGTGTGCCTCACCACCTACGACAGCAAGGCGGCACCGTCCAAGAAGATGGGTCGCTACGCTTACTTCCTCGGAGGCGAGGAGGAGGACTTCGTGAAGAACGGCAACATTGGTCTGTGGCGCATTGACCTCACGGGAGGCAATGTTTACCACAACCTCACCATCGGTCGTCCCTGCAAAGTACCCGTCATTCCACCCCGTGAGGGTGGGAGTGAGGCATTCAAGGATGTGCTGACCACCTACGACGACTTCTCCGTGAATTACACGGATGAGTTCGTGAGCGAAGACTTGCGACCTCTCCTTGCGCCATCACGGTTTTGGACGAACCCCGACTTCCATGAGTTGTATGTCCCTGTTGATTCCTTGGAGGAAGCATACGAAGAGCGCAAGCAGTTCTACGATGCTGGTGGTGAACGCCGCTCCTTCGGACCGCTGGTTGTCACCAAGGGCACGGTCACTCGCATGAGCACCGAGCCTCGTGAGAGCGAGTACGACGAGGAGGGCCACAACTACAACATGACGCTTTCAAGCAGTATCAGTGGAGACATTGATTGTTGGGTACCCGGTGCCGTTGGCAAGTGTACCCAACCGTTCACCTCTCACTGGGGCGAGGACTCCTTCCCCTATGCTGAGCGTTCCACCGTCTTCGTGTTTGGTCGCATTGGCCTCAAGACACGAGATGGACTCACTACTCCCAAACTGACGGTGTTCGGTGTCTATGCTGACCCACGCCGTTCTCGCCGCCGAATGACCGGCGGAGATACTGGTACGGAGCAATTCAACTGAGGTGAAGAAACATGGCAGGATTTGGACAAACAGCAAACGCACAAAAGGAACTGAAGAAAGAAGAGAAGGCTCAGCCACCCATGGTTGTCACCACCATGACAGGTGGTGACATGTTCGCTGACATGCGAGCAGAAGAGGCGAAGATGACTGAACAAGACATTCAGCATTTGTTCGTGGGCATCGCTGGCTTTGACGGCACATGCAAATCAGGTATCGTTACTCATGCCTTTGGGGAATACCTCAAGAAGCATCCCGATGCCATCATGCCTGCAATTGATTTTGACATGGGTGTTGCCATGCTCAATTCAGCAGTGAACAACAATCCCAACATCAAGTCATGGAAGCCATGGCAGATGGGAGTCAACGACCGCACCGCCTACGACTACCCCGGCACTCACGACCGTGTGATGAAAATCATGCGCTACATCCTCCACCAAGTGGAGAGTGGAGAAGAACATGTGTGGGGTGTGCTGGTGAGCGGCCTTGATTCATGGTTGGAGATTTGTACCAACAACATGCGAATCATTGACTTGGGACTGGCCAAAGACGGCATTGAGTCGGCTGACATCCGTGGTGCGGGTGAGGCCAAGCGTGTGGAGCGACAGTCCGACTGGGCGATTCGCAACACCCGGTTCCACCAACTCACGGCCCTTTCCCGTAGCCTCGTGCGTGCGGGTGTCCGTGTCTTTTGGGAGACTCACCTTCGTGCTACAAACTTCTCCTACGGCAAGGAGAGCGACAAGACGACGCTTGCCCCGGAGTGGGAGAAGAAAACCAACAACTACCTTCCCACCATCATTTGGATGGAGCAAGAGGAACACTACGACGACGAGAACGAATTGGTCAAGACGGAGTACAAGGCGGTCTTCAAGAAGTGCAAGACCAACCCGGAACTCCAAGACCAAACACGCACTGTGTTTGTGACTCGTCCCAACGGTGAGCCGGAGTGGTTCGGGCTACCCGAACTGTACGATGGGAGTTTGTGATACTCGTTGCATCCCGCGATTGAGAGAGGTTTTGGTGCGGTAATGAATGGAAAAATGGTTTACCTTGCAACTGGGGTTGCATGTGCCAAGGGGGTTTTCGTATCTCCTCCTTCCATTCCCCTCTCTTACGAGGTGATTTGACATGACAAAAGTGGTGATTGGTAGAAAGGACTTGCTGGACTTCCTTACCTCGTTTGGTAAAGGTGTCACAGATGTCCGTATGAGTTGTGCTGGCAATCGCTTGACGGTTGAGGTGGGCTTTGCTACCTACTACCTGCGTAAGCAACTCGTGGGTGCCACCATTGAGGATGAGGGCATCATTCACATTGCTTTACTGGAAAAAGCAATTGCCTTTCTCAAGGCCAGTAAGCAAGACAGCGTGACGCTACGGCAGACGGCTGAGACAAAGCCGCTCCACATGGAGGCCGGTGGCAATAAGTTGCAACTGCCAAGCACCGACGACATCGCCTCAGCGGCCAAGACCGTGGTGGTGCGTGCCCTGCTTGAGAAGGCATCGGCACAGGGATGGAGCAAGTTCGCTGATGATGAGTTGACCGTACACGCTACGCTCAAGACGAAGGACTTGATTTCGCTGGCTGGCATGAAAGGATTGCTGGCCAAAGACTCCATGTACAAAATGCGTATTCATTGCGGCGAGGGTGAGTTTGGCATCGTGGCTGGCAAGGCGGCTACTGGTCGCCTCTTTACCACCTTGCCTGCTCTTGACACGGACGGGCCGAACGCTACCGTGCAGACGCACTTCGGTGAATGGTTGCCCACTTGTTTACAGTACCTTGACGAAGGTGAGGCTCGCCTGTACATGGGCGATGATACGCTGGTCATCTTTGAGCAACAGAATACTTTACTCATGGTTGTAAACGAGAGTGATGTTTGATGATAATTGACTTCATCTCCGATGACCCTTACGAACCGCTCACCATCTACGAGCGTACCCGTGGGGCTGATGGGGTATTGAAGGAACGCTACATCACCCACGAGGACAGGGGCTATGTGTACCCCTTCTGTTGGCTCAAGCAGGGTGCGCCTACTTGGGTTCTCAACCGCCTTCGTAATGTACACGCTCGCATTCTCAAAGACCAAGTGGCCACCGGGCTTGACGGTGGTAAGTTGTGGAAGGTTGAGGTGAACCACCCTAACCAACTATGGGAAATCAAAGACTTGGTGGGCAAGTGGACACATGAGGCTGATTTGAATTACCTTGACCAAATCCTTCTCACCAACTATCCCGACAAGTTGCCGGAGTTTCACCCACGCAAGTGGTACTACGACTTGGAGTGGGAGACAACGGGTGACGGTGCCATCACGGTCATGGCGGTGGCTGACACGCACGCTGACCACAATGTGGTGTTTGCTTGGAGTCAAGAATCCATTCGTGATACCATCACCAAGACTGAGTGGATTGACCGCTACGAAGGGTACGAGTTGCGTACCTATCCCAATGAGGACAAGATGCTCATGGGCTTCCTTGAACATCTCAAAGAGTGCGACCCCGACATGCTGATTGCACATGCTGGCGCATGGGCTGACCTACCCAAGTTGCACGAGCGCATGGGTGCCCTGCGTCACGACATGTCGCCCATTGGCTACTTCCTCCCACCGAAGAAAGACGGGTCGGGCTACAAGTCCACGGTTCAACCCATCAAGGGGCGGCTGGTGTTTGACACAGCGGCTCAAGCGGGTGAGGGTAGTGGCTTTGAGGGCGTATGGCAGAAGAGTGGGCGTGGACAGGCACAACAACGCAAGTTGAATTGGTTCGCCACTGAACTCGGACTTGGCCACAAACTCACTGATGAAATAGATGGCATGACCGTACACAATGGTTGGGCCGAATACTACGATGACTTCGTGGACTACTGTTTGGTTGACACCACATTGCTTCGTGACATTGACAACAAACTCAACTGCACTGATTTCCACCTCGCACTACAGCAAGTCGCTGGTGTGCAATTCGGTAGCACACACAATGTGAGCCGATACTTCCGTGGTTTGATTGGTCGTAAAACAAATCTCAAGGCACCGACTTCCTACATTGAGGAGCGGCCCGAACTACAGGCCGCATGGGTCATGCCTCCTGTTGCTGGTCGCCACGAGAATGTGGCACTGGTTGACTTCGCATCCTTGTACCCGAACATCATTCTCTCCGCCAACCTATGTTGGACGACGCTGGTTGACCAACCCGGCCCCAATGTTCTCACGCTTGACATCCCACCCAAGTTGGGTGATGATGGCAACTACATTCCCGGCACGGGTGGTGTGTTCCATTGGCGACAGGATGAGGAGGGTATTCTTCCAAAGGTCGTCAAGGATATGCTCGCCCTTCGCAAGCACTACAAAGGATTGATGAAAGTGGCTACAGACCCCGATGAGAAGTTGGGCTACAACATGCTACAGATGGCTGTCAAGGTTTCCGTCAACGCCGTGTATGGCATGGTGGGAAGCCGTAAGGTTCGTGGGCAGTGGAGCAGTTATGAGATTGCTCAGTCCATCACTTACCTCGGTCGTGAGTCTATTAGTATGCTCGTTGACCGTAGCGAAGAGATGGGCTACCGTGGGCTGGCTGGCCACACCGATTCATGTTACATCCAAGTGCCCTTTGATGAGGCCGAGGATGTGGCTCAGCGACTCACTGACATCGCACAGGAGGAGATGGGGCTAAAGTACCTTGATGTGGAGTTGGAAGCGTTCTTCCCTTACTGGTTTACTGGCGATGTGAAGAATCGCAACTTTGGTGTCAAGTCATGGCCACCCGAAGACGAGGGCGACATGAAAGTGACTGGCTTCTCCATCAAGGCTTCAAGTGCGCCACCGCTGACAAAAGAATTACTGGGGAAAGTATTCCGAATGGTTTCCACTGGTAGCAACGAGGATGACATTTTCAACGAGATACGCCCCGCTATCCGTGAGGTGTACTTGGGTGAGCGTCCTGCCACGGACGCATCATCGTATGGGCGTGTGAAGAAGGCGTTGGATGATTACGACAAGGTGGTGCCTAACCCTGCGAAGGCCGCACGATACTCCAATCAGTACCTCGGTACGGACTACAAGAAGAATGACAGTGTGCAGTGGGTATTCATTGATGATGTCCCCGAAGGCCAGCCGTTCACGAATGTCATTGCGTATGATGATGAGCGGCAACTCAGTGAGTATGGCATTGACTGGACAACCATCGTTGACAAATGGATTCATCGTAAATTGAAGTTGGTGTATGAAACACTTGACTGGGATTTGGAAAGGCTGACGGCACGCCGAGTGCCGAGAAAACTGTGGTGAACATGATGGGATTTTGGGACAGACTGTTTAAGCGACTGAGAACGCAAGAAGAAGAGCGAATCATTGAAGGGTATTACGACCGAGCAAAGCGAATGTACGGAGTTGAGGAAGAATGAGCAGAATTGAAGACGAGGTGTGCAAGAAGATTCAGCAACGGGCTGAGGTCGGCAAGAACAAATACGGGGTGACCATGGAGACAGCCCCGTTGTCTCGCCTTGAATGGCTCATTCACGCACAGGAAGAGGCCATGGACTTGGCCGTGTACTTGCAGAAGTTGATTGAGGCGGAGATGAAA
>VTLG01012208.1_pt1 | contig 68060 bp, 89 predicted proteins | sample 4694571 | NCBI WGS metagenome assembly VTLG01 (sample SAMN12604809, study PRJNA352737) | marine metagenome | biome: ENVO:00000447; feature: ENVO:00000209|ENVO:00000569|ENVO:01000036; material: ENVO:00002151; isolation source: viral sequences binned using virsorter ...
TCGGCATCGGTAATGACGCACTTGGTTCTCTAACAACAGGGAATTACAACGTCGGAGTAGGAACTAATGTATTTGCGGCCATCACTACAGGAGCGCAGAATGTTGCTATCGGTGGTAATGCTTTAGATGCATGTACAACCACTTCTGAGAATACGGCTATTGGGCACGATTCACTTTCAGCAAATACTGCCGCAGCAAATACTGCCGTAGGCCACGACAGTTTAAGAACTAACACAACGGGCGCTCAGAACGTATCAGTCGGACATGCTTCGATGGAGCTAAACACCACCGGAAGTTACAATGTGGCGGTCGGTGATTTTGCTCTCTATAACAACACAACGGCTAGTAATAATGTTGCTGTCGGGAAGGATTCTCTAATCTCAAACACCACAGGCACAGAGAATGTGGCCGTCGGCACTACTGCTTTAGACGCGGTAACAACTGCCTCTTACAACACGGCAGTCGGATACAACGCTCTAACAGCGAATACTGCGGCAGACAACACGGCAGTAGGCAGAGCATCCTTGAGTAATAATACTTCTGGAACAGACAACACAGCAGTAGGAAAAGGCTCACTAGCACAGAACACGACAGCAAGTAATAACACAGCGGTGGGTACGGAAGCATTAGGTCTTAACACCACAGGAGCAGCACTTACCGCAGTTGGTAAAAGTGCTTTAGCAGCGAACACAACGGGCGATTCCAATGTTGCAGTCGGGAAGGGCGCTTTAGAGGCGAACACGACTGCATCTGCTAATACGGCAGTTGGAGCAAGTTCTTTAGAGGCAAACACGACGGGAACAGAGAATGTTGCAGTCGGAAAATCAGCGTTGCTCGCAAACACCACAGGCAGCTACAACACTGCTATCGGAGGTTACGGTTGTTTAGACGCGAATACCACAGCAGATAACAACACAGCAATCGGTGCTGGTGTTTTAACAGTCAATACCACTGGCGCAAACAACACTTCGGTAGGAAATTATTCCCTAGATGCCAACACCACAGGTTCCTCGAACGTCGCAGTCGGATATGGGGCTTTGTCAGCGAACACGACCGCAAATGACAACGTAGCGATGGGTGCAAGTTCTTTAGCAGTCAACACGACAGGAGCAGAGAACGTATCAGTCGGAAAAGAAGCGTTGCTCTCAAACACCACAGGCGGTCTAAATACAGCAGTTGGTACTGAGGCATTGGAGGCTAATACTACAGGACAATATAATACAGCTTTAGGCGGTGCAGCACTTAAAGCTAATACGACTGCTTCAAATAATACAGCAGTAGGGTTAAACGCTTTATTAGTCAACACGACAGGACAATATAACGTAGCACTCGGATCGTATGCCTTAGACGCTAACACGACCGCTTCTGACAATACGGCGGTTGGTAACAGTTCTATGTCAGCCAACACCACAGGCTCACAGAATGTTGCGGTAGGTGCAGATTCTTTATCAGCAAACACCACAGGAGCTAACAATACGGCGGTCGGCAATGGTGCCTTACAGGTCAACACCACGGGCCTACAAAATGTTTCGGTCGGTGATGGAGCTTTAGACGCTAACACTACCGGACATTACAACGTGGCTCTTGGTAAGAGTGCTTTAGGTGCCAGTACGACAGCCGACAATAACACGGCGGTGGGTAGAGCCGCTGGTTCGGCCATCACTACAGGTGTCCAAAATGTTTGTCTAGGCGACTCGGCAGGGGACGCGATTACAACAGGAGATGAAAATATAATTATTGGTTACACTGCCGCTGCCTCCGCTGTCGGAGCAACTAATCAAATAGTTATGGGCAGAGGTTGTGTAGGTAATGCTAATACATCATTTTGTTTTGGTGAAGGAACCAATGATTCAGCTATAGCTTTTGGTGCCACCTCAATTACTGCGCCTTCTGATCTTCGATTAAAGGAAGACATACAGGAGGAAAAGGTTGGCCTTAATTTTATAAATGATTTACGGCCCGTGACTTTCCGATGGAAAAAAGCAAAAGACGTTCCTGCTGAATTAAAAGCGCATGTTCCTGATTCAGAAAACCGAGTAATGAATGGTAAAGATAACCACGGATTTATTGCTCAAGAAGTGAAAGAGGTTATTGATCGTTACCCCGATATAAAAGAGGGTTTCGATATGTGGACGGAGGATGATGTTGACGGTAGGCAACGTATCGGTGAAAGTGCTTTGATACCTATTATGGTCAAAGCAGTACAAGAATTGTCCGCTCAGTTGGACGAACTAAAATCGAAATTAGGAGATTAAGATGGCAGTAACTAAAGCACTCACTAAAGCTGTGCCGCATGTGAAAAGCAGCAAGGTAGAAACGTGGGACTTGGAAATGAAGTACGAGAACGATAGCGAAGGTGATGCGACGTACTACACCAACACTTTCACGATCACAGTAGAAAATGTAGATCGTGACGGCGCTACGGTCTTTGCTAAGAAGGCTAAAGGTTCTTGGTCTAAGAGTGAGCTTGAGGCGCTTTGCCCGACGAGCCATTGGGATACAGTCTTCGCCAGTCAGGTCGACAGTGTGATTACCAGTCCTGTAGTGCCTCCTGTTCCTGATACAGCCTACACGATTCCTAGCTAATGCCAGAGATTCAATTTCAGAACTGGACGCTGCCTGCGGCCTACATGCTGGAAACCGACCTCCCGCCAGAAATGGTTGAGGGTCTTAACGGATATCTGGATGAACTGCTGGAGAGCGAAGAACGTCGTTCTCATGCCGGGACTTTGGTCGGCCAGATTCAGCATGGACAGCAACTGACGATGAACCACGAAGCACCCGAGTTGCAGGACTTCTGCCATCTCATTAACGGGCTGGGCATCGAGTACATCAAGCACTTCAGCCAGCAGACGGCAAACATCCTTACAGGCACTCGTAAGGTCGAGGTGGACGAGTTGTGGTCAGTCCACAGCTTTGAGGGCGATTACAACCCTATCCATGACCACGGCACTAAAACCATCATGGGGATTTCAGTCACTTGCTGGACGAAGGTCCCGCAGCAGATATTGGATCAGCCCACAGCAGGAACGCCGAATTACAGCCTCTATAATTCCAGTGGGAATTGTGACGGCTATCTGGCGTTCCAGTACGGCTTGAATTCTTTAATGGATGTAGAGCGGTTGCGGCCCCCACAGTCCACATCGTTGCAGCCCCAAGTTGGCAAACTCTATATGTTTCCGTCATGGCTACAACACATGGTGTATCCATTCAAAGGTGAAGGTGAGCGTAGGACAGTCGCGGCGAACCTTAACGTGTGGAACATTGAGGCAGAAAAAAATGGTCCTGTTCAGTAAAAATGACTAAGAGACAAAGGGCTACTCAAGACAGAGCAATGGAAACAGCACTACAAGCTCTACAAAAAATAGAAGCCCATGAAGAGGAATGTGGTAAGCGGTGGGCAGAGGCCGTATTCGAACTCAAAGCCCTACGTGACACCACCAACGCGCATTCTGCCCGTTGGGAAAAGCTCGCTTGGTTAGTGGTTGGAACGGTGCTCGTTACTGCTGTTACACACTTGATTGGCGTATTGGTGTGATTACATGCCTTTACAAAAGCTACAATTCCGCCCTGGCATAAACCGAGAAACCACCTCTTACACAAATGAGGGTGGGTGGTTTGCGGCGGAAAAAATCCGCTTCCGCTTTGGGGTGCCGGAAAAAATAGGCGGATGGGAAAAATCCAGCTCTAATACCTTTCTTGGCACCTGCCGTGCGCTACACTCCTGGGATGACCTAGAAGGCACCCTGCGCACGGGGGTGGGTACGCACCTTAAGTACTATCTTAAGCAGGGCACAAATTACAACGATGTTACTCCCCTACGCGCTACCACCACTGCGGGGGATGTGACGTTTGCTGCCAGCAATGGTTCCTCTACTATCACGGCCACGGACAGTGGACACAATGCCGTGGTTAATGATTTTGTTACTTTTTCGGGGGCGGCCTCCCTTGGGGGAAATGTTACCGCAGCGGTGCTGAATCAGGAATATCAGATTGCTTCGGTACCGTCGTCTAGTACCTATACGTTTACCGCAAAGGACACCGACGGCGACACCGTTACCGCTAACAGTAGCGATTCGGGTAATGGTGGTTCTAGCATAGTGGGCAAATACCAAATTAACACGGGGCTAGACACCAGCGTGCCCGGAACAGGCTGGGGCGCAAGCACTTGGGGACGCGGTACGTGGGATTCTGCCGCAGACCTTACAGATATTTCTGTAATTCTACGCCTTTGGAGCCATGATAATTTTGGTGAGGACCTCCTACTGAATGTTAGGGAGGGCAATATCTACTACTGGGACACCAGCGCTAATGCGGCCACTAATGCGCGTGCGGTGGCGCTTAGTGCAATAACTAGCGCTGACGGCTACGCCCCCACCATGGCGAAGCAGGTGATGGTTTCCGACCGCGACCGCCACATAATTGCTTTTGGCTGCGACCCCCAAGACGATTTAGGCACCCAAGACCCCCTAATGATACGCTTTAGCCACCAAGAGAGTGCCACCACATGGGAAAGCACCGCCACCAACACAGCGGGGTCGTTGCGGTTGGGGTCAGGGTCGGAAATTGTATGTGCCGTAGAAACTCGTCAACAGATCCTTGTGTTCACGGACGTTTCGTTACACTCTATGCAGTTCTTAGGCCCACCCTTTACCTTTGGTATTAACCAGATTTCTAAGAACATGACCATTATGTCCCCCTTGGTGGCGAAGGCGTCCGATGACGTTGTTTTTTGGATGGGTATGGAAGACTTTTACGTCTACGACGGTAGAGTACAAAAGCTGCCTTGTACGGTGCGGTCCTACGTGTTTAATGACTTTAACCTGCAACAAAAGGAAAAAGCCTTTGCTGCGCTTAACAGTTCTTTTTCGGAAGTGTGGTGGTTTTACCCTTCGGGGGATTCTTCCGAAAACGACCGCTACGTAATCTACAACTACCAAGAGCAGGCGTGGTCTATAGGCACGTTGGCGCGTACCGCATGGTTAGACAGAGGCATAAACCGTTACCCCCTAGCTGCCGCCACCGATAACTACCTCTACAACCAAGAAAAGGGCTTGGACGATGGCAGCAGCACCCCCGCTGGGGCTATTACGGCGTATATTGAGTCTAGCCAGCTGGACATAGGCGATGGCGAAAACTACGCCTTTATCCGCCGCTTAATACCGGACATTACCTTTGATGGGTCCACGGCGGGGGCGCCTTCGGCAACGTTTACGTTAAAAACTAGGGATTTTCCCGGTGGTAACTACGACACCACCACCAACAGCGCGGTAACGCAGTCGGTAGCGGGTAGCATTAGCACAGTGGAAGAGTACACCACTCAGGTGCATGTAAGGCTTAGGGGACGGTCTTTTGCCCTAAAGGTAGGCACCACTGGCACCCAAACACAATGGCGCCTTGGTAGCCCCCGTGTGGACGTTAGACCGGACGGCAGGCGGTAGTGTCACGTAATCTTGTACTACCGGACTTTCCCGTACCGCCCGAGCAGTACGAAGCCCGCTACATTGCCGAAATAGTCCGCGCCTTTAGCGTATTTTTACAGCAAGCGCAGAACCCCGGAGAAGGCCGCGCCACAGCCCTTACGCTAACGGCCCTACAAAACGATGACCAGGGCCTAGAAACAGGCGCACTTTTTAACCACGATGACTACATAAAGATCACTGCACTAGCTAAACCCTATCCACGCAGCACTGTTGCCACAGCCAGTGTGGGCAGCGTGACCGTTACCACCTCGTAGGCTTTGCTAACTATGAGTTACCTGTATATGATAGCCCCCAGCGGAAGACAGCGGTTCGCAACCCTGCATGTAAGTGGCCTTAGTAAAAAGGAGTCCTCATGCAAGGGGGTTTAGAAAGCCTGCTTCCCAGACTACACGGCCTAGCTAGTCTGCCCTACCAAGTAACGGAAGAACAAATGGTGCCAGCCACCGGCATAGGCAGCTTGCCCAAGCAGGCTGAGATGCTGGCACAGTTTGGCCGCGACGGCGACACCTACATAGTCCACGTTGCCGAAGGCGAAACCGTAGTCCCCATGGAAGTGTTTGAGTCCAACCCACGGTTAAAGGACATGGTTTGGCAGCAACTCCGTGATATGAACTTAGACCCCGAGCAATACGTGGTGGGTAATGAGTTCAACAGTATAAACCCCATTACCGGGCAACCTGAATTTGGACTTAAGCGCCTTTTTAAGAAGCTAGGCCGGGTTGTAAAGAAAGCCATCCCCATAGTGGCCACAATAATAGGGGGTACTGTAGCAGGTCCTTGGGGTGCTGCAATCGGGTCGGGATTAGGGGCTAAGGCAACGGGGGCTTCCACCGAAGATGCCCTAAAGGCTGCGGCTCTTGCAGGAATAGGCCATTGGGGAACCAACAAATTCTCTCAATGGAGAGCAGGTCAGACACCAGGAACACCAGTAACTCCTGGTACTCCGCCAGCGGGGAGTCTAGACCGTATTGTACCAGGGGATATTCAAAAAGATATTTGGTCCCCTTACATGCCAAAAAATGCGATGGCCCCCGCCTTTAAGGTAGGGTCTACAGTTCCTAGCGGCATTCCTGTGACCAGTTTGTCTCCTTCCGCAACCGTGATAACCCCCACCGGGCCTGCCTCTATTTCTAATGCCAGTTTGGGGACTCTTGCTGGTGCGGATAAGCCCTTTTTAGCCGCTGCTGGTGCGGATGAGCCCCTAGGCTCAATTACTGCGGGTGGCGCCCCACTAATCCCGGCAACTACACCAGACAAAACCCTTCTTCAAAAAGGTTCTGAACTCGTTAGTTCCGGTATTGAGGCCGTTACTCCGCAATGGGTCCAAGATCTCCCAACAGGAGTAAAGGTAGGGGGTACCCTTGGCGCACTTGCCTATTTAGATGCCGCCGAGCGTGAAGACGACCCCCCACCCGACACTGCACAAGAACTAGATGAGCGTGCCACCACGGGTATGGACCTTTTGCAGGAAAACCCCCAGCGCTACGGCTTTGACATACGGAACTATGTGCCCCAGACAGCTAACTCCGCACTGGCAAACTACACCATGCCACAGCCATTTTCTATAACTAATCCCCCGGCTATGCAACAAATGGCTGCGGTACCTCCTTATTCACCCCCCATGCTTGACCCCTACATGTACCCCGCGTTGAATAGCCCGTACTTTGTTCCTGGCCCACAGTACATGCCCGTTGTAAACGCTGCCAGTGGGGGCGAAATCGTAGGCCCCGGCACCGGCACCAGCGACAGCGTACCCGCTATGCTGAGTGATGGGGAATTTGTTTTTACTGAACGTGCGGTTAAAGGTGCCGGTAACGGCGACAGACGCCAAGGCGCGGCTAAGATGTACGCAATGATGCGTCAATTTGAGGGTAGCCAACATGGTTGACGAAAGCGTAGTCACTACAATCTCTCGAGAGCCGCCTGATATAGAGGCTTATAAGCTAGGACTATTGGAATTAGCCAAGCAGCGGGCAGACATCCCTGTGGATATGTCCCAAATGGCTTATAAGACTGCGGGCCTTTCGGACCTGCAGCGTCTGGCCATGCGGCGGGCAACAGAGGGGTTGGGGTCTTACCAGCCGTATTTGAATCAAGGTGCGGGCGCACTGGGGGCCGGTATAAGCACTGCTGGTAATGTAGCCGGACTAGGTGCTGAGGCCGCTGGCCTGTTCCGTGGGGCGCCCGGATTTGGTTACGGTGCCGCTGCACTGGCTAACCAGTTTGGTGGCGCTGCCCCCGGTCTAGCTAGCCAACGTGCCGCACTGGCTAACCAGTTTGGTGGTGGTGCCGCTGCACTGGCTAACCAGTTGGGTGGTGGTGCCGCTGCACTGGCTAACCAACGTGCATTGGGCGCTATGGGTGGTACGAACATGTATGACCCTAACGAAGCCGCCGCCTTTATGGACCCCTACCAAAGAGAAGTTACCCAGCAGGCCCTAAAGGATATAGACCGCCAAGCCCAACAAGACCTAATGGGCATTAGAGCACAAGGGGTAGGGGCAGGGGCTTTTGGGGGGTCGCGCCAAGCCGTTGCGGAGCAAGAATTCCAGCGCAACATTAGCGATATTAAAGCAAGACGCATTGCCGAAGACTACAGCCGCAATTACCAACAGGCGTTGGGGGCGTCTATGCAGGGGAGAGAAGCCCAACAGCAACGCCTGATGCAAGCCCAACAGCTAGGGGCACAAACCGCATTAGGCGGAGGCCAACTTGGCGCACAGACCGCATTAGGCGGAGGCCAACTTGGCGCACAAACCGCATTAGGCGGAGGCCAACTAGGCCTAGCGGGACTACAGCAAGGCGCACAAACCGCATTAGGCGGAGGCCAACTTGGCCTAGCTGGGTTACAGCAAGGCGCCGGAGGCCTTATGGGCATAGGCAGCCTGTATGGGCAAACAGCCAACATACTAGGGGGCCTGGGCGAAGCCTACGGAACAATGGGCGCACGCCAAGGGGCCTTGCAACAGGGGGAGAATCAGTTCCTCGGGTTGTTAGGTGGCCTAGACCAAGAAACCCAGCAAAGAGCCCTAGACGCTTACCGCCAAACGGCCACCGCAGAGGCTTACGAGCCGTTCCAGCGCATAGGGTTCCTAAGCGATATGTACAAGGGTGCGCCTACGGGGGAGTCGGCCATTACGGCTACTACGGCTCCGGGTGCAAGCCCCATGAACGCAGCGCTAGGTACGGGGATATCGGCATTGGCGGCGTATCAGGGGTATCAGAACTTGTTTAATAACCCACAGTAGGAACGTAGTTAAGTGCCCACTTTAACCCGACCTATGTTTAGTGAACAAGCCCAAAACGGGGGTATTGTAAGTACAGTGTCCCCCGTTCAGGAAACCGCACCCGTACCCCAGGGAGTGCCTGATTTACAGGGCCAAGTTAACGCCACCGTGGCCGAAGAAGTAGCCGCCACCAACATGGAGATAGACTCCGCCGAAACCATAGACGATATGCTAGCCGCCATGGGTGGTACGGCCACTTCCACGGAAGCGGCCCGCACTGAGCTAGCCGCCGTAGTGGGCGAACAGGACGCTAACAGCACCCCAGAGAGCGTATTGCCGTTAACGCAGACTACTTTGCAGCTTATAGCGGCGGTGGAGTCCACCAACGGACAAGGGGGTTTGGGTAACTTGTTGGGCGCACCGGGTGAGCTTATGGCTAGCACTATGGGCGACCCTATGGGCGACCCTATGGGCGACCCCACTAACCCCCTAGCTGCCCCCACTATGGACGTTCCCGTGGAGGGGTTCCAACCCACGGTGGGGTTTGCTTTAGGGGGACTAAATGCTTCTTCTCCGTTTGGAACGCCCCCCATTTATGACCCTAGAAATAACCCCTTAATTACCAACGTGCCCAGTGTGACCCCTACTGTTGCCGCTGGCAATACCCCCATGGGGGATAGTTCTGGGCTTCCCAGTTATAGGGGGGATCTTTATGCCCCAGCCCCCGCCCCCATACCGGGAAGAGTAAGTAACCTATGGAATATACCCTCTGCAACAGCAGAAAAAGTAGATTTAGATAGAGTAAAAGAAATACAAGAGTCTTACCAGGGTCTCTTAGAAAAATCTTTGCCCAAGATCGATACGGTAGACGAGCGCGTATCTAGAAGAACAGGACAACTAGAAGAATATATCCCTGAAAAGCGCACTGCTGAGGATCTTTTATCAGAGCAGAAAGAATTGATGGGAGAATACCTAACAAAAACCCCAGCTCATGAAGAAGTTCTTGCGGAATTTAGGGAAGATTATGGTGATGTTCAAAAGGACTTAGAGACCCACGGTTGGCTACAGTTAGCTAAGTTTGGCGCCAGGATAGCCACGAGTAATAAAAGTCCTTTCTACGCCATTGGCAAGGCCCTACCTGAGTTAGCTGATGGACTAAACGAAGCTGCGAAAGAAAAAGCTACTATCGATAGACGCCTGAAAACAGAGGCTCGCAGTGAATTTAAGAGACTACAAGACCTTAGAAACCAACAAGAACTTGCCCTGGCTCAAGGTTCATTTGATATGGCAAGGACCTTAGGGTCTGAACATGACGAAATACAAAGAACACTTAGAACAGCGGCTATAACTTCCTTTGAACAAGAATCTAGTGAAAGATCTAGAATGCTTGTTGACATGGCAAGTGGAAATCTGAATTATGCCCAGATATTGGCTCGTGACGAAGTCAATGCGGTTAACGTAAATGCACGGCATAAAGATGAACTCATAGCGGGATACGCCCAAGAACCTCCTGAATATTTTTTAATGGAGAACAAAGAAACAGGAGAATGGGAACCCACCGCTGGGCGTTTACTCCCTTATGGCCTTTTTGACTTAAAAGGAAACTACGTACACGATGCAAATATAGTCCCAATAACCGCTTCCTCTTATGCACAGCGCATGGGCACGGGCCTAATGGACCCACAAAGCAAGACTGTTGTTCTGTTTGGTCCCGAATATGGTGCGCAAGGGTTTGGCCAGTTTGGTGGAACATACGACGCAAACAGTGGGCGTTGGTTCGCTAACATAGGGCCAGATGGAGGCCCCGTACCACTAGATGAGAATTACCAATGGATGCCAGGAACGGTAGATGACGTTGTAACCGTCACCTCTGACCCGTCAGGTAAGGTTCGTGTTACCAATAAACTTACTGGTGACACAATGTTTACTCGGGCAGTTAGGGCAGATGGTAGTCTCATTGAGTTTACTCCTCCCAAAGACCTAGAAGTGGATGCCACTCATCCTTACGCTGTTCCTAATGAAGCACCCGCTGTTCCTTGGGAGAGACTTGCAGCAAACGTACAAGATGAACTGATAGTTGAACTAATGGATTCTGAGTCTGCTATAAGGGAATTAGAGCAGCTTATCCCACGGATTGCGGGGCTTACTGGTCCTCAAGCGGGCTTTAGAAGGATGGGCAACAGAATTGCTGCAGTGCTTCCACCAGGGGCATGGGATGATTTCTTTACAAACGTAACAGTTGACGATACACAGTGGCGATTAGTTGTAGAGACTTTGGTTAGAGCACAAGTGCCTTCTACCCGATACCCGGCAGCCCAAGTAGACTATGTGCGTGAAGAATTGGGTGAAATGCCTAGTTTCTTTGCAAATTCCGCAGTAGCTACAGAAAAGTTCAAAGAACTTACTAGACGGGTATTAAATTCCTATGCTCATGGCATTGGGCAACTTAACGGTACCCCTTATAGCACTATGGAACGGATCCCCACTGGTCGTAAGGAAGAGGCGTTTGATTTCTCTGATCCTGCGGCTAGGGGTTATATACGCCGTGTTATGACAACAATGGATCCACGTGCCCAGGATGAACTACTACGTGACAAATGGGTGTTTTACCCTGTTCCAGAAGGCCAGGATGATGTGGTCAGAGAAAGACTTAATGAACGAGATGCAAACGGTAACCTCATTTACGGAATTCAATGGCAAACACCCCAACCTGCACAAAACGATAAGCCTCGTGGTATTTGGTCACAATATAAATAGAGAAGGATAATGTCTGCTCAACCTCCTTTTTCTAACTTCACAGACACCCTCACCGAAGAAGAGCGACTTCTTCTAGATAGGCACGTTAGGAATAACGCTGGTATAACCAGCCCTGTAACAGATACGAGGACTTATTCTCAGCCTACTACAGTGGGCACCTCTCCTGTGCCTACAGTGGGCACCTCTCCTGTACCCGCTACGCAAGATACTAGGCTGCGTGGGCTGAGACTTCTCCCGGCAGACCCTTCGGGAACAGAATTTCCTGCTCAGGATATGTTAGGAACACCCGGCAGGGCGCTTTCCTCTAGATTACAGGAACGGGCCACTACTGAAACTGCCACCCAAACAGGGCAACTCCCCTACAGAGAAATAGAGCAGATTTACGAAAGAAGCAGAGCAGGCGGAGAAGCAGAAGGCTACTTAGGGATTCCTGAAAATCTTTTCAAGGGATTTATAAGCGGCCTAAACGAAGCTATTGCCTATGTCCCAGATTTAGTGATCGACAGCACCGTACAAGGACTAAAAGCAGCGGGTATAGTCCCCGAAGATGCAAATATTCCTCGAAACATGTTAAGTCGTATTATCAATGCAGGGGATTATGAAACGATTAAAACTGTCGCAGAGTTGCCGCTTGGCCAGTACGTTGGTTTTGGCCAAGGGGAGCGTATTGGGTGGAATACCCCTACTGGTCGTATTGGGCAGGCTGCCGGGGAAGTAGCTTCTTTTGCCGTACCTAGTGTGGGAGTGGCGAGGCTTACTGCAAGAGGATACCAAGGCGCACAAGATCTTGCCGATGTTACACGACAGCAACTCGCAAGGTCAACCGAGGGACGTTTACCAGGAACCCGGTTAGCATTAGCAGAGCAGTGGCCGGGGCGTTATTTACAAGACCCCACAAAATTTGCAGCATGGGAAGCCGGAGCCGGTGCAGCCGGTGGAGCATGGATGCAAGGCTGGGAAGAAGCCTACCCAGGAAGTGGGCTTTGGTCATTAGCGGTCCCTATGGCGGGGTTTGCCGCTATGACTGGCGCCTTTAAGAACGCTGTAACGGGGATGACAAAGTATAGCCCTTCTGGGAAAGCGTTCTCGTTTTTTAGGGGACAAACCCCCGATTCACCACCACCGTTTGGGAACCAGGCATTTGGTGACTTTACCGCAGGCGTAGGGAGAGCTACTAGGGAAGCAGTAGCTACTCGGCCATTCGGTGTGGGAAGGTCTAGACGAGACGCAAGAGCTAGACAAACCCAACAGGAAAAAGTAGATTTTGAACTACAGTTAGAAGAAAACGCTGCCCACTTAGCCCGCACCGAAGAAGTAGAAGCCGCCGTTTTGGCCACAACAGGCAGAGAACTTGAACTCAGTCCTGGGAGAGCAAGTGGGTCTGCCGCGTTACTCAGAGAAGAAGCTAACGTGGCTGCAAGACTAGCACAACAACCTGCTGCTGAGTATAGAGCGCTCCAACAACAAAACGCGCAAATAATGTCCTCTTTTGTCGAAAACAAGCTATACGCCCCAATAATAGATCCAGCAACAGGGAGAACCTTGGTAGATGCTAATGGAGATGCCGTTTGGGGTATGCCTTCTATGGTGATAGACGTAGCCCAAGGAAGATTGGCTTTGGTACAAGGTAATGTGGCCAATAGGGCAGAAAGGGTAACCCAGGCATTACGTAATCTTTCGGGTGAAGGAACGGAGTCCACCGGAGGAACCCTAGCACTCACAGGACTAGAAGGGGGACAAGCCGCCGCAGGAAGAACAATACGACAACAGGTGTCCGATCTAAGGCAAGCGGCAAGTGACGGTGTAGATAGATTTATTGCAGATAGAGGTATAAACAGAAGAAAATCTGTGGGAAGTATAGCTGAACAAACAATACACAATCCTGACGGAACCACAACAGTTGTTCCAGGGGCAAAAGAACAACTTCTAGCTGAATTAGGGATGGAAAGAGGGTTTATTAGCTATGAAGGATTGCACAAGGTAGTTAGAAGATTTTTAGATTTTGACTTTCCAAATAACCAGATAAGGTTTCAGGATTGGCGTAACTTCCGTGTAGAAACCTCAGCGGCCTTGTCAGAAGCCAGAGGTCCTGAAAAAAGGCATCTTCAAGCTCTAAAGGTCATATTAGATAACATAAAAAATGGTCCGGCAGGGCACTTTGGAAGAGCCTCGGACGATTATAGAGAATTTTCTGCCTTTTTCGATGAGACCATGATTCTTCCTTTTGAAGAAGCCTCCATACGCAGGGTTACACGGACGGGTAGTCGGACAAGACCAGAAAGAGAAGGCGTAGGAGGAGAAAGGCTCCCCGCTATAACACAGTATGTTAGACCTGATGAAGACGTAGCATTGTCCTTTTTAGATAATTCGGACTCGGCTAACGCATACATGAGAATGGTAGATATGATAGCTGATCCAGAAGCCAAGCTACGTATGCTTACCACTATGAGAGATGTTATTTTTGATCAAGCTAGAAACTCAAGTGGCGTTTTAAGAGACGGTGTAATCCAACCGGGAAGATTAGATGACTATGTAAGAAATAATAGGGCCACGCTAGAAAACTTAAGGGTTCCGCATCCTATTACTGGACAAGAAGTCTCCCCTTATTCTTTGTTAGGGGACATTTCTAACAGAGCAACGTTCTTAATTGCCCGACAAGCCAGGGTACATGGACAGAAAAAAGCCATAGATGATCAATTGTTGAACAGGGCCATCCAGTCGGTTAGTGAGAACTATGGGTTTGCCCAAGAGGGTAGAGAGGCTATTTTAGATAGTGCTTTAGACGCAGCATTGGCTGGGAACGCCCAAATGCTAAAACAATTAGCAAACTCTGTAAGAAGAGGTCCTTCCTCCTATCCCGGCGCACAAGAGGCCCTAAACCGTGCAATTTTTGAACGCCTGTTTGCCAGGAACTTTCAAATGGAAGCCACCGGTGAAGCAGCGGGAGCTGCTGCACAACGGGTGGCCACCGGTACTGGTAGCAGAATAAACACTCCAATAGCTTCTAGAGATATAACAAGTTTTGCTGCGATGTTGGGGAAAAATGAAACAGGATTAAGAACAGTAATGGGCGACGACCATTTTGACGATATGCTCGTGGCCCTTGATGGATTTGATCGAGTATTTAAGTTAGGTCAAGAAGCAGGTTCAGGATTAGACAGAAATTCGTTAATGGATAAGTTTGGTCTAATAACAGGAGTTACTCCACAGGGGTGGTCTGCACGTATGATCAACATGTTGGAGAGCCGCGTAAGTCCACGAACCACCGCCGTATGGATAGGTGCGCAGGCTTGGAGAGCGGGAGAAAACCGCGTAATGGACAAAATGATTGAAGAGGTCATAACAAACCCCAATATGGCCCGTGCATTGTCTAGAAAAGGACCCGGTGCAGGAGAGGTTAACTCTGAACAGGCAAACGAGATTCGTAGATTGATGTTTGGTGCGGGTATAGTTGACCCGAGCTCTTACCTAAGAGAAGAACTTACAGGTGAGGGTTGGTCTGAGGTAAGGCCCACCCGAGAATTCCCACCGGATGTTGTCACTACGAGATACCCCCTACCTACACCGGAACAAGTACAAGAAGAACAAGAGGCCGTAGAGCCACCCCCACCACCTCCCGTAAACGTGCGCCCCCCCAATGCACTACCGCAGGCTTACTTTGGCCCTGAAACAACCGGTGCAGTGTCTCCTAGTCCGCCGCCCCGAGCGGGGGCGGACAGGGCCGCCACATACTCCTCACTGTTCCCTAATGACCCATTAGGGCAGGCGGTTGCAGAGCGTGATAGGTCTGGAATTATGTCCTTACTGGGCTAAATAAGCCACTCCCGGTGGCCTTCTGCCATTACCTGGGTAGCTATGTCTATTTTGCTCCGCAGGGCTTTTAGTATTTTCTCGTCTACGGTGCCTTCGGCAACTATGTCGATGTAGGTGACTTTGTTCTCCTGCCCTATGCGGTGGGCGCGGTCTTCGCTTTGTAGGCGTACCTCTAGGTCATAGCCGTTGCTGTAGTAGATTACGGTTTTGGCTTCGGTTAGGGTTAGGCCGTAGCCTCCTGTGCGGGGTTGGCCGATAAAAAACCGCAGCGGGTGGGTAGGGGTTTGGAACATTTCCACTATTTCTTGTCTATCTTCTAGGGAGGTGTCGCCGTAGAACGTGGCGCAAGAGTCTTCCCCGTATAGCTTGGCAAGTTCCTCTTTTATAGTTAAGAGGTCATTAGTGAAATTGGCCCAGATTATGATTTTACCTGCGGTTTCTTCCACCACCGAGAGCAACTCTTTTAACTTGTTAGTGGGCATGTGCTTTACGGTGCCGTCATCCATGCGGGCGTACCCACTACAGACCTGTTGTAGTCTCAGGATCTGTGTAAGCACGTTAGGGGTGCTTATTAGGCTACCCTCTATAACGGCTAGGGCAGCACGCTTTAGCGTGGTGTAGACCTCCTGCTGCTCTTTGGTAAGCTCTACGGTGCGCTGCAGGTAAACCTTGGAGGGTAGGTCAAGGCACTCTTCCTTTCTGACCCTAAAGCTAAAGGGTGCAATTATGTGGTTTAGCTCCTCTAGGTTACGGTACCCCACTACTTGATTAAACGTATGGCTGCCCAGGTTCCGGCGGACCATTTTGGCGTACCTGTTCTGAAACGCCCAATAACTCGACTGCGCCAAGCTACTTTCCTCTAAAAACTCACACTGGGTAAACAGGTCTAGGGGCGATTTTGTAATGGGCGACCCCGTGAGTATTCTCCTGTACTTGGCCATTTTCCCAAGTTTAATAAGGTTCTTTGTTCTGTTGGCGGTGCGGGTTTTTATTGTGGTGCTTTCGTCCACGGTTAGCAGTGCTTGCCACCGCTGCAAGAACATCTTTGCAAAGGCAACACCTTTTTTGGTGCTAAAGGCCTCTACGTTTATTAGCAGTATTTTTAGTTCTTCTGGGGAGTCGGTGAAAAGGGTACTGAGTTCTTTTTTCTTTTTCTGTGTGTTCTTGGGCGACCACGCCACCACATGGTGCATGATGTGGTCTGGCATGTGTTTGGGGATTTCGTTACGCAACCAGTTGCGGTACACACTCTTTGGGGCAACAATCATTGCAGCCTGTATGTGGCCTTTGTCGTAGAGGAGTGCGGTGGTGTCTACCAGAACTTTGGACTTACCCGTGCCCATGTCCATAAAAAGGGCGTAATAGGGCTTATACCAGGAGTTTTCTAGGGCTTCCATTTGGTGCCCGTAGGGGGTGGACTTAAATTTGTACCGCATGGCCCTTACTTTCTACCAAGGCGTACAACCATTTTACCAAGGCATTAAAGGAAAAACACACTTTTACCCCCCTTTTAGGCAGATAAAGGGGGGGTAAGTTGTTATATAGATGGTATATCGGAAGAAACGATGTTGTTGAATTTACCAACTGCCCGCTATACAATATATGACTATACGTTAGTGAACCTTTTCCGCTACGCGAAGGACAAAAAATAGCTGTACTTTCCAAAGCCTATTTGGTTAATAGCACTACTATATACAAACCCACCACTAGGGACGCTTAATGAAGTTTTTAATGCTCCTGTACCAAATACAGGACTACGGAGGCATCATCAACCATGCCGAGCACCTTGCAAAAGGCATAAAAGAAAACGGACATGATGTTGACTTCTTACAGCTAGTACCCAAAAAAGAAGTCAAGAGCACCCGTAGAGAGCTAAAAGACAAGCACCAGTACCGCACCTACGGCACAGGCTACTTGCATCACCAGGCACGGGGGTGGGTTAATCTACCCAAAGTAGCCTATCTTGATAAGGGAATTAGGCAACGGTTTAAGAACCTATGCTCCACCTACGACGCCGTGCTGTGGCATATCCCAGTACCTACACTGAATAAAGACAATAAAAACATAACCGTGTGGCAGGACTTATACGACCACGGCACTAAGAACATAGCCATTATTCACGACGGCAATCTCCCCAAGCTGTATCCGCATTTGTTACAGGTTTCGGAGCACTTTCATGCCGCTGTGTGCGTACACGAAGCCGCCTTTAACTCCGCGGCCTGCTTAGACATACCCCGCAAAATGATTCTAAACCCATTTTGCTTGGCACGTTCATGCCGGGTGCCACCCAAGTTCAATCGTTACGATGACTTTGACTCACGGTCCGGCTTTGCGGCTGTGCAAATCTTTAAGGCATGGAAGCGTATGCACACCCTAGTAAACGCAATCCCACACATGCACAACACCGAGAAAAAGCTCATAGGTGGCGCAGGCATTGAATACCAATACATGACCAGCGAAAACAAGTGCAAACCACAGTACTACAACGAAGCAGGCGAAAGAATATGGGATGCCGCCCTACGCAGCGGTATGGTGTATCAGGGGGTAATTCCTAACAGCAGCGTACACACCTTACTAGGGGAGGTAAAACTGCAAATAGACCCTAGCTGGTCGGTTAAGTATTCGGGGTACGGGGCGCACTTTAACCGCACCACCGTGGAGGCCATAATCCAGGGCGCGGTGCCCGTAGCCACAGACCTAGGTATGGCTAACAGTAAGGTGTTCCTAAAGGGGGAAAACTACATAGAACTACCCCACAAGGCTACGCCAAAAGAGTTCGCTGAAATCATAGACAACGCCCTCCTCGACAAAGCCCAGTGGACACATATAAGGGAACGCAACCACACCTTAATTAAACACTTTGAACAAAGCTACGTGGCTAAACAATACGCCGATCTCGTAACCAGCTTAAACGGCACTGTAACCGGCAAACCCGACGCCACCACCCTAGAATCCTGCAAAAAGAACCTTGAATTCTTCAACATTCGCCCTAATATGTCGCCCACGCAAGAGGAATTGTTTTAACCCTTGCTTGTCCAGCAAGCGGGCCGTATAGTTTAGTTTAAGTAGCAGCATGGGAATAAAGCCATGACGGTGTATATAGTACAAGAGATGCGTGGTCGGGATATTACCGACGCTGCTTCCTTTGGCGACTTAGAAATACTTTTACCTGCAAAAGAGCAGGTCAGCTTTAGCACCCAACCCACGGTGCGGCGTATGGCTGCGGTGTTGTCTAAGTTCACCGATGAAGACTACCTGTTACTTGGCGGTGACCCCGCCGGGGTGGCCATAGCGGCGTCTTTAGTGGCGCAATATAACCGTGGGCGGTACAAACTGCTCAAATGGGACCGGCTGGAAAGCCAGTATTTTCCCCTACAGGTAGACCTGTTACAGCGCGTAGGCCCCAATACCCAGGAGGAAACTAAGTGAGCAGCTTTGAAGACGTGGCAAACGAACTGTCCACGGTAGACGAGGAAGGGCTCAGCCGGGTAAGTAAGCTAGCCAACACCCAATTAACCCTAGAACGGCACGTACAGGACATAGAAGAACAACTAAAACAGGCCAAACGCGATCTTAGAGAAATAGCAGAGGATAAACTCCCTGCCGCCATGTTGGAATATGGCATACGAGAATTTAAGCTGGAAGACGGTAGCCAGATAACGGTTAAAAACTTCTACGGCGCCAGCATAACCAAAGCTAAACAAGAAGAAGCCTTCTCTTGGCTTGTAGACAATGGCTTTGGTGACCTTATAAAGAACCAAGTTAATGTGAATTTTGTACGCGGGCAAGAATTCCATGCCACCCAGCTTTTACAAGAGCTAGAGGAACGGCGCTACCAGCCCGCAACCCGCAAATGGGTAGAACCAATGACGCTAAAAGCGTTTGCCCGAGAGCAGGTGGAAGCTGGAAACACGCTCCCATCTGATTTGTTTGGTCTGTACATTGGTGAGCAGGCCAAAATAACTAAGCCAAAGAGGTGATACATGGCTAGTAAAGCACTTGCCGAAGTCGATGAGACTCAAAATCAAATCGCCGTTTACAAAGAGCTAGAGGATTACGCCGCGGAGGGGTTTAGTGAGGTTAAGACAGAAGACCTTGCCATTCCGTTTTTGCGTATTTTAGCGCAGTTAAGTCCACAAGTAGATAAGGGTAATGGTGCCTACATAGAGGGTGCCGAAGCCGGAATGATCTACAACACGGTGCTTAACGAAGTTTACGACGGAGACGTGGGCATAAGCGTCATCCCAGCGCACTATAACAGGCGCTTTGTGGAATGGACCCCCCGTGAAAAGGGCGGTGGCTACATGGGCAGTTACGAAACCACCGACCCCATAGTCAACACTGTTATACGCAACGAGCGTGGAGAGGATTTATTGCCCAACGGCAATTTACTTGCGAATACGGCACAGTTTTTTGTGCTGTACAAGCATCCCACGCAGGGGTTACAGCGTGCAATGATTCCTATGACGAGCACGCAGTTGAAAAAGTCCCGCAAGTGGCTAACGCAAATGCAGTCTCTGACAGCTAGTGGCGCTAACGGTATTTATACGTTGCCGATGATGTCACAGATCTACCGTTTAACCACTGTTGCGGAGCGCAACGACAAAGGAACGTGGTTTGGATGGGAAATAACCCGCGACCACAGCATTAACCTAGACCTCCCCGAAGGCAAGGCAAACTTTGACACCGCCGTGGCCTTTGCTCGCAGCATTAAAGCTGGGGAAGTACAGGTTAGGGCAGAGCAACAGCAAACGGACCTTGAAGAAGAGGACAACTCTATCATTTAACAAACACAGCTTTGTTGGTTTTCTAGGCAACCAACAAATCACTGTGCAGGAGTGGGGGGGTGCCTCTTCTACACCTATTTGGGGTGCCCCTTTGCTCCGTTTTTAAGCTCAAGGAGAGCACCAATGTATGCAAAACTCGAAAAAAATATTCCAATACCCCCCAAGCGCAGCGTAAAAAGTCGAAAGAAAAGTAAGTACCGTGCTCTGGATAAAGCGGAAGTAGGCGACTCTATGCTGGTAAAACATTTTGGACAGGCTAGGTACGTGTACACAAAAATGCAGAATAAAGGTTGGACTGCTACCTCACGAAAAGTAGAAAACGGAGTACGGGTCTGGAGAACTAGCTAGGGGTGCAGTATGCAAGAGTTAGCCAAAGAGTTTTTTGAACTCTTTGCAGGTAGTGACATAGCCCACGGTACTTACGAAGTAAACGGAGAAGAACGCTCCGACGGCAAGCAACAAGGGCAAGCTAAGGTTCTACGCCAGCCTCCTACACTAGAACATTGGGTAGAACACTTACAAGGAGGTAAGGGGCTTGGGATCATCCCCATACGCAGCGACAACACCTGCAAATGGGGCGCAATAGATGTTGACAACTACGACACTGACCATAAGCTGTTAGTTAAAAAACTGCGGGAGAACAAAATTCCCGCCATTGTGGGTCGTAGTAAGTCGGGTGGGGCACATATCTGGCTTTTTGTAAAGCGGTACATTCCCGCAGCCGATATGCAGAGAAAAATGGCCAACTTAGCCGCTGCCCTTGGCTACGCCGATAGTGAAATATTCCCCAAACAGACTTCAATACTCGTTGACCGTGGGGATACGGGCAACTTTCTTAACATGCCGTACCAGTCTGGCGACCGCACCGTGCGCTACGGCTTTAACACCAAGGCCGAAAGCCTAACCACCGCCGAATTTATTGAACAGGCTAAAAAGCGGACCCTAACCCCCGCTGCCTTTGCAAAGTTGGATGTCAACTTTGGCACTAAAGAAACCGTCTTAAAGGAAGGCCCCCCCTGCCTACAGCATTTGTGTCGTCAAGGATTCACAGAGGGAAGCCGCAACAACGCACTGTTCAACCTAGGGGTCTATGCCCGACTATTTAACCCCGATAACTGGGAAAATCTGGTCCAGAAGTACAATGTAAACCACCTAACACCGCCCCTGAGCCATTCAGAGGTGGGCACAGTTATAAAGCAACTGCACAAGAAGGACTACTTCTACAAATGTGAAGACCAGCCCATTAAGCCTTTTTGTAATAAGGAAATCTGTAAAACCAGGAAGTACGGCGTAGGGCCTGCGGGGGCTTCGCATGACTTGAGTAGTCTTACCAAAATAGACGGTGACCCCCCTATATGGATACTTAACGTGGACGAACAGCGGGTGGAGTTGTCCACACAGGGGCTTATTAGCCAGGTGCAGTTCCAGAAGGACTGTGTTTCACAAATAAACAAGTTTCCCGTCACTATTACGCAGCGGGCATGGCAAACCAGGATACAAACCCTTTTAGACAGCCTAACCATAGTGGAGGTACCCCCTGACGCCACTATATCAGGGGAATTTGAAGACCTCCTCCACAGCTTCTGCACAGAAAGGGCTCGTGGCACAGAAAAGGAAGATATTCTCCAAGGCATATCGGTGTGGTGGCGAGAACGGGTGTTTTTTCAGGTAAAAGACCTTAGAAAGCACCTAACCGTTAATGACTTTACCCACTACACCTCTAACAAAATAACGCTAAAGCTCCGGGACTTAGAATCAGACAAAACCTTTTGGCGCGTTAAGGGTAAGGGAGTGCATGTTTGGAGCCTGCCACAAACTTATTTTGGTGAGGAAGAAATAAGCGTAGACCTACCACCCCTAAGCGGTGAGCAAGAGATACTTTAGTGTTAAACATTGTGCTTGGTCCCCCTGGGACCGGAAAAACAGAAACCAGTATCCGTACGGTGGAAAAGTTTTTGGAGCAGGGGGTTTCGCCAAGTTTGGTGGGGTATTTTGCCTTTACCCGCAGAGCCAACATAGAGGCCAAACACCGCGCTATGACTAGGTTTGATCTCTCCTCGGACGATTTACCCTACTTCCGTACACTGCATTCACTGGCTTATAACCAATTAGGCATAAACCGCAGCCAAATCATGACCCGTAAGCACTACGACGAGGTTAGTGAGTGGCTAAAAATAGGCAGCTTTTTTGCCAGAGAAAGCGACCACGGCCCCTTTAAGGATATTGGTTATGGCGACAAGTTCCTAGAACTTATAAACATGGCCCGTATTACACAACGACCCTTAAAAGATATCTACAACACTAGCCGAGTACGCTACAAGGCAGACTGGCGCATAGTTGACTACGTTAGCCGGGGGCTTAGTCACTATAAGAGTACCTACCACTTATTAGACTACACCGACATGTTGGTGCAGTTTATCAAAGCAGACCTAGCCCCCAGATTAGAAGTGGTCATTATAGACGAAGCACAGGACCTTTCCTCCCTGCAGTGGCAGATGGTCACATTGCTTGCAAACAAGGCGCAACATGTGTTTATAGCCGGAGACGACGACCAAGCCATTTACAGGTGGGCCGGTGCGGATATTGAAAAGTTCCTCCAGCTGGAGGGCAATGTTAGTGTGCTTTCAAAAAGCTACCGTATCCCCGCTAAACACCACAGAATTAGCCAAAGACTAATACAACGAATCACAAACAGGCACACAAAGAACTTTAGCCCCCGTGACGAAGAGGGCCACCTGCAGTGGCATCGTCACAGCGAACAAGTGGACGTAAGCGACGGGGTATGGTTGTTGCTTTCCCGTACAACAAAGGGGGCTAACCAACTAGAGGAAGAGATCAGGCAACGGGGGCATCTATATACCTATGATTCTAGCCGCAGCACCGACAGCAAAGCCTTACAAGCCGTTATTCTTTGGGAAAAGCTCCGTAAAGGGGTAAATATGCCCGCAGAGGATATTCGCAAAATATATGCCCAAATGCTCCTGCACGAACAAGTCCTGTACGGTTACAAAACGCTGCCCAACATAAGCGAAGACGGATTCTACAACATAACCGATCTCCAAACCGACCACGGCCTTTTAACCACTGCCCCCTGGGACCAAGCGCTAGGTAAAATCTCAAACAGAGACAAACGCTACATTTCAGCTTGTTTACGCAAAGGCGAAGACCTAACCAAAACCCCTAGAATCACCATTTCTACTATTCACAGGGCCAAAGGCGCACAGGCAGATAACGTACTGCTCCTCACCGACACCACGGGCAGGTCTAATAGTCAGTGGCGGTTTAGCGAAACCGAAAAGGACGACGAGGCCCGTGTTTTCTACGTGGGACTAACCCGCGCAAAACAGGCTCTACATTTAGTCCACCCCATGTATTCAGCGGGGTACTCTATACCCCATGGAGGATAAAGCCAGATTGTTTCTCTACGGTTGCTTTAGTAAAATTAAACATGCGTAAACCACGCTAGAAAGAGGTAGTTACAATGAATGAAGAAGGAGCAGCTATTATTGCTGCAGTTGACGATGCTGCTGCAACACTGCCAGTTGAGCAACAGCCTAAGCAAAGACGAACCCACATCAAGCGCGATGTTATTATTTCCAAGCAGATGCCTCGGCCCCCCATTCGCCCCGGCACCAACCGCCACCGCAATATGGAAATAGTAATGCAGTGCCATACCGTGGGCGAAGCCCTTGCCCAGCTAAAGGCCCTGGAACACTCCCCAGGCGGCAGCACAGATATAAAACTTGCCGAAAAGGTGGGCGCAATCACCCTGCTGCACCCTACCGGTTAGGGAGAGCCCCATCTGGCATAAAACAGCTTACGCTAACCCCGAAGCCGTAGAAAGGTTCTTTGGATGGATTAACGAAAGACACGCCATCTACCAACGCAGAGCAGCGGGGCACACTGCCCCCTGGACAAAAGACCCCATACTCCAACAGTACAAGTTTACTAACCCTTTTAGGGAAAACGACCGTGTCACCGTGTGGATGCGGGAAAACTGGACGGAACCCCACAGGGACAGACCCTGGGGGGAGATTATATTTAACTGCTGCTTGTTTAGGTCGGTGGGGACCTCTGATTTTGCCCAAGAACACGGGTGGGTAACCCACTGGAACCCTGAGTACACCAAGTCCCTTATTGAAGAAAGACTAAGCAACAAGCTCCCCACTTTTACGGGAGCCTACATTGTTACTAACCAGGGACTTAAACTTAAGAAGTCGGAGGTGGTGTCCGATTACTTTTTAACTCCTATATGGGAGTCTCGTAATAGCCTAGCGCTAGTGGCCGAAATAGCTAACACCCTACAGGATGTACACAAGATTCTTGGTACTTTTACTGGTTGGGGTGGAGGCGGGTTTATGTCTTACGAGGTAGTCACCGACCTTAACTACACCCCTGTACTACAGCACGCACAGGACAGGTTTTCTTGGGCTAATGCTGGTCCAGGAGCTAAACGGGGCCTAAACCGCATACAGAACCGCCCCCTTAACAAAAGCATTACCCAGGCACAAGCTAATGAGGAGATGCAGGAGCTATTGTTTGCAGCGGTATACTACTGCAGGGGGAAATGCCCAGTGGATCAAATAGATATGAGAACCATAGAGCACAGTTTATGCGAATGGGATAAATACGAGCGTGTACGATTAGGGCAAGGTAGGCCGAGATCGCGTTTTGATGGGTTCAACAGAAACAGCGCTACCGTTATTGGGGCTGTTGGGTGAGTTCCCCACACGTTTACCCAGATTTATCCCCACTTAAGGGGGTAAGAACTTTTAGTGTAAAAAATGTAAGCGAGGCCCTATACCTCTGTAAGTGCGAAATAGAGCAAGAAGGCCTCCCGGTGGAAACCCGCAACGGCCCCGCCTTAGAATTCGACACCCCCGTAGCCATTACCTATAATCACCCATGTGAGAGGGTTCTTTTTTATCCCCAGAGAGATGCTAACCCCGTATTCCACTTAATGGAATCCCTATGGATGCTACAGGGCCGCAGCGACGTAGGGTGGATTAGCCAATTTAATGGGAGAATAAACAACTACAGCGATGACGGGAATTCCTTCCACGGGGCTTATGGCTACAGGTGGAGGAGGTGGTTCAAAAAAGACCAACTAGAATATGCCACCCATCGCCTGCTGACGTACAAAAACGACAGGCGCACCGTAATCACCATGTGGGACCCTGACCAAGATTTAGTAAAAACAAACGATGGTAAAGACTACCCCTGCAACACCCAAATCTTCTTAAAGAAGAGGGGTAGCTATTTAGATATGACCGTGGTTAATCGCAGTAACGATATGATCTGGGGAGCACTGGGGGCCAACGCGGTACACATGTCGTTTTTACAAGAGTACATGGCTGCTAAAACCAACACTGAGGTAGGTACTTACACCCAGTTTAGCAATAATTTCCACGTGTACTTAGACACTTTGGAAAAGCTCAACACCCCCCTGCCCCTACGTGCCGAATACGATGCCTACGGCGCACGTTTAATAGAGCCCCAGCCCCTAGTGGACGATATAGAATGTTTTAACAAAGAACTAGAGCTCTTTTTTAAGGTAGACCCTATGTGCGGTGCCTACTATGGTTCGGGCAGCTGGGTAACTCCCTTGTGGAAAAATTCCTTTTTCCCCGGAGTGGCAATCCCCATGTTTAGGGCGTGGAAACTATACAAGGAAAAAGACCTTGTGGCCGCAAGGGCGGAGGCCTGCAACATTACTTCTCCGGACTGGTCAATAGCGCTAAAGGAATGGCTAGATAGAAGACAGGCCAGAAAACATGCCAAGTGAAACTTTGAAAACTGTAAAAAAGCTACTAGAGTCTGACTTAATAGGCTTAACCGAGGCGGAAAAGTCTTACGGCAATAGTTGGAAGAAACGCGGAGGTATAGGCGCTTTTATGATGCTGGCCCGTAAATGGGACCGCATAGAAAACCAAGTAAAACCCCACAACTACGATGTGATAAAAGCCCTACAGGCAGATGTGTCGGAAACGGGAATACTGGACGACATAAGAGATTTGCGCAGATATTTGTTACTGGTGGAGTCTGAAACAGAGACATGGAAAAACCAAACGTAATACACGAGCAGGAAGCAGAGCGGCAGTCTAATTTAGACACCCCCATCACCGCTATTTGCCGCTGTGAAAAGGAAACAAAGACCCTCACTTATAGGGCACTTAAGAATAAGTGGCCCTATTGTTCTTGTAGGCAGTCTATGAAGATACTAACCGAAGATGCAGACTAGCCTATTCAAAACAGAATCCGAGTGGGTTTGCCCCCAAAGCTACCCCGACCTTAGCGCTGCTAAGGAAGTAGCAATAGACTTAGAAACCTGCGACCCCGCCCTAACCACTCTTGGGTCGGGTTGGCCCACAGGCAATGGACACATAATTGGGATTGCCGTTGCCGTGCAGGGGGAGCAGTGGTACTTTCCCATACGGCATGAAATTGGCCCCAACCTAGACGACAAAGCCACCCTGCGTTGGTTACAGGGTGTAGTCGGCGTAGACAGAGACTACATCTTCCACAACGCCGTATACGACGTAGGCTGGCTACTACATGAGGGGTTAACCCTTAAAGGCCGTGTAGTGGATACCATGGTGGCTGCGCCCCTCCTGGACGAAAACCGCTGGAGCTATGCCCTAAATGCCCTTGGAAGAGATTACTTAAGCGAAAGAAAAAACGAACGAGAACTCCGCACCGCTGCCGCTGAATTTGGCGTAAATGCCAAGAGCGAAATGCACAAGCTCCCCGCACACCACGTAGGGGCCTACGCCGAACAGGACGCCGCCCTCACCCTACGGTTATGGCAGCACTTTAAGTCTCTTGTACTAAAGCAGGACATACAAGACATTTTTAACCTAGAGCTAAAGGTACTGAACGTAGTACTCCCTATGAGACAAAAGGGTGTACGGGTAGACGTAGAAAAGGCCGCCCTGCTAAAAGACCAGCTACAGGACAGAGAAAAGAACCTCCTCGACACCATCACCACCGAATACGGCGTGCCCGTTGACTTATGGGCCGCTGCCAGTATTGCAAAAGCCTTTGATGCCGCTGGACTAAAATACCCCTACACAGAAAAAACCAACGCCCCGTCTTTTACCAAAAACTTTTTATCCACGCACAGCCATCCCTTACCACAAATGGTGGTGCAAGCAAGGGAATACAACAAAGCAAGAACCACTTTTATAGACACTATTCTCCGCCACCAACACCAAGGCCGAATCCACGCCGAAGTCCACACCCTACGCAACGATGGCGGGGGCACCGTTACAGGACGTTTTAGCTACAGTAGTCCAAACCTACAGCAAATCCCGGCCCGCCACGGGGAAATAGGCCCAATGATTCGTAGCCTGTTTTTACCCGAAGAAAGCGAACAATGGGGGGCTTTTGACTACAGCAGCCAAGAACCCCGCATAGTGGTGCATTATTCCAAGTTGCTTGAATTCACCGGCGCGGACCAATTTGCACAACAGTACCGCGAAAACCCCCACACCGACTTCCACCAAATGGCGGCCGATATCGTGGGGGTTCCCCGTAAGCAGGCAAAGGATATAAACCTGGGGTTGTTCTACGGTATGGGCACACGCAAGCTGGCGTCTAGCTTAGGGCTAGAACTAGAGGACGCCAAGGATTTATTTGCCACTTACCATGACAAAGTCCCCTTTGTGCGCCAACTAGCCGACTACGCCACTAACCGGGCAACTAACCGGGGGGTTATAAGAACCCTGCTAGGACGTAAGTGCCGTTTTGAAAAATGGGAACCCGCCAAGTACGGTACCTGGAAGCCGCTTTCCTACGAGGACGCCTACGCCGAACACGGCCCAAGTATTAAGCGGTCTTTTACGTATAAGGCGCTCAATAAGCTCATACAGGGCAGTGCAGCAGACCAAACCAAGGCCGCCATGGTGGCTCTGTACGAAGAGGGCATACTCCCCATGATACAGGTACACGATGAGCTGGACATTTCCGTACACAGCAGAAAGCAAGCCCAACAGATAGTGGAAATAATGCAAAACTGCGTGGAACTAGAAGTGCCTTCCGTAGTGGACGCGGAATTAGGCCCCAACTGGGGAGAAGCGAAAATTGCCCTCTAGTGCTTTAGCGGACCTTTTAACAACTCGCCTGTTAGGAGGACAAGTAACCCGTTACCACACCCGGCCCGAAGTAGGAGAAAACCAAAGCGTAGCCGAACACACTTGGCGTGCTTTAGTAATACTCAATACGCTATGGCCAGAGGCCAGTAAGCAAGCTATGTTGTATTTACTCTACCATGACGTAACCGAAGCCGAGCTAGGCGACCTGCCCGCCACCACCAAATGGAAGTACCAGTTTTTAGCTGAGGAATACCGCAGGGCAGAGGCTGAGCACACAAAAACGCTTAAAATAGATTACGAAATTACCGAAAGAGAAAAAAGCATCTGTAAAATGGCAGATATGTTAGAGTTAGTGCTCCACTGCTATGGAAAGCTACAAAAGGGAAACACCCTAGCCAAGCCTATTTTTGAAAATGGGATACAGTTTCTCAGGAGCAACTTTTCGGAAAATCCCTGCTTCCCCCCCGTTGAAAAAGTAATATCGGAGCTAGAGCGCAATGAAAGAGAACTTTGAAAAATCCCTTGCCCTTCTCCTAAAGCACGAAGGAGGCTTTGTAGATCACCCCAAAGACCCCGGCGGAGCCACTAATAAGGGCATAACCAAGAAAACTTACGAAAAGTTCCTTGGAAGAGATGCCACAGTGGAAGAACTGAAAAATATCCCTGACGAGGATGTAGAAACGATTTACAAAGCCCTTTACTGGGACATTGTAAAATGCGATGAGCTCCCTGCCGGCCTAGATTTTGCCGTTTTTGACTGGTGCGTAAACGGGGGTCCAAGCAGGGCGGCAAAAACTCTACAAAAAGCCTTAAAAGTAACCGCTGACGGAGCTATAGGGCCAAACACCTTGTCCGCAGCCATCGATTCCGACTGTGCGCAAACCATTGAACTCTTTACTGAGGAAAGAGAAAACTTTTACCGAGGACTAAAGACCTTTGAAACTTTTGGCAAAGGATGGATAAGACGCAACAACGAAAGCTGCGAATTTGCACTCTCCTTGATGAAAAAATAAGCCCCAAACTCACAAACCCACCCGTTAAAATATAGCTGTATGGTTTTAATGGTGGAGGGCGGCTTAGGCTTTACCAATGCACAGAAACTCGCAAACTCTGTTAGGTGGCCGCCCTCCTTTTTTGAGGAGTTTATATGCCAAAAGATAAGGTAACCCTTGATAGAACAGACCCCAACGGGTACACAACGGGTAATGTGGTTAGTTTCAAATTACCCACCAAAAAGCCCAAAACCGAACCCCCACCCACCAACACCACAGAAATACAGGTCATATTGTGTGAGAACTGTGGTGGTAAAACCTTTTTCCTTTCTTCCCAAACCACAGATATATACTGCTGTGGTTGTCTTATGCCTGTGTACATTCTACAGTGGGGGGATAAGTAAGTAATTGTGTTTCGGGGTATGGGACAGTAACGTATAGGTATGGTTAGCTGTTTGAGGGTGCGACGGTACTGTTAATTACTTCTAGAAGAAATTAACTTAAAGAGGCGTGGGAGTCTACGGCTGTAGCCCTGTTGAATGTTGCCCTGTTGTAGTATTCAACAAACCAAAACAGCCAAGGTATGCCATGGTAGATCTTGGTTAGGAGCCCAACTGGAAGCAGGTAATGGGGTTCCTTCACTGCTGAACCCGCATACCGGCCAGGGAACGCACGATTTAGACACGTAAGGGAGGTTGGGTGTAGTGAATCCTAGGAAGTAGCTGCACCCAGGTAGAACAGTTAACTTTTTTATTACAAGTACGTAGAAAGGAGAACTTGTTGTGAATGGGAAAAAACTACTGTTTGTTGTGGGGTCACCTGATAATAAAGTGAACTTTATTTATACCGCCCCGATAAAAATGGGGAAAAAGTGGCAAAAAACCTTTGACCCGATTGCAGAGTTCCAAAGGCTTCTTCATAGTGTTTACGGTGAAGAGACTAAAAGCAATGAACTTGGGCTACTCACTAGTGGAAAAGACGGTTACCCTGACGTGTGGGAATCTGACTTTAGCTTGGTGGCGATCGTAGGAATCTACGAAGGCGGTGGCTCTTTAGAGTGGGAAGAAGTTGAGCCAAAGCCGGGGGAAACCCACCGCTTGTCAAGACTAACCGCAGTCCCACACCCCCTTATGGGTTCCGTACCTGTGCGTCATTAGGGGAAAACCACGATTGCGCCTCCCATAATGGGGCATTACTATAGTTAAGGTAAACAAGTACATAGAAAGGAACACTTGTAATGTCACAATATAAAGTAGACTCAAACATACCCATACCACTAGATAGCAACGCCAAGCGTGGACCCCACGCAAAGGGCTATTCAAAATTCCCTATAAGGGACATGCAAGTAGGCGACAGCTTTTTTGCCCCCGGCTACACTCCACGGTCTATTGCCTCAGGGCTATACGCCGCCACCAAGAGGCTAGCCAGAGAGGAATTCCAGGGGCCAATGCAACGACACCACAAACAATCAGACGAAGTCAACGGTGTTAAAGGCACACGAGTGTGGCGCATAGAATAACCCCCTGTATTGCTCGTAGAAAGGAGAAGCAGTATGCAGTTAATGACAAAAGAGCTGGAAAAGCAGCTAGATAAAAACGCCCAACTACCTGAGGAAGAACGTAAGGTGGTTGTCAAGTACTTTACACCAGACGCTAACGCCACTTGGTGGATTAGCGAAAGAGACCCCCACGACCCAGACCGCCTCTTTGGCCTGTGTGACCTAGGACTAGGGTTCCCAGAGTTGGGGTATGTTCTCCTAAGTGAGCTAAGTACCTTAAAAGGGGCGCTTGGCCTACCCGTAGAACGCGACCTGTACTGGGACCAAAAACAATTACTAAGCGAAACGGTCCACCAACAACGCCAGCCTATTGACCCCCTACAGGCCGTAATGACCGTTTTAGACAGACCGTGAGTAACCGCCTAGTACTGGGCTATTGTGACAACCATCCCCGTCGCAAGGCCATATTACAAACAGCAGAAACCCGACGCTGTTTTAGCTGCGCCCGAAACCAACACGGCGCAGCTCCCTTTACCCTATGGCGCAGTAAGCGCGATAGAGAACTCTGCTACAACTTTTGGCAGGAAAGGCCCAAATAATGGCTTACTTTATTCTGTTAGCTCTAGTTATGATTGTTGTGTGGGTTTTTTCCTCCCGGATATGAGCACTGTTCACCAGATATATACCACTGTTCTAAACGGGTTGCCGTGTATGGTGGATTTTTACTTCCACCCCCCGGAACCAGAAATAGGCCAATTTACTCCCTGGGTGGAAGTGGTTATGCTGCGGTCTACTAACGGCAAACCCGCTCCCTGGATAGAGAACCGCCTTACTGAAAAAGACTGGGAAAACATACACGAGGAATGTCATGAGAGTACTTTTACCCGATCCCAGATGGAATAGGTCAGTGCTTTCTCCCCTTGCGCTGGAAAAAGCCCGAAGCACCGCCGCATTTACCGCTATGAAACGTGCCCGCAACCCCGAATTTAAGGCCCTGTGGAAACGCATCTACAACCACCTAGTTGGACCTCCTCACAAAGTTGACACTGGCGAAGGGTTTTGTGCCGACATCAGCGCACGAGACGAATTTGTACGCAAAAAACGAGGATAATTAAAAGTTGTACCTCCCATAGTGGGGTACTACTATAGTTATAGTAACCAACCACTCGCAGAAAGGAGTAGTTATGGACTTGTACTGTAAACATTGTGGGGAACCATGGGAGTTGGATTCCCTACACGAAATAATAGTGGCTGAAAAAATAGCCCCCGACTTCAGCGCCGCCCGCAAGCGCTTTTATAAGTACGGCTGCGGAGCCTTTGACGCTGTTGCCAAAATATGTCAACACCCCCCCGTTACCAACTCCACTAAGATAGCGGCCTACTCCGCGTTACAGGACCTCCTCGGGGACGACGTAGACGGCCTGTGCAGCATGGAAGATGACCTAAACTTCTTCCTCAGGGATTAGGAGCCACCCATGGGTATGATAATCTACGTGTACAAAAACCCTCATCGACACGACACCACCCGTGGCGGGATTACCCACCGGTACACTGATCTGTGCGTTGTCAACTGCAGGGGCAACTTTGAACCTAAAAAACACCGTCCCGCAGTAATGCTCGTGGACGACCGCCCCATGGGCAAGCCTTATCCTAAGCTAGTGCCCGCATATGAACGTGAAAAAGGAACGGGCGACTGGCTGAGGTCTAAGGAGGACCTAATGTTTGGCGGTAATTACGCCGGATGTAGTGACTCCCGCTTTAGAGACTTCTGCGCAGAAAATAACGGTGGCCCCTACGGGATGCTACCCGTGTTTGACAGGATAGAACATGAACCAGCGGGGAGTAATAGGAGACTAATAAGATGGCCGTAATGAACCTATGTAACATTTGTAATAAGCCCATGACGCCCACTTTTGACGACAGTGGAAATGTGATTTTAACAGGCGAAAACAATGCCTGGCCAATAATAGCCACGGGCGTCTGCTGCGACCGTTGCGAAAAGAACTTTGTCCTACCCGCCAGAATAAAAGACGCCTCAAGGCGGGCAAGCAAATGAGCGCCCCACACCCCCACGGTGACAACAAGCCCCTACACGACCACACCAACCTAGAGTTGGTACAAGTGCTGTGTTCTGGCAACACCGGAGGGTGGATATTTTGGGGGTCTAGGGGTAAGGCCCGCAGCCCAACAGGCGAAACATGGGACCGAGAAGAATTACTTGACGCCGTTAGTGACTTGTACCTTAGCCAAGCACTCTCCTGGGGGGAGCACTAGCACATGGGCATACGCCACTACCGCGACGTTTTTAGGCTTTACCAGTGCGTCTATGGACGGTTTTTATACAATACGGGTACCTAACCCAAGGGGTAAAAAATGACTACTGACAACAGTTGTGAATCTTGCCAAGCTGTAATGATAAACGGGGTGTACTGCCATGAAACAGGCTGCCCCGACGCTTGGAAAAACACCAGCGTCAGCTGCCAGGACTGCAGCGAGGACTTCTACCCCAAGTGGCGGGGGCAAAATCTCTGTGACCACTGCGAAGCCGATCAGCGGCACCATGAAGAATCCCATAGGGACTTGTACTACGACCGCCCCTGTGGGGACGTGGACTACGACCACTCCGACCGAGTCGCATATCAGTCGGAGTTAATAGAGCGTGGGCGGGGAGGGTAAAGTAGTTGTGTTTCCTTAAAAGGGAACTTAACCTATAATTATAGCGGGGGGTTCCTGCCTGTTTACCCTGGTTGCCATTTAGCAGGGGCTCCTCGCGACCCACCCCCGGTGGAAGGACAAAACATGGACAATACCTACACACGGTGTAAGAAAACTTTTTCCAACATAGGCGAACCCATGAGCAACCTTGAAGTGCTCAAAATCGCCTTCGCCACCGAAGCCGTCAGCCACCAATCACCAGAAGGATTGTACGCACTAGCCTGCGCCGGACTCTCAGCAAAGTACCAGGACTATAGTCACGAAGAAATGGTCCAGGAACTCCGCAAGCTGGGCTACGACGAACTCTTAGACGCTTACCTTAAAGACTCCCTAGAAACTGTGGAAAACACATTAGGACTGCTGCAGTAAGGGGTGGTGGCTCATAAAACAGGGCACTATACTATAGGGGTAAGTTACACCACAGAAAGGGTACGCATATGACAACAGAAACCTTATACAAACACGACACTAACCCACTAAGCGATTTTGCCGAAATCTACAAACCCGTAACAACGGCATTCAACGGGTTCAATGAGTTCTACAGCATAAATTACTTCAATTACAATCCTAACGTGGGTAGGGTTGACCCCAAATGGTATTCCCCACGCAGACCGCCTTACCAGGACGGCGTGGGTCAACCCGCAACGGGCAGAGTAGCCCTGTATGGTGGCGGTCTGCTGCTAAACCACTGGTGCGGGGAAAATAACGACGGCTACATACCCCTGCTTGATATGCAAACAACCGAACTCTCCGGTACGTGCTTTTTGGAACTTAACAAGAAAAACATGGCCAAAATGAGCCGCAGCACCCCTAATCTGCTTGCGTACCTAGAGCACATAACACAATGCCTGTGGGAAGCACAAACTGTGCGGGAGAGCCTGTTCCTTAACTGGTACACCCGCAAGCCAGATACCGTAATTCCACGGGAATTTTTTGGCCTTGCACACGAAGTTAAACACAATTCCCAAAGCGTGGTGCTAGTGCTAGAACTGGGGCAAGAAGCCACCGCCCTACCTAGCAAGGTAATCAGCATAAACATTCCAGGGGACTGGGGCTACGTGTGGTACGAAATCCCCATGCCCACCATGGGCGGCTGGGACATGGCCAACCAGGAAGCACCCCCTACAGGGAAGGTAATAAGACATGAGTCGGCGGGGAGTTAGCCACCGCCCAATGGATTTAATAAGCTGGCAGTTCCTTAAAACGGACCCTACACTGTAAGGGTATATAGGTAACCGGAGAGCATAAATGTTAGAAAAGCGATTAACAATGTTTGAAAAGCGACTAACCTTGTCTGTGGAAGGGTATTTCAGCCCCAAAGAAGTTGAAGCTATCCAAAGCGGTAAAGCCATGGTGTTCTTAGAGCTGGAAGACGACGCTACACAACGAGAATTTGACGTAGATAAAAACAGCCTTAATGAGTCACCACACAGCTAAACGCTGGTCCTGACGAGGAGTTCTAATGCCAAGAATTGAACTAATCTACGATGAAGTTGAAGAAGCGATTGTCGATTTCTTGAAAAAGAAACATGGCTGGGACATACACCCAGACCAGATCCAATGCGGTATGGACGCGGAAACCGTAGAAGTCAGTGAATATGTCTACAAGAAAAATAAAGAAGGAAGGGAAGTTGTAGACCACAAAAAGACCGAAAAGAACACGCATAAGGAAACCATGTTCCTTAATGGGTATTCAAAGGTATCCTTTTACATTGAAGAGAAGGCTGACGAGAATTTATAATGAATAACCCCCACAAGCACAATTCTCGGGAAGGAATAACCCATGGGTACTCGTTGTCACATCGGCTACGTTAGCTCCTACAGGCCCTACGGGGGGTCAGTAAAATGCCCCGTAGTTGTGGCTTACTGCCACTACGACGGCAACCTAGACCACACAGGGAGGCTCCTAACGCACCACTACCCCAGTCGCGAAAAAGCCCACCACCTAGTAAACAACGGCTACATGAGTGGGCTGTACCCCACTGTGGAGCAAGTCAACGCCCGCCGTGTACACAGCGAAAGTGCCGATAAGTGGGGTTCTATAGAGGAGTATTTTGAGAACATCCCCTCCGAAATTGAATACGTTTACCTATGGGGGCGGAAATACGCCGCCAATGAACGGTGGCATGTGTGGATGCCCCCCTACAAGCTGGAAAACGCCTGGGCACTTCTCCCCACCACACAGTTTGCCGAGTATCTCGAGTCCGCTGTTGGGTAGCTAGTCCCCTATAAGGACCCTATACTGTAAGGGTAAGTTAAGTACAACCATAGAAAGGGTAAACACATGTCAACAGAAAATATAGACACCTCTGATTGGGAAAAATGTAGCCACTGCAAAAAGAAAATAATCCCCATACAAGAGGTGAGCGACACAGCTCTTAAAAAACTAAGAAACAGCGGAAAGTTCTGTCCCTCTGCTTGCTTTCTTGATGAACTCTTAGGCCCTATCTTGTTTCCTACCCGTAGGGGGTAGCTAGTCCCCTATAAGGACCCTATACTGTAAGGGTAAGTACAACCAAAGAAAGGGTAAACACATGAACTTTGTAGAAAGCCGACACTGCAAACCACGCAATGTACGTTCCTTTGACATCAACACCAACATTCCCCTGCCCGTACCCACTGAGTACGACCGCTACCCCATAGAACACCTAGAAGTGGGGCACTGCTTCTTTGTACCCGATAGCTGCGTGGCTCCCAAGAACGTTACACACCACTACTACAAGGCCCGCAAGCTCGGGCTCAAACACAGCTACACTCACCGTTGGGGAACATACAACGGGGTACAAGGCACCATGGTCTGGCGCACAGCATAAGAAAGGGTAAACACATGTCAAACGAATCCATTAAATGGCAACAGGTAGCACCCGGAGTAGAAGTCTACGTAGGCCAAGTAGACTGGCGGGCAGTGGGGGGGTTCAGCCCCTACTGCTGCGAACGCGATCCGGGCGGTCCCGGCGGGGGGGCATCCAACGAAGGCATCCCCATTGACGTCTTTACCCACCAAGACTCACACTACGACTACGTATGGATAAATCCTATAGATGAGCCACAACGGGCACTTACGGTTAGTCCAGGCACGGCTACACTCGTTAGGTACAAGGTTGCGAATAACTCCACTAAGGAACAACCATGAAACCACGTTGCATTTCGTGTGAAACACGTCCCGTAAAAACCCTCTATACAAAACGAACGCGCTACATAGAAGACAACGGACCAAAGCCCCTATTTTGTTCCAAAACGTGCGCCGCTGATTTTGCAATACTCCACAGCCTTAATGATATGATTGATTGGCAATGGAGTAATACGAGTAAATGTTGGTATGACGATAAATATGAACAAGACATGGACTAAAAACCGGGGATAACTATTATGCTGTACGAAAAAAACGCCGCCTATCTGCAAGAAATAATTGAACTCACCAAAGAGTTACAAGAGCACGTAGGTAACGAAAAAACCTGCCCCTCCGTCGAAGAGGCTCACGCTTGCCTGGAAGGCTCTATAGAGGACTATAAAAAGGAAGGCAAAATGGGTAGCTAGTCCCCTGTAAGGACCCTATACTGTAAGGGTAAGTACAACCACAGAAAGGGTAAACACATGACCACTCCTAACCAAGACGGCTGGTACACCACTCGGCCCTTTAACCAAGACCCGGAAGAGTTCCTTAATAAACTCTCCTACGAAAGCGAAAAAGATAACGCAACGCCTCTTAACTGGGTAGAGTCCATGGCGGTGGTGTCGGCTATTAGGTGCGTTATACTCCACCACCTGCCTGCACCGTACAGCATGTCAAGCGCGGACTTTAATAACTACGAATGCAACATCTTTTGTGCAGAAAATGACCACGGCTCAGCCGAACCAGAAGACATAGAACGTCTTATTACAACACGGGCATTGCACCAAGAAGAGTGGAGGGAGGAATTTACACTACTGTTCGGGCGGTACAGTATTCGTACCAAACGGTGTTGGGGCTATGTCTATATGGACGTGTGGTGGGGAGGGGAGTCAGGGGGGCCATCAGTAATTCCGCTGTACCTACGCCTAGTGGCGGCTCCTTAAAAAGGGCCTTATACTATAGGGGTAAGTACAACCACAGAAAGGGTAAACACATGTCAACAGAAAATCTAGACACAACCGACTGGGCACTTGAACAAGGCGTAGCCCAGTGGCAACCCCTGAGCGCGGGCGTAGACCGCTGCACCAGCAAGGAGTGGTTTGTGGCGGAAACCGACAAAAACCCCGACCCCGAGTGGGGGCCGCAGCACCTTACGGTAGAGGACTTCAAACCCTGCCACCCCCACACCGAATGGCTACCCGTAGAAGTCTACAAGGCCCGCACCGCAGACTACGACTACGTGCTCCTGCACCAGCTACAACACGAACCCCCCACACCCAAATATCCCCACGGCAACGAAACTCTCGTGCGGCAGGAACTACTTAGGTTCAAACGGGTGGGGGAGCACAATACACACAAGACATCTGGCTCGGACTCATAGAGGAGGTCATTAAAGAGATTGACGGGCGAGCAAGCGACACAGAACGGTACCACCGTTGGCCCCGCCCATCCGGGCGGGGTTACATATCCTCAACGTGAAAAAGGATAAGCACATGATACAAGAACCTGAAGCAACCACACTAGAGCACGCCGAATGGATACCCAATAGTGAAGGGAAATCACCCACCGTGTACCTGACTTACGCACAACTACATGAAATCCAGACCAGGCTCTCCAACCTAGAAAAAACCCAACACAGCCTACTGGACATGGTAAATAATCTTTACGGTTTTATTCAAAATACGTTTGAGAACTTATTCGCGGAGTTCCCACGTAAAGACTAAACGGGCGTTGTACCTCCTGCGTAAGGAACCTATACTGTAAGGGTACAAGTAACCACAGAAAGGGTAAACACATGATCTGGTTCAATAGTAAATTAAAGGTCAACAAGGGCAGTAAGCTCGCTCTAGACCAAAGCCTTGATCTAACTAAAGCGGTTAAGTCCATACTCAAAACTGACACAGTGCAGATTACGGGCTTTGCGGAAATCGGTGATAACATTGAAAACGACTGCACTGTAGACGAAGAGTTTTGGGAGGCGTTTGCAAACTGGCAAACCACCCTGGAGCAAACAGCCACAAAGCTCAAAACAGTAACCGTCATTATGGAAAAGAACCCATCGTGGCGCTATGAATTGACCGTGTTTCTACAGTACGGGCACAAAATAATTATGATTAGTAGCCACGGCTCCCCCGTGTGGTACGTCAGGCGGGGTGAACCTATACTATAAGGGCATTAGGTAACCACAGAAAGGGTAAAACACATGACCAGCGAACACTTCCTAGCGGAATGGCACTCTTAGTCCGGGCGTGGACTTCTGTAGCAACATTACGGAGTTTCCAGGCTTCACGCTTAATGACCCCGAACGCTTTGTAGTGGAATGGGATGCTCTGTTAACAGATGTCCTGTTAATAGAACACTTTACAACAGACCAGATACACTTCGGCCGCATGCCTCTGGGGCGGGTGTGGTCTAAGGAGTGTTCTGTTTACACCGCCCAAACTCCAACGTATGACTACACACTACTAATTTATGAGATTCCAGCAACAGGTAGTAAGGAAGTTCGGGAAGTCCTACTGCGGATTAGTCGGTAAGCAAGACTGGTGTTGTACCTCCTACGTAAGGACCCTATACTGTAAGGGCATAAGTAACCACAGAAAGGGTAAAACACATGAAAGTCCTAAAATTCGTTAACGTATACGAAGTCCACCGCTGCTACGGCGGACCCGAAGAAGGCGGATGGCACTACAACGCAGGGGAATTTCTGCAGTGTCACTGGGGGTACAGCGTACTCGCCACGCTAAGGGTAATGAGCTCCGCACAGGCACGGGCCAAAGCGGTCGCCCACTACACAAAAACTCACAACTCACAATACCACATGGGCCACGGCCCACACGACGGCTGCGACCCCAACGGCCAACCCGACGATCAGTACCTCCTGCGCGGCGGGGCCTGGGGCTACGGGGAACTCAGCGTGTATGTAGAATCCAAACCGGGGAAACACTTTCCCACGCACACGCCATACTATCAATAAACAGGAGCTCAAAATGGGCTATATTCTTACTCACAACCTAATTGACTCACACGAAGCAAAAACAAGAACTCCTCAGCAGGAAAAAACGTACCCACACTACTTTGAACTACGGGACGATGACAACGAACTGTATTTTAGGGGATACTCCACATGTGATAGCTCCTTCGCTCCACTTGACGAGGTAGGAGAATCCTACGGGTGCACTACAATACGGTACAGGCACAACACCGGGGAAATGAAAACACTGTAAAAGGATATGAGAAAATGGACAAGGCAACCAAAAACTTTCCAAAGAATGCACATCACGATTCTTATAGCAGCGCACAGGGCTGGAAATATCTGGGGTCTGACGATTTCTGCGATTACTACATAAACCATAAGCAACAATTGACCAGCGCAGTCTTTGGGCCTGAGTCGTCGGACTACCACACCGAACCGTGGAGCTTTATCGACCCCGAAACATGGCCTGAGGGCTCAGAATATCTTGCCAAATTAAGAGAACTGTGCCGTCCACTTTACCAGGCGTAGTCCTTAAACAAGGAACTCTGCTATATAGATGGTATAGTGTGGAAAACGACCTATAAATAATTCTGAAGTTCAGGCTATACAATATCTAAGTATATAGGTTAGAGTCCTTATGCAAGGATAGGTATTTCCGCTGATTTAAGTCCAATTAAGGTGTTTTAATTTGAAGTCGTTTCTGGTAATATCACATCTATATAAGAAAGTGCCTCCATACCATGCCAAAGTCCAAACAAACCCATAAACCCAAACTCGCAGTAGTGGCCAATCCCCGCACAGAAAAGCAAATAACTCCCAAACAGGAGGAGTTCTGCCGGATCTACTGCAGCGAAGACGTGACCCAAACCGAAGCCGCAGTCCGCGCAGGCTACAGTCCTGCAAGCGCCCATGCCATAGCCAGTCAGCTACTCAACGGGCGGAACTTCCCCCATGTGGTGGACCGGGTGCGGGAAATCAAATCCGAGTTGGCCCGAAAATACGAAGTCACCTTTGAAAACCATGTGCAAAAACTGGCGGAACTCCGCGACACCGCCATCCAAAACAACAATTACTCCGCCGCAGTCTCCGCAGAAAAGTACCGTGGTCAAGCCGCGGGGCTGTACATAGACCGTAAGGAAATACTACACGGAAAGATAGACCAGATGTCCCGTGACCAAGTAATGGCTGAAATAAAACGCCTGCAAGAAGAGTTCCCAGGGTTAGCTGCCGTGAGTGCAGGCAACGTAATAGACGTTACTGACGCAGAACTGGTAGAATAACCCCTGTAAATGCCCAGTAAAGCGGAGAGTCGGCTGTGGTACCAGCTACGTGACGCCACTAAGAATCTACACAACGAATACCCCATACTGTGGACACGTATAGAGTCATGGGCAGCGCCCGGTGTACCTGACTTACACGGCTTAATTAGAGGCAAGTCGTTTTGGTTGGAGCTCAAAGTTCACAAATTAAAGTCGCTTAAGTCAGTAAAGTTCAGACCACATCAAATATCCTGGCAGACTAAGTATTCTATGCACGGGGGACTTGTTTGGAACTTGGTTGGTCATCCTCCGTCAAGGTCCATCAATTTATTTTCGGGAGAACAGGTCATGGGCCTTGCTGGAATGGACGTAGACAAAGCACCGTTGACTCCGGTCTGGTCTTCGGGAGCCCCTTTTAACTGGTCAGGGCTCTTCAATCATCTTCTCTCCTCATCCATGGATTTACCTATAGAAGAGACTTGAAATGAACCGTGGGCCACGGCCCATGCACCATGGTCTATGGTCCCCATTCATCTTCAATCGTCGTCAATCGTCCTCTGTCCTCTATTCTCGTCCTTCAAACTCTGGTCTATGGGACGTGGGAGGAGAGACAAAAAAAGAGCATTAAACACTTGTAGTGAGCATGTTCTTAAAGTAAACTGTACTTAGTGGGCTGCAGTGGGTGGTCCACAGTTTCTCAAAGAAAGGAGAATCACGTGCAAAAAGCACAGAAAAAACAAGCCACCGCCAAGGCCGTGGTAAAGAAAGCCTCGGCAGTTGACTTCCCCGTAACAAAGGGTGAGGAAGTCACCGCTGCTCAGGTGTGGGATTGGATAGACGCCAATGCCGATGGCCAGCTAAACAATGTGGTAGTCACCCCATTGGACAACTGCTTGCTAAAGGACCAGAAGCGTACACCCTTTGGGTACTCGGGCAAGCCGGATGGCGTGCGGGCACGGTACCACGACTTCCACCTGTTCGGCCTTAAGCCGCCGCACGGTAAAAGAGGTGACCGCCGCTTGGGCGCAATCCTTGGCGCCATGCGTAAGGTAGACGGCCACAGCAAGCGCACCATGATTTGTACTGTGGCGCTGTTGAATGGTGGTTACAGCCCGTCCGCAAGGACCTGGCTGAACGGTCCTTGGATCAAGCTCAGCGTAGTTAAAGCGTAGCTGAATCCGGGCACGGGCCGGGGGGCGGAGGCTTCCCGGCCTTTTTTTATTCATAAGATTTAGCTAGGGAGAGGATAAGATTTGACATGACTTGACCCCTACCCATGCACTATTCACTATACCTTATCATTATAGACTTGATGAGAGGAGTAACGTTGCCCCTCCTGCATAAGGAACGTACACTGTAAGGGTAAGTACAACCAAAGAAAGGGTAAGCATATGAAATCAGCAGAACCACATGGAGTGCAGGGCGTGGCCCGTGATCTTATGGTGGAAATCCGGGATCGGGACAAACAACTGGATGCAATTCGGGGAAGACTCTCCGATCTAGAAGAAAGCCACACTAACCTACACGAAGCTGTGAATACTCTTATTGACAACGTGAAGGAAGCAGGAATTGAAACCTGCTTTGGGAATACGTCATGAAGCTCACACCCGCCGTAATTACCTTGCAGATAGGACTGGTTTGTTTTGTCTTTATTCTGCTAGCGTTTTTACGATTTACCTAAAAGAGTATTTACCTAAAAGAGTTTATATTTACTCCATTATGAAGCGCCCTCATGCGTGCGGTCCATTCTAGTCTGGTCTGGTCCATTCTAGTCTGGTCCATTCTAGTCTGGTCCATTCTAGTCTGGGGCGGCCTGGGGGGTGGCACAGTACACTATAGTAATAGTGTGCAAATAAGTGTTGCACTATGCGCCAGGCCCAGGCATACTACATGGGCTGGTTGGCCACGGTGGCCAGCCAGCAGGGCAATAAGGCCCAACCCATATAAAGGGGTAAAGTAAATGGCAACAACCAAAACCAAAACCAACGCAGCAACCGGCACGGCCACAGTGGCCAACCCGGCACCTGCTATTGTGCTAGGCAACAATGGCAAGCACCAACCCGTAACGGCCACCGCGTTAAACGCATGGGTGGCCGCAGTGGGCGGTGCAAACAATGTAACCTGGGGCCTAACGGCAGTGGGTAAGGCAGCCGTGGCGCAAGCCGCGCAGCCTGGCCAGTATGTGCTGCCCTACGGCTACGGTGGCAAGCCCAACGGTGTGCGGCCAACGCAAATTAACTGGCTGCTGTACGGCATGCACCCCGCTTGGGCCAGTGCCGTTAAGGCCATACTGGCCCAAGGCACTAACAAGGCAGCGCAAACCGCAGCCGTGTTAGCCCATACCCAGGCCCGCCATGGTGGCGCCTATAAGCACACGCCAGCCACCGCGCCGGTGTTTTGCCTGCAGGCGTACTACAGCCTTATTAAGTTATGCACTGGCAACACGCAAAACCCTTGTGTGTTGCTGGCACTGCTTAACGGTGGCGGCAGCCCATGTAACGCCAAGTTTGGCAGCAGGGTAGGCCCACAGTTTGGTAAGGCTGCCATTGCCTTGCGCACCAAGCCAGCTAGCTAACCGCTAGCTGCCAACCGCCCCGGCTAGGCTAGGTACCTAGCCGGGGCACTTTGCGTTTTGGCAGTGCCTAAAAATTAACCAGCACCCCGCTTGCGGAGACCGTGTTTATATGCACCGCATGTAAACACTGTTTTGACTAGAAACCCTGGTGTGTTTTTTATAAAGTTCTTTGCAGAGAATATTGTACAGGGTATGTTTTTATGGGAGTATGAATTCGAAAATTTTGTAAATTTATATGCCTCCCCCCGAAATAACATATGGCCGTGGAGCGGGTGTGTATGCGCCGCCTGCGCATTTGCCTGAGCGCCCCAGTTGGGGTTTTGGTGAGAGTGTGTTAGGTGGTTTGGGCCGTTACATGCGTAATGTAGGCCGTGGCCATGACCCTGTTTGGCGCCGAGAGGTGTTGGCGGATGCCGCTAGCGCTGAGTTGCCTGCTTCTATGCGTGAGGATATGTACGCCGCCGCTATGCCCCGGCCCCCTAGTGTTGCGCAGGGTTTATGGGGAGCGGGTTTTATACCCGGTATAGGTGGTGTAGCGGATGCTGGCGGTATTTACCCTGCGCCGCCTGCGCATGATATGAGCATTTACGAGATGCTTACGGGGCCAAAGTCCCCTAGTGTGGTGGAGAACTGGGAACAGGGCCACCCGTGGATGGCCGGTTTGCAGACGTTTGGTGCGGGGGTGCCTATTGGCGCATATACGGCGGCGGCTACCCGGTCTTTGCGGGGGAGTGGTGGTTTAGGACGTTTTATGCCCTCCACCGCTGCCGACGCCCCCCCCGACCCTACCCGCCGTGCGGTGTTGCAGGGTGGACTTGCTGCGGCGGCCACGCTGCCGTTTGTTAAGATGCGTGGTGTATTGGGTGGTGGTGCCCGTGTGGGTGCGGGTGTTGCTGCGGCCACGGCGGATAAGGTGGCTGATTTTGCCAAGCGATTCCCTGATTTTTGGCGTGCGGAGAGTGTTTTTGCCGACAATGTGACTGCAGGCAGGCTTAGTGCCCCGGTAGCGAATGCTGCCCGAACCCATGGTGGATTTGGGCAGAACTTACCCCAGTGGGGACGTTGGCTGCGGTATAAACCACTTCCCTCTCGCGGCCAGCGGCTTGACGAACCCGGCGACTGGACTGTACCTACTGTGGCAGAGCCTGTTCCAGAGCTTGAAAGGGTGGTGGATGAGTTTTTCCGCCCCCATGGGGTTATTGCCAGTACTGACGAGATGGCTGAAACCACCGCCCGACAGGCTGATGAGTACTACACCGGATGGCGTGGTGGGGGTCCTGCTGGGACCGGGGACACCCTAACGAGACAAAGCGAGTTGTGGGATGACCAGGCCGAGTTGCTCTATGAGCAAATACCTGCGGACGTAATGGATGAGTTAGACAGTGCTTTGTTGGACCCCTGGGCAGATAGTGGCTTATACGCTGCTGCCCCTAGCGAGTTGGATACTTTGTCTATGCACCGCATGGATGACTTGGTGCGGAGTGGAGAGGATTTTGCCCAGCGGTTTAGGCAAAGTGGTAACCCTTACGCTATGGTAGAAAACCCCGCTGCCGATGCCCAGCAGGGCTTTTTGCCTAAAGCCATTGCAGAAGCTACCCCCCAAAGAGTGTTGGACCTTAAGGCTGATGAGTACTTAACCGAAGGCCCCGACGCGTTATTCAACTCCCCTAACCGATCCCCTGGTGAGGGCAGACTGACACCAGTCCTTGGAGATGCTGCCTTAAACACCCCCCTTCAAGGCCGCACCATTGCCCGTTATTACACAATAGATGGTGTTCCCGTTGTAACCCTTAGCTACAGTGACGAAGTACTCCAGGCCAGTCAATTGAACCGTGCCACCACCGATGTGGTGCTTTTCCCCAACCGCCGTGGAATGCACCGAATGTTAGGAGAGGAAGAGACCACCCGCCTTGCCGAAAGGCAGTCTTCCCCTGAGTACGTTGACTTAGATTATCGTGCTGAGGAATTAACCTTTGATGGTTCATCCCGAGCCCCCTTGTATACAGCTGACTATCTGTACCCAAAATAAATGTCGTTAGAGTCTACCCCGGAAGAGACCCTTAAGAGTTATGCGCGGTTACTTAGCCGTGCTGAGGAATTAACCCACGCCGAAAGCTGCAAAAACGACTTCACCCATTTTGTGCGTGCTATGTGGCCGGAGTTTATTGCGGGACGCCACCACGGCATTATGGCCGAAAAGTTTGAAGCCGTAGCCTCTGGCGAGATTAAGCGGTTAATAGTCAATATGGCGCCGCGCCATACTAAGAGTGAGTTTGCCAGTTATTTATTGCCTGCGTGGTTAATGGGCCGCAGCCCCAAGTTGAAGATCATGCAGACCACCCACACTGCGGAGTTAGCTTACCGTTTTGGGCGTAAGGTGCGTAACCTTATGAACAGTGAGGAGTATTGCAGGGTGTTTCAGGGGGTGGCGCTCCGCGCCGACAGCCAAGCCGCTGGCCGCTGGGAGACCACTAAGGGTGGTGAGTATTTTGCCGCAGGCACCGGAGGTGCCGTTACGGGCCGTGGTGCGGATTTGCTCATTATTGATGACCCCCACAGCGAACAGGACGCCCTCAGCCCCACCGCGTTGGAACACGCCTACGAGTGGTACACCAGTGGCCCGCGCCAGCGTTTGCAACCGGGTGGCGCTATTGTGGTGGTGATGACCCGCTGGGCCGAAAACGACTTAACCGGCAAGGTAATACGCCAAATGGCCCGTGACCCCCTGGCCGACAAATGGGAGGTGGTGGAGTTTCCCGCCCTCCTCCCCGAAACCGACAACCCCCTGTGGCCGGAGTACTGGTCTAAGGAGGACCTAATAGCGGTGCGGGCTAGTTTGTCTGTGGCCAAGTGGGAGGCCCAATGGCAGCAGCGCCCCACCAGTGAGATAAGCGCCATACTCAAGCGTAATTGGTGGCAAAAGTGGGAACAAAAAGAGCTTCCCCACTTGCACTATGTAATGCAGAGTTACGACACCGCCTTTAGCAAAAGCGACCAAGCCGACTACAGCGCTATAACCACTTGGGGTGTGTTTTACCCCCAAAAGGAAAGCCCCCCACACCTCATACTGTGTGATGCTCGACGTGGGCGGTGGGACTTTCCCGAGTTGCGACGCATAGCCATGGAGGAGTACAACTACTGGGAGCCCGAAACCGTCCTCATCGAAGCTAAAGCCAGCGGTATGCCCCTTACCCAGGAGTTACGCCAAATGGGTATACCTGTAACTAATTACACCCCCAGCCGAGGAAACGATAAATTCACCCGCGTTAACAGTGTGGCGCCTATGTTTGAGTCGGGCATGGTGTGGGCACCCGACACCGTCTGGGCCGAAGAGGTCATAGAGGAGTGTGCCGCGTTCCCCGCTGGGGAACATGACGATTACTTAGACACCGTTGCCCAGGCTATGCGCCGTTTTAGAGAGGGCGGTTTTATTACCCACCCCGAAGATTACGAACCCCACGAAACCCCGCCCCGTCAGCGCGTGTACTATTAGTTCTGTTTGTGGTAATTTTGGCCCCCCCTGGGGAGGACCTTCTGTATGGCCCGTGATCCACTCAGTTCAAACAACGTAGACAAGGCCCTAATCCGTGCGCCCGCCACCGCTAATAGCTTAGAAGAGGCCGATATCCTGGAGCAGGAGAATGCGTTGTTCTCCGACCAGCCTTTAGAGGTTGAAGTCGAAGAGGACTTTGAAGAAGGCGGTGCCACCGTAAACTTTGGCCCTACCCCTGAGTTGGACGCTGCCACTGCCCCGTTTGACGCTAACCTTGCCGAAATCCTCGACCCCGCAGAGCTGGGTTCAATAAGTTTGAAGATACTCTCTGCCTACGAGGAGGATAAAAACTCCCGTGAGGACTGGGAGGACACTTACAGCAAGGGCCTTGAGCTACTGGGTTTGCGTTATGACAACCGCACCGAGCCCTTTACGGGCGCAACGGGGGTGGTACATCCGTTGCTTAACGAGGCGGTAACGCAATTCCAGGCTGGGGCGTACAAAGAGCTAATACCGGCTAATGGGCCGGTAAAAACTAAGATAATGGGTGCTTCCAGCGCCGAAATGGAAGCCCGCGCTGACCGCGTAAAAGACTACATGAACTACCAAATCATGTACGAAATGGAGGAATATGAGCCCGAATTTGACCAAATGCTCTACTATTTGGGGTGTGCGGGGTCGGCGTTCAAAAAAGTGTACCAGGACACCCAACTAGGCCGTCCTATTAGTAAGTTTGTTCCCGCCGAGGACTTAGTGGTGCCTTACACCGCTACGGACCTTAAAAATGCGGAGCGCGTTACCCATTTTATAAAAATGTCCAGTAACGAGGTGCGTAAACTGCAGGTTTCGGGCTTTTATAGGGATGTGGACATTGTCCCCATGAGCCAGGAGAGCCCTTCCGGGGTTACCGAAGCGTACGACAAAATCGAAGGCACGCAGCCCAGTTACGCCGAAAACGACGAAGAGGTCTCCCTGCTGGAGTGCCACTGTTATTTGGACTTGGAGGCCTTCCCGGACATGGGGCCTTTAGGTGAGCCCACGGGCATAAAGCTGCCTTATATAGTTACGGTCTGCAAGGACAATGCCGAAGTCCTCTCCCTGCGCCGTAACTACATGGAACAAGACCCTAGAAGGCAGAAAATAGACTACTTTGTTCACTACAAGTTTAGCCCTGGACTCGGGTTTTACGGCTTTGGCCTAATACACTTGTTGGGGAACTTGTCGCGCACGGCCACTAGCACTTTACGCCAGTTAATAGACGCAGGCACCCTTAGCAATCTGCCTGCGGGCTTTAAGGCACGGGGCATGCGTATAGCCGATGATGACACCGCCATCCAACCCGGAGAATGGCGCGATGTGGACGTACCTGGCAACAATTTACGGGAGTCTTTGTTACCGCTGCCCTATAAGGAACCCAGCACTACGCTGTTTAATCTTATGGGGTTTGTTATTGCAGCGGCGGAAAAATTCGTAGGCACGCAGGAAATAGGCGTAGCCGAAGGCCGTGGCGACTTACCCGTAGGCACTACCGTTGCGCTTTTAGAGCGTGGCAGCAAGGTAATGAGCGCGGTGCATAAGCGCTTACATGCGGCGTTGAAGAACGAGTTAAAACTGCTGGGGAATTTGTTTGGTGAGCTCGCGGCGGACCAACCCGGCTACCCGTATGCGGTGCAGACCCAGAGCCCCACGTTATTTGCTGAGGATTTTGGTCCCGAAATCGACATTCTCCCCGTAAGTGACCCTAATATCTTTAGCATGGCGCAGCGCATAATGCTGGCCCAAGAACAGCTCACCATGGCCACTTCTAACCCGGCGATACACAACATGCACGAGGCCTACCGCCGGGTTTATGCTGCACTGGGCATAGACAACATTGACGATATTCTAAAGCCCGAAGAGGAACCCCAACCAGAAAACCCCGCCGTAGAAAACGGCAGAGCCCCCCTTGTGTTAACTGGTGCGGGTAAGCCTTTACAGGTGTTTGCGGACCAAGACCATGACTCCCACATCGAGGCCCACACTGCTTTTATGCAGAGTAAAATAGTGCGGAGCCAAATGGCGGTATACGCTTTGATGGTACAGCATATATACGAGCATTTTTCCTTTAAGGCCGAAGCCCAAGCCGCCCAAGAGCTCCAACAGCAGGGCATACAGCCCAGCGAAGAAAACCGCCCCCAATACGAAGCCCGTGTTGCCCAGCTTATTGCTGAGTTTACTAAGCAATTCAACCAAGTAGAGGAGCAGCTACAGGGCACCGAAGATGAAGACCCACTGGTTGCCCTTAAGCAGCGAGAGTTAGACATCCGCGAAGGCGAGTTGGCCCGTAAGTCCCAGGAGGACCAGAACCGCTTGGCCTTTGACAGAGAAAAGCAACAACAAAACGTAACTATGCAAAAAGAGAAAATTGATTCCACCGAGGATATTGCCCAGCTTAGGGCAAATGTGGCTTTGGACCGCACGCACAATTCCCCACAAAGAGGAGAGTAGATATGGGTAAAAAAGCAGGTAAAGCAACGTCTGGTATGACTTATTTTGCCGCTGCTGGTGAGCAGACAGTCCCTTATGCCGAGAATAAGGACTCAAACGTAAAGGTAGTAAAAGCGCCTAGAGGTACGCAGCAGGCCAAGGGGCGTGGGGCGGCTCTTGCAGGAGTGGGCTTTAAGGTGCGTTGATTTATGCCTCTTAGTATTGTTCTTGGGTTTATCCTTATGGCCTCGGTGGGGGGTTCTTATTTTTATATAACCCTACAAAAAGCGCAGATAGACCAACTCCAGGTTGAGTTGCAAACGGCGGTTAACAACCAACAAGTGTTGGAAAGCACCATTTCCCAGCAGAATTCTCAACTGGAGCAGCAGTTAGCGCAGCAAAGAGAAAATCAGGCCCGTATTACGGAACTCACCGAAGCAAACGACGAAGCACGACAGGAAGCAACTGAGCTAAGAAACACTTTTGCTCGACACGACCTCAACAACCTAGCTATTGCTAGGCCAGGGCTTATAGAAGGTGTAGTAAACCGTGGTACCCAACGGGTGCATGAACAATTCATAGCGTTAACTGATCCGGGACAATTTAATGCGGTGGTTGTTACTGAGTAGCCTGGTGTGTTTGGGGGGTTGTTCTACACTAGGTAATCTGTTTAGTGGTCCCCCTGCCGTGCCCGAGGTGCGGCCAGTAGAAATCATTACGGTTACTGAGCCGGCTCCACTGTACCACCCCCCACTGCCTGAAGGTGTTTCCCCCGCTCAGGTAGAATGGACGGTGCTAAACCCTAGTGTGATGCGTGAGTACATTGAGAACTATGATTCGGGCGATGCCCCTGCGGTAGCTTACTATGGTTTGACCTCACAAGCGTATGAGAATCTTGCTAACAACCTGGCTGACATCAGGCGCTATATTCGCCAAACGTTGAACATCATCCAATACTATAGGGAAAACGACCCCACACGAGAAAATGAGGAAGAGTAGCCCATGGAAGAGACGGTTAAGAAAAAGGTCGATTTGGAGTTGGAAATTACCCCTAATAATCTCGGTGTTAATCCTTTTCATAGGTGGATACATCTGGCTCGAGCTGTTGATGCATGGCGCATTTTCCCCCGCGTTTTTGTGGGAGTCTACATTTTCCTTCTCTACGAAGTAGTGATCTGGTTTATGACGTTAGAAGAACCCAATCTGGAGCAAGCTGGGCTTGTTTCAATCGTAGTGGGGGCGATGGCAGCCGTCTTTGGGATCTACGCAGGAACAAGTCAGACAAAAAACTTTAAGGGTGAGGAGGAGTGAACGAACTACTTGGGCTGATTGGGGAAGTAGGCTTCCCGATTGCCATAGCCCTGATTGCAGGGTTCTTTATATTCCTGACTATTAAGTACATCTTGGAGTCGGTTGTTGGGCAGGTAAACGGAATACACGGCATTGTTCAGGCGCTTGATAACAGGGTAAAAACAATGAATCATGACATCATTCGCTTGGATGCCACCATGTGTAGCGTACTGGGGATTAGACCGGATCTGAATCGAATCGCTAGGGCTGACGGGAAAGAGGATGCTAGAAGGGACTGATGGAAGGCATTGGCGCAGCGGTCAGCGAGTACGGCTTTCCCATAGTTTCGGCAGTGGGTTTGCTGTACATGATTTACTACATTTGGAACTTTATAACCAACAACATAAAGGCAAAACTGGCAGAGGCTAATACCACGCTTATAGCACTTATAGATCGTATCCGTATGCTGGACAATGACATCATACGACTACAGCAAAAGCTGGATACGGTGATTGAAATTAGGGAGGTGAGTAAAGATGATACCGATACCGATACTGATAGCTAGGGCCATAATTATAGTGGCGGTAGTTGTTGCCATATTCCTCTCGTTTCCTGCTTCAGCAACTGATCTTATGTTCCAGTTCAAAAACCCTAGTTTTAATGGCATGGGGCAATCGGCGCACTTTCTCACCGTTGACGAACAGGAACGTAGCCGTAAGCAGGCCATCCGTGAGGAGCTAGAATCTAGGACAAGTGAGCTCTTGCGGGCGGAGGAGAACACAACGCTAGCCAAGTTTGTTAGGAACTTGGAGAGCCGTATATTTAGCCAGTTATCGCGTGACCTTGCGGAGAGCCTGTTTAACTCAGAGACAGGTGGGTCTGGTGGGGTGTTTGATCTTGAGGGGAACCAAATAAGTTTTATAAACACAGGCACAGAGATTATTTTGACTGTTTCTGACACAGATGGAGGCATAACAGAAATCCGTATACCTGTGGGCAGCTTCGGTATTTGTAGCACAGACGAGTGCGCCCTTTAGCCTTATGGTTCATAGTTCTGTTGCCTGGGTGTGCAAGCGTAAATTCGGCTCGTGAATGCGCTACCCTCAGCGAGGACTATATTAACGAGTACGGGGTGGAGGTTAATGACTGCCCCCGTGGCCCTAGGATAGAGCGCCCCACACTCAGGGATCTTATCAACCTTCCAATGCCGAGACAGAAAGCGGTTGTTTCTGTCTATTCTTTTTTAGATCTAACGGGCCAACGTGCTACCGCAGATAACATGGCGTTGTTTAGCACGGCTGTTACCCAAGGTGCCGATAGCTTTTTAATTGATGCCCTGCTCTCTGCGGGGGGCGGAAAGTGGTTCTTAGTGGCAGAACGTGGTGATCTGGATGCCCTCACTAGAGAACGTCAGCTTATAATTTCCACCCGTAACAGCTACGATGGTGAAGGGGCCAATCAGTTAGAGCCCTTATTATTTAGTGGATTAATCATGTCTGGGGGTATTATTGGCTACGATACTAACTTAGCTACGGGCGGAATAGGCGCTCGGTACCTTGGAATCGGTCTAAATACTCAGTATCGAATAGACGAAGTTACTGTGGCCCTGAGAGCGGTGCTGGTACAAACGGGGCAGATTCTACTGAATGTGATTACTACCAAGCAGGTCTATTCAACTGCTGCAGGCGTTGATTTATTTAGGTTTACAGAGAATGGGACTGAATTATTTGAGCTCGAGGCGGGGGTGGCCAGGAATGAATCAGCCACTTACGCTACTAGAAGTGCTATCGAAGCAGCCGTTTATGCAATAATTACTCAAGGCATTGAACTAGATCTGTGGGACTACACAGAGGAGGTATCTGATGCGGACTCTACTGATTAAGTGGTCTATAGGCTATCTTATCTTTCTATACTCTATGGCGTATACCGTTTCTGCGTTAGCCGCCAACAACTCGATCTATATCACTCAGAGTGGTGGGAGTAGCGCACTCACGATGAATATCGACCAGATCGGCAACTCGAATGTGGTCGGAACTACTCAAGCTAGAGTGTCATTGACAGGGACGAGTATGACGGTTGATGTGGATCAGGTGGGAGACAGCAATGTCATAGCCGCTACTGTGGCGCAGGGCAACAGCAGCTCGTTTACTCTGACCAGCACAGGGGACTCCAACACCCAAACTATTGCGGCGGGTGCTACAGGAGATATACAGGGTAGTGATTTCGACTTTGCCGCTACCGGAGACTCCAACGTTCTTACCTTCACCCAAGGAGCGGCAGCAACAGCAACCAGCGGAAATACCGACATTGTGATCGCTGGAACCAGCAATAATCTAAATATAGTCAGCGAGGTTGTGGGTGCTACTAATAACTGGGATGTGGACGGAGATTCCAACGACATCGACACGACCCAGACCGGGAACGCCAACCACAGCATCACCGCCGATGTCACGGGTAATACGAATAATATAGACATCGACCAAACCAATTCCGGAGGGAGTACTTCTGGCATAGTGGACATAGTGGCCATCTCAACTGGTGGTGTGATTGATATTGACCAATGCACAAGTGGTTGTTAACTTTCCTGCCGCTTGCAGCGCAGGCACAAGTTGGCTCTATTTCAGAGCTTAATGGTGTCGGGGAAGTTCTACGTCAAAACACGGATGATTCCCTAGCAGCTGAGTTACAACTGGGTATTGCCAGTATGGACAACGTACGTACTGGAAATGGGCGTTTAGCTATTCAGTTTCTTGACGATAGCGTAGTACGACTGACCGAACGTTCCAGCGTTGTAATAGACGAATATATTTTTGACCCGGATCCTTCCCAGTCTCGGCTTGCGCTCAATATGGCGAGTGGCACCGCCAGGTTCCTTACAGGCGCACTCGGGCGCATTAACCAGGAGAACATTAGCATCCGTACTCCCACGGCGACGATTGCTATACGGGGGACGGATTTCACCACGACAGTAGATGAGATTGGTCGTAGCCTAGTTATTCTGCTACCAGATGAGAATGGCCTATCTAGTGGGGAGATTGTGGTTACTTCCATGGCGGGAGAGGTTGTGATGAATGAACCTTTCCAGGCCACTATGGTGAGTGTGTCGGAAACCCCACCCACTCCTCCTGTGTTATTACAAAATATGACCCTGGGGTTTATAGATAATCTGCTGATTGTTAACCCCCCCGATGAAATACAAGAAGCTGTTGATGAGCAGGCCAGTAGCCCTACTAATCTTCTTGATGTGGATCTTCTTGAGGAGACAGAGCTGGATGAAAATGAACTAGATGAGGATGAGCTTGAAGATGAAATCGGCCGCTTGGATATAGATCTTTTGAATATGGACTTTTTAGTAGACTTATTGGACATTATTGAAGTGTCCGCTACTGAGGACAGAGAAGTAGCAGAGCTGGACGGTGTACAGCTAGAGGGGATAGTACCTGGATTTGACCCACAGCTACAAATTTACTCCTTCACCGAGGGGGAAGTGCTCACTTTATTTCGTCAGGTAGAAAACACCGTAGACCTAGAATTGGACAAAGGAGGCGCCTACAACGTAGACATACTAAGCGCAGGCACAAAGATAGGTATAACCATAAACGGTGGAGGAGAGAATGCGATTACTATTGTGCAGTCTCCTTAGCCTGCCCGTTTTTGCGGCGGATAACTCCGTTGAGATTGACCTAAAGGGCAACTCCAGCATTTATATTGACCAGATTGGCGCTGGGAATACCGCTCGTGTGTGGTGTGGATTGTCTAACGGAACCTACGCTACCCATACCTGTACCAGCGCAACCATAGATATAGATCAGGATGGGACTGGCAATCTTGCCAAGGCATACAGTCAGTACACAAACCATACCGGGAATGAGTACACGATAACTCAGGACGGTAATGACAATATCGGGTATATAGATGCCGATGAGGATGATAATGAAATGACCATCACCCAAACGGGTGATGACATGGAGGCTGAAATTTACATGTCGGGCGATGATAACGTATACCAGATAACGCAGTCAGGCACAGGCGAGCACTATGCGAAGATGTACGCCTTTGGAGATGACAGCGCATGGACAATCAGTCAATCAGGGACCGGCGATCATAACGCCTACATCAAGTCCTGTAACAACTGTAACAATAACGACGCCACCATCACTCAGTCAGGCAGCGGGAACAAAGACGGCGACGTCGAGTTCAAAAACAACCCCAGTGACAATTCCACTGTGAACCTGACCCAGAGCGGGGATGGCGCACACGTTGGGAATATACGAGTGGAGCAGGGCAACTATACGGTTAATGCCACACAGACAGGGACCACGGTCAAGGGCTATACAGTTGTCCTGAACTGTACGTCGAGTTGTAACAAGACGGTTACGGTTAACCAGTTTGACTAATGAAATTGGGGGTAAAAGTTGGCGTTGCTACCGTTGGCCTGTTCATACTCCCTTTGTTATTTAACTGGTCTGCGCTAGAGGTTCTTAGGCTTAAGACCTTTGACGCTTTAATCCCCCAGCAAACCCCTTCTGGGTATTTTGTAGTATTAGATGTCACTGAAGAGGATATAGCCCGTGAGGGGGGTTGGCCTTTTCCTAGGCAGCGGTTGGCGGCTATTCAAGACGACCTCATCGCCCGAGGTGCCCTAGGCGTGGGGTGGGTGGTGCTGTTTCCCCAACCGGATAGGTTTGGTGGAGACCAGGCGTTTGCCACCAGTTTGCAGTCAGGGATAAATGTATTGGCTATGCCTGAATTTGATAATGGTCAATACCCTGCAGTGGACGGCACAGTTCTCTTAGGAGAAGACCCCATTGCTTATACAAATTCCTTGGGGTTCCTACAGAATATAGACCAATTAAGGCAAAGCGCTTACCAGGGGGCGGTTTCTGCCCCGCCGGACGTGGATAACCTTATAAGAAGAATTCCCCTAATAGTGCGCGTACCCGCTGGGTGGGTGGCATCTTTTGCCACACAGGTGTTAAAGGCCCTAACGGGGGAAGGAACCTACCAAATCCGTACTAACCCAACAGGTATAGAAAGCATCCGTATCCCAGAACTAGGGGTTATCCCTACAGACCAATTTGGTAGAAAGTGGGTGTCATGGATAGATACCCCCCGAACCACACTGCAAGACCCCCAAGTTTCGGGTAAGTTTGTATTTGTGGGCGTAACTGCAGCAGGAGTAATGCCCCAGTTAGCCACCCCCGTGGGGTTATTGAACCCCCACCACATACAGGCCGCATTGGCGGAAAGTCTCCTGCTTGCTAATAGTCCTCAAGTGCCTGCTAATCGGTTGGTTTACGAGTTAGGTATTCTTTTACTTGTTTGCGCTGTGATTATTCTTGTTCTCCAGTGGAGTGGGGTGCTTTGGTCTGCTATTTCCGTAGGGGTGGTGCTTGCGGGGACTATAACGGCGGGTGTTTTGTTTATTAGAAATAACCAGCTAATAGACGTAACGTGGAGCTGTGTTTGTTTGTTGCTGTTATCGGGGGAGCAGTTTTGGTTTAACTTTAGAGAACAGTACTTACTACGGCAACAGATAAAGAAGCAGTTTGAACACTACCTAGACCCCCGCCAAGTAAAGCAATTACAGGATGACCCTGCCCTACTAAAGCTGGGAGGCGAAACCCGTTATGCCACCTTTTTGTTCACCGATTTAAGGGGGTTTACCTCTTTGTCGGAGAGGCTTTCCCCTGAAGAAGTCACCGAAATAATGAATAAAACCCTTTCTGTGCAAGTGCAGGCTATTCAGCGGCATGGGGGCATGGTGGACAAATTCATCGGTGATGCCTGTATGGGGATATTTTCAGCCCCTTTGGAGCTCCCCGACCATGAAAACTCCGCTATTAAAGCGGCTGTAGAGATCCAAGAAAGAATTAAAACCCTAAACAGTACCCTGCCCGTGCCCGTTGCAATAGGGGTGGGGGTGAATTCTGGAAAAGCCGTGATAGGGAACATGGGTTCTTCTTCTCGATTTGACTATTCTGCGATTGGTGACGCCGTAAACACCGCTGCTCGTCTGGAATCGGCTACTAAGCAGGTGGGGGTGGAGATTTTAGTTGGTGTTACCACTGCAAAAAAATGTGGCTTTGTGTTAGAGTCGCTGAATTCTATAGAAGTGAAAGGAAAAAAGGACCCTTTGGAGGTTTTTACTATACAAAAACCCCTTAGCGAAGAAATTCTTGCTCTAATTTTAGATTAAGCAAGAAAAGAGGTAAAAATAACCGTGTCTGACCTTTACATTTATGAAAAATTACTAAAGAATATACGCGAACGGAGAGAACTGGTCCAGGAAACTCTTTTTGAAGGCCCTGTACCGGATTTTACCGCATTCAAGGAGCTTCGAGCTAGACTCGGAGAACTTGCAGTAATTGAACAGGACTTAAAACTCCTGCTAGAGAGAGTAACATCAGATGAATGAGCCTAGACTACTGGTACCTGATTATTACAAAGACTCTGATTCCAAAAAGCCCCCTGAAGAAGAAAAAGATTCACTTGAATCTGCTTACGTAGAGCAAGAAAACCTTTATCTGGATCCAGATAAGCTCTCTTCCAAGTCAATAGACCGTTTACCCCAACCCACCGGATGGCGAATTTTGCTTTTGCCCTATCAGGGCAAAAAAATGAGCGATGGTGGTATTCTTATGCCCGATTCTGTAATGCAAACAGAGGCTTTGGCCACAGTGTGTGGCTATGTATTACGGGTAGGGCCTGACGCTTACAAAGATGAGGAAAAGTATCCTAATGGCCCCTGGTGTGCTGAAAAGCAGTGGGTGATTTTTGGGCGTTATGCGGGTAGTCGTTTTAAGATAGAAGGTGGGGAAGTACGCTTACTCAACGATGATGAGATACTTGCTCGTATAAACGATCCCAGTGATATTTTGCATATATAAAGGGGAGCTACCACATGGCTACGAGGTCAACTGATGCTAAAATTATTCAAAATGATGATGAAACTGTGGACATTACTTTACCGGATTCTTCCGTGGAAGAAGAAGTCCTCTCCTCCAGCTCCCCCACCGCAGCAGAAGTCGTCAACGAAAACCCCTTCCCTCCAGGAAATAGTGAGGCAAAGCCGCCAAGCGCCCCAGAAGAAGCCACAGCGCAAGAAGAGCCCTCCGGTGTCAAAGAAAGCCAAGGGGAAGAGGAGGACGAAGAACTCTCGCGGGTCAGCGAGGGGGTCAAAAAAAGGATAAATAAGCTAACGCGCAAAATGCGCGAGGCTGAACGGCGCGAAAAAGCTGCTCTAGATTTTGCAAAGGCTCTCCAGAAGGAAAAAGCGGATACAGAGAAACAGGCAGAGACCACTAACAATAGTTACCTAGCGGAATACGAGAACCGCTTAAGCCTGGAGGAAACTAATCTAAAAACCGCATTACACAAGGCCGTAGAAACGGGTGATGTGGACAGTCAAGTGGAAATCCAAAAGCGTATTGCCCAGCACGCTTTGGATAGTGAAAAACTGGATAATTCCAAAAAGTACTGGGAGCAGCAACGAGCCCCCGCCCCAGGCCAAGCAGGAGAGCAACCTGCGGTGCCACCTGAACAGGTCCAACAGGCCCAACAACAGGCGATGCCCCCTGATCCAAAAGCGGATGACTGGGCGGAGCGTAACGTTTGGTTTGGCCAAGATGAGCCTATGACTTTAACCGCGTTTTCCATACATAAAAACTTGGTAGCCACGGGTATAGACCCTAGAACCGATGAATACTACGTGGAGCTAGAATCTAGGCTAAAACATGAATTCCCCCACAAAGCGGACCAAGTAGTTAGCTTTGGGGGAAGTGCTCCGGTTAATCGTAGACCGAGTGGGGTGGCCCCTGCCACGGGCGCGGGTACGCGCAAGGGAACAAGAAACCCTAACTCTGTAAAACTTACCCAAAGTGAGGTTGCAATAGCAAAGAAACTTGGTGTATCGTTGCAAGACTACGCTAAACAAGTCCGTTTGTTACAACAAAACAGACAAGCTAGTACGTGAGGTGGTTATTATGACAGATAAAACCCCACGCGCCGAAAAAACTCGAGAAAAAGAATCTCGTCGTCGGCCTTGGTCCCCCCCGTCCAGTTTGGACGCTCCCCCCGCACCCGAAGGGTTTTCTCATCGTTGGATCCGTGAAACTGTTATGGGATATGATGATAGAAAAAACCTTGATGCTCGCCTTCGCGAAGGGTTTGAATTAGTTCGCGCGGATGAATATCCAAATAAACATTACTCCTCTATCCAAAAGGGTGACTATGCAGGTGTCATCGGGGTAGGGGGGTTGTTGCTTGCAAGAATCCCAGATGAAACCCGCGACGAAAGGAATGCTTACTATCATTCTAAAAACGTTGACCAGATGACGGCAGTAGAACAGGATTACTTGCGCGAGCAACACCCAAGTATGCCGATGCACAATGATCGGCAATCTCGTGTTACTTTTGGCGGTAAAAAAGGCGAGAGTTAGCTTTTTATGCCACCACGAGTAGCTTTTACCACTTTTTGTTAGGAGTTAAACCAAAATGGCAAACATTGATGCTGCCTTTGGACTGCGTCCGTACAAATTGGTCGGTGAAGGCGCCAACACTAATGGGATAACCACATTCAAGATCCAAACCACAGGTACGGCAGGGACTTCCAGCACTCTTTATCAGGGAACCCCGGTAATACCTCTTGCTAACGGTTTGATCGACATTGTGGGTGCTGCTGCTGGTGGCACTGTTCCAATTTTGGGGGCCTTTATCGGCTGTGAGTATGTGGACACAAACGGCAAGCCTACGTTCACTAATAAGTGGCCTGGGACCTCGTCCGTTAAGTCCAGCACCGCTGCTGTAGCGCACGTTGCGGCTGATCCGGATCAACTGTTCCTGATCAACTGCGATGCTTCCGTTACGCAGGCTGCGGTTCATGCGAATGCTAACTTTGCTACGGCTACTTCTGGTACTGCTGCCACGGGGATTTCCACCGGGGAGCTTGCCGTAAGTACTGTAGCTACTACCAATTCGCTTAATCTGCGTATCATGGGGTTTGAGGATTCTCCCTCAAACGCCGATACCAGTGCTGCGGGTATGTTGGCAATCGTTCGGCTCAATAACCACTTCTACCGTTATAGTACGAACGGTACAGTGGCCGGAATATAAGGAGAGTAATCTATGGCTATTTCCAGATCACAACTCCTTAAGGAGCTAGAACCTGGACTAAACGCTCTGTTTGGTATGGAGTATGACCGATACGACAGTCAGCACACTGAAATTTTCGAATCCGAAAGTTCAGACCGTGCTTTTGAAGAAGAGGTGATGCTTTCTGGGTTCGGTCAGGCCCCGGTTAAGGAGGAAGGAGCTGCGGTAACATACGACACCGCAAACGAAGCCTACACCGCACGGTATACCCATGAGACGATTGCGCTGGCGTTTTCCATCACTGAGGAAGCCGTAGAGGATAACCTCTATGACCGCCTTAGCACGAGGTACACGCGGGCGTTGGCTCGTTCCATGGCCAATACTAAGCAAGTGAAGGCTGCGGCAATCCTCAACAACGCGTTTTCTAGTGGTACTACTTATGGCGATGGTAAGGAGCTTTGTGCTACGGACCATCCAACCGTAGGTGGTGGAGACCTTAGAAATGAACTGTCCACCGCTGCCGATCTTAATGAGACGTCGCTTGAACAATCACTGATTGATATTGCGGCTTTCATTGATGAGCGGGGCTTGAAGATTGCTCTTCAAGGACGTAAACTGATTATCCCCCCGGCTCTTCAGTTTGCGGCAGAACGGTTGACGGCTTCGGCTCAACGGCCTGCAACTGCAGATAACGACATCAACGCTTCTCGCTCCATGGGAATGATTCCAGACGGCTTTGTAGTCAATAACTACTTAACCGACACGGACGCGTTCTTCATCAAGACAGATGCCCCTAACGGCTTTAAGCACTTTGTACGTGCCCCGATTCGCAATTCTATGGAAGGCGATTTCGAAACCGGCAACGTTCGCTATAAGTCTCGTGAGAGGTATTCGTTTGGAGTTTCAGACCCACGGTGTGTGTTTGGTTCTCCAGGAGCCTAATTTTTACCCTTTTGGGTGAAAAGAATCGAAGGGCGGCTTGTGCCGCCCTTCTTTTTGATTTAGAGTTTTGTTTTCCTGACTGTCGCATGGTGCGGCAGACACTAGCCAAGACAGGAGAACTACATGGCTAATACTACGTTCAACGGACCAGTTAGATCAGAGGGCGGCTTTGAGCAAATAAGCAAAGCTGCGGCTACTGGCACGATTACCACTAATCTGGACATCGACACCAGCGGTAATATCACTACAACTGGGTATGTTTCTTCTTACGCTAATGTAAGTAGCATTACGTCTGCTACGCATAGCGTTGAGTCCACCGATTCGGGTACGGTTTACACTCTAAACCGGGCCGGAGGCATTGTGGTTACTCTGCCCACGGCAGCGGCGGGACTGCAGTACACCTTTATTGTTGGTACCACGTTCACGGGTGCGGGACAGATCAATACGGATAATGCCAGCGACTTGTTCTCTGGTTTTGCGACGATCTTTGACCCAGCAACGGCTACCGATAACAATACCTTTATCCCTGATGCTAGTGATGATGACACCATTGATTTGGGTTCAGCGGCACAGGGCTGGCTTGTGGGCGGAGTGATCCGTCTAGTGGCTACCAGTGCCGCCGTTTGGCATTGTGAGGCGTTTTTGAATGGTGACGGTACGTTGGCCACTCCTTTTGAATAGGGGTTATTAACTAGGTGGGGCGTAGGCCCCACCTTATTTTGGAGTAACTTATGGCTAATTCAGTTACCGGGCCTACTAATCAATTAGATGGGGAGCGGAAGCTCGTTGTTTACTGTTCTGTGTATTCGGACGGTAACGCCAGCAGCACTACCTTGGTGGATGTTTCCGCGTTAAACACTTCTACGTTGAACGGAGGGTCTTGTGCGCATGTTGCGTTAAACAGAATCTGGTACACCTGTAGTGGTGCGCCAGATGCGCCTGCTTCCTTGGATTGGGATGCAGATACAGACGTGACTTTTTTGACCCTTGCGTACGATAATTCCTTTGATTTTAGCGACATAGGAGGCCTTAAAAACACGGCTGCCACGGGCTATTCGGGAGATGTACTGTTTGTGGTTCCTTCCACGGCGGATGCAGGCAACGAATACACCGTGTGGTGTGAATTCCTCAAGTATTACGAAGCTCCCGGCTCTTAAAGGAGAACCCCTATGCCCTTGGTAAAAGGCAAACATTACCCCTACACAGCGGCGGGGAAAAAAGCTGCTGCCCGAGCCCGAATGAAAAAGGGCGGTGTTGTACGCAAAAAATACGCTAGGGGAGGTACTGTTAGGCGGTCTGATTCGGAAACGGCTTTAACCCCTCTAGCAAAAGCAGGCCGAACAATAGGAAGTGGAGCAGCCAGAGCCAGAGCAGCCACCAGAGCGGTTGGCAATGCCACTCCAAAGATAATAAACCTAAACAGAACCACACGAGGCCCCAATAGCTGATGGCTGTTTCGGGGTCAAAAGACTTTGCCCTTGACACCGCCGAGTACATAGAAGAGGCGTTTGAACGCTGCGGCGTTGAGGTACGCACGGGCTACGACTTAAAAACCGCCAAGCGGTCGTTAAACCTGCTCCTAGCCGACTGGTCTAACCGTGGGTTAAACCGCTGGACAATAGAACAAAAAACCCTTAACCTGGCCGACAGCATCGCCGCCTACCCCCTAGGCACACTCACCATGACCGTGGGAGACAGTGACAGTTTTACCGTGGGCGAAACCCTCACCGGCGGTACCAGCGCAGCCACAGCAAGTGTTACTAACAAGCCTTCTAGCACCACTATGGCCATTACGGTGCCTACGGGCACTTTTACCAGCGGCGAAACCCTCACCGGCGGCACCAGCGCAGCCACCACCACGCTAAGTAGCGCCGTAGACCTTACCGACGTACAGGCCAGTATTGATGTGCTCTCTATGGTTCTGCGCAAAGACAGCGACACCAGCAGCCAGTCGGATACGCGGTTATCGCGCGTGAGCAGGGATGATTTTATTAGCATTCCTTCTAAACGTAAAACGGCACAACCCACACAGTTCTACATCGACCGCCTCCTCACCCCCGTAATAAAACTGTGGCCCATGCCAGACTCCAGCACCGACTACGTGCTCGTCTACGACAGACTCACCCGCATGGACGATGCCGACGCCTTCACCGACGCTGCGGAAGTGCCCTTTAGGTTTTACCCGTGTTTGGTGGCGGGGTTGTCGTATTATCTTTCTATAAAGCGTGCTCCAGACCGCGTGCCCCTGTTAAAAGCAGCGTATGAGGAGGAGTTTAACAGGGCCGCTTCTGAGGACAGGGACAGGGCCTCTCTCCACCTGACTCCGTCTAGAGACTACTACTCCATAGTGTAATGAGCTACGCGCTAGGCAAATACTCACAGGCACTTTGTGATCGCTGTGGACAGCAATACGATTACCTTGAACTCCTCAAGGAGTGGACAGGCTACAAAGTTTGCCCCAAATGCTTTGAACCCAAGCACCCGCAGTCCAAGCCCGTGCGCGTGCCCAAGGAGCCCCAAGCCCTTTGGGAGCCCCGCCCCGATAGAAAAGAACCCATGGTGGTGTTTGTGGGGCAGATGATTTTCCCCCCCTCGGACAGCTTTGCCCTCCAAGCAATAGGGCAGGTGGGTGAGGTTACGGTGACTACCACATGAGCTTTACATACTCCACATTAAAAACGGCGATACAGAACTACACCGAAAACGACGAAACGTCTTTCACCAACAACTTAGCCGTCTTTATTAAGAACGCAGAAGAACGCGTCTTAAAAAACGCCCATTTAAGTCTTTTCCGCAAGAATGTGTCGGGGGGCATGTCTAGTTCTAACCAGTATCTGGCCTGTCCCAGTGACTTTTTGGCCCCCTTTTCGCTTTCTTTTACCTCTAGCAGTGTTAAGAGCTTTTTGGACTTTAAGGACGTTAACTTTATTCAAACTTTTAACCCCAACAGTACCACCACGGGTAGTCCGCGGTATTACGCGCAGTTTGATGTAGACAACTTTATCCTTGCCCCCACGCCCGATAGCTCCTATACCTCTGAGCTACATTACTTTTATCGTCCTGCTAGCTTAACCGCAGGCGATGACGACGGCACCACCTGGCTGAGTACGAATGCGTCGCAGGGGCTTTTGTACGGGTGCCTTATAGAAGCCTACACTTACATGAAAGGCGAACCCGATTTAATGCAGCAGTACGAAAAACGATTTACCGAAGCCATGGTGGCCCTTAAATTGTTGGGTGAGTCTAGAGAAACCACTGATGAATACCGCACAGGGCAGGTAATAAGACAAAAGCAGTAGAGTATGTTTTCAATAGAAGTTAAGGCAAATACGGGCGGTGTAGAGGTAAATACTACTCGATACAGAGGCTTCACCCCCGAGGAAATAGCCGAACGGGCCGTGGAAAAGATAGTTTCCGTGTCCGAGGAGGCAGACCCCATGGTAAAGGCCCAAGCCGAAGCGTTTAAGACAAGGGTCTTTCATGTTATCGTAGCCGCTTGTAAAGACGCTATCCGTAGCGACAGAACAACGCTATACAATCTTCTTTCTAAGCAGGGCCATGCCGACATGGCCGAAATTTTACGGAGGCTGTAATGGCTATCACACAGGCAATGTGTACCTCTTTTAAGAGCGAGCTTCTTCAGGGGATACACAACTTTCACAACGGCTCGGGTGGAGGGACAACCACCACAACGGGTACGGGTAATACTTTCAAAATCGCGCTCTATACCTCGAGTGCTTCTTTGGCGGCATCAACAACGGCTTATTCCAGCACCAACGAGGTTTCTGGGACAAATTACAGCGCGGGGGGCAACACCCTCACGAATGTCGACCCCAGTACAAGTGGTACGACCGCACTGACCGATTTTTCGGACACCACTTGGAGCTCTTCTACCATCACCGCCAACGGTGCCGTGATCTATAACAGTAGCACTACAGCAGGCAGCGCTAACAGAGCGGTTGCGGTGCTGGCGTTTGGTGGGGACAAGACTTCAACGGCAGGTGATTTTACAATCACGTTCCCCGCTGCAGATGCCAGTAACGCCATCATCAGAATTGCGTAATGGTTGACGTATGGCAGGGACTTGGGGATATAGCACATGGGGATCGTCCACATGGGGCGGCGTTGTCGATGTCACAGTTTCCGCTACAGGTAATGCAGGCACAGGTACTCTTGGGTCTGTTACTGTTGCAGCGGCAGCGGGCGTTACTGCTACAGGTAATGCAGGGACCACGGGCCTTGGCTCAGTTACGGTTAGTGCGGCAGCGGGGGTTACAGCTAGTGGGAACGCAGCTACTTCCGGGCTTGGTTCAGTTACTGTCACTGGTGGCGCTAACGTCACGGCTACTGGTACGGCTGGTACTACTGCCCTTGGCAGCATTTCGCTTTCTACTAACAATACTATCGAAGTCACTTCTGATGCACTTACGGGAGGGGTTGGCAACGCGGTTACGGGAGGAGACTCTAACTACACAGTTACAGGGATTGCCATTACAGCCGAGCTTGGCACTGCCACTGTTTGGGGGAACCTCATACCAGACCAAACACCTTCTTGGTCGGCTACTACACCATCACAATCGCCCTCTTGGTCAGAGGTTACTCCTTCACAAACACCTGGTTGGGAAGACATAGCTGCGTAGGAAAAAATTATGGCTAGCACATACGTAAACGACTTAAGGCTTGAAGAAATTGGTACCGGCGAACAGTCCGGAACCTGGGGCGCTACTACCAACACTAATTTAGAACTCATAGCCGAGGCATGGGGCAGTGGTTCGGAAGGGATCACTGGTACGACACATACCATCACGATGGCTGATGGTGCTTCTGATGCAGCAAGAGCTTATGCGGTGACTCTGACGGGTTCTACCACCGCAACTAACACAGTCACCCTAGCACCGAATACGGTTAATAAGACTTGGGTGATTCAGAACAGTGCGGGTTATCAGGTCACGATCTCGCAGGGCACAGGCGCTAACGTTGTTATCCCTAACGGCGGAATCAAAATGGTCGTCTGCGATGGTGCCGGAGCAGGCGCGGCAGTTACGGATGTACTCGACCTCACAGGCGGTACAGGTAACGTCGGCTTGGGTAGCGGCAACTTAGGTACGGCCCTAACAACGGGAACGGATAACGTCGCCATAGGCGAGGCCGCTCTTGATGCGGTGACTTCTGGTTCCGACAACACGGTGGTCGGTGACAACGCCGGAGGTGCTTTGACCACAGGAGCAGAAAATGTTGCCGTTGGCTCTGCTTCTTTAGACGCTAACACCGAAGGTTCTGGCAATGTGTCAGTCGGTTACAATTCCTTAACTACGGATACGCTGGGCAGTAGAAGTGTTGCTGTTGGTCATGCCGCACTAACCACCCAAAACTTCACGACTGCAACCAACGCTTTTAATGTTGGTATTGGCTACTCTGCTGGAGCAGCACTAACCACTGCCACCGGGAACACGCTTGTCGGTGGTGAAGCAGGCGATGCAATTACTACAGGAAGTAATAATGTCGCTCTTGGGTACGCATCTTTAGGAGCCGTTACGACGGGCGGAAATAACGTCGCAGTCGGGAAGGGCGCTTTACTGGTAGCAACCACCGCAGCCGATAATACTGCGGTGGGAACATTAGCTTTAACCGCTAACACTTCTGGCACAGACAATACGGCAGTCGGATACGCGGCGGGTGACGCTGTAACCACAGGCTCAGACAACACTTTCGTCGGTGACAATGCTGGAGGGGCTACGACAACAGCGGGTAGCAACACTGCCGTGGGTGCTGATGCTTTGCTGGTTAACTCGACAGGCCAGTACAACACAGCAGTCGGACATTTGGCCTTAGACGCTAACACCACAGCCAATGCTAATTGTGGTATTGGTTATTTAGCTTTATCAGCCAACACGACAGGAGAACATAACACTGCCGTTGGTGGTTACAATACTTTAGCAGCTAACACCACAGGAACACAGAATGTGGCCGTCGGCTCTTATGCCTTAGATGCCAGCACCACAGATTCTTATAACACAGCCATTGGTTATGCGGCTTTAACAGCCAACGATGGTGGCGCATCCAACACAGCGGTCGGTGTTCAAGCCTTAACTGCTAACACGACAGCAGATTACAATACGGCGGTTGGTTTCCAAGCAGGTCTATCGTTAACAACCGGCGATAGAAATGTTTTTGTTGGTAACAAATCTGGTGATGCGGCTACCACGGCGCAATACAACATCGGCATCGGTAATGACGCACTTGGTTCTCTAACAACAGCGAATTACAACATCGGAATTGGAACGAATGTATGTGCCGCGATCACTACAGGAGCGCAGAATGTTGCTATCGGTGGTAATGCTTTAGACGCATGTACAACCACTTCTGAGAATACGGCTATTGGGCACGATTCACTTTCAGCAAATACTGCCGCAGCAAATACTGCCGTAGGCCACGACAGTTTAAGAACTAACACAACAGGCGCTCAGAACGTATCAGTCGGACATGCTTCGATGGAGCTAAACACCACCGGAAATTACAATGTGGCGGTCGGTGATTTTGCTCTCTATAACAACACAACGGCTAGTAATAATGTTGCTATCGGGAAGGACGCTCTAATCGCAAACACCACAGGCGCAGAGAACGTAGCAGTCGGCAGCGAGGCTTTAAAGTCAACCACTACTGGCGGTTTAAATACAGCAGTTGGCACTGAGGCATTGGAGGCTAATACTACAGGACAATATAATACAGCTTTAGGCGGTGCAGCACTTAAAGCTAATACGACTGCTTCAAATAATACAGCAGTAGGGTTAAACGCTTTATTAGTCAACACGACAGGAACAGAGAATGTTGCAGTCGGAAAAGCAGCGTTGGTCGCAAACACCACAGGCGACTACAACACCGCTATCGGAGGTTACGGTTGTTTAGACGCGAATACCACAGCAGATAACAACACAGCGGTCGGCGCTGGTGTTTTAACAGTCAATACCACTGGCGCAAACAACACTTCGGTAGGAGCCTATTCCCTAGATGCCAACACCACAGGTGCCTCGAACGTCGCAGTCGGATATGGGGCTTTGTCAGCGAACACGACAGCAGATTACAACGTAGCGATGGGTGCAAGTGCTTTAGCAGCGAACACCACAGGCGCTAACAATGCGGCGTTCGGCAATGATGCCATGAAGGCCAACACCACGGGTATACAAAATGTTTCGGTCGGTGATGGATCTTTAGATGCTAACACTACCGGACATTACAACGTGGCTCTTGGTAAGAGTGCTTTAGGTGCCAATACCACAGGCGATAATAACACGGCGGTGGGTAGAGCCGCTGGTGCGGCCATCACAGGCGCAGGCGTTCAAAACACATTCGTTGGCAGTCTTGCAGGTGATGCTACTGATGATGGTACAAATAACGTAGCTGTAGGATTTGAAGCACTGTCAGCTAATTGTGGTAGTGGGGAAACTGCCGTAGGTTGCAGAGCATTAAAGGTTTCTGTAGCAGATAACAACA